>SL_8KL_010_SEDDRAFT_10000279_pt1 | contig 44084 bp, 31 predicted proteins | sample SodLakKL_010_SED_4_FD_11160 | JGI IMG/M metagenome (IMG submission 11160)
ATTTGGATCATCTCCACTTCCGTTGGTGAAAAATATTGATATATGTTGCTATTGCTTCATTCACGAAAAGGACTAATTCCCATCTTCTCTTTCTGTAAAGAAGAAACTAAATTTAACTCACTTCCGACAGTCCCCAGGTCCTGGTACCTGGAGCGAGTCGCAGTCGTGACGAGCGGAAGGTGAAACAGAAATTTCGTTATTCGTCTTCTCTCCCTCAATGCGAGGATGGAGTCCTTTGATGCGCTCGATGCGCTAATGCTGGCCCAACCATGCGAATAAATGAGGGGCAGCGAAATGTTCATATCAGCTGACAGCAGCATATACTTAAACTTACCAACGGATATGAAGGAGAACCATATATTTAAGACTTACAGGTAAAAGACCAGAACAGAGTTTGCATTCTGCTGAGCCTTTTAAGGACTGGAACCTGAGTTGTGCTTCTCACCCTGAAGCCCCCCCGTTAATAGGCAGTGGTGGTCATTAAGCTCATCTCGGGCTGGGAGGTATCCATCCGGGAGTGCTGCACAACCAGCGGTTCACTGCTGACAACCTTTAGAGCATAAGGAACCCCTGCCGGAATTTTATGGCCCTCCTCATTTTTAATTTTATCCAGCCGTACATGATTTGTGCGTTCTGCTCCACACCGAACCGTAAAATTCTTGAGAGGCTCCCGATCCTCAAAATATACAGTTATCTTAACTCTGGCCTCCTGGCTGCCGGTATTTAAAAGACAAACCGCTTCATGGCTTTTAAACTGACCATTGCTTTTTTCGGGCAAAAAACCATCGGCAATTATCCAGACTTTCTTCCCTTCCGGACTCATTTTCTGCTATTCCTCCTTCATGATTTTTTTACGGTGACTTTCCGCTTTCATATTTCTGATAAGATCAACATACCGGTCTGACATGGTCTGCAGTTTGAGCCCCTGTTTTTCGATCTGTTCTCTTATGTAGATCACTGCTGTGAGAGTCTCCTCAATGGTCTGAGCTTCTTTTTTGCTGGTCTGATATCTTATTTTTCCGGACTTCAAATCAACAGAAATTCTGCCTGCTGAACCATCAAGTTTTAAACCCTCATCCAGATATACTATTTGATCGGGAAACAGCATCTTTTCAAAATAAGAACTGTCCAGCTCTTGATTTTCGGCAAAAAACCTGGATAGAAAAGATGAAGTACTTTCATAAACCCCCTCTTTTATTCTGCTGATCCCTGCTTTCGGAAATTTTTCTTTTATATTCAGGCTGGCTCTTATCATTTCGTTAACTCTGCTGTTTAAAGAAAGGACTTTTTCAGGATGCTGTTCTGTGGTCACCAGTCCGTGATTTTCCAGAAATATTACTGATGGTTTTTGGCCCTGCTGTTTTAGGTACTCCTCCTGCAGTTTTTTAATTTCCCGGGTCAGATCAAATCCAGGGTGAATATAATTTACCCAGAGTGGATTGATCTCAGAATCTGAAAAAATACGTTCCATCAGGTTCTGTCCCCTGCAGGAACAGCAGATAATATTGGCATATACAGAATGGGTATGCAGTACATATCGTTTAAGAAAAGAATGAAAGCCTGTTTCCACCGAGGGTTTTTTGAATTCACGGGATATAACATTCTGTTCAATCATCTGGGCTGCCCGGTTTCTTAGCTCAATTTTTTCTTCTTCATTGAGATTTTCTGGAGTTTCTTCAAAGAACTGTTTGATCTTTTGGTAATCTACCTTAACATATCCTTTTTGGGCTGTAACATCGCTCAGCTGATATCCGGATGCTTTAATGGCCATGACTTTTTCATCCAGTTTAGCCGAAGTATTACCCCCTCCCCCCTGAACTTCAGCCGGATCACAGCCGGCTGTTTGTGAGATTTTCTCCAGTCCTTTTAGTATTTCAGTGCTCATTTTTATCCCACCTTTTATATTAATACCTGTGTAAATAACAAATATTTTGTTTCTTTTTAACAAAAAAACTATATATATTTACTTATTTATGTTAATTCTATCAAAAAGAATTATACCCGTCAATTAAACAAATTTAAATATTTATTTATGCCTTTTCTGTATTTTTAACTTTTAATATCCTTTTATTTTCTAAAACTAAGTATCCTGTCTCGATTTTTTAACATATAATCACTTTTACACAAAAAACAGGTGATACAAATCCCTGAACAAAATTTTTAGGAATTTATATCACCCTAAGGAGATAGATCATTATTATAAAAGTAGATAAAAATTTATATTGATTTTTTATTTAGCATCCCTCACTAATTCTTCAAATCCAGATAATTGCAGTTCATCGGCAAAATGACAGGATACATAACGACCTTCTTGGTTTTCAATCAATTCAGGTTCACTCTCTATACACCTGTCTTGATTATAGGGACATCGGGGATGAAGATTGCATCCAGTAGGGGGATCAGAGGGGTTCGGCACATCACCGGGAAGAGGTTTTCTTTGTTTAACAGAATGTGGATCTCCAATAGGAATTGAACCCAGAAGTGCTTCTGTATAGGGGTGCTGTGGGGTTTGATATATTTCCTTGGACCGAGCAATTTCTACAATTTTACCAAGATACATAACCATTACCCGGTCACTTATATGCTCAACCGCACTTAAATCATGGGCTATAAATAAATAGGTAAAACCAAATTCCTGCTGTAGATCTTCCAGTAAATTTAATACCTGAGCCTGAACAGAAACATCTAAAGCTGAAACAGGCTCATCACAAACAATAAGTTCCGGATTTAAAGCCAAAGCCCGGGCTATACCCACCCTCTGTCTTTGCCCACCACTGAATTGGTGGGGGTAACGATTAACCTGATATTTATTCAAACCAACCTTCTGCAGTAAATCTTCCACTCTTTCTGTCCTGGATTTTCTGCTGCCTATTTTATTCACTTTTAGGGGCTCGGCAATAATATCCCGGATAGACATACGGGAATCTAAAGAAGAAAAAGGATCCTGAAAAATCATCTGTATGCTTTTTCTTATTTTTCCCATTTCCTGGCGGCCTGCATGAACTATATCGGTGAATTCTTCATCTAACTTAAAATTTATTTGTCCTTCGGTAGGTTGATATACTCTTAGAATACAGCGTCCTGTGGTTGATTTACCGCATCCACTCTCCCCTACCAGACCAAGTGTTTCTCCTTCCTTAATAAAAAAGTCAACTCCATCCACAGCCCGTACATGGCCAACCACTTTTTGTAATATACCTTTTCGTATGGGAAAATATTTTTTTAAACTTTCAACCTTTAAAATAATATCGTCTCTCATACAACATCATCCTTCCTCTTCTCATACAACCAGCAGCTGGTAAATTGATTTTCACTAATCTGAATATCAGGTGGTTCCTGAGTGTGGCATATATTCATAACTTTTGGACAGCGGGGGGAAAAATTACATCCGGCCGGCAAATGCTTGAGATCCGGAACTGAACCTTTAATGGTTACCAGTCTCTTTTCCACACCAATCTGGGGAATGGAGCTTAGTAATCCCGCTGTATAAGGATGCTTATTATTATAAAAAATATCTTCAATAGTTGCCTTTTCTACTATCTTACCGGTATACATAACTATTATCCTATCAGACATTTCACCAATTACTTCCAGATCATGGGTGATAAAAATAATTGACATATTGAATTTTTTCTGCAGATCTTCCATTAAATTTAATATCTGAGCCTCAATTGTTACATCCAGGGCAGTGGTGGGTTCATCAGCAATTAACAAACTGGGATTACAGGATAAAGCTATGGCAATCATAACCCTCTGTCTCATACCACCACTCAACTCATGGGGATATTCATCTACCCGCTGTTCAGGAGAACCAATACCCACCAATCTTAACATTTCCACTGCTTTTTCTCGTGCTTCTTTTTGCCTGGATTGTTGATGTAATCTAACAGATTCCATAATTTGCTCTCCAACAGTGTATACCGGATTCAAAGAAGTCATCGGTTCCTGAAAAATCATAGCAATTTCATTGCCTCGTATTTTTCTTATCTTTTCTCCTCGGGGTGAAAGTGAGGTGATATCAACCGGTACACTGCTGTCTTTTTGATAGTAAAGTATCTTTCCGGACTCTATTTTCCCTCTGGGCTGAGGAACAAGCTGCATAATGGATAAAGAGGTAACACTTTTACCACATCCACTTTCACCAACTACACCCAGTGTCTCCGCCTGTTTAATATTAAAGCTTATATTATCTACCGCCTTAACTACCCCTTCTTCTTGATGAAAATATGTTTTTAAATTTTTTACTTCTAATAGATTTTTATCTGATGTATCCTTATTTTTGTTCAAATCTAATTCTCCTTTCATAAAAATAACCACTTGTTTACCAAATTAAATGATAAAATTGTTAAAGAAAAAAAACGATAATATAAAATTATCTAACTTCAGCTGTGGATTCTCGTTCAATTAATTTTGTAGATAATATTTTATGCCGATAATCATTTTCTTTTTCATTGATATTTTTTATCAGCAATTTAGCAGCTTCAATACCCAATTTATACATCGGCTGAGCAACAGTGGTTAGTGCTGGTTTAATTAAAGATGCAATATCAATATTGTCATGACCGACAATAGAAATATTATCAGGAATTTTAAAATTCTTTTCTTCAGCAGCTTTATATCCGCCCAGAGCCATTAAATCATTGGCAAAATATACAGCGGTAGGTTTTTCACTTAAATCCAGTAAAGACTTCATACTCTCATAACCTGATTTTTTAGTATAATCTCCCTGTTTAATCCATTTATTTTTTATTTTTAAATTATTTTCCTGTATAACCTTTTGATATCCTTCTTTCCTTTTAATACCGGTCTGTGTTTTTAAATCTCCCGTAACATGAGCAATTTTTTTATGTCCTTTTTTTATCAGATAATTTACCGCTTTACAGGCCGCATTAACATTATTTATAATCACACAGGAACTTTGAATCTCCGGTATAAATCTATCTATTTGCACAAAAGGAAACTGATCCTCCTGAAGTTTTATTAATTCCTGTTTGTTGTTTTTCGATAAAGATAATAAAATTCCATCCACCCTTTTGCTTCTCATTAAATCTATACTTCTCTTTTCTTCTTTCTTGTTATTCTGTGTTTCACAAAAAATAAGTGAATAACCCATTTTTTTGGACTGATTTTCACTTCCCCTTACTATTTCAGGAAAGTAAGGGTTACTTATATCGGGTATAATCAAACCAATGGTTAGGGTTTTATTTTTAGCCAGCCCCCGGGCTATTCCATTGGGCATATAATCTTCCTCTTTGATTATTTTTTCAATTTTTTTCTTGGTCTCATCATTAACATCAGGTTTATTATTCAATACCCGGGATACGGTGGCAGTAGATACACCTGCTTTTTGGGCAATATCTTCTATAGTTTTGTCCATAAATTTATTTCCCCTTGTTTTCCAATCTGCCGGTGACTGCTGACAGCCACCGGCAGTTTTAAATGCAAATATATTAATTGATAAGTGTGGACTGCTTATAAAATCTATCAACCAGGTCCTCAATTGAAAATTTCTCTTTTCCCTTTAGGTAGGTTAATACTGTATCGTTGAAATTATTATACCAGTAGTCAGGAAGCTTCTCAATACCAATTAAGGCACCGGCAATACTGCCCGCTGTCGCGGCCGTGCAATCATTATCTAAACCCATGGCCACAGTTTGTCCTATCACATCTGTGAAATCCCGCTCCCCAATAGTTAATCCCCATACAGTCAAACAGGCATTATTTATTGTATGCACCGGATTCATACCTTTAAATCTTTCTTCCACTGCATCCCGTGCTGTACGGTAATTATTTATTTCCGGAGCTAAATCAAGAGCCCATTTTATTTCCCGGGCCAGGGCACATTCTTCTGGTATCTCTGTTAAACCAATTTCTATGGCCTCAACAGCATTATCAACAACAAAAGAAGCTGCGATAACAGCCGAAAAAAACATTTCTCCATATATGCCCTGTCTGCGGTGGCTAATAAAAGCATCTTTATACGCCATTTCAGCGGCTTTTTCCGGATTGCCCGGCGCTAAATATCCCCAGGGATCAGACCGAATATATGCTCCGATCCATTCACAAAAAGGATTATCTTTTTTGCCCGATTCTGAAGGAGCAACTCCATCTTTTAAATTTCTTAAAGCAATTTTTTCTGCCGTTTCTGCATAGGGTAAATACTTTAACCAGCCGACACCTACGTCCTTTATGGAAAAATCCAGACCATAATCTTCAGCAATTAAAAGACCCAAAATCGTATAAGTAATATCATCATCTACAGGGACCAGGTTGAGTTTGTTCTTTGTATATTCTTCTCGTTTGCTTACTCGGTATCTTTTTTGATAGGGGTCAGGCACATAAGCCCAGTAATCACGAGGGGGATAATCTATCCCATTTTCCCGGGCCAGCCTTTTCATTTTATCAATAGACCAAAATTCAACAGGGGCTCCCAGGGTACAGCCGGCAAATCTGCCGTTAAGAGCACCTGCAAGTTTACTTTTATATTTATCCTGGGGAATGCTATCTACCATTTTTCTCGGACCCTCAGGACGCAGTTTTTTTATTTTGTCCAGTACATCCGGCTCTTTTTGTTTTAATTTTTCATCAGGAGAGATGTTTTTTAACTGCTCTATACCCGAAGAAATACTGTCATCTATTATATTAAGAATTTCCTGTATATTTTCAGAACCATATTCATGTTTTAGTTCGGCATAGCACTGCAAAAGAACCCCTTTGTCTATTGAATAATCGGGACTATCAGCAAAACCTGCTGTAAAATTGGGTATGTCAGGATATTCCTTATTCACTTTAATTCCTCCCTAGATTATTAATTAATAGCGCGGGGAAAACTTAAACCCCGCGCTTTTACTAACAAGACTTAGGACAAATAAAACCTATTCTTCAGTCATAAAATACTGAGCCGGAAGTACCTGTCCTGGATATGATTGGGTCCAGGGATAGACTCTGCCGCCCCACTCTAATTCCTCAGCATAGGGGACATTATGGAAATTGTTTTTCACAATTCCCGGAGAAGCCGGTGGTGTACCCACAGTACCAATCCAGAAAGGCCCCTCCTCAATGTGAATATCAATCATATCAAAAACAAGCTGATCTCGGGCATAGGAATCAGGTTCCTCCATAGCCTGAGCCATTAACTTCTGTAACCTATCCACTGCACTACCAGGTTCGGGAACCATAAAGGGTGGTTCTCTGTCCCTGGGATCTCTGTCCAATTGAGCTTCAATAAGGTCCGGATCATGTCTAAGAGCAAAATACTGACCTTTTAGACCTTCCCAGTATTCACCCCAGAAGGGAGCCAGCCATACCGGAAAAGTAATATTATCATGTCCTTCTTCATTCCCTCTATTACCCAGAATATCATAAGTCTGTTCGGAATCCATAATACCAAGCTGAGCTCCAGCTACAGTATTAATCTCCGTATTCAATCCTACATCCTGCCAGAATTCCTGTGTCATCTCATTGATATCGAAATACTCATCTCGAGCACCAGAAGACATGTCTATTCTTAATACTAAACTTTCACCATTTGGTAAATCTCTCCAGCCATCACCGGTCTGATCAACAACACCAATCTCATCCAGCAGTGAACCGGCTTTTTCCGGATCATATTCAACATAAGAATCACGCCATTTTTCAAACATTTCTCGGCCTTCTTCAGTTCTTCTGTACTCAATAGCTGCCGGATGATAGGTACCGGTTGTCGGGTAACCTTCTCCGAAATAAAGGGTGTCAATCATTTCCTGTCTGTTTAGAGCATGGGAAAGTGCTCTGTTAAATTCCGGGGTATTATAAAGCTCTTTTTTGTCCGGATCCTGATGTTCACGATTAGGATAATAGGTGAAAACGGCACCAGAGCCACCACCCCAGCGAATTGTTCTATAATTACCACGCTCTTCTGATTGTAAGACCAGAGGCAGTTCTCTTACAGAAAAGATATCCGGTCGGGCAGGAGTTAACAAATCAGCCTGACCCTCCATCACTCTCAGCTTCATAACTTCGGCATCAGCTACATATCTCATATCAACTTCATCTATATAGGGCAGCTGGTTTCCTGCAGTATCTACCACCCAGTAATAGGGATTACGTTCCCACCTCACTCTTTCCCCAACTTCTTCTTCCACCAGCATCCAGGCTGATAAAACAGGTACCTCAGGATTTAACAGAAAGTTGTCTTTTTCTTGTACTGTAACATAATCATCATATTCATCTGAATATCGGGGATGAAACTGTTTCAGATAATGACTGGGGGCAATTGTATAAGACCTCAGCTGTCCATCACACCAGATTGCTAATCTTTCTAGCAATAAAGGAGATGATACGGCAAAATTCATCCGAAAGGTATAATCATCAACTATATTTAACTCCATGCGCTCCCCATTAGGAGCCCGGCCCCATTCCGGTATTGATTCTGCATGACCTGGATCCTGAGCCATATCTTCCCACCAGAATCTGATGTCTTCAGTGGTAATTGCTTCCCCATCAGACCATTTTGCACCTTCACGCAAATGAAAGGTCCAGGAGGTTTTTTCTTCATTACTATCCCACTCCACAACTATATTGGGAGCAATTTCAGTACTATCTTTGGTCCAGCGCACTAAGGACCAATCATAAAGATAATTTGCCCAGAAAATCCAGTCCTGGGATGTACTGAAACGGTGCCAGGTACCACCGTATTCTCCTATTTCGTGCCAGGGTTCAATAACCATAGGGTTTTTAGGTAATCTGTCTTCAACATCAGAAATTTCTCCGGCATCCACCATCTCCTGCAGCATGGGAGCCTGATTATACTCATCAATAACAGTATCCAGAGCTTCTCCTTTTACAGCTAGGGCAGCAGATGACAACAATACCAGAAGAGACATAGTTACAAGCAGAGAAATCACTTCTTTTCTTGATAACATTTTTTTCCTCCTTTAATTTATACTATTATTTTTGGTTAAACTGCTAACCCCCTTTCTAATAAATTCAGTTTGTATATATTAAAAATAGAATTTTAACATAATTCTATTTTTAATTTCTGTAAATAAGTAATGATTCATTGTATTTCAAACATGTCTCTTAAAACAGATAATCAATATTTTTAAGAAGAAAATGGATCTGCAGCATCTCTAAATCCATCTCCCAGAAAGTTAAAGGCAAGTACTGCAATTACTACAAACAAACCGGGGATCATGATCCAGGGATAATTTATTACCACATTAACCCGCTGTGATGCTTCCAGTAAAGTTCCCCAGCTTACCATAGGTGGCTGAATTCCTAACCCCAAGAAACTAAGAGCAGTTTCTGCTATGATCATTGCGGGAATGGAAAGAGTTCCGATAACAATGATATGACTGAAGGCATTGGGAATCATATGATGCAGAATAATATATAAATGTGAAGCACCACCAATTCTAGCAGCGATAGTATATTCGGATTCACGAAAACTCATAACTTTTCCCCGTACCTGTCTGCCCAAACCAGCCCAGTTTCTCAAAGCAATAATAATTGAAATACCAAAAAATATTCTTATAGAACTCCAGTCCTGAGGTAAAGCCGCTGCAAGGGCAGCCCATAAAGGAATTGTGGGGAAAGACAGAAGTATCTCAATAATACGCTGTATAATTTGATCTATTATACCCCCCATATAACCAGATAAAGTCCCGAAAAAAGAACCTAAAATGATGGTTAAAGCAACACCGACCAGACCAACTGTAAGAGAGACTCGTCCTGCATGAACTATTCTCGAAAAAATATCCCTGCCCATACGATCACTGCCAAAAATAAAAAACATATCTTCCTCTGATTCTAAACCCATAAAATGTATATCAGTATCCCAGAAACCTCCCAATTTATATGAAAAACCCCGATTGAAAAAATAAATAAACTTTTTTTCGTCATAATTGGGAGTGTATTCATATTGAAAAGTTTCAAAATCAAGTTCCATATCATAGGGGTAAACAAAAGGTCTTAAATTAAAATTTCCATCGACATCAAAAAATCTGATTCTCTGTGGAGGGGCATACATGTTGTTTCTATCCTGCTGAAAAGGAGGATGGGTAGAAAAAAGATTAGGGAAAAATACCATAGTAATATACAAAATTATAAGGACAAAACCGGCTGCAATAGCAAGCTTGTTTTTGAAAAAAGCTCTTTTCATCAGCTGAAAACGACTTAATGATTTAATTTGCTGTATATCTGGATCTATATTTACCTCTTTTTGCCCTTCCGGACTGACAGCTGGTTCTCTGATTTCTGAATTTGACATAACTTCTTTCCTCCTCTATTCGTATCTAATTCGTGGATCAACCAGGGCAAGTAAAAAATCTGCAACTAAATTTCCGAAAATCAGTAAAAATGAAACCATCATCAAAAAGGTACCCGCTAAATACATATCCTGCTGGGCTAAAGCTTCAAAATACATAGGGCCCACTGTGGGCAAACTCAAAACTATTGCTACAATCATGCCCCCGGATATAATTTGCGGAAAAGTCATCCCCAGCTGCATAATTAAGGGATGAATTGCGTTTCTAACAGCATGTTTATAAATGACAATATTTTCCTTTAGGCCTTTGGCACGGGCAGTCTGAATATACTGCTGGTTTAATATATCCAATAAATTCCCTCTCATTATTCTGATTAAGGTGGCTGTTCCCGCGGTGCCCACAACAATTACCGGAATCCAAAGATGTTTTAGTAAATCAATAAATTTACCGATACTCCAAACCGCATCACGATACTCCATAGAAAATAAACCACCTACTGTATGACCCAGGACTCTTGCTGATATAACCATAAAGACCAGCGCCAAAAGGAAGTTAGGAATGGAAAGTCCCAAAAATCCAAAAAAGGTAAATATATTATCTCCAATACTATATTTATTTACCGCTGAATATATACCAATTGGGAGAGCCACCAACCAGGTAAAAATTAAAGTCGAGGTGGAAAGAATTACAGTATAACCCAGTCTTGACCAGATAAGATCTGAAACCGGTCGTTCATACATAAAGGATATTCCAAAGTCACCACGAATAAAACCACTAATCCAGTTCCAGTACTGGTAATACAGCGGCTGGTCTAAACCAAATCTTTGTACAATAGCCTGTCTTTGTTCCATTGCGGTTGCTGTCCCCATAGATTGAAGTTCAGCAATATATACATCTAAATAGGTCCCGGGAGGCAGATTAATTATGATAAAACCAAGTATAGAAACTACAATCAAAGTAAAAATCATATAAAAACTTCTTCTAACTAAAAATGCCGTCATAGTTTAACCTCCACCTTGAAATTTTAATATCCAAATTATCAAATTTTTGTGAAAAAAATTTCATTTTAATTTTTGTGAATTATTTCCAGCTCTTTATCACTGAATGAATTTTGAGCTCCCGGTTTACAGACCGAAATACCGGCAACTTTATTGGCAAAAGAAATTGCTCGCTCAATCTCCCAGCCCTGATTAAGGGCATAAGCAAAAGCACCGGCTAAAGCATCTCCCGCACCTGTTCTATCCACAACATTTTCTACATCATAAGCCTCATATTTTTTTCTCTCCTTTTGTGAAATAAATTCAACTCCTTCTGCCCCCCTAGTATATATTACTGATTTCACCCCCCAATTCAGAAGAGTCTTCATTTTTTCCTGGACAGTAACACAATCTTTACACAATTTATGCAGTTCATTTTGGTTGGGTAAGATATAATCAATTTTACCGTATATTCCTTGCGGCAGTTTTTTTGGGGGAGCGGGATCCAGAATAATAGTTGAATTCTCAGCAATTTCAATAGTTTTTATTATAGTCTCTTCCGGTATTTCCATCTGCAGTAAGATTATGTCTTTATCTTTTATAATTTCTTCCAGATTTTCAATCTTTTCTGCTGTCAATTCATAATTGGCTCCCGGAACCACAATAATTTTATTTTCCCCCTTATTATCAACATTTATACTAGCAATACCAGTACTGGTTTCAACCTCATATAAACATTCAATATTAACCCCATTTTTTTCAAGATTGTGTTTTAAGATTTTACCATAATGATCTTTCCCACAGGCTCCTATAAATAAAACTTCTTGTTCTAAACAGGCTATATTTAAAGCCTGATTGGCCCCCTTACCACCCGGTATCTGAGAAAAATCATTTCCAATTACTGTTTCTCCAGGCTCGGGAAACTTTTCGGTATATGTAACTAAATCCATATTTAAACTACCTACCACAGCAATACTCATATGTATTCTCTCCTTTTTCAAATAAATTTAATATATTTTCAACATAAAGATGTTTCCCTATAACTATTATAATAATATAATGAAAATATAAAAGTTTTAAAATCGTAAGCGCTTACATTAATTATAAAAAATTTTTTATTTTGATAATTTTAATTTATCACTTTAAATTCTTTCATGCAAATACAATTTATCACTTTATTGTAGATAAAACATAATATACTCTCTCTATCTTATTTATACTTCTTCATACTTTAAAATCAATCTTTGAAATAATTTATTAAAATTTTAAATATATTGTCCAATATTTCATTTGATCTATCAACAATTTATTAAAACGCAAAACATTATGTTAATATAATTCCCGGCAAAAAAACCTCCCGGTGCCGGGAGGTAAAAATTGCCGGGTCCTGCAGTTTTTTCACAGCTGTTAAGATTCTGTTAACAGCCATCTTATACTTAGAATAACATTTTTGTTATTTTATCTGATTTGGACAAAGAAAACTCCATCTATATTTTTGATTTAAGTGGAGATTCACTTGACCTCAGCTGATCACAACAAACCCTCAAGAAAATTAAAATAGATCCTGTTTTGTTTTTTTATACAGGCTAAAGTATTCATCAGCTGTGGGGAACTTACCGCTGACGGCAGCAGCCGCAGCGACCTGGGCACTGCCCAGATATGTTCGAGAATCAGCCGGTCCTATACGTGACCGGTAGTTACGGGTGGTGGTGGTCAGAGCCACGGCTCCGGAGCCGATCCTGCGTTTGTTACCCATACACAGACCACAGCCGGGCATAATTATAGTTGCACCTGCTGCCGAAAGAGCGCCCAGGCTGCCATCTTCGGCCAGCTTCTGATAAATATCACGGGAGGCGGGACAGACCACAAAATTAACACTCTGGGGTACCTTTTCTCCCTTTAAAATCCGGGCTGCTTTTTGAATACTGTTCAAATCTCCTCCCACACAGCTGCCGATATATATTTCATCAAGTTCAGTGCCACTGACCTCCGATAGATAGGCTACATTATCCGGATGGTGCGGCTTAGCGACCAGAGGCTGGCTAACTTCCTGAAGAGGTATTTCCACTACCGCTTCATATTCTGCTCCCGGATCAGCCTGGGGTAACACCGGATCCTCCAGATACTCGGTTATAGATTTTATGGTATTAATTACTGAAGGAGAAGTCCCGGCATCAGGACGTGACTTTAAATACTCTAAATTTTTCTCAATCTGTTCCAGGGTTGTTTCATCAGGAGGTATTGTACCGGCCGAAGCACTTCTTTCGGCCACAGCATTGGTCAGGATATAACGATCAGTTCCTGACAGAAACTCCAGACCCTCCATCTCAATAATTCGGCCATTATATACCTCTTTACCACAGGTCTGTTCGGCATATATCACCAGGGTGGAAACTAAATCACGGGCGGTAATTCCCTCTGGAGGCCGTCCCCTAAAAACCACCTTGACTGACTGATCCATGGTCAGGGACTGTTTGCCATATTTCATGGCTCCGGCCACAATATCTGAAGCAGCGGGAAAAGAAACTCCCCGCGGGGTTCGGGTATGGGAATCACCACCCACTATAACATCAGTGGGCAGTACAAAACGATTACCGATAGTATGGATAATACCTTCTCCCGGTTCCAGACAGACCCCACCGCGGGTGGTGACAAACTCACTCAGCTCCCGATGTAAATCCCGATCTTCACTGGAAGGACACTCCCCGGTATGACACAGAGACTGTATTACAAACTCAGCTCCAAAATCACCTCCGGCCATGGCCTGATATTCATTATTGGTCATCGGGCCGGTGGTATCCTGGGTAAAAACACCTCTGACCCTTATCTCTGCGGTCTCTCCGGGCTGAATGGTGTCTTTCCCATCAAGCCGGTTCCACCCGGCAATCTTCTGAGCCAGAGTCTGGGGTACCTCTCTGGAAACAGCAGGAGGAGAAAAAAAATCAGGTATCCGGTCCTCATTGAAAGAAAACCCTTCTTTTCGGCAGAAATCAACCGCCCATTTCTGCAGTTCATTTCCAGCATCAAAATATTTCATACCCCCGGCGGCAATTTTTTCCAGGGCAAAATCTTCGGGCAGCTCGACCGAAACTGTAAAATCATCATTAACTGTAATCTGCTCTTTTTTTAGGTCAATTAACAGCTCATCCCCTTCCCGGATCTGTCCGGTATCAGCAGTTAAAGGCAGAACTCCGGAGGCAATTAGTGATTTTTTAAATATAGGAGCAATACTCTCAGCAATGACAGCTCCTCCCTTTTTAATCTCCGGTTCTCCGGGAACCGGCTCTCCCAGAACCTGAAGCACTGTATAGGTGGCCGATTTACGGGAAGAACCCTCACCCAGGGCCTGACCGGCAGTTAAAAAGACAGCTCCGGATTTCTTTTTCAGCTCTTCCAGCCGTTCCAGAAAATCTTCTTCATCCTCACGACCTTCCATTATATGCAGAGCATGTCGGGGCTGATCAGTTCGGGAATCGGCATGTTTGGAAGGACTGAGATGTCCGGTTGTTATATTATCCCCAACCTTCATGGTATGACCCCGGTACTCATCGGGCAGTGACCACTCCCGGGCAAATTCTCTTTCAGCCCAGCTTAAAATTACCTCCCGGGCCTGCTTTTTTTTCGGGGCCAGTTCGGCCAATTTCTGGAATTCCTGTTTATTTATTAAAACAGTCTTTTTTAAAATAGCAGCAATCTCATCAGTATAAAAATCATCAGCCATTACATCTAACAAATGATTGGTGGCCGCCCCACCTTTCATGTCCGCCAGGAGTTCTAAAGCTTTTTTGGGGGCCAGATATTTATTTTCTCGCTCTCCATAGATGATTTCGGCCAGACCTTCAGCCTTGGCCTGAGAGGCAGGAAAAGTTCCCCTCCTCACTTCTTCACTTAACAATCGTATAAGCAGATCATCAACATATACTTCCCTGAAGACCTTAAATGTTTCTTCTTCCAGATCCGGCAGGGACAAAGCGGCAAAGATAGTTTTTACTTCCTCTTCCCCAAGGGGGCGGGGGGGTAGATCATATTCTTTTTTCCTTTCCTGGGCCCGGTCCCGGTAATCCTCTAAAAATGAAATCAACCTTTTTTTGATTTTTCGCTCGGGATTATTATTCTGCTGCTGTTTGCTCATTTGATAACCTCCATTCGTTGAATATCATATTGGATTAGAGTGCTGTTACTGCTCTGATAATCATTTTGGAGCTGCTATTTTAAAAAACTAATAAAATTTGTGTAAAGCTTTTCCGCCCAGATAATCACACCGGTCACCCTGATTTATATCCTCCCGGGCCAGGTGTTCCTTAATCATATTCTCAATCTCCTGTTTATTATAATCCCAGTTCATAAAAAGTGTTTTCTCCCGGGGAGCCCGGCCTACAAGCCTCTGGATGGCAATATCGGGGGCCAGATAAGCAAGAAAAGTAACCACCCGGTTCACATATTCATCTGCAGCAGTAATTTCTATTTCTCCCTTTTTATACAGCCGGGCATAGGTGGTGTTTTTTTCAATATAAAGATTGTGCAGTTTTACCGTATTGACATTCAGAGCCGACATGATTTTGGCATTTTCAATTACATCATTCAGGGTTTCACCGGGCAAATTCAAAATCAGGTGAACTCCCACCTCTATATCATATTTGCGGGCTGTCAGCACGGCATCAATAAATTCGGCCAGGGTATGACCCCGATTACAGGACAGCAGTGTATGATAGTTTGCAGTCTGTAAGCCCAGTTCAACGGTCAGTTCACAATCCTTTCCCTCAACCATTTCTTTTATCTCACCCAGATATCTGTCACTTACACAGTCCGGCCGGGTGGAGAGGGCGACCTCCACTATATCTTCAATTTCCAGAGCCGGGGCAATATTTTCTTTTAGCTCCTCTAAAGGCAGATAGGTATTTGTAAAATTTTGATAATATGCTATAAACCTGTGGGCCCCATATTTTTGCCCAATAAAATCCTTCAATCCCAGAAGCTGTTCTCGTACAGATTTTGAACCACTATCTTCAAAGGCGGCTCCATCGGCACCACAAAAATGACAGCCCCCGGTGCCCAGATTACCATCCCGGTTGGGACAGGTGTAATCCAGATTTACCGGAAGCTTATAGGTTTTTGCACCATATTTGTCTTTTAAAAAATCTGAATAACGGTAATAGCGGCTCATTTAGGCCTCCCTCTCCTGATAAAATTTAGAGCGGTCTTTTCTGTATCCCCAGCACCTGAGGAGGTTCCGATTTCTGATTTATAAAGTGATAGTGCAGAACATTGTAGGCACTGTCATCCAGCTGAGAACAGAAATCATAAAGCCGGTTTTTCTCTTTGGCACCTCCCTGGTGAGCGGTATATACAACCAGTACAATAAGCCCCCCGTTTTTCAGAAGTCTCAACCCTGCTTTCAGGGCGGCAATTGTGGTTTGGGGTGTGGTAATCACTTCTTTGTTTGAGCCGGGCAGATAACCCAGATTAAACAGCACACCCCCCACCTCATTCTCAATATAGGAGCCCATCTCTTCATGCCCATCATGAATTAGCTTTACCCGTTCGGTAAGATTTTTCTGCTGCAGCTTATGGCGGGTTTTCTTTAGGGCAGTTTTCTGAACATCAAAACCCCACACCAGACCACTCTCACCCACCAGCCGGGCCAGAAAAACCGTATCATGGCCATTACCAACCGTGGCGTCAACGACCCGGTCTCCCTGATCCAGATGTCTGCTGAAGAGAAAATGAGAAAACTCTACTCCCTGCTGAAATCCGGAGCTCATATCCTGTCACCGGCAGTCTGTTTTTCTTCCTCCAGAGAGTTTATATAATCACTGATTCGCTGGACCTGCAGACAGAAGGCCTCCAGCCGGGCTTCAATAACCTGAGGGAAGGGATTACCGTCTGTTTCGATGGCCAGAAACGGAAGAGAAGAAAATTCATCCAGCACCTGGCTGGTGAGCTCATCATCAGAAATTTTTCTTTTCTGTTCTTCCAGAGTATCAGTTATAATTGATTCCGAAACCCGATTGGGCATACAGCCAAAGGGGCCGATGGCAATCATGCCGTGAACTTCTTCAATTATCTCCTCCACAGAAGCTCCAATCGTCAGCACAGTCTCTCCTGTTAGCTCTTCTGACATTAAATCATCGGTGGCAGCAATGATCTCTTCTACATCTGTTACCCGGTATTCATAAAGATCGGTTTCAGCCCAGATCTTTTTCACATCACGCTCCACTTTTTTCTTGTAGGTGCTTTCCAGCTGAACCTTTATCCGCTGCATAAAAGAAGGCTGGGGGTCCAGCATTTTACTTTTCAGCAGATAATCAATATAATGCAGCCACTCATTAAAGGGTGATACCCTGGTTATAATTCCTTTTTCAGCCAGTTTTTCAACCAAAAACTGGCGGGAAAATTCATCATTTCTGACATAAACCTCACCGGTGAGGCCAACTTTGGGAGCCTTCTCTAATGGGGTCTCAACTTCAATGTCGGTTAACCGGGCTGCCTGCTGTTTCATAACCTCCTGGACCCGGCGCGGTGAATCCTGTTTTAAGGAGTTAAACACTTCGGCCCGAACATCATCATAAATTTCTTCTGCCTGCCGGGGGTTTTTACTGAGGGCAAGAACAGAACTGTGAATTTCATTAAATATATCGGCCATTATCAGCGACCGCCAGGCCCGCCGCCGGCAGCTCATGCTCAGTCCTGCATAGCCATTGGTTGAGGTTAAACTCATTATACCCACATTTTTAATTTCTTTATCCTCGATCAAATTTTTCATTAGTACATTATACTGACCAAAACGGCAGGGACCGGATGCTTCCGGCATAAAATAAACCAGCAGACTGTCATCCTCTTTTTCTTCTTCAATATATCTCAGCAGGCTGCCCAGAGTTAACAGCAGAGGCAGACATTCTTTTCCGGTTGCATTGGAGCGGCCCAGATTTAGTTCTTTTTCACCGGGTCGGGGACAGGTTTTAACATTGATCCCCTCATATTCAAGTGCAGCCTGCAGGGCTGAAGTTAGACTGCTGCCCATCGACGGAATTAAAATCTGCACCCGATCATCTGTCAGATCATATTCACGGTTATTCTCATCAATAATTTTTAGAGGAGCCTCTTCATCTTCTACTCGCAGGGGCTGAAACTCTGAATCTGGTTCTATGTCATAACCCTCCCGGATCAATTCCCGGTAGCTGTCTACCACATCCAGAAAAGCTTCAATGCGGGTATTAAGTCCTGCATCGGCGGTATGACTGTCCAGCTGCAAAGTCAGGGTTGGTTTGCGTCCGTTTTTGCGGCGGAAATAACTGACCAGAAAAGAATCCGGTCCACAGCTGAAATTGGTTATGAACAGCCCAAAAAGCTGAGGATGTTCACTGACAAAATCTGCCGCCCGCAGCAGGATCTGACCCATAGACCAGTACATTTTATTATATTTTTTCTTATCATCCAGAGGCAGCATATCAAAGGGAATAATCATTTCTCCCTGAGAAGAAAATTTATGGGGGATACCCATATTGGCCTCATCGGCAAAAGCATTATAGGGNCGACCAAAGGCAACTACTGCTTTGCTTTCGGGATCTTTTTCCAGTTCGGCCAGGACCTCCTGTCCCTTGTTCTCAAGGGCTTTTTTGAATTCTTTTTGTGCCTTAAGGGCTTTCTGAAACGCAGCTTCAGCAGCATTCCGACTGCTGCCCATCTGAACCGCGGTTTTTATAAAATCCTCCTTTACCTCTGAATACCCCTTCTGAAAATCAAGCACAGGTGTAAAGACATGATCCTTTTGCAGCTCATCCCAGGTGGCCTGCAGATAATAGGGTTCACTCTGGGCCATGGGGCACAAAATACTGGTATCCGGACTGTTCTCAACATACAGCCCTTTAATATGGGGTAAAAATATATAATCAGGATCCTCTTTGATTAAATTATCCATATAACCATGACTTATTTCTACGGGATAACAGAAAGCAGAAGAAAGTTTCTGGACTCCCTTTTCACTAATTTCTTCCGGTAGAACAACTTCATAGCCCAGCTCCGCAAAAAATCTGGAATACAGGGGTAAAAGCTGGTTGGTCATCAAAGACCGGTTGATTCCCACCTGTCCTTTTATTTGTTCATTGCTCTCAGGATGGTAAAAATAATCTTCATACAGCATTTTCTGTCTTCTGCGCACCAGATCCAGTTTTTGAATATCATACTCAACATCGCGATTTATATTGGCATATTTATTACAGATTCCACCAAAAGGATATTTCTCTCCTTCAATATTCAGTACATTTATTTTACACTTCCGGTCACAGCCTTCATCTCCACCAGCACATACAAACGAATTTTCTCTTTTCACCTCACGGTCGGCCAGTTCCTTTAGGTCAAACTCAGCCTCATCAACTAATCCCAGTTTCAGGTGCTCTTTGACCACCAGGGCCACACCAAAAGCACCCATCAGACCCGGTTCCGGGGGCACTATTATTTCTTTTCCGGTCAGAGCGGCCATGGCCATGGGGACCGCCCGGTTATAACAGACCCCACCCTGCATAAAAACTTTTTCACCTATCGGCCGGCTTCCTTTAACCCGATTTTTATAGTTCATACAGATAGAATAAACCAGTCCGGCACAGATATCCTCTATTTCATATCCTTCCTGAATTGCATTTTTAATGTCACTGCTGATAAAGGCTGCACACTGGTCACTGAAGTTGGGAGGATTACCACCCTGGAGGGCAATATCGGCAATATCCTCCATCGCAATATTGAGTGATTCTTCAGCCGATTCCTCCAGAAAAGAGCCTGTTCCGGCCGAACAGGCTTCATTCATGGCATAATCTGTGGGCACCTTGTTCACCAGATAAGTGTATTTGGCATCCTGGCCTCCGATCTCAAATATGGTATCCACGTCTTCATCAAAATATACAGCACCCTCAGCATGGGCAATTATTTCATTTATCACGGAATCTGTGAGGGCATGCAGCCCGGCAATCTTTCTTCCGGAGCCGGTCACTCCCAGACCCACAATATGAAAATTTTTGTCTTTGAGCCTGCTGTGCAGCTCCCGGTAACAGCGGCGGGAGGCATCTACCGGATCCCCACTGGTCCGCAGATAAACAGAATCGATAAGGCTGTTATCCTCTTCTTTGATCAGCACTGCTTTGGTGGTAGTTGAACCGACATCCAGGCCCAGGATACATCTTTCCCCCTCCTGAGTTATCTCCCCTTTTTCCATATCATAAAATTTAACCTGATCCCGATAATCAGACAGCTGAGGTAGAGAATCAAATGAATCCTGTTCTTTAACCAGCAGCTGATCCTTTTGGGCCGGGGCCCCATTTTCAGACGCCCACAGGGCTGTACCCAGAGACTCAAAATAACAGGCTTCATCGGGAATAATAACTTCATCAAGCTGTTTTTGTAAATATTCAACCATGATATTGTTCTGGCTGGTCCCTCCGACCAGCATTATTTTGCGTGCCTGACAGTTATTCAAAAGTTCAAGAATTTTTTCGGCCATCATCCGGCACAGACCACCCGTTATTCTGCCCTTGTCTTCTCCCTTATTAAGGGCATGAGTGCAGTCACTTTTGCAGAACACAGAACAGCGGCCGGAAACAAGATAAGGATCATCGGTCCGGGCCAGATCCATCGCTTCCTCAAGGTCCAGATTCATTCTCTTAATCTGCTGCAGGAAAAATTCACCGGTCCCGGAAGCACATTTATTACCGGTATAAACATTCTTTATTTTACCTCTCTCATTTAACTCATAGGCCAGGAAAGTCTCGGCCCCGGCACTAACCACTGCATCAACAGCTCCATTTTTTTCGGCAACATGTCCATAAGCCAGTTCAACAGCTTCTGCCTCGGCAATAGAGGGCAGATCAACCATAGACTTAAATTTGCGGCCGGTCACCGCATAGTAATCTTCATTAAGCAGTCCATTATCCTGCATTAACTTCTGAAGTGATCTGCGGACATCACCCTCATGGGTGATCCGATAAAAATCATTTATTCTGCCCTTCGAAATTTCGACAGCTGTAATACTTGCCGCTCCCATACAAATACCAATTGAACTCATATGTTTTTGACCTCCTATTTAGAAACAAATTCATAAGTCTATTTTATTACGGCATTATTTTAAATTTAAAGGATAATCTTAAACTATTATAATATATTAAATACCTGTTTGTAAAATCTTTTATCAAAAAAACCTATTTTTTTGATATATTAGCTAAAGTTTGTTCATTTAAGAATAGGCCTGTATACAGCTGTCCTTAATATAACCACCTGCAACAGCTTTAATTACAAGATATTTATATAATACATAAAATTAAATAGAACATTTATCCGTTATTTAACAGTACAAATAGTCCACATTTGCAATCATTACATTTGTACTCCCCTTATATTAAATACAAAGAGTATAGAATTGAACAGGGGAGGACAAATTTACTGATAGTAATTTTATCCCTTGCTGAAGCTGCTGGTTATTTTCGGTTTTTAAATTTATTGATAAAATCGTGATCCGTATACTCTATTCTAAGAGGTGTAAGGGACACATAGCCGTTTTTTAAGGCCCAGAGATCAGAGCCCTGTTCATAATCACCTTCCAGCTCACCACCCAGAAGATAATATTTATCACCCAGAGGATCGATCCTGGTTTCATAGTAATCATTATAAAAACACTTATTCAGAGTGGTGATTTTCTTTTTAAGCCGATCTGCATTCTTTTTCTGAGGTATATTGATATTAAATAAATATCTTTTTCCCCGCTGTAGATCAAATAATTCGTCTTCCAGAAAAAGGGCCATATACTCAGCTGCCGGTCTGTAATCTGGTTCCTGATTTTTTTCTGAAAACAGAGATACAGCCAGAGAATCAAAACCCAGAAGCCAGCCCTCAACTGCAGCCGAAACAGTTCCCGAATAAAGTACATCATAACCCAGGTTGGGGACATCATTAATCCCGGAGATGATTAAATCTGGAGTAAAGTCAATCAGCTGATTCAAACCCAGTTTCACACAATCCACCGGGGTTCCACTAACCCGGAAGCAATTAATCTCCGGCATGCTTTCAAGCTCAACTTTTCGGGCCCGAAGAGGTTGATGTAAGGAGATTGAATGTGCGGAAGCACTCCGCTGCCGATCTGGAGAAACAACTGCCAGCCGGTGGCCCTTATTTTTCAGGGCCCGGGCCAGGTATCTGATTCCGGGAGCATAAATTCCATCATCATTGGTCAGTAAAATCTTCATAGGCTCACCTCAGTAAAGTAATAAGTATTTTAGAGTAAAAAGCAATATATAGTAACAAACATTATTTAATTAACTCTAATAAAGGCTTAAGATGTATAAGTTAATTGACCTCTTCTCGGCTTTAAGATATACTATAACTCGGCTGCGGGCTGTGGCGCAGTTTGGCAGCGCACCTGCTTTGGGAGCAGGGGGTCCCCGGTTCAAATCCGGGCAGCCCGACCACTGTAATATTTCACCTGTGCCCTCATCGTCTAGGGGTCTAGGATACCAGGTTTTCATCCTGGCGACAGGGGTTCGAATCCCCTTGAGGGTGCCACAATTTTTTATATCCAATTTCCTATCTCCAATCTCCAACATGGAGGGGTGCCCGAGTCTGGTTAAAGGGAGCAGACTGTAAATCTGCCGGCGATGCCTACAAAGGTTCAAATCCTTTCCCCTCCACCAAAAATTAAATAACCATCAAAATAAGAACACCAGACCCGGTGTTCTTATTTTTTTGCTTAAGCTGTAGATGGGAATTAGTCCTTTTCGTGAATGAAGCAATAGCAACATATATCAATATTTTTCACCAACGGAAGTGGAGATGATCCAAAAAATATAACTTGCACCTGACTTTTTTACCTGTTTTAAGAATCATCAGCTGATGTTTCAGATCCTATCTCCCCATTGTGCTGTTCGGCGGCAGCTCCTTCTTTTTCAAAATCCGGATCATTCTTTTTTCCCTCTATCTGTGTTTTGGGACCCGATCCATTTTGGGTTTCCCCGGGCCCGGAATCCTCCTGTTCGGTAACCTGACTGTCTTCAGACTCAGGGCTGCTTTTCGCTTCATATTCATCAAGATAATCCTCAAGCTCCTCTTCTGAAATCAGCACCTCCCGTGGTTTGCTGCCGGCATGAGGGCCTACAATACCTTCTTCTTCCATCATATCAATCATACGTGCGGCCCGGGAATGACCTATATGTAGTTTTCTCTGCAGCATGGAGATCGAAGCCCGATACTGGACCACCAGCTTTACAGCTTTATCATAAAGTTCATCTTTTGTATGTTCTGTAGAAACTTCTATTTCCTTAATCTCCTCTAATTCAACTTCATATTCGGGATCAGTCTGCTTTTTAACATACTCCACCACCCTGTTTATCTCCTCATTTCTTATATAGGAACCCTGAATTCGCAGTGGTTTTTGTCTGTCCACCGGAGCATACAGCATATCACCATTACCCAGAAGTTTTTCGGCCCCTCCCATATCCAGTATAGTGCGGGAATCCGTCTGTGAGGAGACGGCAAATGAAATTCGGCTGGGAATATTGGCTTTAATCAGACCGGTTATTACATCCACCGAAGGACGCTGGGTGGCAATAACCAGGTGAATACCGGCCGCTCTTGACATCTGGGCCAGACGACAGATACTGTCCTCAACTTTACTGGCCGCCACCATCATTAAATCAGATAACTCATCTATGATGACCACCAGATAGGGGAGCTTATCCTCTGAATCCACCTTTCTATTATAGCTTTCAATCCCCCGGGTGCTGGTATCAGAAAATTTTTCATAGCGTTCTTCCATTTCCTCAACCACCAGTTTCAGCACATTGGCCGCCTTTTGGGGATCGGTAACCACCGGAGTAAACAGATGGGGCAGTCCTTTATAATTGCTGAGCTCCACTTTTTTGGGATCAATTAAAATTAATTTTACCTCATCAGGAGCAGCCTTATATAGGATACTGGTAATAAAGCTGTTTAAACATACACTTTTACCTGAGCCCGTGGCTCCGGCCACCAGCAGATGCGGCATAGAGGCCAGATCAGCCACCATAGACTTGCCTTCAATCCCTTTACCTAAAGCCAGTCCCAGTCTACTCTCCTGTTCTTTAAACTCTTCTGATGATAGAATTTCTCTTAAACCCACCAGCATATCTTCCTGATGGGGAACTTCAATACCCACCGCCCCTCTGCCCGGAATAGGGGCTTCAATCCTGACATCAGGTGCCGCCAGGGCCAGAGCTATATCATTGGACAGATTTACAATTTTACTGACTTTGACCCCACTTTCGGGCTGAACTTCATAACGGGTAATGGTTGGCCCCTGAGAAATCCCGGTCACCCGGGCCTGGACTCCAAAGCTGGCCAGTGTTTCTTCCAGCAGCTCGGCACTACCACTGTTTTTAATCTCCCGGGGTGAAGACTCCTGCAAAAGATCCAGTGGTGGCAGCCGGTACTCCTGCTGATTTTCGGCAGCCGACTTCTCTGCTGCCGAAGAGTTTCCGGCCTGAGATGGTTGACCTGAATCATCCTTTTGTTCTTTCTGCCTTTTTCCCGGGCCATTCTGGCTTTTAGTTTTATGATCCTTACTTTTTTTATGAGTTCTTTCTGCTTTATTTGTTTTATCAGCTGAAGACTTCCCGGCTGTCGGTGACTGTTTGTTTTTTCTCTGCCGTGAGATTTCAGAAGCTTTTTTTTGACCTGATTTTTGTGCTTTTTTTTGTTCTATCTTTTTTAAATAATACTCTGCATCCCGTTCGGGAATAAATTCTTTTTCTATTATTTCCGGTTCCTGCTGTTCACTGTCTTCATTATCGGACTCACTTTCTTTTCTGCGAAAAAGAAATGCTCCAAATTTTTTGAAGCCTAAAATTACTTTTTTAAAAGTGTTTTTGACCATATTGAAGCTTCTGGTAAACATATTTCTCCCGGTTTTATGTAAATCACGCAGGGCAGAGTTTAAAAATATATCCAGTCCCAGAAGAATCCCGATAATAAAAAAAGTAATCAGCCCAATGTAGCTTCCCACATGGCCGAATAGTGTCAAAAGCACCCAGGTCACACTCCAGCCCAGTATACCACCTCCGGGATCAGTGGTATCCAGAGCCGAGATAACATTACCGGCCGGATACAGATAAATATGTATAAGGGACAGTACGGATACAAAAGCCAGCAGAAAACCGGTGATCCGCAGAGGGCTGTTGAATTTCTGAGAGCGAATAAAAAATACCCCTGCTGCTATAATTATAAGGGGGATCATATAGGCTCCCAGTCCGGAGAAAAGCAAAAAGAATTCTGACAGCCTCTCCCCTACCATCCCCGCCCGGTCTGAAAATAAAGCTATTACACTAAACAGGCCAAAGGCTATTAACAGGAGACCAATTATTTCATTTTTTCTTTTTTCGGTAAACTCACCACCAGAATTGGCGGACATTAAAACATCACCTCTATATTTATATTCTATAAAAACTCACAATTTCCTGCCCTTCACAGGCTAAATAAGCTTATCTGCCGGCCGGCTGCCAAAAACTGTTTTTTAACTAAATTAACCGCAGAAAAACTGCCCCCCGACAGTATTCCTGCGGTTAGATTTTTCTTTTATTAAACTAAATTTGGGCCAACCTGATTTGATGTTCTTATTTGATATACAAACCGGGTTTACTCAATAAATCCTGCTCAATATACATATCAAATATACAGATATTATTTATATTTTCCTGTTTAACAGAGTTTTTGTCGTCCATTATTACTAATTGACAAACATTTATACTTCCTTTATATTCCCTTTAAACTTCCTTGAATTTCCTTTATACTTCCATTATTATCGGCAGGATCATGGGATTTCTCTGTATTTTGTTGTATATATAGTCATTCAGGGCATCTTTTATCTTGCTTTTCAGAACCGACCATTCGGTAATCCCCTGCTGTTCACATTCCTGCAGGGCCTCTTCAACCCGGCTGGTCGCTTCGGCAATTAATTCTTCCGATTCTCTAATATACACAAAACCCCGGGTCAGAATATCAGGTCCGGAGAGAATATTTCCCTTACTGTCAATGGTAACTACCACAACCAGGATTCCGTCTTCAGAGAGCAGCCTTCTGTCTCTGAGAACTATATTGCCCACATCACCAACTCCCAGACCATCAACCAGTACATTGCCGGAGGATACATCACCATCTTTAAAGACCTTATCCTCTGTAAATTTGATCCGGTCTCCAATTTCAGCAATATAGATATTATCAGGGGCCACATTAACTTTCTCCGCCAGATGAGCATGCTGATGCAGGTGCCTGTATTCCCCATGAGAGGGGACAAAGTATTTAGGCTTGGTCAGATTGAGCATTAATTTAAGCTCTTCCTGACTGGCATGTCCTGAAACATGAACCCCGGAAACATCTTCATAGATTACTTCTGCTCCTCTTTTAAAAAGCTGGTTTATGGTCTGACCAATTAATTTCTCATTTCCGGGTATTGCTGAGGCTGAAATAACGACCGTATCTCCCTCAGTTATATTGATATGATAATGATCACCCCGGGCCATTCTGGTCAGAGCGGCCATCGGCTCCCCCTGACTTCCGGTAGTCAGCAGCACAAGTTCACTATCCGAAATATCCGGATAATCTCTAATATCAACTATCATATCCTCCGGAATATCTAAATATCCCAGATCCCGGGCAATATTGACATTATTAATCATACTGCGTCCGGTAAAGGCTATTTTCCGATCATAATTCCGGGCAGCATCCACCACCTGTTTAACCCGGTGAATATTCGAGGCAAAGGTGGCCACAATTATCCTCCGGTGTGCTTTCCGGAAAATATCATCAATTGTACCCCCTACCACTTTCTCGGACAGGGTATAACCCTCCCGTTCGACATTTGTGCTGTCAGAAACCAAAAGCAGAACTCCGGGGTCAGTATCCCCCAGTTCGGCCAGTTTGTGAAAATCCGCCACTTCTCCATCAATAGGTGTCTGGTCAAATTTAAAATCCGAAGCATAAACAATAGGACCCAGTGGGGTATGAACTGCCAGAGCACAGGTATCAGCAATACTGTGATTAACCCTTATAAAGTCGACCGTAAAAGGACCGACATCAATTGTATTACCGGGATTAACCACCTTCAGTCTCCTGTCCTTCAGCAGATTGTGTTCCTTAAGGTTTCCTTCCAAAAAACCCAGGGTCAATCTGGTTCCATAAACCGGTACATCAATTTCTTTCAGCAGATAGGGTAAAGCCCCTATGTGATCCATATGACCGTGAGTTAAAACAATACCCCTGATCCGGTCTTTATTCTCCTTAACATAGGTAAAATCAGGTATGACAAGATCAATCCCCAGAAGGTCATCTTCTGGAAATAGAACTCCGGAGTCGATAATTAAAATATCTTCTCCAATTTCAACAAGCATCATGTTCTTTCCTATTTCCCCAACTCCCCCCAGGGGAATCAAAGAAACTTCCGATATTTGATTGTGTGACATAAAATTAATAAATGCACCTCCATAGTTATATATTTAAAATGAAACAGGTAAATATTTGTTCACCCGTCCTGTATAAGTTGTCTTTATTATATATTGTTTTTCATAAAAAAACAAGCTGCCCGGTCTTTGGAGCCTATAAAAGCTTCTGTTTTGTCAGTATATCTTCCAGTACTTCCCGCTCCGATTCATTCATGTTAATAAGCGGGGGACGGACCGGACCCACATTTTTCCCCTGCATATTCAGGGCTGTTTTAACAGGGATGGGATTGGTGGTCAGAAACATACCCGAAAAAACAGGCAGCAGCTTTTGATTAAGCTCGGCAGCCCGGTTCACATCACCCTGTTTATAGGTCTGAATCATTTTTTTAATTTTATTACCCACCAGATGAGCGGCTACACTTACCACTCCGTGGCCCCCCACTGCCAGCAGGGGCAGGGTCACCTTGTCATCACCACTGTAGACATAGAAATCATCACCCACAACCCGGCATATTTCAGAAATCTGATTAATATCTCCACTGGCCTCTTTTACAGCCCTTATATTTTCCACTTTCGAGAGCCGTTTTAGAGTTTTAACCTCTATATTGCGGGAAGTTCGACCCGGCACATTATATACCATCACCGGCAGAGAAGTATGTTCGGCGATCATTGAAAAATGACGGTAAAGACCTTCCTGAGGTGGTTTATTATAATAGGGGGTAACCAGCATTATACCGTCTACTCCGATTTTTTCTGCTTCTTCGGTAAGTTCAATACTGGCAGCCGTGTTATAAGAACCGGTTCCAGCTACTATTTTAGCACTCTCCCCCACCTCATCAACAGCAGTCTGTAAAATTTTTAATTTTTCTTTTCGGTCCAGAGTGGGCACCTCTCCGGTAGTTCCCAGTACCACCAGCCCATCAGAACCATTGTCAACTAAATACCGGGCCATCTTGCGGACCTGCTCATAATTTACCTCCCGGTCTTCTCTAAAAGGGGTTACCATTGCGGTCAATAATTCCCCAAAATGTGCAGTCATTCTTCGGCCTCCTTTTTAAAAAATAGTAAACTTTGTTACAGCATTTTTTCAGCGATTTGTACAGCGTTAAGAGCAGCACCTTTGCGCAGATTGTTGGCCACAATCCACATATTAAATGCCTTATTGTTAGCCAGGTCTTCTCTAATCCGACCCACCATAACATTATCATTGGTCTCCGAGTCAGTGGGCAGAGGATATTGATTCTCCTCCGGGTTGTCAACAACATCTATACCTTCCGTTTCAGCCAGAATACGGGTCAGCTCTTCGATGCTGATTTTTTCTGAAGTTTCAACATTTACCGCTTCCGCATGACCGTAAAAAACCGGTATCCGAACAGCTGTGGCTGAAATTGCCAGTGAGGAATCAGCCAGTATTTTCCTGGTCTCCCGAACCAGCTTCATTTCTTCTTTGGTATAACCATTTTCAAAAAAAACATCAATATGGGGCAGAGCATTGAAGGCTATTTGATGGGGATAAACTTCACTTTTCATCTCCCGGCCGGCAGCAAAATCTTTTACCTGCTGTTTAAGCTCATCAACAGCTTTTTTCCCGGTTCCCGAAACCGCCTGGTAGGTGCTGACCAGTATTTTTTCAATACCGGCCCGATCATATATTGGTTTCAGGGCCATCACCATCTGAATGGTAGAACAGTTGGGATTGGCAATAATCCCCTCGTGTTCGGCAATCATCCGGGGATTTATCTCCGGCACCACCAGAGGCACATTTTCATCCATACGAAATGCATTACTGTTATCTATGGCAACCGCACCCTCTTTTACAGCCTGAGGAACTATTTCTTTACTGGGAGAGCTGCCGATACTAAACAGGGCAATATCAATATCCTTAAAACTGCCCTCCTTTATTGTATCAACATAATAGGATTCACCTTTAAAAGAAAACTCCTGTCCTTTGGATTTTTCTGTGGCAAACAATTTAAGCTTTCCGGCCGGAAAATCTCTTTCGGCAAGAATTTTAACCATCTCCCGGCCAACTTCACCTGTTGCTCCCACAACCGCAGTATTTACATTGTCCATTTTCAATCCTCCCGTGAAATAACATTTGGAATAAAATTAATTTTACCAGATTTTTTATCCTGTTAGACTATAAAAACAAATTATGCTGGATTCTCTGTTAATCCTAAAAAACTAATATATATTTTACCACATTCAGTTATACATGTAAACACAAACCGGTCTCCGGAAAGCCCATCTAGTCCAGTATTTTTTCCAGTCCATATACCAGACCATCCAGTTTTTCAATTTTATCCAGAGCCCTGCGGACCCCGGGCATAAATGATTTACGGTCAATGGAATCATGCCGCAGAGTCAAAGTCTGTCCTTCACCACCAAAAATTACCTCCTGATGGGCGACAAGACCCGGAAGTCTTACACTGTGAATACTGATTCCTTCTTTTTTACCACCCCGGGCTCCTTTTAGGCTTTCCATAAATTCACCATTCTCAGCTGCTGAAGCTGATTTGTTTTCTTCATTAAGCTCCGATCGGTTTTTATTCCTGTTTTCATTAATGAGTTCAGCCGTTTTCAGGGCTGTTCCGGAAGGGGCATCGAGTTTACCCTCATGATGCATCTCAATTATTTCCACATCATCAAAATATTTTCCGGCCCGGGCCGCAAATTCCATCAGCAGTACGGCTCCCAGGGCAAAATTGGGGGCAATTAATATATTTTTCTGATACCGGCTGGCCCAGTCTTCGATTTTTTCCATATCTGTATCAGAAATACCGGTAGTACCCACAATCATGTGGGCCCCCTGCCGCAAACTTTTTTCGATATTATCCATTACCACCTGAGGAGCCGTAAAGTCAATTACCACCTGGGGCTTGCTCTCAATCAAGGCCTTCTCCAGGTCGTCATAAACAATACATTCCGGACCTTCCAGGCCCAGGTAGTCTACTATATCTTCACCCACCATCTTCTTATCAAAGGCAGCCACCGGAATACTGTCTGTGTCCTCAACTATAGTCCTTACAACCTCCTGACCCATACGCCCACAGGCACCACTGATTAGAATTTTTCTGGTCACTGTACTCACTCCCAAAAATATTTTATGTTATTCAGCTCAGCAAGTTGAGAAATTATTTGTAAAATCATTTCCACCTTTTTCAATTCTGAATTATTTTTGCTGCTATTATGAAGATCCTCCATTCGAGGGCGGCCATGGTCCATAGTACTGGTAATACTGACATTCTATACCTCCATTATATAATTTGCGCCTTTTGCTCGCTTTTTTTCCAAAATGATCTTCAAAATCCGAATGAGAGGTTAAAATATAATAGGACCACGTATCCAGGGGCCGCAGCTTCTCACCCATCAGACCGTAAAGTTTTTCTGCTGTCTTTTGGTCATCCATTCTTTCCCCATAAGGGGGATTGGTTATCACATAACCATATTTACGCCCGGTGCTAAAATCGGAAAAAGGTTTATCCTGAAAGTGAATATCATCCAGGACCCCCGCCTCCCGGGCATGAAAACGGGCAATACTGATCATCTCTTCATCAATATCCAGCCCCATCAGCAGACGAAGCCCGGGCTCACTGACTCTTTTTTTTCGGGCCCGGTCCCGCTCTTCTTCCCAGAGCTGATCCGGGATCAGAGGCCAGTCTTCCGCATCAAAACTGCGCAGTAAACCGGGAGCAATTCTGTGGGCCATCATCGCCGCCTCAATCAAAATAGTACCTGAACCACAGAACGGATCAATCAGGATCCGGTCTGGTTCCCATTTGCTGAGTCTGATCATACCCGCGGCTATTGTCTCCTGTAAGGGAGCCGGAGTGGAAAGTTTACGATAACCCCTTTTATGCAGACCGGTCCCACTGGTATCTATGGTCAGCAGGGCCTTATCCTTATGCAGGGCCACCTCAATGTTAAAGCGGGGCCCATTTTCGGGAAACCATTTTCGGTAATAATTTTCTTTCATACTGTCCACCACCGCCTTTTTAACAATAGACTGACAGGAGGGGACATTATGCAGCTGAGAATCTACAGATTTTCCATCAACCGGAAACTCCGCATTCTCAGGCATTAAGTCCGCCCAGGGCAGCTGACGGGTTTGCTCATATAGCTGATCAAAGTCATAGGCCTCAAACTCACCAACCTTAAGCCGAACCCGCTCCGCACCCCTGAGCCACAGATTGGCCCGGCAGACCGCCGCCCGGTCACCTTTAAATTCAACTCTACCATTTTGGACCCGGGTAATCTCATAACCCAGTTCTTTAACTTCCCTTTTGACCACAGATTCCATGCCAAAAGTGGTAGTTGCTATTAGTGTAAGCTCCTCCAAAAATATCTACTCCTTAACCTATTATTTTGCACCTAATATTTTATACCTGGTATTTTGCACCTGATATTTTGCACCTAGTATTTTACACTGAAATGTGTAAAATCACCCTGATATTCTTCATCTTCAATCTTTATATCCTCCACTCTGGCCAGTGAAGGGCCGGAGCGCAGACTGTTAATCACCAGACCCACATTTTCCCGGGCTCCGGACAGTACTACCTCCACCCGGCCGTCAGCAAGATTTCTCACCCAGCCGGTAACCCCCTCCTGGGAGGCTTTCCTTCGGGTATAGGCTCTAAAACCAACTCCCTGAACTCTGCCGGAAATATAAAGGTGTTTTCTGACGGGTTTTTGATTTTCAGTCACAGCTAACCCTCCTTTTGGTCTGTAATAAAAGCTGGTAATGTAAAAGACTCGACAACCGAACCAATAATATTCTCCCGGCCCGCCCGGTTGTAGATACCCTGAAAGGTATTGTTATAAAGGTAGATCCCGGTCAAAATATTATATTCTTCAAAAAACCAGTCACCTTCCGGATTTATGGTCAGCATCTCCCTCCGGGGTGGGGGGCAGAACTCCTGGACAATATAATCCTCATCTTTAATCCCCTCAATAATATCAGCCCACTCATCTGCCGTATAATCAGCCCCCACATGAACACCATGACAGGCAAACCAGTCACAGGGTTTAATAATATAATGGTCCTTATTATTCAGAACTTCCCGGCGCTGGGCCCGGTCTCCATAGTCAAAAAGGGCGGTATAGGGAATATGTTCAGCAATAAATTCTCTGTCTTCAGAGTCCAAAAAATCAACTTTGTTCTCATCATGCAGTATGGAAAAAATAACTTTATTATGGATAATCTGGGAGACAAAACCACCCACCATACACACATCACCCTGACGATAGGCTTTAAGCAAATCTTCAATATCCCCGGCTTCTTCAAGCAGGCGGGAGGTGGTGGCCCGCCGGTAGATAACATCCACCTGCTGATTTTTATAATATAAGGCTTTTTTTCGGTATTCCAGCTCCCGGGGATCACATATCCAGACCCGATAGCCCTGTTTTTGAAATCTTTTTTGAAATTCCTCAAATTCACTCTCCACACCCTCACCGGCAAAATCTACAATAGCCAGCCCGGGATTATCCTCAGGACAGCCCCCATAGGCTCGATAATTTTCGGTCAGGGCTTCTATCCAGCTGTAAAAGAGTTCATAGGTCCTAAAAGAATATTCATCAGAAAGATCATTTATTATTTGCGATTTTTGAAAACAATTTTGAATAACCCGGGCCTCATTCATCCCGGAGGTGCCATCAGTGTTAAGTTCACAGAACTTCAAAGTCTCCGGCCCATAAAAAATATCAAATCTGGCCATGGGAAAACTCTGTTCATATCCGGGGTCAACAAGTATCAGCTCCTCCATTAAACGGGGAAAAGGAAAATAGGATCTAAATTCAGCATCATTCAGATAGTGTTCTATCACCTGCTTTAGAATGGCAGACAGCCGGGCTGTTACCTTTTTTAAAAAACTGACCTCTTTTTCAGTATAAAAAACCGGCTGATAGAGAAACTGAACCGGTTCCCCATCATAAATAGCACTGGAGTTATCCACTGTTTTTTTTATCTCTTTATAATCCTCTATGTATTTTTGCGGTTCCTGCTGGATTAAATTTTTGTAATGAGAAAAAAGCTGATCAGAAGTCAAATTGAGCCCTCCCCTGTTCTCCATTGACCAAACACCAGTCCAGAGCTTTTTTTCGGTTCTCATTTAAATTACTCAAAGTCCGCTGCCGGGGGTTGGCCCCTCCGGTAAACATCTTCTTCAGCTTTTGTACATAATCCCGGCTGTCCCGGGGCACACTGTGCAGAGCATAATCGACCAGCTGGAGAAAATAATCTCTGATATTTTGTCCAGCTATTCTGGCCTCCAGGCCCTGCTTCAGTATACTCTCCCTCAGCTGCAGTAATTCCCGGGGGTCGTACTGCAGGACAGTATCATAAAGTCTGTCCAGATTTTCAGAATCATAAACCAGACCCTGCAGCAGGGCCAGATAACCGATATTATAAGGATAAGGCAGGGAATCAGCCGCCCTGATCTCCACACAATTTTTAATTCTGATCTCCGGGAACACCATGGTCAGTATATATTCTAACTCTTCCCGGGTGATTTTTTCGGGATCCATCAAATCCCGGATCGGCCGGTCACTAATATACTTCAGCTCTCCGCTTTGTTTCCAGACCACAGGTGAGGTATTTAATATGTATTCTGCATATCTCCGATAACTATAGCTGTCCTTAAAAACATCGGGCAGTAAACCACTGCGCGAATCATCACAATTAGACCAGACCAGAGCCCTGATTGCCGGAGTGGTATTTATTTCACCTTCAAAAAAGGGTGTATTATCCAGAACCGCATATATAATCGGAACCAGAAAGCTGGCCACCCTGCTTTTTTTGATAAAATCCCTTTCAGAAGAAAAATCATAACAGACATGTACTGCCGCGGTGCCCTTCATCATATTATGGGCATATTTGCCCTGTTTTTTAAAATAGTCATACATAAAATCATATCTTTTTTTGGGAAGCAGGGGGATCTCTTCGATCAAACTAACCGGCTGGTATCCCAGATTGACAAGATATATCTCCCTTTCTTCCAGCAGAGGCAGTAAATCTTTTAGAAAAGATTGATAAATATTGTCGACCCGGGAGACTTTTTTTTGGGGGGCAATACTAATTTCCAGCTGACCACCGGGCTCCAGAGTAATATCCATTTCTTTTTTATGCAGACTCAGAATATGCCCCTCTTCTTTTTCTGCAGTCCAGCCTTTCTGCTGCAGAGCTTCCAGAATATTTTCAATACCCCTGTCTTCAAAATAGGATACAGCGGTCAGGTTATGCTGATGGATCAAAAAATGTTCAATCTCGATACCCAGCAGATAATCCTCGGGTTTTTTTTCCTCATTCCTAAAATAATTAATCAAAACCTCTATTTGTTTTTCATACATAATGTCAAATTTTCCTTCCTGTGTAATATTTAGTATATCGTGTATATCCATAGTGTAACATATTTTACAGCCAATATAAATTTAAAATAAAAAGAGACTCTTTATCTAAATCCAGCAGGGAATAAATTTCATGCTCTATTTTTCCGAAATTTTTCTCTCAATTTGAGCAGGGGAAAGTTATCATATATATTTTCTGCAGTATAACATTTTATGTAGTTGATGACAAATAAAAACTTCCCGGCAAAAATAAACCGGGAAGTCAGCTCTTACGGGAATTGCAGAGCAAAAGATAAGCCTGAATTTTTTTAAACAAAAGATTGTTTCAGGTTTTTTATTCCGATATTCTTACTTCTCTTCCTTTTTTTCCTCCTGTTCTGATTCCTGTTCAGTGTGTTCTTTTTCTTCCGGGGTTTCACCCGAAGAGCCCTGTTTTAGACCCTGTATTTTTTCCAGGAGTTCGGGTACATTTTCCAGCAGGGTCTCCAGAGACCCTTTACCGGTCAATCGAACCAGTTTTACGTCATCCTCTCTGACAACCAGTACTGCGGTGGGAGTAATCCGGCAGCCCACCCCACCACCAGAACCTTCATCTGCCTGGGAAGAACTGCCCAGACCACCACCCAGACCAAAAGAAGCCGAAATAATGGGTATTAAAGTTACCGGCCCGGCTTCAATGGGCTCTCCAATCACCGTCTCGGTTTTCAAAAAATTATCCAGCTTGCTGTACATGTTTTCCATAAAACTCTGGGCATCACTCATCTCAATCTCCTCCTTCTTTTTTGGTCTTTCTTTTCCACTGGTAAAGCTGTTTGAAAAGGTGGTAACTCCTGCAGCTGAAGACAAAACTCAGCAGTACCCGGACCACCTGTACCGGTATTATTTTGCCTTTAATCTTTCCTGAACCGACCATCACCTCCTGTTCCCAGTTAATACAAAGATTTAGGGGAAAAGTGCTCCAGCTGTTTTTAATACTGTAATAGACTGCCAGCAGCAGACCATTATAATAAGGGTCAGAACAGCCCAGCAAAAAATTTAGCTCTATAAAGTCAGGTTTTAATAAATAAAGAAGCCTGCCCCCAAATCGGGCCAGATGTTCAATATTGGCCCGGGAAAAAAGCCGGTGATACCTCTTTATTTTGGCTTTTATATTTTTTATTGAATCCACTGTCCCCACCTTTTGACGGTCAGAATCAGTTTTTTCATCTTCCTTTTTTGTGGTCTCTTCGTGATCCACCTCTTTATTATCCTCAGCTTCTGCTGATTTTTGAACTGTTTTAGAATCTTCAATCCGGGATTCAGCATTTTCTAAAACCTTAAGCTCCCTCTTTTTTTTGTTCTTTTTAGGCCAGCCACCTGTTTTAAGGCCCAGTATTTTTAATTCAGAAGCCCGGGAGTTCTCTGTTTTAACAATGTGGACTGAGAAAAGCAACCAGTTTATATAAAATGAATATTTTAGGTGCTGTTCCCGTGAGAACTCAGCTTTATATACCACCGGCCAGAACAAAAACGATAATATCAAAATCAGAATTAATGAAAATATAATTTTCAAAAAAAACAGCATAGGCAGTCCACTCCAGCCCACTTTAAATATTATTTTAAAATATAAAAATAGCTATTTAAAAAGTGTTCATTTAATAATATTCTTTTTATAATTAAAAATACCTCTTTTTGTTTTACTTTTGTTCCAAAAATTTTTTAAACCCTGCTGTCCTTAAAAAAGGAACCCGACAGACTGTACCAGCCGACTCCCAGAAACAGCAGCCCGGCCAGCAAATACCAGGGGGAAAAAAACATTTCCGTTATCTCCCCGGTGGTATCGAGATAATAATACTGCAGGACAGCCAGCAGGTTATTGAGTCCATGAACAAACATGACCAGCAGCAGAGAACCGGACTTCAAATAAAGCCAGCCCAAAAAGAGCCCGATTATAAAGGCACTGATAACCTGGATTAAAAATATATGCACCAGACCAAACAGCAGAGCTGATAGAAATACGGCGGTTGAAGGTCGATAATTGTGAGCAAAACCTTCCAGGATAATACCCCGGTATAATATTTCTTCAAAAAATGAAGGTAACACCACTACCGCCAGTATTACTATATAAAAAGGAGCGGTCATAATTTGCTCTGTTAGTTCAAAATACATCTCCCCCAAATCTGTTTCCAGAAAAGTATCCACAAAATAGGCAAGTTCAGAGGAGAGGATTCCGGCTCCGATAATTAAAAGCCCTCCTTTTAAATAAACAGCCAGCCTTACATTTTTAATTCTGGCCACCGCCCGTTCAATCGTTCTCTGTGATTTTAAACCAATATACCGAAACAGGCTATAATAAACAACCACCGGGAAAACGATAAACTGGACTATAAAATTGTTGGTAATACCATTTTCAAGACCAATCAGGGCAGTCAGTCCTTCCAGTAATAGCTCCAGCAAAATGGTCAGCACAAAATATAAAACAATTATCAGCACCCCCTGCAGAAAGTGGGGATAAGCCTCCGGTTGGCCGGTTATATTCCCTATTTCTGAGGGAGTCTGATTTGTGTTTTCCTGGCTGTCACTCTGTGGTGGTCTGTAATCTGCCATTTTCATCATCCTCTCTTTCGGCCTGATATATTCTGCTGTCGGCAAAAACAAAACTCAACTTTTTTAAGACTAAGCTGCTAACCATCATTACTTTTTGCTTCAAAATTAAATTATTTCCCTTAAACAGGGTGCATATTAATTAAAACAATCATATTTAAAAATAAACAGGAGTCATAATCAAATATGGAATATTTCCGTTCTGACTTCATACTCCGGACCGGCCTCCTGCTGTACCAGCTGTTTATACCTGGTCAGCTGTTCTTCTTTTTGGGTATACCCTGTTTTAAAGTCCAGAATAAGAATCTCCCGGTTGTCTTCATCTACCAGCAGACGATCAATCCGGATCCGGTCCTCTGTTTCTTCTGTTTGGGACCTTATTTCATATTCGGTGAAAACCCGCCAGTGTTCGGCAAAATAGGTGCTGTGTTTCTGAACAAAATCTCTGATACTCTGTTCAATCTCCGCCAGCCTTTTGGGCCCCAGTATATTGCCAAATCTTCCGGCTGTTAAACGAGAAGCATGTTTCAGCTCCCGTTCGGACGCATATTCAATATGTTCCAGAAAATAATGGGCGGCCAGGCCCCATACCCGGTCCACTTCAGTGTCCAGATCAAGTTCCTGTTCTTTTTTCTGCCGGGCCGTAAAATCCTGTTTATGGTCAGCCGCCGGCTGGAAATAGGATGCCAGATCCTCTGTGGCAGGCACTTCAGCCTCTGTTTTGCTCTCAGGAGTAATCAATGTCCCGGACTCCAGACCGCGGTAAAGCTCGGTTAAACTTTCAATATCCCAGGCCTTAATTAGAGCCGGTTCATAAAAACCATAACTTTCTTTTCCCTCCCAGGCCTGCTTCTCTCCGGGATTGATCTGAACCGGAGTTTCAATAAAGACCAGCAGGTTATGGACAGCCCGGGTCAGAGCTACATAAACATTGTTAATCTCCTCGGATAATTTTTGCTGTTCTTCTTTACGGGAGAAAGGAAAATCCAGCCAGGACATTAAACTGTCATACCGGGAAGGATAGAGTAAATACTGTTCAATGTGCTCATAATCATCACTAAACAGAATATTGAATTTCAGATTTTCTTCTCTTCCGCCCCCCTTAAGCGAGGAAGGAGTCCAGTAAAACAAAACGGTATGAAAGGAGAGCCCTTTAGCTTTGTGTACTGTCAGCAGATCAACTGCCTCTGTTCCCTGTACTGAAGCTTCCCTGAGTTTTTCTGATTCCTGGTTTTCCCGGCAGAATACCATAAAATCAGCCAGAGAATCATGTTCCCGGAGTACTGAAAAAAACCTATAAATGTTTTTCAGCTCTCTTTGATCACCATCAATGACATCCAGCACTCCACTCTCCGCAATAAGTCTGTGAGCCAGTACATCAAAATCAGAACAGGCCAGATCGGCCACCCAGTCCAGAACTTCTGTAAGCTTCTGTCTTCCGGAAAATAAATTCTGATCGGTGAGTGAAATCTCACCCCGACAGGCCATTTCTAAAAGCTGCTCTATAGATTTCTGATTATTAAGCATGAATTTTAAATCAACCAGGGGCAGCTGCAGGGGATCACTGCGTAAAAAATTCAAAAGAGCATGATATTCACCCCGCTCTAAAAAAGACAGCAGCTCATAAAGGGGCTGTATTGCCTTCCCATCCAGCAGAACACCCTCCTGATGAAGTATAAAGGGAATATTTTTCCGGTTTAAGTATTTAGCAATTTCTTTTAGATCTTTGTTTTTCCGGGCCAGAACCGCTGTTCCCTGATAGCTGTCAAAACTTTCCTCCAGCTGTCGGGCTATCTCCCGGGGCAGATCGGAGATAAGATCCCGGTTCTGCTGTCTGATTTTTTCCTGTTTTTCTTTTCCATAACGGGAAAATCTGTTTGTTGATTCATTTATATGCCCCCTCTGACCACCCATTATTGTTTTCACATATCCCTGCTCGGCCTCCGGGCGGGGGCATATGTGTTCATATTTCCAGTCTTTTTCTATATTAGTAAAAAATTTGTTCACAAATTCCAGAATCTGTTTATCACTGCGATAACAGGTGGACATCGTTTCTTCCCGGCAGTCAATCAGCCGGGGAAGTTTTACAAAAAGCTCTTTTTCCCCACCCCGCCATTGATAAATCGACTGTTTGGCATCTCCAACCGCAATAAAATCCCGCCATCCACCGGCGATTTTTTCCAGTATTTTCCACTGAAGCACACTGGTATCCTGAAATTCATCAATAAAAAGAGTTTTAATCTCGGAACCGGTTATCTCCAGAAGAAATTGATCCAGGTCACCCCCGGGCAGATCCAGATCACCACGAACAACATGATTATAAACATAATTACTTATATCACTGTGGGTAAAAGTTCTCTGCTGTTTTTTTATCTGATCATACTCCGCAAAAACAATATCCGCCAGCTTAAATAATTTATTCTCAAGAGGAATAACCTCACTGCTGTATACATTGTGGGCCAGATTTTTTTGAAAAAAGAAATAACTGTCCTCCAGGCTGTCCTTAATGTCGGCATATTTTTTGCCCCTGAGTTTATTGCCATTCCAAAAAGATGAGGATTCTTTGAGGAACTGCTTTTTATTTCTCTTAACCAGTTCTCTCAGTTTTTGCGTCTGGCTTTCCTGTTCTCTCAGCCGCAGGTAACCGGCCAAAATATCCTTATAATCAGCCACAAACCAGTCTCTATTTAATTTTTCTCCTCTGATTTTTGCCGCCCGCTCCAAAAGACCAAGGCAATCTTCCAGATGGGTGATAAATTTCTGGCTGTCAGAAGAGTTATGGCCTGTTTTTTCAATTAAAAGATACTTCCAGCGCTCAGCGAGCATGTCTTCGATATAATTTAATATACTGTTAAAATCCCTCTGGACCTGATATTCAAATATCTCCTCCAGCAGTAAAAAATATTCTTTATTGCCCAGAAGCCGACGAAAAATTTCTTCATATACCTCTTCATTCTGTTCTGTTTCAATTATTGAATAATCATAAACTCCCATATAAGGGGCCACCGCCGCCCTGAAAATATGATTTACAAAACTGTCAATAGTATAAATCTGCAGGGCGTCTTTTTCCATCAGTATCTGTTTCCGGCAGGAATGAATTTCCTGTTCTGAATAACTGAGATCGGGATGAATCTCCTGCAGGCTGGACCATACCTCTGATTCAGGGCCCTCTGCGGCCAGTTCCTGAAGATGATCCAGTACCCGTTGGCGGGCCTCAGCGGTTGCCTTACGGGTAAAAGTCAGAATACAGATCTCTTTAAAATTCTGTCCGGAGAGTAAAGCTGCCAGAAATTCAAGGGAAAGACGGTAGGTTTTGCCGGTACCGGCACTTGCTTTCAGCACTTTTTTCATATATCTTTCACCACCCTGCATATATGTTTATAGGGGCATTTTTTACAGATGTATGCTTTATAACTTCGGGTAAATGCTCCTTCATCCAGAAAATCTTCTAGTTCTCCGGAGAGTGTTTTTGCGAATGTTTTTTCCTGGCCCGGGGGGACAGAGGGAAATCTGCGGTTCATAACCTGATACATATATTTGTATATTTTCTCTGTCTTCTCAGAGGTCTGTGCCACCAGGAGAGCATAAAGATTAAGCTGGTCTTCATTCAGGCCCCCGCTTTTAAAATCAACCAGCAGGCTGCTGTTTTGTCCCGCAAAAAGCAGGTCTATTCTGCCCCCCAGATAAAAATCAACCACTTCCGAACTGTAAAAGGGCTTTGATTTCTCATTTTGAGGAGTATACTCCACTTCCAGGCTGTGAGGTATAAAAGAAAGATGAGCAAAAATGGATTTCAGCCCCGAGAAAAAATCCTCCATAGAGCTTACAAGCTCTTCTTTGATGACCTGATTGTAATAAGCCTTAAAACGGTGATCAATTTTTAGTTCAAATTCTGCTGCTGTTTCTGTGAACAGTTCTACCATCCGGGTTCGGTTCATCTTTAGTTCATCAGGTTCAACTTCATTCATAATTTTTTCAGCCATGGTGTGAACTATGCTGCCAAAAGTCAGGGGCTTCATGCGCTGTTCTATAGCACCCAGAACCTCCGGCAGCTTAATCAAATTTTCACAGAAAAATCTAAAATAACAGGTGGTTAGATTTCTATACTTATAATAGCTCATATTAAAACTGCCGGGTGAAAAATCATTTTTTTCCAGGGGCAGTTCTTTTTCATTTTCAATTTGATTTCGGTGTCCTAACAGCAGGGGATAAGCCTGCTCTTCACTCTGCTGATTTTCTGCTCTGTCAAATATGTTTTTAAAAAATTGCGGATAATAACGGCGGCCCACAGGAGCCGGCTGATAATCCAGATTATATTTAAGTTTGAGCTCTTCCACAAAAGAACCGGGGCTTTGATTTTCTTCAACATTTTCCAGGGCCAGGACATCAGCTTTCCTTGAGGCCAGTAGATGCCGGAAAAAATAATACCTTTTCTGTGCTCTTAGTTCACCTGAAGCAGGCAGCCCCAGCTGCTGCCTCTGAAGTTCAGTTAAGAGAAAACTGTCCTCACCCGGGTTGAAAAGCCAGCCCTGTCGGGCATTAATTATCACCAGCCGGTCCCGATTGAGATAGGGAGCAGAGTTTAAATCCTCCATCCTGAGCTGAGGCTTATACTCCCCACTACCTGGTTTTATCTTTTTGAACTCAAGATACTGCAGCAGACGCTCCATTAGCCCGACAGCTGTTCTGCTGTAATAACTGCTCCAGGAACTGACCAGCTTCATATCCTCCAGGGCCGAAAGCTCCAGCAGAGCATCATAAAACTGTTCTGCATCATTTTCATAATAATCAGACGCCAGTCTGCTCAGCCGCAGGGAATCCACGTAATCTATCAGCTCCGACATAGAAGAAATGCTCTGCAGTTTTTTTACCTCCTTTAAAATCACCTGCAGATCCGGAACTTTTTTCTTTATTAAATCTTCATCCAGATAAAGAAAATTTTGTCGGGCCAGTTCACATAACTGCCGGCGGCTGCTGCTGCTGATTTTAAAATACTCCCGAAAACATCTATAATCCAGAGCACAAAGGGTTTCTGATATACCAATAACCCGTTTCGAAGGGGGAGCACTTTTTAGAAGTGAAAATAAATTTTCAATGAACTTATACAGAGGACTGTGGGTAAATTTTTCCTCCCGGGACATCTCTACCATATCCGCTGAGAGAAGATGCTGATAGCCGGTCTCCGCAAGCCGGGGAGATAAAATTGCGGCCGGCCCCCCGGAAGCCATATGCAGTCCAGATACCAGCTGACCAATCTCATCCTTAGATGTATAAAGCCCGATCTCTGCTGCCGGTTCTGAGGGGAGACTTAACCCGGTAAACTTTAAATCCTGTTCCCGGAAATCCTCTTCCGGCAGCTGCAGATAAAGGTCAACCTCAATATGCTCTTTTAGATGGTTTAATATATCCTTTTCCCGGGGCGTAAAATGAAATATATTGAACAGCACCAGGCGGGAATATTTCTTGAGAAAATCAGGAGAAAAATTTTCTTCTGTAATCAGGAGATTTTTATCGATATATCCTCTTTCAGCCAGGTATGTTCTGTACTTTTTTCTTATCTCAGAAAAAAGTTCATACCTCTTTTTTTGCCAGCCTTTCAGGTCAGGCAGACTGGTAATTTTATACTCATTAAGTTCTTTATAAAATCGCTGAAAACGGGCTGAAAAATCAATTATGTCATTATAACTATCAATTTCCAGCCGGGCTTTTTCCTTTTCATTGAGCAGTTCATAAAGAACCACCGAGAGCTTTTCTTCCCTGAGGATAATTTCATCAGCGGGAAAGAGAACTTCTTTGAGCTGACTCAGGGTCATAAAATCACTGCCCGGCTGCAGTGGTTTCTTTTGTTGCTCATATGCGCTGCGGATATGCTTAATATTGGCTGTTTGTTCATCATCCACAACATACAGAGCCGGCTGTTCTGTAACCACCTGCTGGAAAATATCTTTATCAAAATCCAGATAAAAAATATTTATCTGACTCACCTCCAGAAGTTGCTATATTTATTAATTAATGATATAATAAGTGTAAAAATATACCCTGGGCAAAACATAAGGAGAGGAAAATCATGACTATTTTTAACTTTTTTAAAAGAGGTTACAAAGATGAGAAAATACTGTACCAGGCCACCGGTGCTGTCAATGAACACCCCATGCTTAAAAATAATAAAAATTTCTCAATTGACTGTCATCAGGGAGTAATAAAATTATCCGGTCAGGTTAAATCTGAACAGATAAAACATCGTATCGAAAAAGCAATCAGGGACAGAATAGAACAGTCCAATATCAATTATGACCGGATTGATAACCAGCTGGAGATTGCCGGCAGCAGGGTCGAAAGTGAATAAAAAATAATCTTTTATAAATTATAATTCAAAAACAGTTTTGAGGGACATTGGCCTTTTACTCCATGTTTGTGATAAATAAATGCTCTTAATTTATTAATTGCAGATATACTGCCAATGTCCTTTTTATTTATTTTTATTATATTTT
>SL_8KL_010_SEDDRAFT_10000280_pt1 | contig 44082 bp, 50 predicted proteins | sample SodLakKL_010_SED_4_FD_11160 | JGI IMG/M metagenome (IMG submission 11160)
GGCGCTCGAGACGCTCATACAGCAAGAAGTCATCATACAGCAAGCGGAAGCGGACGGTCACAGCGTCTCCGATGAGGAGATCGATGAAAAGTTCGAAGAAGCCAAGGCAGGATTTCAGACTGAAGAAGATTTCGAAGAGGCGCTTGAAGAGAACAACTATACTGAAGAGACCTTCCGTAGTTTCTTAGCGGACGAGCTTTTAATCGAAGCCTATCTCGATGCCGAGATTGACGAAGTAGAAATCAGCGATGAAGACATAGAAGAGGCCTATGAGGAATACAAGAAGAACATGGAAGAGCACGAAGACGATCCCGAACCTTTGGAGGAAATCGAGGACAAGCTGGAAGAACAGATTATCCAGCAGAAGGAACAGGAACTGATTAATGAGCATGTCGAGGGCATCAAGGAAGACAGTGACATAGAACGCCTGATAAACGATTAAAAAAGCACCCTGCCAGGTGCTTTTTCAAATGCGATGTAAACTACGCCGCTTCATTGAAAAAGACAGTTTCTAAACTCCTGTGTGCTGATCTGGAAAAAGAAATCTTCGGGCGGTCGACGCTTTATTATGGCGTCGACCGCCTTCTTTTCATAAGGGGCGCCCCGGAAAGCATTCTTGAGAGGGGCGAGGTCACGTCTGGTGAAGAAGTCGCCGAAGATTTCCATCCCTTGGATGCGCCCCTTTTTCAGTTTGAGGTGAATCTCGATCAGGCCGCCTTTGAAACGCGCCTCCTTGACGACGCTGGAAGCGGGTGAGCGTCCGTAGTTCCATTCCCAGCGGTCATAGCGGTTGCGTCTGATGGTATTGATTGCGCGCATGTCTTCCTCATCGAGTGTCTCCAGGCAGGCATCGAGGGGGTGACCCAATAGCTTTTTGGCAAGCCGCGCCTTGAAAGCGTTCTTGTCGAGGTCGAGATATGGTTTTATATTGCGCACTCTCTGCCTGATTGACTGCACGCCCTTCGAGGCTGTTTTCTTCGCGCTGGGCGTAAGCGCCGCGCCTAGTGCGTCGAGGTCGGTATCGAAAAGGACCGACCCACCATGCATGATGCGGTCCTTAAAGGCGACTTGGGTGTTTCCGCTGATCTTTTTTCCATCAGCGACGATGTCGTTGCGGCCTTTGAATTCAGCGGGTACGCCCATTTCCCTTAGCGCTTCGATGATCGGTGCAGTGAAAGCCTGGAATTGATTCAGCTTGTCCCTCTTGTCCGTGATGAAGACGACATTGATGTTGCCCTCGTCATGATAGACGGCACCGCCGCCGGCGATGCGTCTTACAACGGCGACATCGTGCGCGTCGACAAAGTTCTGATTCACTTCTGCAAAGGTGTTCTGATGCCGTCCGACGATGATGCTGTTCTTGTTTTCAAAGATGATGAGATAGCTTCCCTGTTTCCAATATCTGAGGATGTATTCGTAAAGGGCGAGGTTATAGCGCGTGTCCAAAGATGGGTTATGGATATACTTCATGAGTGCTCCTTATTCATTGCAGTTATTTGCTTCGGCGTATCGGTACACAGCTTCGGCAAGGCTGGTGTTGGAATCGAAAAGCCTCGTATGCAATGGGTAGTACTCCAATGGAATGAGTCCGAGTTCCGTGCACCCCAGGATGAGCGCATCAAGTGATTTTTGTTCAGTGAATGACTCGACTGCTTTGGCGAAATGGGAGAAATCACGCATGTCATTGCGCTTCACATGGTCGATGGCGTCGTCGATCAGAGGCTGCATGGTTTCAGGAGGGGTATCGACCTCCACATTCTCCTCTTGGAAACTTTCCTGGTAAAGGCCGGTCTGGATGGTCTTCTGCGACCCGAGAATGCCGATGCGCGCCGAGGGTCCCATCACGTCGAGGCATGCGCGTCTTGTGATGTCTATGATGTTGAGAATCTCGGCCTCCGCGTTTTCCTGAAGGGATCGGTGGAAATAATGCACCGTATTGCAGGGGATGGCTATGACGTCCACCCCGGCATCATCAAGAACTTTCACTGAGGCGATCAATGCCTCTTTGACGTCTCTATCGCCCTCGTGGAAGTCGATGCTTCTCGAGGGAATGTCGGGGTTGTTATAAAGCAGCATCTTGCGTCGTTCCTCATCCCCTTTGCCGAAATCAAAGTCATTGAGCGCTTGGAAGAATCGAATCGTCGCATCCGTACCCAGTCCGCCGATGACACCGATGAATGTGCGCATGGTATTCCTCCTCATTTCATTCTTATACATAGTGTAGCGCGTCCGCGGTTCAACAGCAATACCCGCTGAAAAAAGTTTCAATTGTAGACTCAGTCATATCCTGGTGCACTATCATTGGCTGCCGCTGAGCAGGATATAAAAAAGTTCTGTCTGAAGTCTACTGTAATACAAGCGTTTTCAATGGTATGAGGATATGTTATCATCAGTATAGGTGCGAAATGTACATCCATGCTATGGACAGGGGGCTTTTGAATGAAACAGGAGAATATTGAATATTTGAAAGAACACTACGACATGGAGGTTCTCGATGACGTCCTCTTCAAAGACGATTATCATCTCCGTTTCTTCCTCGACGCAGAAGAAGAGGACCCCATCATACGATTGATCTCCGGAGACCCGCAAGCGCTCGCCATCCCTTTCGAGCGCCCTTTCTCTGTAAATGAGATCTGGCCTTATGTCGAAGAGGACAATGCGTTAGCCGAGATCGAGGGGAGACAGACCTTCAAGAGGGACTTCATGCAGAAGCTCCGCAACATAAGAAGGGATGAACTTCTCTATCTACCATTGAAACGAGGCGACTCGCCGCTATGGCTTTCAATCGCATTCCAATGTGTGAAGTCATCCGGTGAAAGCAGGCTTTTGTTCGGTACCATCATAGCCACCTCGGAAACGACACCGCAGTATATCGAGCATTATCAGAAGACCTATCAGGATCCGTTGACGAACCTGTTCACCCGCGAAACCCTGAAAAAACACATCGAAGCATCAAAAGAGACAGAAGACGCCTACGGCCTCTATATCGACCTCGACGCCTTCAAGACCTTCAACGACCGCTTCGGCCATCAGGCGGGGGATATGCTGCTTAAGAAGATTGCCGAACACTTCATCGCCCATTGGGAGTATAATGTCCTTTACTATCGCGTCGGCGGCGATGAGTTCTTTGTCTACATCTACAATTTTACTGAAGATGAAATGTATGAACGCGCTGAAAAGATCATCGAGGACATCAGAGGGGTCGCCATTGATTTCAAGGACTTTGATATGAGTGCTTCGGTGGGCGTCGCTTCAGTCCCCGGAAGAGACTATTACGAACTTCTGGATGTGAGCGATAAAGCCATGTATGCTTCCAAGGAAAAGGGCGGCGCCTCAGTGACGCTTTATAAAGAAGGGGCATTCTTCTGACATTTTCTGTCTGTGATGAGTGAATCGCATGTACTTCCCGTACATGCGGGGTTTAAAAGTGGCCATTGCGGATATATATATACCTCGGACTGCATAACTTTTATAATACCACTCCGCATGTGTTATCATTCAGGTGTAAGTCTTGGTGACTGCGAACGAATGACGGTCCGTTGGAAAGTGCAGGGTTGTCTATGGATAAGGACGAGCTGTTAAAGACAATCGTAGCGCCATCAACAAGTCAGAAACGTATCGCCGCGCTTGTGATAGCCGGTTTTTTAGCTGTGAACACGTGGCTTGTGTATATTACAGGGGGTATCCCTAGCGCGTTTGCACATACGATGTATCTTCCCGTGTTCTTAGCCGCAGTCTTCTTTGGCGTCAAAGGGGCATTGCCCGTCGGATTGATAGGCGGCATGCTCATAGGGCCCCTGATGTCACTCGAGGCCCTCGGTTTGAACGGTGAAGCGCTCATCGACTCCTTATACCGCACCGCCTATTTCATGCTCATCGGCGCTCTGCTTGCCGTGCTCGTGCAATTTCTTAGGAACCAATACGGACTGCTCAAGAGTTTTTATACCCGCGACGCACAGACCGGCATCCCGAACTACCATAGCATGGCGCTATCCGCCTACCAATGCCCGGCCACAGACTGTGTAGCGCTCACCATCCAGATCATCAATTACGAATCGCTGGTTCTGATGGTCGGATACGATGCTTATAACCGTGTCCTCGCCAAGATATACGAACGGATGCAGAGCCTGCTTCCCGAGAGCGCCAATGTCTTTTTGATGGATAAGCGTAAATTCACAGTCGACATGCCGCTCGAGGAATATGAAAAGCACCACCCCACGTTTCTCTCGGCGTTGGAACAGTCCCCCGTTTATGAAGGGAATGTACCGCTTTATTTCGAATACGCTGTCGGCATCAGCACAAAGGCGTCCTACAAGAAACCCGACGACAGACTCCGTGAAAGCGAGGTCGCTGCAACATACGCCAAGGACAAGGGACTCAGGGATGTCGTCTATGAAGAGCACTACGAGAAGGAGCAGCAACTCTTCGAGAAGCTCGGCGAAATACCGGAGGCGCTTAGGAACGAAGAATTCTTTCTCGTCTACCATCCGATCGTCGACCTCGGAACCAACGCATGTGTCGCTTTCGAAGCCCTCCTCAGGTGGCGACATAATGACGAGGTCGTCTCTCCGGAAGCGTTCATCCTTCCGGCGGAGAAGACACGGCTGATCGACGATATCACCCGCTGGGTCCTAAGCAATGTCTTCAAAAGCTACGACGCATTCAAAAAGATCGACCCTTCAATCGCATTATCGATGAATGTATCGCAACGGTGCCTTTATACAGATCAGCTGTATAGGGAGATCGAAGCATTGCTCAAAGAATATGAAATGCCCGCTGAAGCATTGAAGTTCGAAGTTACGGAGACCACGATGATGATCGACAAGGAGGCATCGAAACATCACCTGCAGTCGCTCAAAGATCTCGGTGTGCATGCAGTGCTCGATGACTTCGGACTGGATTATTCGGCGCTCGCCTTTTTGAAGGATTTCCCCATCAGTACCATCAAGATCGACCGCACCTTCACCGAAGACCTCCTACGCGATGAAAAGACCCGCAAACTCGTCGGCCTGATGATTGAATACGCCCACCGCATGAAACTGAGCGTAATCGCCGAAGGCATTGAGGACGAGAAGACGCTCGAGCTTCTGCAAGAGCTGGGCTGCGACTACGGACAGGGGTTCTATTTCACCCGGCCGATGGAAAAGCAAGCGGCGAAGGAATGGCTGAAGCACAATAAAAATCATGCGCACTGAGAGTGACATAGCACATGCATTCAAATGCCCGCTGGAATCCGGAGTGACGCCGTTTTAATAAAGACCGGAGGCATCCTTCGGAACAAGATTGACATCAGTCTCTTGCAATATCCTTCCGGATATTGCAGAATGGTAGTATGTTCACTCTATCGAGAAGACCGAGGAGGAAGGTGCTACAATGACATGGGCCACGTTCGGCGATACCAACGGCGGTATGACACCGATGGACATATTCTCCACAGTCGGCGCGATCATCATCGCGGTCATCGTCCTTCTATGGCTCGTGTACAGCATCAGGCGCATAATCAGTTCCAAAAAGGATGGCAGCATCTATTAAGCCCGCCCGTGCTTTTTTCAATGGAACGCCTTATGACATGCAGGGCGTTTTTTAACGCATTTTTATGTAAAATATAGTTTACATTGTGTAAAGGATAGTATATAATCATGACAGGTGATGGTTATGGGTAAGAATCTCAGGATGAAAAGCGCCCGCGTCAAGAAGGATATGACGCAGGCGGAACTCGCTCGTCAGGTTGGTGTGACACGGCAGACAATCAATGCCATCGAAAGTGGCGCCTACAACCCCACCATCAATCTCTGCATTGACATCTGCAGGGCGCTGGATGTCACTTTGGACGATTTGTTCTGGAAGGAGGTGGATGATGAATAAAAAGTATGACGAAAGGCAGCGGTGGGTCAATTACAGACTCTCCCACCATGCGCTCATGATTGTATTTGTATTATTGCTCATGAACGGCCTCGTACGCTCGAGTTTCGATATGACCTGGGCTGAGCCGATGAGCGAGGCGTTCGTTCTGATCGCCGTGCCGACACTTTACTGTGTGACGCGCTCGCTGTTCCAGGGAGCGTATGTGGGGCGTCGCGAGACATACGGCAGGAACAGCATCGCCTTCGCTGTCATAGCGGTTCTTTTCCTGGGCGTGTTCGCTTTGGCGGGAGATGGTCTCATCGCCGACGGGAAGCTGAGCCAGGACAGCACGACGCTACTGGCCGGCATATTCTTCGCCTATATCACTGCGCTTCACGGCATCAAGTTCATCCGCGAAAGAAGCGTTTAGGCGCGTTCGTTTCAAGAGCGTAGAGTGTCCATGAACCGGCCTATGCGCCATAGCCCTTCCTCGAGCTGTTCTTTCGAGCAGCCGAGGTTGATGCGGATGAAGCCTTCGCCGTCCGCTCCATAAAGGGTGCCGGATGCAACGACGACACCGTATGCCTTCATTTTTTCAACCAGAGTCCTGCTTTCAATATTCCAGTGGGAAAGATCGACCCAGGAGAGATACGTCCCCTCCAAGGGGAGCACGTAGGCCTTCGGGTCGTTTTCTTTGAAGAATTCCCTCAGGATCCTGTCGTTGTTCTCGATATGTTCCATCTGGGCATCGAGCCACGCTTCCCCCTTCTCATATGCAGCCTTCATCGCGGTCTGAGCGAGGAGGTTCGGACCGCTGAGAAAGAGGCGCTTGAAATCCTTGATGATTGCTTTGCGGGTCTCTTCATGAGCGGCAATGACATTCGCGGCATGCAGACCGGCGATGTTGAAGGTCTTGCTCGGTGCAGTGACGACGACGAGCTTTTCGTAATCGTTCAGGAAATGCCCCATGGATGTGAACGTATGATTGTCTAGGATGAGGTCTCCGTGGATCTCATCGCTGAGAATATAGACATCGTAGCGCCTTGCGAGGTCGAGCAGGTCTTTCAGTTCCTGTCTGTTCCACACGCGGCCGACGGGATTGTGCGGGCTGCAGAGTAAAAGCATCCTGGCCCCCTTTCTGAAGTGCGCCTCCAGATCGTCGAGGTCCATCACATAGCGGCCGCCTTCATAATGCAGAGGGTTCTTCAAAAGCGTGCGCTGATTGTAGGTGACGGCGGGAGCGAACTTGTTGTAGACCGGTGTCTGGATGACAATGGCATCATCCTGACGGGTCAGCGTCTCGATTGCGACACTCATCGCAGTAAGCACTTTCGGGGCCGGTATGATCCAGTCCTTCTCTATCTCGACCCTCCAGCGTTTTATCAGCCAGCGGCGGACGGCATCGAGATAGGCGTCATCGATCATCGTGTAGCCCAGCGAACCGTGTTCGAGGCGTTCACGGAGTGCATCGAGTACTTCCTCGGGCGCCGAATAGTCCGAATCCGCGACTGAGAAGGGAAGAAAATCCTCATGCCCTAGCTTCATCTTCATGCCGTCCCATTTCGCAGATGCGGTCCCGAATCTCCTCAGTGATTCAAAGCGTGTCATATGAACTCCTTTCTCGTGCATACTCGGCCCTATTATAAACAAAGCTCCTGTTCCTCACAAGGGCTTAATGCTCATCAAGCCATTAAAAAGCCCCGATTTGTCCGTGACAAAAGGGGGCGTGATATTGTCTAACATTTCTACATGTCATAACGGCGTTCATACTCATTGAGAAGCCTTCTCAGATGTTCATAGGCATCATTCAAGGGGAGCCTTGCGCATGAACTCGCGGAGCACATCGGTTTCGCCTTCGCTTCTTCATATGCCTTTTCGAGACGTTGCATCGCCTGCTTTAGTTCTTCCTTGTCTTTATCTGTCAGTTCATGTCTTTTCATGAAGGAATGCGCTTCCTCCAACGCCTCTTTCATAAGGTTCTCTTTCGGGTTCAAGACCCAGAGGACCATGAATAAAACGGCCAGACCGACGACGATTGCTATGCCGATCCACATAGAACCACCTCTATCTATATTCTAACATACGGACAGAAGTGCATGATGCAAGACGCATTGCACAAGCGTATGCTTTGACGAAAACGCAAGACAGCGCTACAATGAAAATGTTATTTGGAATGGATATAAATATGAGAGGTGAGAACATGGAGAAATTGAAACTGGGTATCATTCTCGGCAGTACACGGCAAGGGCGCGTATCGCCTCAGGTCGGACAATGGGTCGAGCGTCAGGCTGAAGGAAGGGAACGCGCCGACTATGAACTGATCGATATCGCGGATTACAACCTGCCCCTGCTCGGAGAGGGCGGGGACACCTCCGGCGTAAAGCGCTGGAACGAGAAACTTGACGAGAAGGACGGCTTCATCTTTATCGTCCCCGAATACAATCATTCACTGACCGCTGCGCTCAAGAACGCACTGGATTCGGCCCGCGAGGCCTGGTATCACAAGGCCGCCGGCATTGTGAGCTACGGTTCCGGCGGCGGTGTGAGAGCGGCGGAGCATCTGCGCAATATATGCGCCGAGCTCAACATGGCGGATGTCCGCTCTCATGTGCTGATGTCCCTCTTCGATGATTTCAAGGAGTTCTCTGAATTCAATCCCAGATCGGTCCACGAAAAGAGCCTACAGACCCTTTTCGACCAGGTCGAGTCATGGGCCTCGGCCTTGAAGACCTTGCGATGACATCAACCCCTCCGGCCGGAGGGGTTGTTTATTAGAAAGCCCTGCAGCACCGGTCGCCCCCAAGGCGAACCTCATTGACAAAGATTCCGGGATAGTGTATTTTGGACACACCATTAAGAGAAGGCGAGAGACAAGCTCTATGACCCTTCAGCAACCTGCCAAAATTGAGGCAAGGTGCTAATGCTTGCATGATGGTGGAACCGTTCACGCCATCATGACGATGGCGTTTTCTTTTTGGTAGAAAGGAGAAACCATGGAAACATTCATCACCAAGTGGTTATTGCAGTATGACCACGAGAACAGCCTCTCGATCACGGAGAAGACCCAGAGTCGACATGTTCCGATCAATCGTTATCTTGACAAGCCGGGACATTACTATCTGGACATTGTGAATGTGGAGGGGGCAGTGTTTTTGCGTCTACGACCCCGAGGAGGAAGGCAGGAAGAAGAGCAAGATTCTAGTGATGAGGATCGACACCGCCAACAACCGCATCATGAGCCTTTCAGAAGAAGACCGAGACAACATGCCGAACATCGCTGAAATATTCCTCAAAGAACATCCCACCTATGAACAATGAAAAAATCCCCGCCTCGGCGCGGGGATTTTCAGCTATTCAACATGAATGTGCCGTCGCATGCAGCGCGATGGCGCACTCAATCATCGCCCTCATAGACTTTCCTGAACAAGCGGATCCCTTCATTGACAAGAAAGCTCACGAACAGCCAAGCGAAGAAAGCGCCGATAACGTGGGGGAACCTATGCACGCCATCAACGATGACGACGACAGGGAACAACATTGCGACAAAGACCATCACTGCGACGGTCGTATGCTCGTCCTCGTTCTTCGTGGCGTTAGCGACACCGGCATAGACCCCGAAAAGCACTTGAATGATGTAGACGATAATGATAACAGCCATTGCATTGTCCTCCTTCATGACCAGTCGATAATATTATAACACATTGTTTTCCTTTGTATAGCCGTTTTTATGTGATATGCTCAAGTGTGCCGGGCTTTTCATACAGCGAGGTCCTGACCCGGCAGACGCTATGCGTGTATGGGACGAATGAATGAAACAGGAGGCTATCATGGCTGAAAAGACGAATCCTGAACTTCGCAACGCTTTCATCTACCAGGTGTATCCACGCAATCACAGCGAGGCGGGGACGCTGTCCGCCATCATTGATGATTTGGATAGGATCAAGGCTCTGGGTGTCGACATCATCTATCTCCTGCCCATCCATCCGATTGGAAGAAAGCGACGAAAGGGCGGCCTCGGAAGCCCCTATTCCATCAGGGACTATACCGCCATCGACGAATCGCTCGGCACAATGGAGGATTTCCAGTCCTTGATCGATGCCGTCCACCGCCGCGATATGAAGCTCATGATGGATATTGTCTTCAATCACACCGCTTGGGATTCGGCGCTTTTTGAGAATCACCCGGGTTTCTTTTATCGTGAAGATGGCGAATTCAAAAACCGAGTCGGTGAATGGTGGGACGTAGTGGACTTTGATTTCACAAGGGACGAGCGCCTCTGGGAGACGCTCATCGATGTGCTGGTGATGTATGCGAAGAAAGGCGTCGACGGGTTCCGTTTCGATGTCGCAGGGTTGCTTCCGCTTGCATTCTTGCGCCGTGCGCGCCGTGCAGTCGAGGCGGTGGCCCCCGACACCATCTGGCTCGCGGAATCCATTCACACGGATTTTGTGCGTCATTTCAGGAATCAAGGGTTCGAGGCGCTGAGCGACAGCGAACTTCTGCAAGTGTTCGACATGGCCTATGATTATGACGCCGACCCTTTCTTCAAAGCATATCTCGACGGCGAGGGCACGCTCTCAGAATATGTCGAATGGCTACTGGTGCAGGAATCCATCTATCCGGGGAATTACATCAAGCTGCGTCATCTGGAGAATCATGATCATGGACGCATCGCCCGCTGGCTTGACTCCGACATCGATGCGCTAAAAAACTGGCACGCATTCTCCTTCTTCAGCCGCGGTTCGACACTGGTGTATGCAGGCGGCGAATACTTCGATACGCATCACCCCGACCTCTTCAACAAGGACCCGGTCCGTTTCGAAGGGACCGAGCACACGGCGTTTTTCCGGCGTCTGAAGACCATAACGTCGGATACGCCGTTTTATAGGGGCGCCTATGACCTCCTGGCGCATGAAGCACACCAGGTCGTTGGCGGGTCGTATCGTTTTGAAACAGTGCGTTATACCGGTGTATTCAGTTTTGCGGGTCGCCAAGGAGAGATCACGACCGACCTCGAGGACGGGACCTATACCAATCTGATCGATGACAGCGCCGTCACCGTCAAAGAAGGGCGCCTCGCACTCGATGCCTGTCCCCTCATCATTAAGAGCGACGCCGGATAAAATCCTCCCGGGTGTTTATTTACATCGTCAAGCGTGATATAATACCGTAGGTCTGAATGCTCCGGTAGCTCAGGGGACAGAGCGGCAGCCTCCGAAGCTGTAGGTCGTGGGTTCGAATCCCTCCCGGAGCGCCAGTAATGGACGCCCTTCACGGGCTTCACATATACATCCCATACGCCGGCCCTCGTAGCTCAGGGGATAGAGCGCGGCACTCCTAATGCTGAGGTCGCAGGTTCGAATCCTGCCGAGGGCGCCATTATGGTGCACGAAAGAGAAGGCGGCTCCTTCTCTTTTTTCATGCGATATGCCCTAGGCTCATATCTTTCGCCCATGACATCCCGGATCCGTTATCGCTTCACATGCCCGATTTGCATACGATCAAAGCACCGGTCTACTCAGGAATCGTCTCTTTTATTATAAATTGCCCTCTGTGTTATGATATGATGTAAGTGGAAACCCACAAGTGGAGGGATGCACCGTGTGGAAAGCGTACAAAGGATATCTGAACGGAATTGTACAAGGCGTCGGCATGCGTTTTTCCGTACGCACGACCGCAACGCGCAAAGGACTAAGGGGACATGTGAAGAACCTTCCGGACGGCAGAGTGGAGATCTATTTCGTGGGGAAAGAAAAGGACATCGAGCGCATGATCGACCTGTTGCGCCGCAACAAGATCGGTGCCGGCCACATCGATTCAGTGGAAGGCGAATGGCTGGACGCCCCCGATGACGCCCCCGATTCTTTTGACGTGAAATTCTGAAACAGGATGTGATGTTGTGAGCAAGGACATGATCTATAACGATCTTATGGATATGATGAGTGATGATGAATGCCCCATATGCCGCCTCATCGCCCATCGTACGAATAAGCGCATATCCCATGTGCTCACAGGGTGTGTGACCAATCCCGACTCACGGGAGAGATTCCTCGATGCGGAAGGGTTTTGCAAGCATCACGGGGATCAAGTCCTTCGGAAGGGTCGTCCTCTCTCTCATGCGATCCTCTATGAAAGCTTGATTGAAGAGAAAAAGAAGAGCCTTGATAAGAAACGCTCACCTAAGACGTGCGAACTATGTGAACTTGAACACAAGAACGAGAAGAATTATCTTCACTATTTCCCGAGACTCCTGAAAGAAGAGGCGTTCTTTAAGCGTTACGAGGAAGAGGGCATGCTCTGCATGCATCATCTCGAGGCCTGCCTTGCATCCATGCGCAAAAAAAGCGCTCTTCGCGAGCGCTTGAAGCATACGACCCTGACAAAATATGACACTCTGCAATCCCATCTCAGAGAGATCAGACGCAAGCGTGATTATAAAGCCGCGCATGAGAAATGGACAGAAGAAGAGCGACGGGCATGGAAGAAGGCGGTCAGGATGACAACCGATCAAGGGGATTATCGACGCTAGGGGGGCGTTCAATGCATACTGTTCATACGCTCAGGGCCGCCGACACCGGCCTTCACACACTCCCTGACGCCAGCGCCGACCTCGTCATCGCCGCACCGCCCATGCCCATGCGTAAATCCTGCGATGCTTATTTCTGCGCCCGTTCTCCTCATGTCCGGCAAGCGCTTCACACTGAAGACGCCTTTCATACTTTCTCTCATATGCACGCCATCCTGGATGAGACCTGGTCAGAACTTCCTCGGCTTGTAAAGGACGGGGGATTCGTGGCTGTGCTGGCCGAAGGTGCACCCCGCAGCATGAATAAGCAGTTTGAACTGCATCCGAACGCCGCCCGTATCACGATGACGTTGCGAAAGCATGGCTTCACGGCCCTCCCCTCGATCATCTGGCGGCGTCCCGCGCATAACCATAATACGTTCATGGGCTCCGGCACCCTGCCGGCCGGCGCCTATGTGACGCTCGATAGCTCCCATATCCTCCTGTTCAGAAAGGGCGGCCTCCGACGATTCCCTGCGGAAGAAGACAAGATGCGCCGCCGCGAGAGCGCGTTTTTCTACGAGGAACGCAATACATGGTTCTCCGGCGTGTGGAATCTCGCCGATGAGACACCGCGCGGACCATCGCCCCGCGAGGTGTCGCATCTTCCGGCGGAGGTCGTGAAAAGGCTCGTGCGCATGACTACTATCAAGGATGATACGGTGCTGGCCCCTTTCTGGGAGGGAGGCAACACCGCACTCATCTCCGCGCTCGAGCGGAGGAACTCGCACGCCTTCATGCATGCGCACACTTCCCTGAAACCCATCGACCGAGCGTTCTTCAATCTTCCCTTCGAATCACTGCTTCATGTCAACGACCGGCTGAACGCCCACCGTCGTTACATTGAAGCTTTGAACCGTTCCGTCCCGCATTACAATGCGAACATCAGGATGCCTGTCGTCAGCGAGCAGGAGACGGACATTGTCTTTGACACTGTCACGCGGGTGGAAAAGGAAGACGCCTTTTATACCGTGTATTACGAATAGTCCCTAAATTTCCTCCGCCCCGGCCTTGACTTTCAATGCCGCGCGGTGGTATAATTCATTGCGACTGAAGGGAGACTTAGCTCAGCGGGAGAGCACTTGCTTGACGTGCAAGGGGTCGGAGGTTCAAGTCCTCCAGTCTCCACCATCTTCTGCGAATGTGGCGGAATTGGTAGACGCGCATGGTTGAGGGCCATGTGGCCACTTAACGGCCGTGGGGGTTCAAGTCCCCCCATTCGCACCATCAAAGTGTTACGCGCCTTTCAAAGACGCCTTTGAAAGGTTTTTTATGTGTAAAATGCAATATGTATAAAATACAATTATCTCCTGGAGATGATCACCTTGCTTCACTATGAACTGTTTCTATATCTCGGCTTGCTGCTCTTGTTCGGCTTCCTCATGGGGAGGATCGCCGATAAGGCCAGACTGCCTGAAATCACCGGCTACATCGTCGCCGGACTTCTGATCGGCCCGAATGTCCTGGGATTGATCGACCATGATGCGATTCCCGGATTGAATGTCATCACCAGCCTCGTGCTCGCCATCATCGCTTATCAGATAGGGACGGAGCTATGGTTCCCGAAACTCAAGCAACATGGTGTCAAGATACTTGTCATGACTTTGATTCACGCCTTGATTGTGGCCATCGTCGTCTTTCTCGCGGTCTGGGCCATATCCTCTACATTATGGCTGGCCTTCGCACTTGCTTCATTGGCCGTCGCATCCGCGCCGGCCCCTATCATGGTAATCATCCAGAAACTCAGGGCCAAGGGCCCGCTCACGAAGACTGTCGTCCCCTTTGTCGGAATCCTCGACATCATTTCTGTCGTCATGTTCGGATTTCTCTCCACCATCGCGGTCTCGGTGCTCACCGGCGAGGAGATCAACGTGCAGAACGCGTTCTATCATCCCATCCTCGAGGTCGTGCTCTCCATCGGCATTGGCGGTGTTTTCGGACTACTGCTCGGGCTGGCGTCGAAATTCGTCGTCTGCAAGTACTGTCTGGATGATCAATACACCGCCTACCTGGTGCTTTCGATGATAGCGATCCTCTTTTCCGTCTGGATCGCCGAGGCATACGCCCTTTCTTTGATTCTTATGCCTATGAGCGCCGGAATGGTGTTCACGAATTTCATAGGAAAAGCCACTTTCAAGCTTCAATACAGGGCCTTAAGCAACTTCGAGAAGCCCTTTATCATACTCTTTTTCGCTGTCGTCGGACTGGAGCTCTCCCCAGGCGTTCTGCAGGATGCCGGATTGATTGCGCTGGCCTTCATAACGTTCCGTATGATAGGCAAGCTTCTCGGCGCCTACGTCGGGGCGGTTATAACGCGCGCGTCCCTATCCACCAAGCGCTACATAGGCTTCAGCCTCCTTCCCCAGGGCGGTGTCACCATCGGTATGCTGGTGGCTCTTACCGCCATGTTGCCTGATGAAGAGGCCCGCATCGTACAGACGATCATTCTTGCAAGCATCCTGTTCTTCGAAATCGTCGGCCCCATCGTGTTCAAATCCATGATCTCACGTTCGGGAGAGTCCCGCGCGTAGCGCTTGTGATGAAGATTGAAATTTTCACTCATCATGATTAACATGGCTGGTGGGGTATTGTATAATCAGAGTATATGATATTGAAAGCGAGGCAAGCACATGAAGCTTGGTGGTATCTGGAAAAAGATTCTGCTGGTCCTTATAGTCATTCTCTTTGTCTGGGTCGTGTTCGCTTTTGCGCCGCGTCCTGTGGCGACAGAAGACAACCCCTTCAGAAGAGAGGAAGATGGGCCGCCGCACATCATCGCCCATGCCGGCGGCAACATGGAATTCCCCGACAACACCCTCGAGGCCTACTACAACACCTACAGCATCGACCCCGACGCTATCTTCGAGACCGATGTGGCCTTGACAGAGGACGGTGTCGTTGTGCTTACGCATGATCTGACCTTCGACCGCAAGACGAATATCACGGAAGCGCCGGTCGAAGAGACCCGCTATGAAGACTTGATGGAGGATGAAGTCGGTTTCGGCTATGAGAACCCGATCGATGACGAAGGGTTCAACACCACCGGTGAATTCCATGAATATGAAACTTATGACGGCAGGCACGTCACGCCGCTCGATGTCGATTACCCCGATGGTGTCGAGCCAAGACACGAGGAAATCTTCCGCGCGACCACCCTTAAAGAGTTGATCACGCATTTTCCTGAGAACTACCTCATCGTCGAACTCAAGCAGGGCGGCGAGCAAGGCCTCGAGCTTCTCGATGCGATCATCGAGCTCATGGAGGACCTTGATGATGAGTACGACACATTCGAGCGCATCAACCTGGCCTCGTTCCACAGGGACATGACGGATGCCTTCACTGAACTCAGGGACACTGAATACCCCGACTTGATGTTCTCACCCCAGCACGACAGTATCGAGAAGTTCTACGCATTGCACCTGCCGCGCCTTACGTTCTTCTATCGCGACGAGGTCACATCCTTCCAGGTCCCGATGGAGGAAGGCGGCTTCGACCTCGCCACCGATGCGTTCGTCAACGCTGCGCAAAGGCATAATATCGCGGTGCATTACTGGACGATCAATGACGAGGATGACATGCGCGAGCTCGTCGAGCTCGGCGCCGACGGCATCCTCACCGACCGGCCCACACTCCTCAATGAAGTGATAGAAGACTATTACGACTGACGCTCAGGGCAGAAACCATGCTGAAAGACAAGGAAGGGGATTGCCTTATGGCGTTTTTGATGCTATGATAGTCATGCAACCGACGCGAGCGTGGCGGAATTGGTAGACGCGCATGGTTCAGGGTCATGTGGGTTTGTCCCATGGGGGTTCGAGTCCCCCCGCTCGCACCATCATTGCACCATAGTTTCTCTTTGGAAATTATGGTTTTTTTATTTATAGCACTGTTGATGCAGGACTGTCAAAGGAGGCGTTGCAGTGAGTTTTGAAAATAAGACCGCTGTCATCATCGGCGGCGCGAACGAACTCGGGAAGCGGATTATCGAACTGCTTGCCGAAAACGGTGCGAACATTGTCATCGCGGATGCGGATGAGACGCGGGCTGAAAGCCTCGCATCTTCAATAGGGCGCAACGCACTCTCGGTCCCTTGCGATGTGTCGTTGCAATATGAAGTCGACCGTGTGTTCCTTGAAGCTGTGCGCGCCTTCAGTAAAGTGGACATCCTCATCAACAACGCCGGCGTCCTCGACAAGCGGCAGTCGGCTGAGACCGTAGTCGACGATGAATTCGAGACCGTGATGGCCATCAATGCCCATGGCCCTCTGAGGACCATCCGCAAGGCGCTCCCGATCTTCTTTGAACACGGTGGCGGGGCCATTGTGAATGTCTCCTCCCCGGCCGGCGAGCGCGGCGACACCGGCGGCATCGCCTATACGGCGAGCAAGCATGCACTGAACGGTATCACCCGGCATGTCGCGCATCAGTATCAGGCGCACGGCATCCGCTGTAACGCTGTCGCGCCCGGGGCCTACACGACGACAGACAAGGACGGGAAGCCCCGTGTGGATTTCGATGCGGCGGCGCGCCTGATCGTGTATCTTGCGAGCGAGGAAGCGCACATGCTGAACGGGGTCATCATGTCCTGACGCGGGCCGTCCGCTGATGTCCGATGGATGCTTGATATGTTACAATGGCAGTCGGAGGAGGAAGCCATATGAAATTATGGATAGTCCTGGTAGTGTTCTTATCATTCCTTCCTATGGGCTGCGAGGTCGACCCCGCTCCGGACATGCCGCCCCGTGAAGATGTCGAAGTCACACAAGGCGAACCCTACACATCGCCCGGGAAAGTCGCAAGATATATTCATCTCTACGGTGAGCTTCCGGAGAACTACATCACCAAGGATGAAGCGGAGGAAAAAGGCTGGGTCCCGGAAGAAGGCAATCTATGGGAGGTCACTGATGAGAAGAGCATCGGCGGCGACCCGTTCATGAACCGCGAGGGGATCCTGCCTGATGAAACGGGTAGAGTCTATTACACAGCCGATGTCAACTATGACGGAGGGTACCGCGGCCCCGAGCGCCTTGTATATTCGAACGACGGCCTGATTTTCTACACCGATGACCACTACGATACGTTTGTCCAGGTCTACCCCAAGGAGGAAGACGATGAGTGAACGCACAGTGCATCTCGACGGTAAGAGGATGAAAGGGAAGGTCGCTGCGCATATCCATATGCAGTCGAAGCTCGGCCTCCCTGATTACTACGGCCATAATCTGGATGCTCTTGAGGATGCGCTCAGCTCGCTGCAGGAGCCTCTCACAGTCGTTCTTGAGAACAGGGACGCCCTCATCGACAACCTCGGGGCCTATGGCGAACAGATCATCGAGGTATGGAGGACGTTGGAGAAAGAGAAGAAGAACATATCCTTCAAGGTGGAATGAGGATTTTAAAAGGCCTCTTTTTTTGTAATTTCTGCTATAATGGTCATAGGAGTTGATACGAATGTCCATCCATATCAGGAACTATTCACGCAAGGATATAAAAGCCCTTCGACGCATGAGCAGGAAGGCCTGGCCACTTGAAAAGTATACGTCCCATGCCCGCATCAAAAAGCACATGTATGCGATAGAGACGAATGAGGCGCTTCTCTATGGGAACTACTCTTTATCCGCCGAGAAGAACGGCGAAGTTATCGGCGTACTGTTCGCATCGATTCCCGGCAGAAAGCGTCCGTTTCATGCTTTGAAATGGAAGCTCATCATCGCCTGGCACCTTCTCAATCTGAGTCTTGTGAAGGAAGGCAGGAAGCTTCTCGGCGCCTTCAAGCAGGTGGAACGCGGTTTCAAGCAGATGAAGCGGGAGAATGACGTGTCCCTTGAATCGGCACTGGAACTTTTCATAGTCGATGATAGGTTCCGGGGGGAGGGCATCGGGAAGCGCCTCATCGAACGCTTTGAAGACACCGCCCGGGAAAAGGGGGTAGAATCCTATTTCCTCTTCACTGATTCTGATTCGAGTTATGGCTACTATGATCATAATGGCTATGAACGCATCGATGAAAAAACCTTCACTTTTCCGGGTGTTCAAGCGATGCGCTTTAAGCTCTACATGTACCATAAAGAAATCTAGGGCAGAATTCCTTGCTTTAAAAGCGCATGTATAGTATCATATACTTGCATACGCATATAAGTATACGGTGGTGATCGCATGGAACGACTGCTCGATTTTTTCAAAGCCTGTTCCGATGCAATACGTCTGCGGCTTCTCGTCCTGCTCGCACAGAAGGATTTCTGTGTCTGTGAACTCGTTGCGGTGACGGGTCTTTCACAGCCGAAGATTTCCAAGCATCTCGCTACGCTCAAATCCATGGGGCTTCTGACGACAAGGAAAGAAGAACGCTACACCTACTATACGCTCGCCATCACCGACGCCATCCAGAGGGCGCTGCTTGACGACATCCTGAAGAACTACACCGCCTATGAACCATTAAAGCGCGACGCCGAGCGCATTACAGACGGCGAGACCCTGCGCATGCGTTATAGAAACCAATACACCTAGAGAGGGGTCAGTATGCTGGACGCACTTCAGGAAGGTCTAAAGTATCTCATCGACTACATCACGATCCGCCGCTTCTTCTCATTGCTCATAGCGTTCGCGCTCTCCGGCGCCATCGCTGTATTCATGTCCCAGGGGGCCGTGCTCAAGTATTTCGGTCCCAGGACCGACAAGAGACTCGCTTATCTCGTCGCCTCCGTCTCCGGCATCGTCCTGGCCGTGTGCTCGTGCTCCGTGCTTCCCATGTTCGCGAGCATCCGCAGGAAAGGCGCCGGCCTCGGACCGGCCATCGCATTTTTGTTTTCAGGGCCGGCGATCAATGTCCTGGCTGTGACCATGACGTTCGACGCGTTCGGCATTGAAGTGATGCTTGTGCGTGTCATCGGGGCAATTCTGCTGGCTGTCATCATCGGACTGACGATGTTCGCCCTTTTTCATATGAGCGAGACGTCCGAGGGGGATCAGCGCATGTTCGAGGATCAGGAGACATCGGCGCTGAAACCCTGGCAGAAGCTGCTACTGTTCGCAACACTTATCGGCATGCTCCTGAGCTTTCCTGATGTTCTGATCCTCACAGGCGCGCTTTTCATCCTCCTCATCATCCAGCTTGCATTGTTCTATGCGCGTGAGGATATTCTCGAATGGGGGCGCGCCACATTCGACCTTGCGAAACGAATAGTGCCGCTGTTTCTAATCGGTATATTCATCGCCGGAATCATTACGTTCGCTGTGAGTGATGAATTCATGGCCGGCCTCGTCGGAAGCAACACCTACCCGGCGAACGTCATCGCCTCCCTCTTCGGCGCCGTCATGTATTTCGCCACTCTGACCGAGATCCCCATTGTCGAAAGCTTCAGGGGACTCGGCATGCACCTGGGGCCCGCGACCGCGCTGCTTCTTGCAGGTCCCTCGCTCAGCCTGCCGAACATGATTGTCATCACGCGTGTCATCGGCATCAAGCGTTCACTCAGTTATATCGCGCTTGTCGTCATCTTTGCCGGCCTGATAGGCCTGCTCGCCGGCGCGATCATCTATTAATACGAAAAGGAGGGGTTCTATGAACATCAAGATTCTCGGCAAAGGCTGCAAACGCTGTGACGCGCTCGAGCGTCGCGTGAGACGTGCGGTCGATGAACTGGAGGAAGAAGCGACATTCGAGAAAGTGACCGATATCAATGCCATCGCGGACTACAGCGTCATGCAGACCCCGGCGCTTGTCGTCAATGAGCATGTCAAGATCTCCGGCCGCGTCCCTTCGACAAAGAAGCTCAAGAAGCTACTCTCCGAATGAAAAAGGAGCGCCTTTCACGGCGCTCTTTTTTGCGGATCATGCCAAGTGGTGGTAAGATACAGACGAGGTGGTTGCATGGATGATTATCAAAAGACTAAAGCCTACTGGGATGATGTGTTCGCGAAGATGTCGTCCTCCCTTCGTGATGTCGACAGCACGGGATATGCGGCAATCGATGAAGGGCTGGACTGGATAGGATGCAAGGATGGACGCTTCCTCGATTTCGGCTGCGGCAGCGGGATGATGCTTCTTCGTCTCGCGAAACAGTTCAATGCGGAATGTGTCGCCGTGGATTTATCCGGGGAGGCTTTGAAGACAGCGGAGGCCTTGTTTGCATTGTCCGAAAGGTGTGCCACGACAAGGAAAGGTTCTGTCGAGATACTTGGGGAAATGCCTGAACAGAGCTTCGACGGCGTCATCCTGTCGAACATCCTCGACAATCTTTCCCTAGAGGTTGCCTCGCGCACGCTTGAAGCCATCGCCCGCATTCTGAAAGCGGACGGCAGAGTATTCGTCAAAGTCAACGCATATCTTGAGAGACCGGCGCTCGAAGAAGGGCTCGAGCATGTCGAGGGGCCGCTTTATCAGGAAAGTAGCGGTCTGTACCTCTTGAACCTCGATGACGATGCCTGGAGGTCGTTGTTCTCTCCCTTGTTTTACTGTGTGCATGAGCACCGCGTCCATCTCGGTGCCGAAGGGTCCCATGTGAACCGGATCTACCTTCTGAAGAAAAAAGAGGGTCGTGCGTGAAACCCACTGCAGTATTCACAGCCAGACTCTTCTTCATTGTCCTGTTTCTTGCGTTGACCGCCTTTTTTCTCGACATATTCCTCCGCTATCTGATCAGGACTGTTCTTTTCATCCTGCGATCGGCGGGCATGGAAATCGGGGATGAGACCGTCACTGAATGGCTCTTCCGTCAGGATTTCTACGGATTGTTGCTTGTCATCATGGTTGTATCCCTTCTCTATGCATTTGTCCGCTATATCTCGAGACGCGATTTCTTCAAGCATTCCCGATTCTATCCCCCGAAAGGGAAAAGTTTGATGCTCGCCGTCTTCATCGGCATTTCGACAGTATTCCTCAGTGAAATGGTCCTGCGCGTCACACGCCGAATGTTCCCCGAAACCCTTGCCGCGCTCCAGTCGCGTTTTGAAGTGATCGCCGAGAGCGAGGTCATGCCGATGATGTTCGCGGTGGTTGTTTTCGCGCCGTTCTTCGAGGAGATCTTCTTCCGGGGCATCCTCTTCAGAGTCTTCGAACAACATCGTGCGTCGCTCTGGACGAGCCTCGTATTGACATCCTTCCTGTTCGCTGTCTATCAGATGAACGTCATCGACGGCCTTTACGCTTTCACCCTCGGTCTCGTCATCGGACTGTCCTTCATATGGAGCGCCTCGCTATGGGTGCCGATCACCATCCATTTTGTGCACAACGGGTTTTCGACGCTGTTTCAGCGCGGCGACCTCGACTGGCTTTTGACAGCGGTCCCCGGCCTTGAAACCTATATCTCCTATCTTTTCGTATTCTTACTCCTTCCTTTGAGTCTCTGGCGTCTGCATCGGCTTCGGCCGACGAATCCACGTCGGCCATAGCGTAAGTGCATCTATTGACACAAGCGTCGCCCCGTGTTAGAGTTACATGAAAATGAGCTTTATAAAAGAGGCTGCGCTTGTCATGAGTATCGACAGAGAAAGGGACAAGCGCCGAAGCGCATGCTGGTGCTGGGTCTAAGAGGCCCAGGGCTGTTCTCGCCCTCTGCCCGGAGGAAGAGAATGTGCTTTTATGAAGTGGGGGCATGTTGAGAGATATGCATCCACGAGCCTTGAAAAAGCTCGTGGATTTTTATATAGGTGATAATTATGGAAAGACTAGAGACACTGAGGCAAGCGCGTTCATCAGGCTACACTGAATCACTCCAGGAGAGCATGGAGCGCTATCGTAGCGACCTCCACCGCATTCCGGAGATTGATTTCGATGTATATAGGACACATGCGTATATAAAGCGTCAGCTTGAAACGTTCGGTTACGATATAGAGAGTGTCGCAGGCACAGGCATTGTCGCTTACAAGGAAGGCATGGATCCGAGGTCGTTCGCTTTCCGGGCGGACATGGACGCCCTTCAGATTCAGGAGGCGCCACAAGAAGGAATGTCCGAGCACGAAGGCTTCATGCACGCGTGCGGGCATGACGGACACATGGCCATCGTCCTCGCCTTCGCCCGTTTTCTTTCCGAACTCGAGCTCAAGCGTTCCGTCACGTTGATTTTCCAGCCCGCTGAAGAGACCGCCGGCGGCGCCCGGCATTTCATAGAAGCCGACGTGCTCGAACGCTACAATGTCGAGGCCATGTTCGGCTTCCATCTCTATCCTGAAATCGAGGAAGGCAAGATCGGCGTGCGCAAGGGGCTTCTCATGGGCCAGGACGGTGAGTTCGACATCCACATCGAGGGAATGAACGCTCATGGTGCGCAGCCGCACCGCGGCAACGATGCGATTCTCGCCGCCGCGCAGCTGATCACGCAGTATCAGACGCTTCCCGGCCGCAGTGTCGCGAAAGAACATGCCGCAGTGCTGAACGTAGGCACTCTCCGCGCCGGCGATGCCCGTAATGTCATCGGCAAGGATGCCTACCTCGAAGGGAGCATCCGGACCTTCAATCACTCGGATTTCGAAACCCTTGAAAGAAGCATGCGCCGTATAGACGCCGGCATCGAGCACGCCTTTGATGTCAAGGTGACAAGCGACATCCGCGCGCTCTATCCACCGCTTATCAACGATGCGGACCTTTATGAAAGCATTGTGCCCGTATTTTCTGAATTCGAGGTCGAACCCCTGCCGCCGCTTTTGCTGGCGGAGGATTTCGCCTACTTCTCACAGCATGTCCCTTCGTTCTTCTTCATGCTCGGCAGCCGCAATGCGCAGGAAGGATTCATTCACCCCCTCCACAGCAGCCGATTCGACTTCACCCCTCAAGCGCTCGGCAACGGTCTAGGTGCGTTGATTCGCATCGGCGAGCACCTCGGCCTTTATTAAAACTCCCTTGAACGGGAGTTTTTCATAACGTGGAGCGGATGCCGCCCGCAATGAGCGAACTGATGTTCTCAGTGAGGGTCTCGAGACTGATCGAGCGGTCGGAATGGAACCATTCCTGATAGGTATCGAGCGCGCCGGAAATCACGAATGAAAGCGCGAAGGAAAAAGCGGTGGGGTCTTTCTGGTAGCGGTTTCTGTAGAAGGTGGTCAGTTCGTCTTTCAACGTCCGTTTGATTCTACTCAGGATGCGGTTCGAAAGCCTCGGATGGATGAAGAGATGGTTGAAGTCCTCGTTGGCGTTGAGCTCTTCGGTGATTTCTTTGAGGAAGGGCGTGGGGTTCTTGGAAAGGTCTGTGTAGTCATAACCGGCCATCCGTGTGAGGATGACGTGAGTGATATCGCCTTCGATGGCATCAAGGACGCTGTAGATGTCGAAGAAGTGGTTATAGAATGTCTTGCGATTGACATCGGCGATTTCCGTGAGCGTCTTGACAGAGATCTGTTGCAGCTCCTCACGCTTCAACATTATCAGCAACGCTTTTTTTATGGCCTCCCGGCTTTTTCGGACACGTCTATCCATGTAAGACCTCCACAAAAAAGAATATTCTGAGTAAAAAGACACAACTTGAAAGTCTCTGGTGTTGTATGATTGGATAATATGTATTATATTACTCACGTGTCGCATAAGTCAACATGAAAAGGGGGTGATGTAGTGCATAAGATAGCCTCGTTCATCGTCGATAAACGCTTCTATATAATGGGATTCATGCTCGTTCTGACATTGTTCAGCGCATTTCTGATGCCGCGGGTCGAAGTCAACTACGACATGGCGGACTATCTTCCTGTGGATTCCGAGACGACGCTCGGTCTCGAGGCGATGGAAGAAGAGTTCGGGCGCACCGGCACCGCGGAAGTCATGCTGCTGGATGTATCCGCCGAGGAGGCCCATGATGTAGCGGAGGAGATCGGTGACTTCGACGATGTGCAGTTCGTCACTTTTGACGAACACTCCCCCGAGCACTATATTCGTGCCAGAGGCGGGACGGCACTCCTGCAGGTGACAATCGACGCTGATGATTATTCACCGGACGCGGAACAGGTCGTCCTTGATATCAAGGATGTTGTCGAAGATTATAATGCCTATCTCGCGGGACCGTCGGTCGCCAACTATGAGCTGCAGGAAGCGGTGCTCAGCGAGCTCCCTTGGATCATGGTGCTCGCCGTCAGCATCGTGCTCGGCATTCTCCTGCTTACATCACGTTCCTGGCTCGAACCGGCTGTCTTCATCGTTGTCGTCACCATGGCCATCATTATCAATATGGGGACGAACTATTTCCTGAGCGATGTCTCCTACATCACCCAGTCCGTCGCGGCGGTGCTCCAGCTCGGTCTGTCGATGAATTATTCCATCATCCTTCTCAACCGCTATCATCAGGAACGCGAACGGTTCACAAACAACATAGATGCGATGAAGGAAGCCTTGGCACGGTCGATCGCTCCGATCTCTTCAAGCTCCTTGACGACCGTCGCCGGCATGCTCGCTTTGACCTTCATGACGTTCGAGATCGGCCTCGACCTCGGCGTGGTCCTTGCGAAAGGAATCCTTCTCTCGCTCATAAGTGTCTTCTTGGTCCTTCCAGGACTCCTGCTCGTCAGCTCGAGGATTCTCGACAAGACCCGCAAACGGACAATCAACCTACGTGGCGGCCCGTTTACGCGATTTTCCCTGAAAGGCAGGAAACTATTGCCGGTACTCACCGTCATCATATTTTTCGCTGCGTTCGCGGTGCAGACCACCAATGAGTATTTCTTCGCCGATGAACCTGACATTGAAGGGGCGGATGAGATTGAAGCCATGTTCGGCCGCAGCGAGCCCGTGACGGCGACCATTGAAACGCATGACGATGTGTTTGAAGAACAAGAGGCGTTCATTGAAAGCCTCGAGGATTATGAAATAGACGGCGACAGGGTCCTCAAGGGTCAGGCAAGCTATGTGGCTACGGCGCTGGCGCCTCTCGACACGATGGACGTAGCCGAGATGGCAGGCATGGATGAAACGATGGCCGGCGCCCTTTTCGGGCTTTATCATCTCGAGCATGGATATATTGAGGAAGACTCCGTTGCGGTCAGGGATATGGTCGCCTTCCTGGATGCGCACGCTGATGAGGCACCTCTGGATGAGGCGCTCGATGAAGAGACACGCGATTTCATCGCCGAGTTCGCCGTCTTGAAGGATGAAATCGATGAGGACTATACCATAGAAGAGGCGGCGGCCTTTCTAGAGATGTCCGAGATCGAGATGCTGTTTCTCTACTGGGCGTATCATTCCGATGACTACGACCCTGATGAGGCCCTCATGCAACAGGCCGCAGCCTTGGCCACCGATCTGCTCATCGGAGATTTCGACGGCACGGAGACGATTGAACTCGGGGAGCTCATCCTGTTCATCGACGAGCTCGATGATGAGGGGGCGATCACACTCAGCGAGGATGAGCGGGAGACAATGGATGCATTGGTTCCATTCATTGAATCCGTGGATGAATCCTATGATTATCAGGAAGCCGCTCAACAGATTGAAGATGCGGACGAAGACTTCTTCAAGCTGCTCTACTCCTTTTATTTCGCCGAGGAAGCCGGAATCTCCGAAGAGACGATACGCGCAAAGGATTTGTTGATGTTTATTGAGGGCGAAATTGAAAACAACGAAATCCTGCAGGACTTTGTCGATGAGGATGTTCGCGACATGCTCGACCATGCCCTCGATGAACTGGCGTTTGCCGAAGAGATGTTCGCCGGCGAGTCCTATACGCGCATGATCCTCACCCTTGAGATTGATTCGGAAGGGGAAGACGCCTTCGATCTTGTTGAATTCATGCGTTCGGAAGGAGAAGAGATATTCTCCGAGGAGGCATATTTCGCCGGCACAGTCATCTCCAATTATGATATCGCCGATGCGTTTGACGAGGACCTTCTCCGTATCAGTCTCATCACTGTCGGTGCGATCGTCCTTCTTGTAGGCCTCACATTCCGTTCCTATACGCTCCCCTTCATTCTGGTGATGATCATTCAAGGGGCCATCTGGATGTCCATGGGCTTCAACGCTCTCATAGGCGAGCCGATCTTCTTCATGACCTACATTGTGGTCACTGCGATCCAGATGGGCGCAACGGTCGACTACGGCATCCTTATCTCGTCAAGCTATCTGGAACTCCGGAATCACTATGGCAAGAGTGACGCATTGAAGCTGGCTGTCAACCGCTCGCTGCCGACTGTGTTCACATCGGGCCTCATCCTTATCACCGCTGGATTGGCCGTGGGCATTGTTTCATCGCAGATGGCGATATATAGTGTCGGATATCTGTTGGCTCGAGGGGCGGCAGTCTCTGTTGTCTTCGTGCTCCTCCTGCTTCCGGCGGTTCTGCATTTTCTCGACGCTATTCTGGAAAAGACGACAATGAACAAGGACTTCAAAAGCGATTGATGGATTGGAATGAGAAAAGAGCCGTCTCCGGACGGCTCTTTTGGTCTGGATCTATAGGGGAAGGGGGATTAGGGGGCAATCCTTGATGACAGAAATGAATATTGATGTTATGCTATCGTTGAAGGAGCAATAATGGATTCAGCTTTGCAGCGCTTCGCGATACCTTGACAGTATATGGAAAGCCTTTTCGTGCATGTGCTTATTGAAGACATACTCATCGGTCTTGATGTTGTCATACTCCTCTTGATACCATTCAATAAGCTTGTCCAGGGCAATCCTGATCTTGTCGTAATCATCGTGCTCGATGGAACGCTTGAGCTCTTTGATATATCCCATCATGAAGGGGTTCCTTGTGTATGTCCTGATGGTACCGATCACACCATCCATTTCTACGATGAATTCCTGTTTTGTCATATGAGAATCTCCTTTCAGCGAGTTAGTTGTTAGACGACATATTCGGGGAAGTGGTCGTCGTCAAAGCCGTCGGGCGTGATGTCGTCGAAGTAGACGACATATTCAGGGAAGTGGTCGTCATCGAAACCGTCGGGCGTGATGTCGTCGAAGTAGACGACATATTCAGGGAAGTGGTCGTCATCGAAGCCGTCGGGCGTGATGTCGTCGAAGTAGACGACATATTCAGGGAAGTGGTCGTCATCGAAGCCCTCGGGCGTGATGTCGTCGAAGTAGACGACATATTCGGGGAAGTGGTCGTCGTCGAAGCCGTCGGGCGTGACGTCGTCGTAGTAGACGACATATTCGGGGAAGTGGTCGTCGTCGAAGCCGTCGGGCGTGACGTCGTCGTAGTAGACGACATATTCGGGGAAGTGGTCGTCATCGAAGCCGTCGGGTGTGATACCGTCGAAGTAAACGACATATTCGGGGAAGTGGTCGTCGTCATCGAAACCATCGGGTGTGATCATGGAATCACCGGAGAATGCAAACAATGTTAGTGCGAAAACAGTAACGAAGAGCAATCGTTTCATTCAAAACGCCTCCTTATATCAACTTTACTTTACACTATAAGCGAGAAATTCCATGTCGAACAGCGCGGATATGTCGTATTTTTAGGAGTGAGCCAGCATGAATTCAATGGAACTCAGCAACTACCTAGAGCGTGTGCGTCTAGGAAGAAAGGTCACCCAGGAGGAATTTGTCGACGGCATCGTCTCCTTGCGGCAGTATCAAAGGTATCGCAGCGGTGAATGCGAAATTCCCTATGAGAAACTTCAACAATTTGCGGATAAACTCGGTATTCCAAGTAAAAAGTTATTAAATGAGTTTGAACAGGAAAAGCATCGACAATTGAAGCTTATCAATGACTTATATAATGCCGTCGTGAATAGAAACCGTAGTGAAGCGAAACGACTACAATCACTGATCAATCAAGAAGTATTGATTGAAGAAGAGACCAAGCTTCATTACGACCATGCGTTGATTTTATATGAATATCTGGAGAAGAAGACAACACGTGACCTTGCAATCTCGAGACTCCTTGAACTTGTCAATTATCCAAAAGTGCTAAAGCAAAGTTATTTTACAGATATTGAAGTATTGATTCTGAGCACAATCCTTGAACTCGACAGGGATGGGACATATGCACAGCTGCTCGAACATCTGTCGAAACTTTATGATGACGAGGAAAGAATTTTAAGCAGTGGAACGGATTTTGTGCACGCAGTAATACTGATGCGACTTAGTAAAAAGCATGGAGAGCGACAAAACTATAATGATGTCATCGGTTTCTGCAACCTTGGAATCAAGAGGGGCATCTATTATAAATAATACTATCTACTGGAGTACTTTTTCTACTACAAAGCGCTTGCGTGGTTTGCCTTGGAGGACTTCGAAGAGTATGAGAATGCCCTTTTCAAGTGCTACAACGTCCTCCAGCTCGAAGGAAACAAAAAGAAGAACGAGATGTTCATTCAGTGGATAGAAAAAGATTTCAACATCCATTTTGACAATTTCGCGCTCCGCTTTTTGAAAAAACGCGTGACATGAAGCGTTTATAAAGCGAGAAAGCTATCGATTAGCGGTCGCGCTCTTTTGTGGACATGGCGTCTCTTTCATTCATGTAGCTATAAAGCGAAAACAGCCTTTCGAGGCTGTTTTTTTAAAAATGCGACATATCCGCGCTGTTTCAAGGGAATATATCGCTTTACAATACAGTTGCACTGGAAAAGTATGATTAAAAGAGTTAAAAAACGTCTTCCTAAGAATGATTATTTTGCAGCATGAACTCTACAATAGAAAGGCGAGGGATCGCTATGTCTCAGGAGGCCCGGATGTTCAAAAGATTCTATATCACTGCGTTCTGTCTTATGCTGCTGGCGATGTATCATATCGAGGCGCTCTGGCTGTTGGCGGTGCCGGTATTTATGAGCGTCGGCGTTGTATTTCTGAGCGCGGTTCTGATGCGCGCTTCTTATAAAAAGCGCCATGCCTTCCTCGCATTCTCTTTGGTCTTTATCCTGGGTGCGACTACCATGCAGTTCTATCCTGAATTCATGAATCAAGGCACGGCGGAGTATTCCATGCAGTCCGTCTTCACGATGCTGGGCGTGCTGTATTTCGGGTCCGCGTTGTTTTTCGAGGGATTGCAGAGCGGCGCGGCGCAGGTATCCGTCGATGATGGGACCTTGAAGATCAAGTTCAGGAAGCGAAGGGTGTTCATGCATATCGGCGGGAAGATCATCCAACACCACGACATCCCTTATACTTATCAATCGACGAGCCTCAGGCGGTTCGAGCAAATGGTTCATCCTGAAGATTTGCCCATGTTTCACGATGTATTGAATGATCAAAGAGAGGAAAGCTGCTTTTTCCGGCTGCGTTTTGAAAAGGCAAGGCATTACACCCTTTTCCGTTTTCAAAAGATAAAACGGTGTGCTTCCGGATATCTGATCAAGGCACGGATGCTGCATGCGTCATCCAATGAAAATAAGAACGAGGAAGCACTGGGAGGCTTCTCAGAGGATGATAAAAAGATGCGGTTGAATAACGGCCCCTACAATAGGGAGACACTGATAAAAACGTTGCGCACCTGTGAAGAGGAGCGCACCATGCTTCTTTCGGTCAGTGTAAACAGCTTTTCGACCTTCTCCGATTATTACGGAGAGAAAGAGAGCGAGCAGCTGCTTTTCGACCTTGTGCAGCGCCTTGCGTGTCTTGACAACGATGAAGCAGGCATCTACCGCCTCTCCGAAGCGACCTTTGCAGTGCTGTTCAAGGACGCAAAACTAGGCGATGCGCGTATAGATGATGTTCTGAGACAGATTTCGACGATGCTGAAGACCACGCTGAAATGCGCGAGCCAGACTATCGACGTGCGCTTGAACAGCGGTTACGCCCTTTATCCCGATGATGTCGGGCGCGCTGTCGAGCTCATCGACGCATCCTCCCTCGCCATGAGGAAGAGCACAGAGTCCGCGACGCCGCGGGTGGTCCGGTATCTGCCTTCCATGCGGGAGGAGATAGAATATAACATCCATATGGCCGAGAGGCTCCGGGAAGCCTTGAAACAAGACCAGATAGATGTTCATTTTCAGGAGGTCCGGGATGTTGAGACCGGCGCACCGGCCTATCTGGAGCAGCTGGCCAGATGGAAAGATGACGTCCTGGGTGTCCTCCGGCCCGAGACTTTTCTCGCCGTCGCCAAGGAAGCGAACATCCTCGACAGGCTGGAACGGTATCTTATCGACCGCTCGATCAAAAAATTCTCGATGGCCCGGGAACAGGATTCCTACCATGATGTGGCGTTATCCTTGAACCTCATGCCCTCTACGCTTCTCAATCCTGATTATATTGCATATATCAAAAAACGCGTCGTGGATTACGGATTATCGACCGCCGATGTGGTCATAGAAGTCTCCGAGAAGACCTTTGTCTACAATCTCGAAGCTTGTATCGAACGGATTGCCGCATACCGTAGCGAAGGGTTTCATGTCGCCCTCGATGATTTCGGCAAGGAATATTCTTCGCTTTCCATCCTTGAACATGTCGATTTCGATATCATCAAGATCGATGCGCTGTTCACCGAGAGAATCGTCCAGATGGAGAACCAGGAGATCATCAAGATGCTTACACGCATCACGCATCTCTCTGAAAAAGCGCCTATCGCTGAAGGTGTCGAAAACAGGGCGCAGAGTGAAACGTTGAGAAGGCTTGGGTGCCATCTGCAGCAGGGCTTTTATTTCCACCGGCCCTCCAGGCTCTAGGGTCCGTGCTTTAAAAAGCCGCCGAACGGCGGCTTATATTTTCTTCCATCTTATATTGGTGACCATGAGCACCGAGAGAATCAAGGTCCAGGTAAGCATCAACGGCGCATCCGGAAAGGGAAGTATGTCCTTCATGAAGAAGACTGCCAGCCACGCTACGCCGGCGATGGTCGTAGGGAGACCTTGCATGTAGGTGTCTTCGCTTTTGCGGTGGAAGCGGTGCAGACGGAGCCCTGCGGCCAGGAAGAAGAGGATGGCGACGAGCACAGCGTTGCCGGAGGTCTCAATACCACTTCTAAAGAATACTGTCATGGGAACCGCCGCATAGGCGATGAGGTCGTTTGTCGTGTCAGTTCGCTTGCCGAATGTGGAGGTTACGCCGTAAACGCGTGCGAGCCGGCCGTCGTAGCGGTCGAAGACAGCGTTTAAAGCGATCAGCGCTCCGACAAGGGTGAACTGCCTGTAAAAAGCGAGGAGAAGTGCCAATGCGGCGATGATGATGTTCGAGATGGTGAAAGCGATGACTTTATTTCTTGTTATTTTGATAGGTCCGCCTCCTTATCTGATCGATCCCTAGATAGCCTGCGCTTAAGAAAAGCATGAACCAGAAAGTGAACAGTCTGAGGGTCATCGCCGCCGCCATCGCATGGCTGGCCGGCGTATCCAATGCGAATAAAAGCGCGGCCATGGTGCCTTCAAAAGTGCCGAGCCCTCCGGGCGATAGGGGAAGCATGTTCACGATATAGGTGATGTAGGTGATTGCAGCGGCGAATAAGAACGCAATTTCAATGTCCATTATCTCAAGCACGGCATATGTCTTGAAAGCATAGAGCGTCCATATGGTGAAACCCAGCAGAATATGAACGCTCAGACGGCGTTTGTTTGTCTTCAGTCCACCGAGGGCCTCGAAGAAGCTCGAAAATCTTTGAAAAGCAGCGTTTCGCTGCTTTTTTTGATAGAATCGGACGAGCAGGAAAAGCGCCAGGATAAGAAGAAGCAGCAGTGTCAGGTTGATGATGGCGACCCTCAGTATGGACGTCTCGATAAAGGCGCTGATGCCGCTGGTTAGAATGGCGAGCATGGCGAGGACGGTGAACGTCAGGAAACTTACGCTCTTTTGCGCTGCAATCAGGGCCGACGCATCACCGGTCTTCAAGCCCTGCTCTTTCAGATAGAAGAACTTATAGGCTTCACCCCCCGCTTTGACGACAGGAGTCACGCTCTCAAAGAAAGTCCCCAAGAAATTCATCTTGAGCAGCTTACGATATCGTAGCCGCTTTCCGAGATGCCAGGCGACGCTCCGCCATTGCGCATTGATCAGAAAGAGCGTCAGCAACTGCAGTCCGATGAGAATCCCTAACTGCCACCACGTCAGCGCTCCTATGGCGGCGATGACTTCCCCTGGATCGCTGAGAATGAGAAGGGTCGCCAGAAGGATGACGCCCAGGGCGAGGAGTATGCGATTCTTGTGTCGTTTCATGTACGTGAGGAGCGTCATGGCGACCCTTCCTTCTAAAAAATATAAAAGATGTCGATGGCTCTTTAAAGCCTGTCGGACTTGTTTATATGCTTATTTGTAATGATTTCATATAACATTGACAGTATAGCAAAGGCGCGTTATACTATCAATGAGTTTGAGAAAAATTATTTGTATTTTTTATAAAGATGGAGGCCTGCACGATGGCGGAAAGACTGAGTGATACCCCGCATACCATCGACACAATCGGTTCCCTTAAAAGAGGGGAAGAGGGTGTCATCTATGACACTCCGGGCATGAGCCTGCTTGCATCGCTCGGTATCAGACTTGGCAAGCGCGTGCGTGTCCTCAGCAAAAGTCTCGCCAATGGACCTTTGATTCTGATGGTCGATGAACGCTCGGTCGCTGTCGACCGCTCGCTCGCAGAAGAGATTTTCATCAGAAAGTAGAGATAGCATGGCCAACCACTGCGGCGGTTCCAAAAGCACACGCAGACAAAAGCGCCGGCTACGCAGGAAGCATCACCGTGAATCCCGCGGCCGGCCTTCTCATAAGCACATTCTTCTGATGGGCTTGCCCAATGTCGGGAAAAGCGCCATCTTTTCACGTTTCACCGGTATCGACGCCATGGTCTCGAACTATTCCGGCACCACGGTCGAATTCTATGAAGGCCAAATGGATATCGAGGGCGAGACCTATCTTCTCAGGGACGCCCCCGGTGTATACAATCTGAAGGACAGCCAGGATGACGCCGAACGCGTCGCAGTCAATATGCTTGAGGATGGCCCTGAGGCCATCATTTTCGTGCTCGACGCCTTGAATTTTGAAAGCAGCCTGCACCTTCTGCTTCAGGTGCTTGAATACAATATCCCCACTGTCGTCTCCCTCAACCGGACGGATCTGATGAAGTCCCGAGGCATGAAGATCGACTACCGCGCCCTCTCTGAAAGGTTGAAGGTCTCCGTCGTTCCGACAGTGGCTTTGAAAACCCAAAGTCTCGATGTTCTGAAGTATTCCATATCGAAGGTCTTCGATGAAACGATCACTTATGATCCCCCCGAGACCGACACGGGACGCTGGCGGGCTGTAGAGACCATCACCCACGATGTGGTGAAATCCCCCGGGGAGAACGGCGACGACCGCTTTTCATTCCTCGTCAAACCGCTCCCCGGCATCCCGATCGCCCTCGGTGTGCTCGCGCTGATGTTCGCTTTTGTCATCGGTGTCGGCATGGGGACCCGGCAGCTGCTCCTCCTGCTTTTCGACGGCATGATCTTTCCATTGATCGAACAAGGAGTGTCCGCCGTCGTTTCCGAAGGGGCGTTCCGTAACGTGCTCATCGGCGAGTACGGATTTCTGATCAAGGGGATCGAATGGCCGTTCGCCCTTGTATTGCCCTATGTGATGTCCTTCTATATCATGATCAGCATCCTTGAGGATACAGGATATCTCCCGCGCATCGCTGTGCTTCTGGATGGTCTTTTCAAGAAGATCGGCCTGAACGGCTCGAGCGTCATCCCCATTCTTCTGGGGTACGGCTGCGGCATCCCGGCGATCATGTCGACGCGCGCGTTGCCGTCTAAGAAACAACGCCTATCGGTCGCGGTGATGGTCAGTTTCGCGGTGCCCTGCGTGGCGCAGTCAGGAGCGTTCGTCGTTCTCTTGGTGGAGCGGTCCCTTCTCGCCTTCTTCGCGATCTTCATCGTCTCCATCATCGCCATGATTCTCTCCGGGCTTGTCATCGACCGCTTCCACCGTCAGAAACCGCCCTTCACCCTGATGGAACTTCCCCCGCTTCTCCTTCCCAAGCCGAAAATCCTCTCGAGGAAGATCCTCTTCCGCATCAAGCACTACCTCAAGGACGGCGCCGTGCCCATGGTGATCGCCATCGGCGCAGCCGCCCTGCTTTATGAGCTCGGTGTTCTGATCGTCGTCGGTGATGCGATGTCACCGCTGGTCACCGGCTGGCTCAATCTTCCCAGCGAAGCGTCAACACCCTTGATCATGGGGATTGTCCGCCGGGAGCTCACAGTGCTTCCCCTGATCGACATGGACCTCACGACAGCGCAGTTCTTCACCGGCGCCCTCGTCGCTCTCTTCTATGTGCCCTGCATCGCGATGATCGCGACCCTTGCCAAGGAGTTCAGCATCAGAACGTCAGTGGCCGTGTTTCTCTTCACCACACTCGCCGCATTCTTCATCGGCGGTTTGTTCGCCCGTTCATATGAACTGATTGGAATCCTTTTCGGATAGAGGTGACATCATGCTCAAACGCATCATGGCGACACTGGAAAAAATCGCGAGCCATTCGAGGCTTCTGAGCGCACTCTACACACTTCCCTATCGTAAGATCATCAAGAGAGAGACCGACCTTCTGATGTTGGAAGAAGGCGACAGGCTTCTTTTCATCGGCGCCGGTTCAGTGCCTTTCACGCCGCTTCTCATCGCAAAAGAGAAAAATGTCACCATCATCGCCGTCGATACTGACGCCGCCGCCGTCAAGAGGGCGCGCAAGGTCGTCGGTAAACACAATCTCGACGACCGGATTGAAATACTACACAGGGACGGGAGAGACCTTGAAGGCCTCGCCTTCACCCATGCGCTGATCGCCCTTCAGGCGGAGCCTAAGGGCGGACTTATTTCTGCCATCCGTGCCCATAATGAAAAAGCGCGGATTGCGGCCAGGACGGCCAATCCACGCTTCTCACGATTCTATGAGGCGCTTCCGGATGTGTCTATCAACGGTTATAAAAGTCATAGATTCAAAGCTTTTGAAGCGACCGTTCACCTTGAATGAGACCGGCTATGCCGGTTTTTTATTTGGCCTTCCTGGGAAACCACGGCAGGAGCATGCTCGTCTTTCTCTTGTAGTCCTTGTAGTCGCTCAAGTTGTTTTCGAGATATTTTTCCACAGGTCTGATCCCTGTGGCGAAGAAGATGAGGAAGAAGAGGGGGAGGAGCGCTATCACGCTCAGGAATCCAAAATCGCCGGTGTTCAGGGTGACGAAGACGACGATGCCGATCCACATCATGAGCTCCCCGAGGTAGTTCGGGTGTCTGGAATAGCGCCATAGTTCATAGCGCATGACTTTGCCTTCGTTTTCAAGGCGCCGCTTGAAATTCTTGAGTTCTTCGTCAGAGACGATCTGTAGTACGAACCCGACCACCCAGAGCGGCCCGCCAACGGCGATGCCGATGAGTTCAGCGCCCTCCATGTTGATGGGGTCGATGACGGGGTTGGGCGATGCGTTCGCCATGATGATGGGGAACGCCATGAAAAACGTCAGCAACGCCTGCGTCATATGGACGCGGAAGAACGCGTGCAGATGCGAGTGGTTCCCTTCGGCGTCTGTCGTCAGCCTTTCGAAGCGAAAGTCCTCCTCCTTGGCCCTTTTTCTGCGCTTCTGCAGATAGCGCGCAAGGCGGAGGCCCCAGAGCACCATGAAAATTGTCACGAAGCGGGAGACGCTGCGTATCTCGCCCCGCCAGAGGTATGTCATGGTCTCGAGTGCTATAGCCAGGATGGTGAAGCCGAGCGGCCAGAAGACCATCGCTGTCGTCTCGAACCTGCACAGCCGTGTGAATAGGAATGCGAGGATGTAATAGATGAGAATGATGCCTGCGGCATATAAAAACAGCAGGGGGATGATATGCATGATGTGGCCTCCTCCTCAGGGTGCTTGCATTATAACATAAAAAATTCTTTGCAGAAGTGTTTCATGCGTTTTGTCCCAACGCTTTCTGCGTGGTCTTGAAATGCAGTTTCGCGATGCGGCGCAGGATGGTTTCGCCATGCGTTTTGGCGATCGCCGCCGCTTTTTTCTCGACGCGTTTCGAAGCGCCCTTCTCAAGCGTCATCCCGAGTTCTTTCTCCAGTGTTTTAAGCGCTTCGACATACGCGTTTCTCGCAAGGATGCTCGCGGCGGCGACGGAAGCGTAGAGCGTCTCCGCTCCGGTGACGAAGACATCCGGGATGATCGGCGCATCCTTCCCTTCAAGATGCTTCCTATAGAAGGAGGGTGCGCAGAACTTATCGATGATGATCTCCGGGCGCTTTCCAAGTCTTCCTATGAGCTCGCGATGCGTCTTTTCATGGAGGTAGGCCTTCAACGCATTGGCGTTGTATCCCTTTTCGATGCCGTCGTTGTAGCGGATGTTGTCGAGGACAAAGACGCTATGGGGGAGTCTCTTTTCGAGCGTCGCGGCCGCCTCTGTGATGTCCTTGTCGCTCATGGTCTTGGAATCCCTCACCTGCAGGCGCTTCAAAAGATTCCTGTGCGTGTCGTCGACATAGACGCTCGCGACGGTGAGCGGCCCGAAATAGTCGCCGACGCCCGATTCATCGCTGCCGATGGAGACTTTGAAGAACTCCGCATCCCTGGCCTTTGTCTCCAGCGGCGGGAGGCCGAATGCGTTATGCCAGAAGAAGAACGCCTCCTCGCTATGCGGTCCCTGGAAGACGACCTTTCCGGATTTGTAGACGGCGATGGTAAGCTTTTCCTCCTTGATGAACATCTCCATGTGAGGGTTCGGAGGTTTTTTCAAGGCATGCCGGTAATAATCCTTCAGTGCGTCGATCTGCTTGCGCGTCAAAGTGAGCACTTGCGTCATTTTTCATCACCTTCCCGTGTATTTTAGCATGAAATTTGGTAGAATGATAGGCACGAGGAGTGGTCTTATGCCTTATGACATAGAAACTCTGGAATTCCCTAAAATCATCGAGCGCATCAAGCGTCACGCCCGCACCGACAAGGGCGCGGCGTTTGTCGAGGCGCTCGCACCCACAAGCGAGCGGGAGACGCTCGAACAATGGCTGCTTGAAACACGTGAGGCGAAACGCTACGTCGAGCATGACGCCGTCCCTTCCTTCGAGGCCGCGGAGGATATCGACGATGCATTGAAGCGCGCCCGCATGGACGGTGTCCTCAGCAAGGAACAGCTCATGGGCATCCGCCGTCATATCGAGGCGTCCCGCCGTGTGAAGAAGTCCATGCATAAACTCCCCGAGGCCCTTGAAGAGACCTACAGCATCACCGGCTACGCCGATGACATCGAGATTCCCTCCGAGCTTTTCAAATCCCTCGCTTCGGTCTTCGACGAATACGGGGCTATCAAGGACGACGCCTCGAAAGCTTTGAAGACATTGCGCCGACAGATCGCCACGCAGGAAAGACGTATCAAGGAAACGCTCGACAATGTGCTCGAAAAAGAGAAGAAACGTCTTAGCGAGGCGCTCATAACCATGCGTTACGACCGCTACGTCGTGCCGGTGAAGGCAACCGAGAAAAACAATGTGAAGGGCACTATCCTCGATTACTCCAGCAGCGGCGAGACGGTGTTCATCGAACCCGCCAACGTGCAATCGCTCAGTGCGGAGAAGATAAGGCTCGAGGGCAAGGAGGAGGAGGAAATCGAGCGCATCCTGAGAAGTCTCAGCCAGGAGGTCAAGGCGAACGCCGACATTCTCGGCGTGAACGCCGAACGCATCGGACATCTGGACTTCCTCTTCGCGAAGGGCCACTACGCCCGGGAGAGCGACAGCTACGTCCCCTTCCTCGATGATACCTTCAACCTTCTCAATGCGCGTCATCCGTTGATTCCCGACGATGAAGCGGTCCCCAATACCATAACCATCGATGATGAAACGAAGATGATGGTCATCACCGGTTCGAATACCGGCGGCAAGACTGTCGCCTTGAAGACGATCGGCCTTCTGCACATCATGGCGCAGAGCGGGCTGGCGATTCCGGCCTTCGAGGGAAGCACCATCCGCCTCTTCAACGCCATCCGTGCCGATGTGGGGGATGAACAGAGCATCGAGCAATCCCTGTCGACCTTCTCCTCGCACCTCTCCCGCATCGTCGATATCGTCGATAACTACGACGACCACCAGCTCATCCTCCTCGACGAACTCGGGAGCGGCACCGACCCCAGGGAGGGGTCAAGCCTCGCGATGAGCATTTTGAACCATCTGTCGACAAGGGACAGCGTCATCATCGCCACGACGCACTATCCGGAGCTCAAGGCCTACGCCTACACCCGGAGCGATGTGATGAACGCCAGCGTCGAATTCGACGAGGAGACGCTCGAGCCTACCTACCGGCTGCTTCTGAGGACGCCGGGCGAGAGCCATGCCTTTTTGATCAGTGAACGGCTGGGGCTGGATGCCTCGATCGTCGAAGCGGCGAAAGAGGATGTTCTCACCCAGCGCTCGGAAGTGAGCGATCTGATCGACACACTCAAGCGCGAGCATAAGAAACTCGACGCAGAGCGTCAGGCATACGAGGCGGAACGTCAAGCGCTCATGAAGGAGCGCGAGGAGGTAAAAGCGCTCAAGAGGGAACTTGCCGAGGAAAAGGCGACATTCAGGGAAGAACTCAAGAAAGCGCATGAAGAAGAGATGCGCACCACCAAGGAGAAGGCCGGACGCCTCATCGAAGAGCTTGAATCGATGAAGCAGCGCGCGCACAAGCCGCACGAGATCGCGGACAAGAAGCACGAAGCGCGCACGCTCGATGCCAGCGAAGCGCCGAAGAGCGACGCCGAGCATGACTATAAGAAGGGCGACACCGTCCGCATCCTCAAATACAATCGTCAGGGCACCCTGGAGAAACCGCTCAGCGACAACCGCTGGCGCGTCCGGATGGGGAATCTGAGCGGCACTTTCGACGAGGATGAATTCGAGTTCGTCGACAATCGGACGGAGGAAGCCCCCGCCCCGGACACCTCGGCGCCGAAGCACGTGAAAAAAGAGGTCGACGCGACGCTCGACCTTCGCGGTGAACGCGTGGAGGAGGCCAGGGACCGTCTGGAGAAATACCTGGACGACTGCGCGCTCTCGAAACAGCCCTACGCGACCATCATCCACGGATTCGGCACCATGGCCCTGAGGAAGATGGTCAAGGATGTCGTCGATAAATCCCCCATCATCAAGCACCACCGCGACGGGGAGAACAATGAAGGCGGACAGGGCGTGACCGTCATATACTTCGATGAATGACCCCTGCAAGCAAAATAGTTGTCTTTGGGGCGATGACTTTGTATAATGGGGTTGAAACCAAAAAAGGAGGCAATATCATGGCACTTGATTATGCGGACAGCACAAATATTGACGAAAAAGTCAAAGAAGGCAAAGTACTACTGGATTTCTACGCGGACTGGTGTGGACCCTGCAAGATGATCGGCCCCGTTCTCGAGGAAGTCGCTAAAGAAAACGATGATTTCAAAATCGTGAAAGTCAACGTAGATGAAAACATCAGCCTTGCCCAGCAATATGGTGTTCAGGGCATTCCTTCCCTCTTTGTCCTCAAAGACGGGGAAGTCGTCGACCAGAAGGCCGGTTTCATGCCCAAGGACGCCATCGTCGAGTGGGTCAACAGCGTAGACTGACATTTCAAGCCGTTCAGGAGCTTTCTTATTGCGGGATTGTCGATTTCCGACAATCCCGTTTTTGTTTTCAGCGCTTTTTGTGTATAATGATGTCGGTGATAGTATGGACGGTATTTTGCTTATTGATAAGCCCGTCGGCATGAGCAGCCATGATTGCGTGGACGTTGCCAGGCGGGCGTTTGACACCCGGAAGGTCGGCCACGCGGGTACGCTCGATGTTGAAGCGAGCGGCGTGCTGGTTCTGGGCATAGGAAAAGGAACGAAGATCCTTCGCTATCTCACGGACGAGAACAAGCGCTACCGCTTCGGACTCGTCATCGGTGAGAGGACGGACACGCTCGACCACACCGGCGTCGTCACGGAGTCATCACCCGTTGAAGTCCCCGGCGACATCGATGCTGTGCTCGCTTCTTTTGAAGGGACTTACACTCAGACCCCACCGCTCTATTCCGCGGTCAAGGTGAGGGGCAGGAAACTCTATGAATACATGCGTGCTGATGAGACGCCGCCGGAGCGTCCGAAAAGGGAAGTGCATGTCCACTCCCTGAAGCGCACAAGCGATGTCGAAAGCCATGACGGCCTCCTTCATGTCGAACTCGACCTCTCCTGCAGCAAGGGCCTCTTCGTGCGTGCGCTGGCCGACGATATCGCTCAAGCCATCGGCTCCGTCGGCCGCACCTCGTTCATCCGCCGCAGCAAAAGCGGCGGGTTCTCCCTTAAGGAGTGCTGTTCGCTCGATGCGCTCAAAAGAGGGGAATGCCGCCTCAAGCCCTTGAGCGACTCCCTTCAGTTGCCGACGCATGTCGCCCTTGATCCCGGGATGATTCAAAACGGCCGCCCGATCGAAGTGGATGCCACCTGCGAACGCATCAAAATCGTCGACCCTCAAGGCGGTCTTCTCGCCATCTATAAGCGTCACGAAGGCATCTATAAACCAGAACGGGTCATGTGAGGCGATGTCATGGAATATATCGAACTGAACGGGCAAACGCCCCCCGAAAAGACTGTCGCGGCCATCGGTTTCTTCGATGGCGTGCACAAGGGGCACCGGGCGCTCCTCGACAGTACGCTCGAGCTCGCAGAAAAGCGCGGCGTCGACGCGAGCGTCATTACATTCGACGTCCATCCCCGGGCGGTGCTCCAGCATACAACTTATCTCTACCTGACACCGCTCAGTGCGCGGCTCAGGCATTTCGAGGCGCTCGGCTTCGACCGGGCCTATGTCATCCGTTTCACCGAAGAGAAGGCGAAGCTTTCGCCAAAGACATTCATCAGTGAATACCTATCCCGTCTCGAAGCGCTCGTATGCGGCTTCGATTTCACGTTCGGGGCACGAGCGGAAGGGACGGTCGAGACGCTCAAGTCGCTCCCTCTCGATGTCATCGTCGTCGATGAGAGATCACTCTTTGGTGTCAAGATCGGCAGCACGAGCATCCGCACCCTCGTCCAGTCCGGACAGGTGAGCGAAGCGGCGCGCTATCTCGGCAGGGACTACTGCATCGAGGGCACTGTCGTGCACGGTGACAAGCAGGGCAGGATTCTGAGCTATCCGACGGCGAACCTTGAGACCGGGGAGTACCTCCTGCCGGGCAGGGGCGTCTATGCGACACGCACGAGAGTCAAGGACACATGGTATGACTCCATGACCAGCGTGGGGCACAATCCGACGCTCAACGCCAAAAAGACGCTCAGCGTCGAGACCTATCTTCTTGATTTCGAAGGAGACCTCTACGGCAGGGTGATGAGCATCTGTTTCGTCGAACGTCTGCGGGACGAACGCAGTTTCTCCTCCGTTGAAGCGCTTGTTGAAGCGATCAGAGAAGATGAAGAGAAGACACGGGAGCTCTTCGGCCGCGGTAAGGGTATCTAGGAAGACTTTCCCCTTGCAAATATGATGATTTATGCTATAATGCATGTTGCGCCCATGACTTGGCTCGACGGTCCTCGTCGTCTTGCTAGGTGGTGGGTAAGATTGAAAGAAGAGGAGGATTCATATGGCACTGACGAAAGACGAAAAACAGAAAATCGTCGAGACGTTCCGCACGAAAGAAGGAGACACCGGTTCTCCTGAAGTTCAGATTGCTGTGCTCACTAAGGAGATTGAAAAGCTCAACACCCATCTAAAAGAGCATAAACTGGACCATCATTCGCGCCGTGGACTGCTCAAGAAGGTCGGAAGACGCCGCAAGCTGCTCAAATATCTTGCGGACAAGGATGTCTCCCGCTACCGAGAAATCGTCAAGAAACTCAAACTGCGTCGTTAAGTTTGCGAAACGCCCCCTTCCGGGGCGTTTTTTTCTGCAGGCACCCTCGAGCGGGACAAGGAAGTCTGTTATAATTAGACTGCCTGAGCGTATTGTGCCAATCGAGGAAGGCGGGGACGGGTTCATGCGATGAACCCGTACGCCGATCAAAAAAAGAAAGGAAGATGCACATGAAAGTCATCAAGAACGCGACACTCCATACGATGGAGTCGATCAACGGTGAGAATGGCTATGTGGCTTTTGAAGACGGCAGGATCGTGGAAACGGGGCGCACCTTCGACGCGTCGCGATTCAAGGATGCGTCTGTCATCGACGCCGAAGGGAAGCCGTTGACACCAGGGCTCGTCGACCCGCACTGTCATGTAGGCGTCTCGGAGGAAGGCATCCGTTTCGAGGGCATGGACCATAACGAGATGACGGACCCCATCCATCCCGAACTCAGGGGCCTGGATGCCCTTTATCCCAAGGACATGGCCTTCAAAAACACGGTCAAGAGCGGTGTCACCACAGTCGTGAGCGGCCCTGGCAGCGCGAACATCATCGGCGGCACGTTCTGCGCGGTCAAGACTGTCGGCGACACGGTCGAGAAGATGGTGTTCAAGGAGGAGACCGCGATGAAGATGGCGCTCGGCGAGAATCCCAAGCGCATCTATTCCAATCAGCAGAAGAGCCCATCCACACGCATGGCCAGTGCGGCATTGATGCGCGAGTGGCTGATCAAGGCTCAAGAATACAAACGCGCTTTGGAAATGCATGAAAAAGGCGAACGCGAGAAGAAACCGGACTTCGATATGAAACTGCACAGTCTGAAGCGAGTATTCGAGGGGATGAAAGTGAAGATCCATGCGCACAGGAGCGATGACATCATGACGGCGATCCGCATCAGCAAGGAGTTTGGTCTCGATGCTTCGATCGACCACGGCACGGAAGCGCATCTGATCCCCAGAACGATCGCCGAAAGCGACCTCCCTGTAATCCTCGGGCCCACCCTCGGCGCCTCGACAAAGTACGAGACAACCTCCCGGTCGTTTAAAAGCGCGGCGATTCTCGATTCTTACGACATCCCATTCGCAGTGATGACGGACCATCCCGTGGTCACGACAGAGAACACGCTTGTACAGCTCGCGCTGTTCGTCAAGGAAGGACTGAAGAGAGCGCGCGCGCTTGAAGCTGTCACTTCCCGATCGGCATCGATCAACGGCATCGATGACCGCGTCGGGTCACTGAAACCGGGCAAGGATGCGGACCTTGTCATCTGGGACGGCGACCCCTTCGATATCATGACAAGGGCGGAACGCGTCTTCATCGAGGGCGCCGTAGTCCACGCGGCGTGATGCATCATGAGTGAAATGCTGGATCAGGTGCATCCGCTTTTCCTCTACGGTTTCATCTTCTTCGGGAAGATTCTGGAAGTGGGAATCGCGACGGTCCGTATCGTTCTTATCACCAAGGGTGAAAAGCTCGTTGGCTCGCTTATCGCCTTTGTCGAGGTGACGCTCTGGGTCGTTCTGGCTGTCACGATTTTGGACGATGTCCTCGGAGACCCTCTCAGGGTGGTTGTCTATGCCTTGGCGTTCGCTCTGGGCAACTACGCCGGCACGATCGTCGAGGATAAACTGGCGATCGGGACTATGCGCGTCGAGGCGATCGTCAAGAAGATACATGGTAAAGCGATCGCCCGCAGCCTCCGTGAGATGGGGTTCGGCGTGACGGCGAGTGATGCCTATGGTCGTGACGAACGACGGGAGATCCATATCATGCATATTCCGAGAAAGCGTCTCGATGAAACGATCCGCTTTCTGAAGTCCTATGACGAACAAGTGATGGTCACCGCGACGGACATCCGTCCGGTATACGGCGGCTACGGTATTTTGCGGAAATAAATGCCGGACTGTGCTCAGCGTCGTATCCCCTCGATTATGTAGAGTTGTAAATGATGTGAGACCAAAAAGAGGAAAAAAGAAGAAGAGATAAGATATCCTATAATCGAAGCAACTCAAGAAGCCGCTTCACGTTGT
>SL_8KL_010_SEDDRAFT_10000281_pt1 | contig 44068 bp, 55 predicted proteins | sample SodLakKL_010_SED_4_FD_11160 | JGI IMG/M metagenome (IMG submission 11160)
GGTACAGTGCCGTTCTTGCGTTCTCTGTTTCTCTCCTCATTGAAAAAAGTCTTTATAGCTTCTGTGTACCTGCTGTCGGAGTTCAGGCCGAAGACCAACTGCTTGCTACCGGGAACCCTCTTCTTCTCTATAAAGGGGTATCTTTGCGAGTTTTTCAGTGCCCTGGAGATCGAGGACTTCGATCTATTACACATCTCTGCAATCTCGTCGAGGGTGTACTTTTTGTTTTTTTCTGCCAATACCCTCAAAATTTTTCTCTGTGTCCTTGACTCGAAAAAATCAGCCGGAAACATATTTCATCTTATGCAATAATACTCGTCTTAGTTTATAAATCTTTTCATATATTGCAATATAACTAAACATAGGATGGTCAAATTGAAGAATAATAAATACAATCCGATTCTATTCAGCGTTCGCGTAGGACCAATCAAAGCACTCGGCAAGAACTAAGTTCCCGCCAGGAATAACTTAAAATCATGTGATGTCACTTCCGCTTCCACACGGTCTCCCCGCCTTCATCCTCCAGCACTATCCCCGCATTTTTAAGGACTTCCCTTATATCATCTGCCCTGTCGTAGTCTCCTTCCTCCCTGAACTCGTCACGTATCTCTATGAGGAGCTCAACGGCTTCCTCTGGGATCTTCCCACCCTCCTCCTCCAGGTCCAGCTTCAGGCCCAGTACTTTCCCCAGTTCTTGTATCTTCTCCGCGGCCTCTCTAAGTATTTCCTTTTTATTGTCCAGATTCTTGTTCGCCTTCTTGGCGAACTTCATTATCTCGTTCAGTGCTCCAGGCGTGTCCATATCGTCGTCCATCCTTTCCTCGAACTTCTCTTCCAGCTTTTTGATCTCTTCCTTCAGATTCTCTTTTTCACCGCCGTTGCTGTTCTCTATGTTCCACAGGGTGTTGTACAGCTTCTCAAGGTTACTCTCTGCGCTTTCCAGAGCTTCGTGGTTGAAGTCCACCTGCTTTCTGTAGTGGCTCGAGGCGAAGAACATCCTCAGAACCTCGGCGTCGTACTTCTCAAGGATTTCACGGACTGTGTAGAAGTTCCCCTTGCTTTTGCTCATCTTTTCTCCCTCCACGGTCATATGCTCGCTGTGCAACCAGTAGTTCACAGGCTCCCCGTCCAGGTCGTTCATCGCTATGTTTTGCGCCCTCTCGTTCGGGTGATGCGGGAAGAGGTGGTCTACACCTCCGGTGTGTATGTCGAACCTCTCACCAAGGTACTTGGAGCTCATAACGCTACACTCTAGGTGCCATCCCGGGTAACCCTCGCTCCACGGCGACGGCCAGTTCATTATGTGCTCGGGATCCGCGTTTATCCAGAGAGCAAAATCGAGCGGCGACCTCTTCTCCTCACGTTCTTCCTCTGTTACTCGGCCCCCTGCACCGGATTTCAGCTTCTCTATATCCATGCTACCTATCTCCGGGTAGCCGTGGTCTTCGTAGAACTTCATGACGTCGAAGTAAACCGTCCCGTTCCTCTCGTATCCATAGCCGCTGTCTATAATCTTCTCGACGGCCTCTATCATTTCCACCATATGTCCAGTTGCCCTTGGATTCACGTTGTGTCTTTTCATGTTCAGTTTTTTCATTTCCTCGTACCATCTCTGCACCTGCTCCGTTACCAGTTCCATAGGCTCTATCCCTCTGTCCTTTGCCTCCTTCTCCACCTTGTCTTCTCCCTGATCCGAGTCGTCCGTCAGGTGACCTACGTCCGTTATGTTCTGTACGTGGAATACGTCGTAGCCCTTCCATGTCAGGTAGCGGTTCAGAATGTCCCAGGCCGCGTAGGTCTTCGCATTACCTATATGCATGTCCAGGTAGATGGTCTGGCCACAGGAGTAGATATTGACCTTTCCCTCTTCCAGAGGCTCGAACTCCTCCTTCTTCCTTGTCAGTGTATTGTATAGCTTCAGTGTCATGTTATCGATTTATGGAGCCGGGTGCCGGATTCGAACCGGCGTACGCGGATATCCACGTTCCTTGGTTTTGATGAAACTTTTTTCCTTGAAAAGTTTCTCTGCAGTCCGCTGCCTGAGCCAGACTCGGCCAACCCGGCTTCTTTGTGATTTATAGAACTGAACGGTTTAAAACCTTTCGCAGAAGATATACCTTTCAGAGAATCAGTTGCTTCCGCCTCGGCAAAAACGTCCACCTGCCATGTCAGACACCTATATCCTCTTTGTCCTTGTTTCTTAAATATCTTCGGGAGTTTTAAGCCAAAATACTATTATACCCGATGCCCCAGAGCAGATCCTTGGGATATCTGAAAGAAGAAATGTATGAAAAGGGCCGATCTGACGGAAGGTGAAAATCTTCCAACTATTCTTTCCGGAGCCACTGTTTAAAATTTATCGAATTCGTCGTCAAAGATCGTTTGTCCACAGTCGGAAAGTTCTTTTTGTAGTTCAAACCTGTTTCTTTCACCTTCTTCTATATCCATCAACGAGCTTGCAGTATCTTTCAATGCTTCATAGACCTTGTTGAGGCCTCGGTAAATTCCTTTGTTTTTCATGGGACCTACCTTGTTACTGTACAGTAATTATACCTTAAAACTTATAAGCATTTGTGGCTAATTTGTTGGAGACGTGTCTGAGGAGTTCAACAATGGACCCACACCAGATCGAGCTTTCTAGGGAGATTATAATAGGTAACGAAGCGTATCAGGAGTTTCCATCCATTCTCGATAAGCTCGACCTCAAGGGACCTGCTCTGCTTCTCTGTGACGAAAAAACGTTCGATGTTGCCGGTGCAGAGGTTAAAGAGACCCTGGAGAGAGAGGGTTACTCTGTAGAGAAGATGGTGTGTAAGGATGTTACACAGGAGGAGCTTGATAAGATAAAGGGGAATGCAGGAAGGTTTCGCTTTGTTCTTGGTGTCGGTGGTGGTAGAATAATCGATACTGCAAAATATGTGGGTACAGAGAAGTCTGTTCCGTATATATCTGTTCCCACAGCACCCTCCCACGACGGTATAGCCAGTTCCAGAGCAACTATAAACAAAGAGGATCGCCGTTATTCCTACAAAGCAGACGCTCCTATAGGTATAGTTGCGGATCTGGGTGTGATAAAAAATGCACCTCCTGAGCTTATTTCTGCCGGCTGTGGTGATCTGATATCTAACGTTACTGCCGTGGAAGACTGGAAGCTGGGAGCCAAAGACAACGGAGAGTACTACTCGGATTATGCCGCTGCTCTCTCCGTACTTTCTGCGGAGATGGTGATGAGTTCTTCCGGTCTTATAAAAGACAGGAAGGAAAGAGGTATAAGGAATTTGGTAAAGGCCTTAATATCCGCAGGAATCGCGATGTCTATAGCCGGTTCTTCGAGACCCTGTTCCGGAGCCGATCACCAGTTTTCACATGCCCTGGACTACATAGCCGAGGATCCGGACAACCATGGTATACAGTGTGCGATGGGGTCCCTGCTTTCCGCCGCTATGCATGGGATGGATTTCAATAAGCTGAAGAAAAGTATGAGGGAGCTTGGTATACCAACAGAGGTCAGTGAGACGTCTTTCACAGTGGACGAAGCGCTTCAAGCCTGGGAGGAAGCAGGAAGTATTCGTGATAGATATACTGTTTTGGATGTTTCAGATGAGGACACCAAAAGCTTATTTAAACGTGTGGGTCTTATATAGTGCCGTGATATCGTGTCCGACAACTGGGATCATATAACCAAGATAGACCCCGATAAAGAGATTTCTCAGGAAAAGCTTGACAGGGTAGTGCAGAGCGGAACGGATGCTCTTATGATATCAGGTACACAGGGTGTTACCCAGGAGAAACTCCAGAAAGTTCTCGATATGTTAAAGGACTGCAATCTACCGAAGATTTTAGAGCCTTCTGATCCATCGACTGTTATCTACGATGGCTTTGACGATATATACGTTCCCTCTGTTGTCAATGCGATGGACCCAACCTGGATCATGGGTCATCACAAGAACTGGGCTGTAGAATTCGATCCAAAGTGGAGGAGGATAACCAAGGAGGCATATATAGTTTTGAACCCTGATTCTGCTGTTGGTATGGTAACCCGGTCCAAAACGGATCTTTCAGTTGAGGAGGTTGCAGCCTACGCTACCATATCTGAGAAGTACTATGGTTTCCCGATAGTCTACATAGAGTACAGTGGAACCTTTGGAGATCCTGAGGTCGTCAAAGCAGTAAGCGAAGCTCTGGATGAAGCAAAGCTTTTTTACGGCGGTGGTATAAAGAGCGAGGAGCAAAGTAAAGAGATGTCAAGGTATGCGGACACAGTGATAGTTGGTAATGTGATATACGAGGACGACCTCGATGTATACTTATCTACAGTGGAAGGGGCCAAGAAGAAGTAGTTACTCCATTACTATTGGCTTCGTTCTCTCGAGACTTTTTATTTTGTTTTCAAGCTGTTCTATTTTCTTTTTCAGCTTCTTTAGTTCTTCACTCGACTTGTCTTTTTCGACAAGTTCATCGGTTCGTGATCTACTCTTCTCATCCCTCATTTCCTCCTGTGTTACTTCGATGAGGGACATGTCTTTGTTTAGCTGTCCTATCTTGTCCTCCAGCTCCTCCTGTTTATCCTTTAAAGAGGATTCCTCCAGGATCTGCTCCAGCTTTTCCTCTGGTAATGAAACTTCCCTTTGGCTCGGTTCCGAAGATTCGACGTCACGGATTCTTTCCTGAAGCCTTTCTAAGCCTTCGGTCACGTTCGTTTCAATGTCGTTTTGCCTCTTCTTTATTGAGGATATCTCTTCCTTTACCGAGGAATTTTCTATTAATCTCTTTACATCCTCTTCTGTCACAACATCGCCGGTCTTTCCCTTTGTCCTATCTATGCGATTCTCAAGATTTTCTATTTTTTCTGAGAATTTGTTGACCTTTTCTCTGGCCGTTGAAAGATCTTCTGCCACGTCTAGACCTCTTATACTTGAAATCTTTTTTTCTAAATCTTCTATTCTTCCTGAAGCCTCCTCGGCTATCTCGATAGCTCTGGAGTCCTTTTCCTTTCCTGTCTTTTCGAGTCTTTCCTTAATTTTTTGATTCTCTTTTTCGAGTTCCTCTAGCTTATTAGTTACATTTTTGAAACTGTTTTTCCATTTTTCGACGTCTTCAAGGTCCTTCTGTAGCTGGTTCTCTAAATCCTCCAGCCTGCTTCTGAGAGCTTCAGGTGTAGAAGCATTTTCCCTACCCTGTACCTCATTTCTCAGTTCCTGAAAGTCCAGTTCGTTCGTAAGAACCCTGTCTTCTAACTGGCTTATCTTTGCTTCCATATCCTCGAGCTTTTGGATGATCTTTTTGTCGTCACTGTTCTCGGGCATAGTTAATCAGTTCATTTCCTTTGTTATAAATTTTGTCCTCAGACCTGTATCCGACCACATGTCGTCAAGAATAGGCTAAAGTAGGGTTTTACGGTGAAATAGAACACTCCCGGACATCTTTTCCTTTTACTTATTCTATTATGACCGGTTTACTTCTTTTCATCCTTCTCAGATTTTCCTTCAGTTCTTTGACTTCTTTGTCTTCTGGTCCGCTATTGATTTTTTTCTCAAGCTGTTTATACTTCTTCTTGAGTTCTTCGACCTCTTCTTCAAGCTTTTTGCGGTCTTCTGTATCAACGGAGGGTGATTTCTTTCCGGTCGATGACTCACCGGAGCTCCCGGCTCTCTTTTTCGAAGGAATCCTTTTATCAAGTTCTTCGATGACGGCCTTCATGCCCTTGCTGAATGATTCAAGGTCTTTGATTTTTTTCTCGTTCTTCTTTACTTCTTTCTCCACGGAGGATATCTTACTGGCGTTGTCATCCAGGACCTTTTTTATCTTTTTTACGTTCTTTTTCAGTTCCCTTCTTTTCTTCGATGATTTCTTTTTGGATTTTCCTTTGTCGTTACTCTTTCCTGTACTTTCTATCTGTGATACTTTCTCGCTCAGTTCCTGGAGATCTGAATTAAACTCTTCGTTTTTCTCTTGGATGCTGTTAAGTTTTTTATTTATACCTAAGAAGAGGTCCTTCCATTTGCCCGACACCTCTAGGTTCTTCTCAAGAAGTTTTCTGGTCTTCGTGAACTTTTCGTTCAGTTCCTGGAGATCTGGACCTTCTTTTCCGTTGTCCTCGTCGGACATACTTAATTAGTTCGTTTTGTTTATTATAAATCTGTCCTTACGTGTTTTGATGGTCTTAAGACCTTTTTATCCAGTTTGTATCGTACTCTGCTTTCCTTATCCACATTATCCATAGGACCAGTACTGCGATTATCATCGTAGAGTGCCACAGGAAGCTATGTATGATTTCATATGCTGACGGTCCTACCTGCGTTGTGAAAAGTATCAGTGTAAGGATTCTGAAGAGGTTCAAAGCGTATATAACGGGTATACCCACTACTATTCCCAGAACGGTCTTTTTCAAGGTAGATCCGGATGCGATAAGGAGTGAAAAAAAGAAAAACATCCCTTTCCATGCTGTGCAGTCCTCTGTTATGAGGAAGTCGAAACCACCTACTCCGAGCCTTATACCTTCTTTTTCAACGGCCATGCCGATCGTTGATATAACTTCGTATATAACATCGGCGGTAAATTCTTGGAAAGCGTAGAAGTCGAAGCTTGAAGATATGATGTACATCAGAAACGAAAGAAGGGTAAGCTTCGTTAAAAAGACGAGAACTTCTTTCAGCTCCTCGCTTTTGTCCTCAAGCATCTCTACCCCTGTATCTTTTGAGCCAACCAATGAAGCTGTCCTTTTTCTCTTTTTTGATTTCCTTGAAGTCCTCCCAGTCTACGTATCTGACACCGTCTCTTTCTTTAATCGAGACGCTTTCTTCCGAACAGGCCCAGACTCCCTCTTCGATGAAGGTGTCGATAACTTCTTCTTCCATGTCACCTATAACCGCTTCAGCACCCAACTTTTCCAGGGTTTCGAGAATTTTGTCCATATCATCACCGGCATCCTTTATCAATAGGACACAGCCTTTCAGTTTATACTCTTCGTCTTCACTTCTGAGGTTTTGAACGGTTAGTTTACCTACCTCTCTCAGAGGAATTCTTCCTTCCTTTCTGAGTTCGTCGTAGATCTTCCACTTCTCAACTTCTGCCTTGAGTTCCCTTTTTTCGTTTTCCAGTCTCTTTATCCTGTTCTCCTTTGATCTCAGGTTCCTTTCCAGTTTTCTGACTTCGGTTTTCTCCAGTACTTTCTCCTTCTCGCCTTTTTCAAGTTCGTTTCTTTCCTTTTTTAGCTCCGAAGCCCTTCTCTTAAGTTTTTTGACCTCTTCCTTGAGTTTTTTGTTGTGCTCCTCGAGTTTTTTCCTGTCCTTCCTCTCCTTCATTATTATCTGTCTGTAGTTGTCTATCTTTTCTTTGAGATCCTCTTCATCATAGGTTCTGATCTCGTCCTCCTCTTCGTCCTTTTCTTCATCCCCACCAAGGGCAATTTCCACTGCTTCAGAAACATTTTTTGCTTCTCCGGTCACAACGAACTCCTTAACTTCCTCGGAGAGGTCCTGGAGATTTAGATCGTCCATTCTTGATTCTATGTTTTTGAACTTGTCTTTGAAGTTGTTGTATGCGTTCAGGGCGGCCGCTAGGGCGTCTCTTTCATGCAGGTTTTCATAGTCGTGTTTTCTCGTCAGCTCCTTCTTCCCGTGGATGGAGAGGTCTTCGTCGGGCGTGAATATCTCGGCACCAAAGCTGGTGGCCACCCTTTCGACTGCGGATGGAAGTTTTTGTTTATCGGTGGTTACGAGTACAGGTTTTCCACCCTCCGATACCTTTCTTATGATTTCCTCTTCTCCCATATGTTTTCCTGACTCGAGTTCCTTCAAGTTTCCCCTGAGGTCCAGAATAGCGAGGGCAGAAGTTGATCCAGGGTCGATTCCGACTACTGTCCTTTTTCTATTTGTCATCGGACCGCACCTCTTCTGTGAGGATATTTCTTAGCTTGTTGGCCGTTTTGTCGCCTATTCCCTTCACTTTTTTTAGTTCCTCCTCCGAAGCAGTGAAAACTTCTTCAGGCGTTCCGAACTTCTCTATAAGCCTCTTTGACATCTTTTTGTCGACGTCTGGTAGACCTGCGACTAGGAACAGCTGTTGATCCTTGATCGTGGACGGCTTCTTTTCGCCACGTAGTGATATAGATCTTTTCTCCTCCGTTTGTTCCCTCCTTGCTATCCAGAAAAGGAAGGAGGCCGTCTCCTCCTCGGAGTCTGTCCATATTATCGGGATGGCCAGGTCCACGCCTATAGATGCTATTGCGCCGCGGATCGAGTTGGGGTGAACGTTTCTCTGTCCGTACAGGTCCTTCCCTTCTATAAACAGAAGAGGCTTTTCGAAGTTTTTCTTTAACTCCCCGAGTTGATCGAACACGTTTCCGTTGAAGACTGACGAAAGGAAGTCGTTGCAACTCTTTCTCTCCACGCCTACCCTGTCGGAGAGTATATAATCACCCACCTCCAGTTGCCTGGGTTTCACAGTACAGTCCTTCAACGCCATTTCTTTAACGACGTTGGACCTGAACTCCCGGTTGTCTGCAAATATAACTATTTCTTCTCCGTCTTTCAATATCTCTTGTTTTTCCATGCGTAGAAGAATTGTTCAGGGAACTTAAAATATTTCATTGTCCTCAGAAATCTTCAAGTCCTCTTTGATCATTACTATTACTGGTCTTCATATCCTTGAGCGTTTCTTTCATCCTCCTTTCGCGATGTTTACTTTTCCAGTAATAGGCCTCGTCTCTTGTGTCCTTGGCCATGAGAACTATAACCTTTCCTTCCATCTGTCTTCCTGTTCTCCCACGTCTCTGTATTGATCTTATCTCCGATGCAACAGGTTCATAAAATACAACAAGATCCACCGATGGTATGTCCAGGCCTTCCTCACCAACGCTGGTTGCGACGATCGTGTTGTATTCCCCTTCCTCAAGCTTTTCAAGTCTCTCCACCTGTTCGGTCTGGGACATTCCTTCGTCGCCGGCCTGGCCTATGAAGGCACCGGGCTTGCAGCCTTCCACGTCTTCCAACGTCTTCACAATTTTATCAACCTGATCTCTGTAGTGTGAGAATACCAAGATCTTCGAGTCCTTCTTCTCCTTTACCTGATCTTCCACAATTTCCGTAAGCACGTCGAGTTTTGGGTGTTCTATTCCCTTTTCAAGCAGAGAGCTTGTTTTTCTGAATGCCGTGGCTATCTTGCCGTCTTTCATCACAGATTTCGCTGCCTTTGTTTTACCTTCTCTCGCCTCCTTTCTCAGTCTTTTGAAGTACTGGTATAGAGAAGAAGATCCCTGTGTTTCCAGGAGCATCAGTCCGTGTTCTATCTTCATTGCTTCGGCGCTCTTTGACAGGGCCGCGTACATTAGTTTGTCGTCCTCGCCCTTCGAAATCTTTTTCCTGAGCCTTCCCTGTAGTTTCAGGAGTTCTTTTCTGTATACGTCCCCCTTTGGGGCGTAGTCCCAGTCCTTTAGTTTATTTATCCTCTCCTTGTAGGCTTCTTCCAGGAGCTTCTTCACCTCCTCGAACTCATCAGGGAGTTCGACCTTTCTCCATTTTTTGTCCACCTTTTCGATATATCCCTTCACGTCGCTGTCCTTTTCGGTCCTTATCTCTACCTCGTCTATATACAGATTGTCAATGACACGTTTTATGTCCCCTTTCGAGCCCCCGGGCGAAGCAGTTAGTCCCAGAATCCTTGGGTTTTTGGCCTTTTTCATATACATCTCTGCTATAAAGCTGTAAGGATAGTCACCGGTTGTTCTGTGGCACTCATCAAAAATCATCAGAGAAAAGTCGTTGAGGTCCATCCTCCCTGCGATGATATCATTTTGTACTACTTGAGGTGTAGCGAAAAAACACATGCCTCTTTCGTACTCCTTTTCCCTCTTCTCTGGTCGTACCTTTCCCGTCAGTACTTTCATGTCGCCGCCGGCTATCTCCAGGAACTCGTTGAAGAAGCGCTTGTGTTGCTCGACCAGAGGTCGCGTGGGTGCGAGGAAAAGAACCTTTCCGCCCCTTTTATTTAGTCTGTGTGCTGCCAGCAGAACTGCCGAGATAGTTTTACCTGTTCCAGTTGGAAGTACTACAAGCGAGTTGTTTTCCACAGTAGTGTGGAATATCGTCTCTTGGTAAAGCCGCTTCTCAAGCTTTCCGTCTTTTATCAGTGGGTGGTCGAAATAGTCGTCACTCATAACAGTTAAACATAGGGCTTTAACTTAAAGAAATTTAAAAATCTTCCTCGTCCTCAAAGGCATCGGGTGTTCCACCTGCGTGCCACGACATCCTTGGTCTGACCTTCATTGCATATATTCTCTCTGAGTTGTCGTCCAGTACGATGGCACTACCTTTCTTTCTTGGAAGGTTATTGATGTATTCCTGGATGTCGAATGTCATGTAGGTCTGCATTATATTTCTCAGAGCCTCAAGGTCCGGTCTGGCCGTCAGCCTGTGTGAAACTATGAGGTCGGACTGCGATATTGCGTCCGGATGTATCGCCCCGGGTCTCTGGGTTATAAACATCACGGAGATACCTGGCTGTCTGCCCTCCTTCACCAGTGTCGTAAGAGGACCGGAGGCCGGTGTTTTTCCTTCTGCAGGGAGAAACTGGTGGGCCTCGTCTATTGCGACCCATGTCATAGGAACGTCTATCTTTTTCCTTCCCTTTATCGTGGACATTTCCTCCTGTCTTCTCGCCTCAACCCTTTTCCTGTATATACGTCTTGAAAGCAGCCCTACAAGCAGACCCCTGACGCTCCATCCCGAGGACAGGTGTCCAAAATATGATACATCGAGAACAGATACCTTACCGGGCGAAAGTATGTCCTCGATAGAAAGGCCTTCCTTTGAGAATATTCCCCACTCCTTGGCCGATAGGAACCTGTTTTCAAGGGCCTGTTTCACGTCCTCAGATGCCCTGTTATCGTCCAGTATTGTATCTATTATATCATCAATTCCGTAGTTCTCCTTGTTCACAAGCTTTCTCATAACTCTTTCAAGGAGTACACCGAGTGGTTCTGTGAGCGAGATATCGAAGGCCAGGGACCAGTCCTGTGTCGACAACTCCGACGCTCGGATAGAAAACGTCTCGTCGAAGGGTATGTTTTCCTTCCGGTAGTCCTCTTCAAACCCCTCTGGAACGTAGACGGATGCATCAAAGCTTTTTGGTTCCAATCCCCAGTTTTTGAGAAGGCTTATCTGTTTCTCATTTGGATTTTTGAGACTCCACCATATTCCCATGGTGTCGATCATAAGCATCGATAGATTTTGTCGTATCTCTTCCGGGAGAAGAAAGAACTCCTCTGCCACCACTGCTCCTGTATACGATTTACCCTGACCTCTTTTTCCGCAAACAAGGGATACATGGGGTCTCGCCACGTCCAGATGAACAGGATTGGTCAGGTTTGCCTCTTCACCCTCTCCTACAAGGTGTTTTCCGAAGTATATTGAGCCCTTTTTCCCGTACTTCCTTCTGTCGTCTTCGTCTCTTCCTACGACGATTTCCTGAAGAGGCATAGTTAAGATTGTTGCTCTGGGATTTAAAAGTTGCTAGTAGGTGATTTATATCAGGATGAAGAGGCCCAGAAGTCCAGTGGAACCTGCGACCATGATCGTTAACCAGAGCCACTCGCTCCACATGAGGGTGTTTCCGCCATCAAATGGGTGAATGGGAGTCATGTTTGAGATTCCTAGCCAGAAATTTATCAGGGACACCAGCCAGAAGGTCCATGTCCCTGTGAATGAGTAAAGACCCAGAAATACCGTTCCTATCACAAGGTTTACAAGAGATCCAGATGTAGATATTAAGCCAAGTTCCCTGTCGTTTTCCGTGTCTGCCTTCATCATCCACCTTTCCGTTTCCGTATTTCTAGTCTTTGTTATCAGCGGCAGTGCCAGGACGGCGAGACCCTGTGTCAGTATGCCCGAAGCCAGAGTTATTATTATCCCTATTCCCGATAGCTCTGATTTCGACTCCATGCCCTCGTAGTCGGAGGTCTTCTCATGAGCTATTTCGTGAGCGAGGTAGCTCAATAAAACTATAGAAAAGCACGGGATGAAAAAGCTCAATGTTATATTCTGTATTGTGAAAGCACCAGAGACCACTATTACAGATATCAAAAGGTCCCTCCACTCTTCCTTTAAGGAGAGCATTATTCTTCATCTTCCTTGATTACTTCTATTTCCTTACCAATAACCTTCTCGGCTGCTCTGACGTTTGATCCACCAGGTCCGATTGCCTTCCCTATCATCTCTTCATCGATGTCAATACGGATAAGATCGTCTTCTTCCATCACTTCGTTGATATCGACGTCCAGCATCTTCTCCAGTTTCTCTTTGGTATCTTCTGCGATAATATCACCCCTTCTCTATGGGTTATTTGAGAAAGGTTATTTAAAAGTTTTATCCACGTATTCTAAGCCTTTTTCATCGAGCCTTCTCTTGATTCCGGTTATGTGTCCTGCTCCCACCACTGCCAGAACAGTGTCATATTCATCCGAAAGGCCTACAAGAGCCTTTGACATCCTCTCATCTCTTTCCTCGACTAGAACGGAGTACATCCCAGGTGCCCTCCTCCTCATAACTTCCATGCTTTCCTCTATTAATTCGGCGGATGGAACCTCATTGAGATCAAAATCATATCCACTGAACCTCCCCATCGAGAAAAGAATCAGTTTTATCTTTTCGAGGATCCCGATATTCTGAAATCTCTCTACTGTGATGTGTATAGGCCTGTCTATTAGATACACCTCTATGTTCCTTTCCATTGCTCTGTCGGTGGCGCTCATCATTTCTTCCCCTGGCAGAACCCCTGTCTTCTTCGCTAGTCTTTTCTGCAGCCAAGAGAGCACCTTGAAGAAGAGCGATGGGTAGCTTTCACTACCACCTCTTTTCATGGCTCTGTATCTTCCTTCATCCAGCTCCACGGCTACACAGTCTGGTTCCTTGTCGATTTCATCCTTTATACTCTGCACCGACTTCGGTGAGATGTGTGAGGTTCCCAGTAAACGTATCATATAATACACCTATAAGAAGTATTCGAGTGCATCCTCGATATAAGCCACCTCTACCACTTCTATATCGACCTCGTCCTCCACGTTTAACTCTTCCTCTATATACTCCGTTCTGCATATCTCAAATCCACGAATATCTCTGCAGGTCTCCTGTTTTGTGTAAGTTATCTGTACAGCCTGTCCTTCCGGTACCAGGAATTTATTGAAGCCTTCCCCTTCGACAGCCTTTGCCTTGGGGATTATTCCCCCCACTCTCCCTATCCTTCCATCGGGTTCGACCGTTCCTGTCATCACAACGTCCTCTCTTATACTGCTGTTTTTCAGGGCGGCCATCGTTGCCACCGTCAGGGGAGCACCGGCACTTGGTCCTCCTATAATGGAGACATCCAGGTCCATACTGTAGGTCAGATCATGTTCACCCCTTTCTATTTCAAGATATTCTTTAGAGAAAGAACTTGCTGTTCTTATAGAGTGCTGTATATCAACCCAGAAGAACAGGTTTTCTATATCCACAAGTATCTTGCCGACTCCGGGTTCGGCCCTTACCCATGCCGAAGATATTGTGCCTTCCCCGTCCTGCGTAGTTCCAACTATGTACGTCCTTACGCCTTCTGGTAGAGGTTCGGCTGTAGCGTTCCAGTCTATCGATTCTACTGGAAACTCCCTTGGTTCTGTTCTGGTTCTTTGGACAGGAAGTTCCTGAATCACGATAAATATCGTCAGTCCTCCTGCTACAAAAGCCATTACAAGGGTTAAGCCGAAAAGAGCCTCTTTCTTCATATTATCGGATTGAATAACGGCAGGGAACCACCGGTTCGACGGACACGACTGGAAAAGTTTACCTGTCTTCCTCCTCGGCCCTGCGACCCCCCGAGCATGCACGCCACAGCTTAGGGCTGCTCCCGCCAGGGCCTGACCCGGTTCACTGTGGAATACATCCCGGAGGACAGAGCGTCTACGTTGGAAAACAGGGCTTCTCCAGCCGGGTCTGCCTGGCCGGTATTTCGACCGCTCTATAGAGGTTTTGAACTGCAGGTGACCCCTAGCCACCCGGTCTATCCCTGCCACCCTAAGGTTTGTCCCCGAACTTTAAAGGGTTTTCGGTCTCCGGTTTTAGGCACTACATTTCTCGAAAGCTAATAAGTTTTTGGGTCCTAATTAAGATTATGATCTCGGAGACAAAGGCAGGTATCTTTTGGATACTTGGAGCAGCTTCCATGTTTGCAGGTGTACGGATAGTCAGTGCAGCTGACAGAAGTATACTGGGAGCTACGAACCTTCGTTTTTACAGTGCTCTCCTGACAGCCCTGGGACTTCTTCTGGTGGGAGGGCTGCTATGGATTTCAGTGGGCGGGGCCCTGGGAAAGGAGCCGTAGAACTCGTTTAGATGCTTTTAGGTGGTTTTCCTTAGAAGTTCCTACTTTTCTACCTTAAAGACTTCGTCGCCTTCCCGGACGCGGTTCTCTACTTTCATTCCTATAACATCACCTGGGCTTGCTTCTTCGACATCTTCTCTGTCGATCTCCATGGACTCAATAGTCTGGGTGAAATCGGTGGTTGTGCCCTTGAAATGTATCTTATCGCCCAGTTCGATCTCTCCATCCAGATCAACAATGCCCACTGATATGTCCGTGAAGAAGTGGTCCACCACACCTATCTTTTCTTCGGACATATCTAAAATATGTTTTTCTCTGGATATAAAGTTTTTTGAACCTCCGGAACAAGGCATATACGGTAACAATGAAACTGGTTGTAAAGATAGGCGGATCCATGTCCATGATGAACGAGGGACCTGATCCCGATTACATGTCACGCTTCCTGGACGTTCTAGAAGAACTGGACGAGGAACACAGTGTTTCCGTCTGCGTCGGTGGCGGAGACTTCGTTAATAGTTATTCTGAATGTATAGAAAGCTTCAATCTCACTGATGGTGAGAGAGAAGAATGTTTCATCGAGCTCATGAGAGCAAACGTCCGTCTTCTATCTATCCTCACGGACAAGAAGCCACTGTTTGATCTGGAGGGTCACGGGGGCGAAGAGGTCGTGGTCTCGGGAATAGAGCCCGGGAGGTCAACGGACGCCAATGCAGCCGCCGTTGCGAGGAACATGGACGCGGATCTCTTTGTGAAACTAACGGATGTAGAGGGTATATATGACAAGGATCCGGCGGAGCACGAAGACGCAGAGCTTCTGGAGACCATGGGCTTCGAGGATCTGGAGACTGTGAAAGGAGAGGAGACGCCGCTTGACTATGGTATTCTGGACCCCCTCGCCATGGAGATAATAAGGAAGAACAAAATTACAACGGTCCTGGCCAGCGGCAGGGATCCGGAAAACCTGATGAGAATAGCTGAGGGCGAGAGGATCGGAACCTGGATCGAATAATGCTTAGTAGAACCTACTGAGTCTGATGAGCGTGTTCTTCATGTCTTTGGAGTCCGCCATTTCAAACAAAGACTCCAGTGCAGAAACTATCTCGTTTGGGGTCCTGTAGTGCATCCTCGGGTCAAAAATTATGCCGTGGTGCTTTTCGTCATTTTTATGCTTCTCTACAAAGTCCCTATCTCTTGTGAGTATTGGAGCCTTTTGGTTTCTGGCAAGCCGAAGAACATCTTCATCCGTTTCGGATGGCTCTGGTCTATATATTTCAATGCCTTTGTCTCGAAGCTTTTCATCCACCACAGGATCTATCATTTCGTCGCAGATAATAGAATCGACTTTCTTAGACATCTATCTCATGCCTTGACTTTAGACTTAGATTGTCTCTCGACGACGTTTTTGGTAAGCTCGGAGGTTGCTTGTTCCCTTACTACATCGGGATGAGAAATACAGTATTTTATGGCCTCCTTGACATCTTCTTCGTCAACACCCTCGAACATTTCGGATATCTCATCATGGGTAAGGCCTCTTATCACGAACATCTCATATAATTGAATAGCGGAGATTCTGGAGCCCTTTATTCTTGGACTTTCTTTGAGGGAGTCGTCAAACCTCAACCTGTCAAATACAGCCATAATTTACCCTATTATCTTTCTCGGGAAAGTATTTATAAATTCGTCTCTTCCGTGGGTTGCCCCTTCCGAGAAAACCTATTTAAGAGTAGATGATCATTTTTCCTTGTGGTACTATGTCAGAAATTATAGGAAGGGGCGCCGAAGCCGTTTTGAAGAAGAAGGAGTTCATGGACGACTACTGTGTCGTCAAGGAGAGGTTGAAAAAGGGATATCGTGTGAAGGAGCTGGACGAGAAGCTTAGGAAAGAAAGGACGAAGGAGGAGGCGAAGCTCCTCTCGGAGGCGAGGCGTGTGGGTGTTTCCACACCGCAGGTGTATGGCAGGGAGGGTAACATTTTGAAGATGGAGTTCCTTGATGGTGAGAAGGTCAGAGATCTCATTTCTGAGTACGGTCCGGACAGACTGGACGAACTTGCCGGGGTGGTAGGAGAGTACATAGCCAAGCTCCATGATCGTGGTATAATACACGGAGATCTCACCACGTCTAATATGATTGTGAAGGAGAATCAACTATACTTTATAGATTTTGGACTTGGTTGTTTCTCAGACAGCGTCGAGGACAAGGCCGTCGACCTGTACCTGCTCTGGGAGGTTCTTGAAAGTACCCATCCAGGACAGAGGGACGGACTTTGGAAGGCCGTAACTGATAGTTACATGGAGGTATCCGAGGATTCTAAAACGGTTATGAGTAGAGTAGAGGATATTGGAAAGAGGGGAAGATATGTCTCTGACAGATAGGATTTTAGGAAGACAGAGGATCAAGGAGAGGGTAAGCTTCCTCGAGGACAGAATTGAGAGCCTGGAAGAAGAAAAGAAGGAACTAAAGAGGAAAGCAGAGAAGGAGGAGAGGAGGGCAAGGGAAGCCGTTTCCAAGAAGCAGGAGCTGGACGAGGAGATAAACAGGCAGAGAGACAAGATAGAATCCATGAAGGACAGGCTAAGGAAGAAAGAGTTCGTAGAGGAGACAACTACATCAGGTGTAGATGGTGATAAGGTCGATAGAGATACTATGACGGATTTACTCGACAAGCTACAGAGCATGGAAAGCAGCAAAGAAGATATTTTTTCGGTATTTCTTCCTGAAAGCACCACGCTCAGGAACCTCGATTCCGATGGGCTCCTTCAGACAAATCTGACGCTCAACCAGTTAAGAAGGCTCGAACAGGAGGATTCCGAAACAGGTAAGGTTTTTTTCCACTGTGAGAATCTTCTGAGTATTCTAATCAAGCCACCGGTTCCAGTTGATAGAGAACAATGGGTCAAGGACAGTAGCTTCGTTGTCGAACCCCTCAGGGAGAAGTTAGAATCAAAGGTTGGTTTTGTATTTCTGTCGGCAGGAGGTTCTGCCGTCGCTCTGTTTGGCGAGGAGTTAGAGGACTTTGATGTAGTTAAAAGCAAAATCAAAGGTAAGCATAAGAAAGGGGGCTTCAGCCAGGACCGGTTCCAGAGAGGAAGGGATGAAGATATCAAGAAGCACATAGAAGAGGTTGTCAGGGCCTGTGAGGATATCATTCCAGAGGATATTGAAACTTTGGCTGTTGGTGGGTCACCTGAGATGGTAGGCGAATTCAGAGAGAGTGACCTTGCCGACGATAAAAACTTCTTTGTCAAAAAGCTTGACGTCTCCAGCGTAAAGAATCCGGAGGATGTGAAAGTGATTTTCAGCAAGTTCTGGAAATCCGATCTCATTCGGATTTGAAACCCTTTGTTTCTTCTATCGGGTGGGAGCTTACATTCTTTCTGCGTTCCAGATACACGACGCCCACGGTCGTGACCAGTGACGTCCCAAAGATTACTGAAAAGACTATCTCAGGGAACATCTCTGTTCCTGGTATCCCGTACTCAACGGCGGGAGCAGATGCGAGGACTGCTGCAGCCAGACCTCTTGGTGACATCAGGGTCATTATACTTTTTTCCATCCTATTGAATCCGTCTCCTGTGGATATGATTCCGACGGCCAGATACCTGGTCAGTATTATAACAAGGGTCATCACACCGCCGTAGAAGAAGAGAATGGGATTCTCAAAGGTTATCAGTATACCCAAAATTACAAAGAAAAAGGTCTTGACGAAGAATGATATCTGGTTCTGAAACTCCTTGGTTCTTTCTGTAAGTCCGAAATACTTTTTCTCTGCACCGATTATATCACTGACCTTTTTGGCATTACCCAAGACCAGTCCAACCATAAAGGATGCTACAGCTCCATGTCCCCCCAGTATCTGGGTCATCGCATATACAAAAAACAGGAAGGAAAGGGTAAGCATGTAGTGAAACCTCTCTCCTTTGATATGTTTTAGTATTCCCAGCCAGAACAGGCCGGAGATAAAACCAATTACCAATGAGACGGAAAAAATTGAAATCACCCTTGTAGCACCTTGCACAGTCACCATTTCGATACCTGCACCTCCCACAATCATATTGATTATCACAAGGGCAACGATTATGCAGAGAGGATCGGTTATTACAGACTCTACGTCCAGGGTCAGCCTGGATTTTTTGCTGAAGTTGTCCAGTTCCGAAGCCACTGGTATAACTATAGCTGACGAGACGCCGCCAACTATCGATCCGAGTAGCAGGGATTTCATTAACCCCAGTTCTTCGAAGAAAACAAGTGCAACGCCACTGACCGCAACCATTGAGAATATAAAACCAAGAACAGCCAGTATACTTCCTCTCGGAACCCTGTCGATTACTTTTTCTATCTTTAGATTCAATCCACCGTCAAACAGTATCATAAGCATAGCAAGGGCCGAAATATAAGGTGTGATCTGCATGAAGAGCTCCCTTTCAAATATACCTAGTACAGGTCCGAGAAGAACACCCAGTAGAAGCAGGAATAGTATGTCCGGTATCTTGGTTTTCCTGAAGACGTAGTTTCCTATAAAACCTATTCCTATTATCGAGGCTATTATAAGGAAAAGTATTGCTATGTCCATACCTATAACTTTGATGAGTCTGAATAAAAACCTGAGGGAAAATTTAAAAAGCACCCGGAAAATATAAAGATTAGAGTGGTCCTTATGGAAGATGCTATCCTCGATGGAGAGGTGCTTGAGATAGATGAACCTCATTTCGAGTGTCTGGTATGTGAGGAGATGATAGAGTTTGATTTCCAGCCAGGTGATCCCGTGGAGCCCGAACCTGAAGAGGAGGTTCCCGAGGAGTTTGAGGAAGAATTCGGGGAGAGCCTGGCCACACCCGAGAACTTTACCGAGGAGGTGGAGTCCGAACTGGAGGATAATGAGGAGGAGAGCATGCGGATTGATTGTGAGTGTGGTGCGGAGTATATAGTGAAGAAGATTCCGGGTGTTCCGGGTTTTGAAGTAACACATATAGTGGAGAGTGAACCGGAGCTTGTGGAGAAAGAGTTCGAAGAGGAGTTTGAGACTTAAGCTTTAATAGAAGGCTACCACTTTACTTTTTCTATGGTTTCAGATTTGTTTCCCTTCGAGACCGTTCGCTCTGGCCAGGACGGTCTTATCAGGGACGTTGAGAAGGCGGTTTCCAGGGCCGAGAACCTGATTGCTCATGCCCCTTCAGGCCTTGGTAAAACTGCCGGAAGTCTCTCACCGAGTTTGGGTTACGCTCTCGAGAACAGTAAAACGGTTTTCTTCCTGACCCCTAAACACTCACAGCACAAGATGGCCATAGACACAGCCAAGAAGATCATGGATAGACATGATGTAAAGATAACTGTTGCAGATATAATAGGCAAAAGATGGTTGTGTAGCGCAGATGGTATAAGGGATATGAGCTCTGCCGACTTCCAGAACTACTGCAAAACCCTGAAGGAAGAGGAAAGGTGCAAGTATTACAACAATACCTTCGAGGACATTTCCTCGCTTTCCGACAGTGCCGTCAAAAAGCTCAAGAAACTACAGGGCAATGCCTTGCATGCCGAGGAGGTAAAGAGAAAGACGGACAAATTCTGTACATACGAAATCCTCGTAAACCATGCTAAACAGTCGGATATGATCATTGGTGATTATTTTCATGTCTTTCATCCCGGCGTCCGCGAGGCCTTCCTCACCAAGGCAGGTAAGACACTGAAGGATTCCATACTGATAGTTGACGAAGCACATAACCTTCCTCCAAGAACCAGAAGTCTTCTTTCGAAGAGGCTTAGTACTTATCAGATCTCGAGGGCACAGAAGGAGGCTGGTGAGTTTGGATATCTTGAGGAAAAAAGGATTCTCGAAGACATCGAGGAACTGCTTGTGGACCTTGGAAGGGATATGGACAACTACGAAGAAGAGATAACCATGGAAGATCTGAAGGACAGGGTAGATAAAATAGAGGACTACGAAACACTTGTTGATAGGCTGGAGAGGGTCGCAAGGGACGTGTACGAAGAAAATGAGAGGAGCTATTGTTCTTCGATAATGGAATTTCTTGAAGCCTGGACAGGGGATGACAACGGCTTTGTGCGTTTTATCAGGGAGAGGAAGTCAAGGAACGACAATATCTACTACACATGCCATTACGAATGTCTCAATCCACAGCTCTCCACAAAGGAGGTTTTTGATGAGGTCCATTCTTCTGTGCTGATGTCTGCAACTCTGACCCCTATGAAGATGTATTCGGACCTTCTCGGATTCGAAGAAGGTAAAACAGACAAGAAGGCGTATTCCTCTCCGTTCCCAAAGGAAAACCGCTCTTACCTTGTAGTAGATTCGGTCACCACCAAGTACAAGGAGAGAAACGAGGAACAGTTTCAGAAAATAGGTTGGTTCGTCTCCAAGAGCCTGGAAAGGGTCCCTGGTAATGCTTCTGTGTTTTTCCCCTCTTACAGTCTCCGTGACAAGGTCAAGGAGGAGATAAGTACCGAGAAAAGAGTTCTTCTGGAGAGGAGGAACATGTCCAAAGAGGACAAGTCCGATCTACTCAGACTCTTCAAAAAAGAGGATGGTTGCGTTCTTCTTGGAATCTCCGGAGCCTCATTTGCCGAGGGTGTAGACTTTCCTGGAAGATGTATGGATGCTGTTTTCATAGTCGGGCTGCCCTTGAGAGAACCAGACCTTGAGACCAAGGCACTCATAGACTTCTACGAGTACAAGTTCGGGAAGGGATGGGACTATGCCTATACCTATCCTGCTATGAAGAAGGCGCTTCAGGCTGCCGGAAGATGTATAAGGACAAAGAAAGACAGAGGTGCCATGGTTTTTATGGATAAGAGGTATACATGGAGCAACTACAGAAAGGTGTTTCCCCCAGAGGTAAACATAAAGAGGACAAAGGCTCCATGGAAGGAACTGGACAGTTTCTTTTCTCAGTAGGAAAGTGTAATTATCTTGAGTATACGGTCGGTTTGGTCCGATGGGTGGAAGTTCCACACTATCTTTGCATCGCTTTTTTCTGTGATAACCTTGACCAGTTCCGTAGCCTTCCAGTGAAGTCCTGGGTTACCTTCCACCAGAAGAAAAAGGTTTTCAGAATTCTTTATATCGATGTTTATGTTGTTCAGGATCTTTTTTTCATTCACCGTTGGAAATACCTGAATGTAGCTTGATCTCAGCTCCCCTGAAACCAGTTCTTCGATATGTTCCTCGTTCAAACTAAAGCCGTTGTTAAGAAGTTTTCGCAACCTTTTTCTTGCTGCAGGGTTGTTTATCCTTCGAAGTAGCTCCTTCTTCATTGGGTTCCTCCTCACGTTACTAGGAGACAGCATAGAGATTAACAGTCCTGATTAAAAAGCTTTACGACTTTTCCAAACAAATAAATATCTCCATAGGCATCTGTTTATGGTAACATGATCGATGTATCCGCTCCTGGTAATGTTTTTCTTCTTGGTGAGCATTCCGTGGTCTATGGAAGGCCTGCGCTACTTGCCTCTATAGGCAGGAGAACATATGTATCCGGCGAGAAGAGAAAGGACGATAAAGTTTTTGTCGACTCGGAGGGCTACGGAAAGATAGAATCGGACATAGAAAGTCTAAGCAAAAGGATGTACGAATCACAGGGAAGCTATATGGACGAAATGGACCCACTTAGACATCTTGTTATCTATTTTCATCGCGTGGTGAACAACCTGAACAGGGGTTTTGAGGCAACTATAAAGTCGGATATACCCAAGGAATCAGGTGGACAGAGCAGCTCAACAGCTGTTTTGACCTCCCTCTTTTACTTCCTGAACAACCTTTATGGAGGAACTGTAGAGAAGGGAAGGTATTTCTCACATCTGTATCCATTCCAGGTCAGGATTCACGGTGGTGCAGCATCTGGCTCGGAGTTCGCTTCCAGTATATTTGGTGGCTACAACAGAGTTGTAAAGACTTCCGACGAGGATAGGCCTGTGGATTTCAAGAACCTCGGAAGCCTTGAGCTTGATCTTGTTATAGGGGATACAGGTATAGAGGCTAAGACAGGCAAGACTGTGAGTCACGTCAGAAGTTGTTGGATGGAAAACGAAAAGATCTACGAGTCCTACTTTGATGATATAAGAGACCTGGTTAAGAGAGCCGAAGTGGCCCTGGAGGAGGAAGATCTAGAGGAGCTTGGTTACCTTATGAACGAGAACCAGAGGATACTCTCTAAGCAGCTTGAGGTGTCCCATCCCAGGCTCGAGGAGCTAGTCGAGGCGGCCAGAGAGGCCGGGGCCTACGGCGCCAAGCTGTCCGGTGGGGGAGGAGGGGGGATAATGGTCGCTCTCTGTGACGAGGAAAGTAAAAAAGATGTAAAAAAGACTATAGAGGATGTAGGTGGAGTTGCAAGTGCAACGGAAGTCGGCGTCGAAGGAGTCAGGAGGGAAGATTGAAATGAGTGTTTCCTGTGACGGTGTCGTAGTTCTTATTCGTGATGAAAGTGGATACCTGTTGATTGAGCAGGGCAAGGATCCTTACAGAGGTAGATGGGGTCCTGTTCATGGTGCGATCGAGGAAGGTGAAACCCAGGAAGAGGCTGTAATTAGGGAGACCAAGGAGGAAGTAAGACTTGATGTGGAACCCGACAAAAAGATTACAACCACACCTGCGGACTATAAAGTGGAAAACCTTCACTGGTGGACGGCAGAGAATAAAGGCGGCGAGATAAGAGTTGACAAATCAGAGATATCCGATTACGGGTTCTTTGATCTGGAAAAAATCCATGATTTACCCTTACTCCCACAAACCGAAAAGTTTTTTGAAGAGTATGAAGATATTTTGAAGGAGGATTGAAATGGCAAGGAAAGTAGAGGACTATAATGTTTCCGGTGATACAGGTTTGGAGGAGCTCGTGGAGCAGATGGAGGTCTCCGGTGGCTTTCAGGCGAAGAACGTCGGAAAGGCCGCGAAGCTTCTTGGAGAGATGAAAGAGGATGAAGAATCTATAAACTTTCTTTCATTTCCTGCGTGTATTGTTTCTACGGGTACAAGAGGTCTTCTTCGCGATCTGATAAAGGAGGACGTTTTCGACGCCGTTGTAACAACGTGCGGGACTCTGGACCACGACGTTGCGCGCTACTTCGCTGACTACCATCACGGAAGCTTCGAGGCTGACGACAGGGAACTTCACCAGGAGGAGACGCATCGTCTTGGGAACATCTTCATTCCGCAGTCATCCTACGGCGAAGTCGTCGAGGACAACCTTCAGCCGCTTCTGGAGGAAGTTAACAAACAAAAGGACGAGATCGCGCCCTACGAACTGGTGTGGGAGCTCGGGAAGCGCATGGACGAGAGTACGATATGTTACTGGGCGTGGAAGAACGAGATCCCTGTTTTTGTTCCGGGTATCACGGACGGTGCCGTGGGAACGCAAGTTTGGTTTTTTCGACAGGACCATGATTTTACGGTTGATGTCTGGAAGGACGAGGACAAGATTTCGGAGATGGTATTTGACGCGGAAAAGACTTCAGGACTTGTAGTGGGTGGAGGAATCTCCAAGCATCACCTTATCTGGTGGAATCAGTTCATAGGGGGCCTGGATAGGGCCGTTTACGTAACCACAGCCACGGAATGGGACGGCTCCCTCTCTGGCGCTAGGCCGGAGGAGGCTATCTCGTGGAGCAAGGTGAAGGAGGAGGGGAAAACGGTGGAGGTAAAGGGAGATGCTACGGTTATATTACCTCTGATAGTTTCATCCATTTTCTAGTTTTTTCTGTTTTCAAGACATACGTCGAACAAAAATAACGACATTTTTATATATCTTTCGAGGGCATAATGAGATGAATGAGCTTGAGAAAGTTCATGGGGGATGTGGAAGAGAAGAACGTTCTCCATAAGAGTGTCAGGCCCGACTATCAGCTGCCTGCTTTGATTTCAAAGGACGAATCCAAGCCGATTGTATTTGAAGACGTGGAGGGGTATCCTAACTGCAAGGTGGTTTCCAATCTGGTTTCTTCTCGTAAACTACTGGCCGAAGCTCTTGATACAAATAAAGAGGGAATAATAAAGAAGATAAGCGATTCTCTGGACAATCAGTTGGCCTGTGAAGAAGGCGAACCGAAATTCAGGAAGGTCTCCGAAAAGCCGGACATCAAGAATAAGATGCCGGTACCCATTTTTTATGAAAAAGGAGAGAGGCGATATTTTGCGTCGGCGATGGTTGTAGCCAAGGACCCCGAAACAGGAGTTCACAACCTTTCATTCCATAGACTGATGCTTGAGAAAGAGAATAGGCTTGTTATTAGGCTCGTAAAGAGACATCTGCACGATATATATGAAAGAACGAACGGTTCTCTAAAAGTAGCCATAATCATGGGCGTGCATCCTGCCGTGGAGGTGGCCGCAGCTACTTCCTATTCACCGGACATGGACGAGCTTGAGTTGGCCAATGCCTATATGGACGGTCGGTTAGAGATTTCCGAGGTCAATGGTCTGAATGTACCCCGGGATTCGGAGGTGGTCATGTTCGCAAGGATAAAGAAAGAGACAGCAGAAGAAGGTCCCTTTGTAGATCTCTCCGACACCTGGGACAAGGTAAGAGAACAGCCAGAGGTGGTGGTAGATGAGTTGTGGATGAGAGAAAACCCATACATACGTGTCCTGCTTCCCGGTAAAGGGGAACACAGGAACCTTATGGGAGTTCCACAGGAACCGAGGATATACAAGATAGTGCAGAATACTGTTCCAACAGTAAAAAATGTCGTACTCACACAGGGCGGATGTTCCTGGTTGCATGGAGTCGTTCAAATAGGGAAGAGGAACGAAGGAGATCCCAAGAACGCTGGTATGGCTGCGCTGGCTGCGCATCCTTCGATGAAAAAAGTAACCATTGTAGATGAGGATATAGATCCTGCGGATCCCGAACAGGTCGAGTGGGCGACCGCGACACGTATGCAACCAGACAAAGACATGATATTCATAGAGCGTGCAAAGGGTTCTTCCCTTGATCCCTCCCAGGACTATGAAAATAAGCTTATGACCAAGTGGATAGTTGACGCTACGATACCCTTCCAAGGAAAGAGGAAGGAAGAGTTCAGAAGAGCCAGACTTTCCATGAAGGACGACGTGTATCTCGAGGATTTTAGGTGACAGTATGGATAAAAAAGAGTTTGAGAAGATAAAGGAACTCTACGATAACGGAAACAATGAAATCGTTCCTGGGCACTCATTCGAAAACCATGTCTTGAAGGTTTACGAAAATATGAAAAAAATAATTCCTGACGAAGATGTGGACAGAGAGGTCCTGGAGTATGCTACCCTGCTTCACGATGTTGGCAGATGTTATGAAAGGAACTGTGGTCACGCCGAGAAGGGTGCCGAGTTGGCCGAAGAGTTTTTGATCGATGATTTGGGCAGGAATAAAAAGTTTGCCGATAGAGTTTCGGAGTGTATAAGACACCATTCGAACAGACCACACCTTGAGCCTCCTAATAGAGAGGCCGAAATACTTTGGATAGCTGATAAGATGCATGCCATGGGAGCTACCGGTCTGTGTAGATTTCTCATGACCCTTGGAGCAAAGAACTATTCCTGTGACGAGGCTGTCAGGTTTCTGAAGCAGAGAGTTCTGGATGCGGAGGAACGTGCGAGGGATTTTGGATTTGATGATATGGTCGAAGGGCTCGATCCACTGAAGGATTTTGTAAAAAGATACGAGGAGGAGAACCATGCACCTGACTGAGGAAGAGAAGAAGATGCTGGAATCGGACAATCCTGCAGTCAGAAAGGCCATGAAGCTGCTGGTAAAACTCGGTGATATATATGGTGCAGAGGAGATGGTAGAGATCAACTCCGCTCAAGCTTCAGGTGTTTCGTATAAATCTATAGGTGATCCGGGTCTCAAGTTTCTGCAGGAGTTTGCGGATGAAGGTGCAGAAGTCTCCGTGCCTACCTTTGCTAATCCTGCAGGAATGGATTTGGAGCGATGGGAAGAGATGGATATAAGCAAAGAGTTTGCGGAGAAACAAAATGAAATTATAGAGGCCATGAAGGGGATGAACATTACAATAGCTTCTTCATGCACACCTTACCTCTGGAGCAACCTTCCCGGGAGAAATGAGCACGTGGCCTGGGCAGAGTCCTCTGCAGTTTCGTTTGCCAATTCAGTTATAGGAGCGAGAACCAACAGGGAAGGGGGACCATCTGCCCTTGCAGCTGCTATTACAGGTAGAACACCCAAACATGGGTTACATCTCGACAAGAATAGGAATCCCACGCACGTTGTCGAGGTGGAGGCCGACTTGAAAAATATTTCTGATTTTGGAGCCCTGGGTTCCTGGGTTGGGAAGAAGGTCGAGGACGGTAAGCCATACTTCGTCGGCGTTACTTCCGCCGGCACAGATGAACTAAAGTCTCTTGGTGCCGCCATGGCGGCTTCTGGTGCCGTTGCCCTTTACTTTGTAGAAGGCGTAACTGTGGATCAAAGGGACGTTTCTGATCTGGAAAGGCTGAGCTTTACGGAGGGAGAAAAGGAAGATGAATACCTTAAGCTTACAGCGTCTGAGGAGCCGGAGCTTGTTGTTTTCGGTTGTCCCCACTGTTCCATAAATGAGATTGAAGAAATTTCGAAGAAGCTTGAAGGCAGGACTGTTACGAAGGATCTCTGGGTATTTACAAGCAAGGCTGTGAAGGCCTGGTCCGATAGAATGGGCTATACCGATGTCATCGAGGAGGCAGGAGGAAAGGTACTTTCAGACACCTGTAATGTAGTTTGTCCTATAGAGGATATGAAATACGAGAGTATGGGAACCAACTCCGGAAAGGCTGCCAATTATCTACCTGGATTCTGCAAACAGGATGTAATGTTTGCGGATACAACCGAACTTATCGATAAGGTGGTGGAATGAAAGTAAAAGGAAGAGGAGTCACCGAGGGCGAAGCAGAAGGCGAGGTTCTCTTTTCGAGCGAGCCCATAGGCTTCTATGGAGCCGTTGACATTGATACAGGTAAATTCATAGAAGAGGGACATGAACTCGAGGGCGAAAATATAGCCGGTAAGGTCTTGGTATTCCCAAGGGGCAAGGGTTCAACGGTAGGTTCCTACGTGTTATACGGCCTTGCAAAGAACGGCAAAGCGCCTGCTGCAATAGTTAACGAGGAAACGGAAACGATCGTAGCTACAGGGTGTATCCTCGGCGAGATTCCATGTGTTGATAACCTCGAGGTTCCGCTTGGAGAGCTTGTGGATGGTAAAAAGGCTTTCGTAAGCGCCGACGATGGAAAAATTGAAACCAAGGGATAAAATGAGGATAACACTTGCTTTGACCGGTGCTTCTGGAGTTCCCATAGGCATACGTCTTGCAGAGGAATTGTCGGATGAGTGCGAGCTTTTTACTGTGGTCTCAGATTCGGCAAAGAAGGTTATGGAAACGGAGACAGAAAACAAAAAGGAGGCATTGGAAAGGCTTGGAGAGCTCTCGGACAGTGTCCGTCAGGAAGATGAGATTGAAGCTCCCATTGCTTCCGGATCCTTTGAGACCGAGGGTATGATAGTATGTCCGTGCTCAATGAAAACATTAAGCGGCCTGGCTACGGGTAGATCCTCGAATCTAATAGAAAGAGCTGGTGATGTATGTATAAAGGAGAACAGAAAACTGGTTCTGGTCCCTAGGGAAACCCCGTTGAGTCAGATACATCTTGAGAACATGCTCAAACTTTCGAGGGCAGGAGCCGACATAGTTCCTCCAGTACTTGGCTTTTACTTTAAGCCGGATGGTTTGGATGGTGTAGTTGACTACATAGTCAGCAAAGTCCTGGAGAGGTTTGGGATAAGAGGAGATCTATACAATAGATGGAACGGTTTGGATTGATGGTAAGAACCCGGTTCTTCGAAGTTTTTCGGGACGTCAAACCGACGGTCACTGCTTGTGTTTGAATCTTTTTGGTTGTCTGTGATTCCAGACGAATGTAAACCGAGTAGTGTAATCCAGACCGATTTCTTCAATTACTTAAGTTTTTGTATCGAATTTGTTGAAGATATGAAATACGAACTTACAGATGGTTTCTTGGGAGACTGTGAGTACTTTCTGGAGAGATCGGTAGTTGAAGGAAAGGAGAACTTTGGTTTTTTGAAGGGTGACATTAACCCTGATTCTATTGTGTTAGAAGGGATATCGGACCCACCCGAAGATAAAGAGGGTGGTATGTACCACAAGACCTTCAAAGGTGTAAAATATCTGGAAGGTTTTCAAGAATTCTTTGAGGATTTAATTGACAAGGACAACGATGTTATCGGACATGCTCATACACATTTTACGGAGTCTGGTGCTTCTCGTACAGACAAGGATTTTTTCGATAAATATGGAACCGATGGATACGGCGAGCCCCTTTTCTCAATTATATCGCCCAGATCGATAGTAATCATACACGGAGAATCCGAGAAAGAGTTCGATATGGGTGATATGTTTTCCTTCTGTGATGACATTGAAATGAAGCAGGATATGTACAGGAACTTACGAGAGGCCTATAGCCAATGCCTGAATCCAGAGAAGGTGGATGAGCTCTATGAGAGGGGTCTTGAAGCAGCAAGGAGCAACAATCTAGATGAGATGAAAGAGATAGAGGATGAAGCAAAGGAGTTAGCTTATATGGGTCTGTGGGATTAGTACAGTCTGCAGGTTCTTGGAATACTATTTTTAAGTATCTATTCTAATATATTTTATCAGGCAGGTCCAGAGGCCTCAATATAAGTGATTTTGACATGAAAGACTTGAAAATACTGAAGATAGGAGGTTCCATAATAACTAAGAAGGACAGGGACAACCCTTCGCCGGATCTGGAACAGATGGAGAAGGTTGCAGAGGAGATAAAGGAAGGCATTTCGAATGTTTCAGGTCTGATTTTGGTACATGGCGCCGGAAGCTATGGCCATCCAATTGTAAAGAGAACGGGTATCAATAAAGGAATTACTAACAAGGAGGACAGGATAAACTTTGCCGAGACACAGAGGCTCCAGAATGAGCTGAACTCAATATTTACCGAGGTTCTCATAGGGAAAGGTGTACCGGCCTTTCCTGTACAGCCCTCTGCTTCTGCAATTATGGAGGGGAAACTGGAAAGGATGGATGTCGAAGTTATAAATGGCCTGCTGGACGAAGGATTGGTTCCGGTTCTCTACGGTGTCCCTGCCTATGATCGGGAAAGGGGTTGTTCGATCCTTTCCGGTGATGAGATAATGCCTTACCTGGCCAGAGAGCTGGATGCAGGGACCGTTCTACATGGAACAAATGTTGACGGTATCTACACATCTGACCCAAACGAGAATCCGGATGCAGAGCTTATAGAGAAGGTGGAGTCTATGGAGGAGGTACGTGATAGGGTCGGTGGAAGCAAGGATACGGATGTCACAGGTGGAATGCTTAACAAGGTCGAGGAGATAGTGGATATGGGAATATCAGGAAGAATATTCAATGCCTCCAGGCCTGGAAATATAATCAAAGCATTGCGTGGCGAGGAAGTGGGCACCTATATCGAAAGCGTGGATTAAACTTATTTTAATCTTGCTCTTGAAAATAGTTGTATGAAATACTCCGAGCTCTGCGACTACTACGAACGGTTGGAGGATACAACCAAAAACTTGGAGATGAGGGATATAGTTGCGGAGCTGTTAGAAGAGGCTCCTGCCGAGGACCTGGGTCTCATAACACTTGCTTCCATGGGACGCGTTTTTCCTTCATCTGTCGACAAGGATATAGGCATTGCCGGAAAACTCATGCAGAAGATAGTAGCCAAGGCCTACGGCGCAAGCAAGGGGGAGGTTGTGGAGAAGTTTAAACAAACGGGTGACCTTGGAAAAACGGCCGAGTATTTCTGTAAAAATAAGAGACAGACAAGCCTGATGAAAAGGGAACTTACTGTCGATAAAGTTTTTGAGAACCTCAGGAGGTTGCCTGAAACTACGGGAACGGGTTCCGAAGAAAGAAAGGAAAGGCTTGTCAGAGAGCTCCTTGTCTCTGCAAAGCCTGTTGAGGCACGTTACGTGGTCAGGACCACGCTCCAGGAGATGAGAATTGGTGTCGGAGAAGGTACGGTCAGAGATGCAATAGCAGTTGCCTTCGATGTACCGAAGGATAAGGTAGAGAAGGCTTTCTTCAAGATAACGGACTACGGTGAAGTCGCGAGGATAGCCAGCGAGAAAGGTGAGGAGGGCCTTGAAGAAGTGGAGATAGAAGTGGGCAGACCACTGAGAGTTATGTCGGCCGAGATATCTGAATCTTTAGAGGAAGCGGTTGAGGAGTATGATAACGCAGCTCTCGAGACGAAGCTGGATGGATTCAGGGGACAGATTCATAAGATGGGAGATAGCATAAAGCTTTTCTCCCGTCGTCTTGAAGATAAGACAGATCAGTTTCCAGAGGTAGTGCAGTGGGCCAGAGAATGTCTGAGGCCTGAGAAGTGTATTGTGGACTGTGAGGTCGTTGCCGTGGACGATGAAGGGAAGCCGCTGGCTTTCCAGAATCTTTCTAAGAGGATACAGAGGAAGTATGATATCGAGAGAATGAAGAAGGAGATACCTGTTCAGGTAAACTGTTTTGATCTGTTCTATGTGGACGGAGAAAACTTTATGGATAAGGAACTGTCTGAGAGATGGAATAAACTTGGAGAAATAGTCATGGAGAAAAAAGGAAAGTTCAAGCTGGTTGAGCACATCGAGACTGACGATCTGGAAGAAGCGAACAGGTTCTATCAGAAGGCACTGAGCGGGGGCCAGGAAGGTATAATGGTTAAAAATCTAGATGCGGTTTATCAGCCGGGTAAGAGGGTTGGTTACTGGAAGAAGGTCAAGGAGACCATGGAGCCACTCGATCTGGTTGTGGTCGAGGGTATCTGGGGCGAGGGTAAGAGGTCGGACTGGATATCCTCGCTTATGCTTGCAGTCCATGATCCCGACGCAGGCGAGTTTCTCAAGACGGGTAAGATGGCCACGGGTATGACGGAAGAACAGCTTCAGGAGATCACGGACAAGATGGAAGAGTTGATTATAGCTGAGGACGGTAGAACTGTGAAAGTCAGGCCGGAGATAGTCGTCGAAGTGGGCTACGAAGAGATACAGAAAAGCCCGAAGTACGAAACTGGTTACGCGCTGAGATTTCCTAGGCTACTGCGCTTCAGATACAATAAGTCTCCGGATGAGGCGGATACAGTCGAAAGACTTAAAAATCTTTACGAGAAACAGAAGTAGTAGTTACTACACAAAAGTGAAAAAATATTTAAGTGTATGGGACGCAAAGAATATTGGTGAAAAAATGGTCGCTTCAGAAGAGGTACTTGATCAACTTAAGACACTGGGATTAAACTCCTATCAGAGAAAGTTATGGACTGCATTGCTTTCCAATGGTACTTCTACAGCCGGTGATCTTTCTGATATCTCCGATGTTCCCAGGAGCAGAACCTACGATGTTCTCGAGAGTCTCGAGGACCTTGGTCTGGTCAAAATTCAGACAGGGAAACCAATGAAATATACACCTGTTGATCCCGAAGAGGCCCTTGAGAGGCTAAAGAAGAATCACAAAGAGAAGTATGAAGAGATGAAGAATAAGATCGATAGATTGAAGGACAGTAAGACCTATGATGAGCTTGATAATCTATATAAAGAGGGCATGGAGTCTACCAATCCAGGTGAGATATCCGGTGCTCTCAAAGGAAGATATCAGTTACTACAGCAGCTGGAGACCATGTTTAGAAACTCCAAGGACAGAATACATCTCATGACTTCCAAGGAGGGTCTCAAGGAAATTTATAACAATCATATAAACCATCTGAGGGATGCCCACGACAGAGGCGTTGATGTAAAGATTGCAGCCCCAAGCAGCGACGAGACGAATGAGATTATGAATAAGATCTCAGAGTTTGCGGATGTAAGGCATATACCTGAAAGCGATGACGCCATAGGAAGGTTCTCAATTGTAGACGGAAAGGAATTCACTTTTGCACTTACACACGAGGAGGAGGTTGACCCAACTCAGGATATTTCCTTCTGGTCACAGAGCAACCACGCTGCCGGAGACTTTCTGGAGCCTATTTTCCAAAATTATTGGAAAAAGCTTGAGAAAAGGAACAGTAATTAGAGAGTATATTTAACTCAGGGAGTAAAGTTCTGGTAGATCGTATTTCGTCGATTTGCTGATTTCTTCAAGCACGGTTTCCTTTTCCTTTGCGCCGAACAGGATATCGATAAGTCCTGGTTCTCTTCTGTATTCCTGGAGTTCAACAGTCTCGTTGAAAGTTTCTTCGAAGATTTTTTTGGCCTCTTCCCTTCCACCAAGATAGTCTACTATACCGTATTCTTTTGCTTCAGATCCTGTTATTACATGACCCCTTGATATCTCCTCCAGAGTTTCGTCTGTGATGTTTCGGTTCTCTGCCACAGCTTCCATGAAGTCGGTATGGGTTTGATCTAACATCCTTTCGAAAAGCTCTCTTTCCTCTTCGGTTAGGTCTCTGTAAGGTGTTCCCATGTCCTTGAGGTCCCCGCCAACTAATCTGACGTACTGTATACCTTCTTCTTCCATATGTTCCGAGTATTCTAGGTAGGAAGCAGCGACACCTATACCCCCTGTCATCGTTAGAGGATCTGTGACTATCTTGTCACAGGCTGATGCAGCCCAGTATGCTCCCGAAGCGGCATAGTCCTGGAACTGGCATACAGTCAGTTCTTCGACACTGTTTATCACGTTTTCAAGCTGTCTTGAAGCCACGACCGTTCCTCCTGGTGAGTTTATCTGAAACAAAAAGCCCTTTACACCCTTGGATCTTGCTTCTCTGATGTGGTCCTGAACCGTGCTCGGTGATGCTTCGACAGCACCGGGTGATATAACTCCTCCTACAGGTATCACGGCTACTTCAGTTTCAAGCGATACATCGAAGCTAAGAATTATCAAAGCCAGAAAAACGACTCCGAGGCCTGCTAGTATAGTTACAAGCAACTTTTTCTTTTTCATCAAGAATAACTAATTATTTTCCTCGTTAATAAAAGAACTACCCAACGAATTTAGGTCTTTCGGATATATTTTTCGGCAATGGAAGAGGTCTGAAAGGATAATCCTTTACCCTCTCTCTTATTTCCTGGGTAAGCTCATCGGAACTCATTTTTATTTCCTCTCCGCTTTCTCTCTTCCTAACTGAAAGTTTTTCACCTTCCACTTCGTTGTCACCGACCACCAAAGTATAGGGAACCCATTCCCCCTCTGATCTCCTTATTCTTCTTCCAACTGATTCGTTCCTCTCGTCTATGTCGACTCTTATCCTTTCTTCCTCAATTTCCTCGGAGAGCTCCCTGCAGTAGTCCATGTGTTTTTCCGGACTGACAGGAACTATTCTGACCTGTGTCGGTGATAGCCACAGAGGCAGTGTTGCGTTCTTCTTACCTTTCCTTATGGCGTCCTCGAGCAGGAACGTGAGAGTTCTCTCGATTGAACCGAAAGTAGAACAGTGGAGTAAGGTACACGGGTGTTCTTTGTTATCTTTGCCGGTGTAGGTTATATCGAACCTCTCGCCATTGACCAGGTCCATCTGAACCGTCGATACTTGGGTTTCTATCCCACTTGGGTGTATTGCCTCGAAGTCTGCCTTCATAGAGTAGTAGTGGCTTCTTTCATCCGAAAGCTGTACGAAGGCAGGCTTCCCCATTTTTCTTGTAACTTTTTTTATCCAGTTCTTGTTTTCCTGCCAGTAATCTACCGTTCCCTCCCATTCCAGAACCCAGTCTCCCTTGCTTATTATAGAGTTCATCAGGTCCTTGCATATATCACAGAGTTCCTCAAACTCTTCCTTTGCCCTCTCTTCATTTGCAGTAAAAGTATGCGTATCTGTCATGGTGAAATTTCTTACCCTCCGGAGTCCGGACAGCTCACCTCTCTGTTCTTTTCTGAAGCAAGATGCCTCTTCGTACTGTTTCAATGGAAGGTGTTTGTAGCTTATACTAAGGCTCTGGGCGTAAGGGAACTGGCCAGGATCAGAAGCAGGTCTCATCGCTAGCTTTTCGTCATCTTCTTCCCATGTGTAAATTTTTTCCTGGAACTCACCTATCAGTTTCTCTATTCTTTTGTCACCTAGTTTGTACATAAGTGGATTTTCAATCTTGAACGCTCCGTAGTCTTGTACAAGCCTGTCCTGATAGTCTAGAATTAGACCTTTCAAAAGAACGCCCTTTGGGTGCCACTTGAAGTGTCCTGCATCGCTTACGTCACAGTAGTCCACAAGTTCGAGATCCCGCATGATCTCTATATGTGGCGGCTTGCCTCTTTCTTCGCCCTTTCCTATTTCACATCTCAGGAGGTTCTTCAGGTTTTCCCAGTCCCGTGAGTCCTGGTTGAGGAGATCGTTTTTCCCCCAGTTTTTCCTGTTTACTTCGTAGTCGTTGCCATCCTTATCCAGCACGATAAACTTCGAGAACTGTTCACCACCCTCCCTCTCCTTTGCAGGCCCTTCCTTCTCTTCGTCCGGCCTTATCTCTCTGCTCAGCTCTGAAAGCGGATGTCCTTTTACGTGTATTTCGAACTCTTTGTACCAGCCAAACGGTGCTCTAGTGACCTCGTAGTCTTTCTCCAGTCTTTCCTCTAGTAGTTTCTGTGACTTCATGGCATCGTCGAGGTTACCCGGAGTGGAGGTCAGATGTACCCATGGATAGATAACGATTCTTTCGCTGTTGACCTGATCGGCGACATCTCTTATCTCTTCCCGGGCTCTTTCAACAACGTAGTCCAGGTCCTCTCCATCTCCTTTCTCCAGTGCGTTAAACACTACCAGACATTCTTCCACCCTCTTTTTGCCTTCTTCGCATTTCTCTGCGCTGTCTACTGCTTTCTTGTGTGGTTCAAACTCAAGGTGGCTCGAATGTAAAAGTAAAAGTTTCATTCAATCAACTCTCTAAAGAAAGGCGGGCCTAGGTTTATATTTCTTTTCCGAATTTTGAGACTGGGAGAAATCTTCTCAGAGTGTAAAACGTCCACCGGACTGTTGCCTCATATCGAACACTCCTAAAGTTATTAGTTTCGTTGAACTTTAAATATGTTTACCCTGCTACCAATCGTTTTTCTCCTCTTTGTCTGATAGGTAGAAGTAGATGAAGGGAGTGTTTAAAAACATGTAGAAAAGGAAGGCTGAGATCCATGCATTCATCGGATGTCCAGGGTTAACTGCCCCCGTGAACACGGTTCTAACGGGCCAGCCCATGGGAGATATCAACCAGGAGGCATACAAGATGGCCATAATACCAAAAAGCCCGCTTGAGACACCATCGGAGAGCAGAACCTTTCCCCTACTGTGGAATTTTTTTCGGTTTATTAGTACACATGAAAATCCCAGGAAAAGGCCCAGTATTGCAGAGACAGAGTAATGGAAAAGTAGGTTTTCCACTCTGAAGATTAACGAAAGAAGGCTGTAGCCGATAGTCATCGTAAAAATAATCAGGAGGACCTGAAGCGCTCCTGTAAGTATCACCGAAATAAATCCAAGGTCCTTTCCAGCCATTGTATCGTAATTGTTTCTCATGGTTTAAAAATTCTCGTTCGTTGGTTGTTTCCCAGAATCTAGTCGTTGAGGCAGATTGCCCTGTCGTTGAAACTTCTGGGTGCATCCTTCAGAAGCTGTATCTTCAGCTGGTGCGGAAGTATAGTGTAGTCCTGTAACTCGTCCATAGGCACAAACTTTACGTCCTTGAGCATACCTTCCCTGCTGTCCTTTTCATGATCTTCGCCTAGTTCCACCTGACCACCTTCGTATTCACATAGGAAGAAGAACTCCATATGATGCTTTGTGCCTCCAAAGAAGTCATCGTAGTAGATAGGTCTTTTCACACTTACATCCACATTAGTTTCTTCTTTCACTTCTCTCCTGACTGCGTTGTGTATAAGCTCTCCAGCTTCTACGCCTCCACCTGGAGGGATCCAGTAGGACATATTACCTTTTTTGTGCTGGACGAGCAGGATAGAATTGCGCTTCGGTACTATCGCCGCGACCCGAGGTCTCAGTTCCATGGGTTAATTTTCTCATAGTCTTAAATATTTTTAAGCCTTAGAGAGAAGGTTGTTACAGGTAGCCCGGTAGTCTAGCCACCTTTTGTTCGCTGTTGCTCACGAAAAATGTGGGCGAAAAAAGGACAGGTGGGGCAATGGTCAAGGATGTCGGGCTTTGGACATCCGTTCAAAGCATTGAGCTTATGGCGATGAAAGACACCCGGCGACCCAGGTTCGAAGCAAGCCCTTTCCCTTCGGGAAACCCCTTGCGTTCCCTCCCGAGGGTGCGAAAATCCTGGCCGGGCTACCAATATTTAACTTGTTATTGTCGGATTTTTCTAGAAAAGCTGACTCCAAAAAAATTTATCTATATAGTTCAAATGTAGTAGTGTATGATATCGACGAGTCTACTGGGAATAGCTTTTATTCTACTGGGTTTGGCATTACTTGTAGCCCCCGTCCTAGGAAGATACATTGCTCCAGAGGACATACCTTCCTGGCTCCTCTACGTCTACAGGCGCGGCAACTTCTACTTCGTTACTTCACCTATCCTTATTCTCCTTTCAGTTCTGCTATTTTTAATTCACGCCTTCCGTTTTGTCTGATTGGATACCTACTGTAGCTTGCGAACTATAGCTTTTACACTGGAAATATTGCTTATTATATAATCAGGCTTGTTTTCGGACTCTTCAGGATCAAATCCACCCTCGGATATCAGAACGGTTTTGAAGCCTAGTTTCTTAGCGTGCATGTCTTCGTCCAATGTGTTGCCAACCATCAAACAATTTTCTCCATCCAGATCGGTCTTATTCAGAAAGACTTCAAAGGGCTTGAGGCTTGACTTCTGTTCACCCACATCCACGGAGTAGATTACATGGTCGAATTTTCCCCTTATATTCCCTTTGTCCAATCTTCTTTCCGTCATGATCCTGTTGCCGTTTGTTATAACCCCAGTGATCATTCCTGCCTTTTTACAGTAGTCTATGACCTCTTCAGAGCCTTTGCGGAGTTCTTCGAATTCGGAGAACTTTTTATAAAATAACTTACCTAAATCCTTTCTTTCGGCCTTTGGGATGTTCATATCTGCGATATCACAGAAAAACTCGAGGAAAAGCCCGCATTCATATTTTCTAACAGTTTTGCCGTATTTGTCCGTGAATGTCTCCCAGGCCTCGTCCACCCTTTTCCTGTATTCCTTCCAACCTATCTCGTAACCCCTCCTTTTCATCTCCTTCCACTGGGCACGGCTGGCCTCCATCGGCGAGTTTTTGTCCTTGAACAGAGTCCCTCCAAGGTCGAAGGCCACAGCCTTTAACATCCTTCTACCTCCCCACCCAGTCCACGGAACATAGAAACAACCCTTTCACCCTCTTTGAAGCCGAGATCGGAATAAAAGTCTATAGCTTTTTCGTTTTCTGCTCCTACATGAACCATCTGTGCATCCGCACCCTTTTCTTCAATATCGTCAAGAACCTTCTTCATAGCAGCCTTTCCGTATCCCTTACCTCTCCACTCCTCTTTTATAGCAAACGCAACTATCTCGGCCATAGTTCTATCTATTGAGACAAGGACAAACCCTATCCTTTCATCATCCACTACAAGTACAAACCCAATTTTGTCCTCCCACTCTATCCATTTTTCCAGCTCGCCTTCGTCGAAGGGGAACTTTGTTTCCTCATTCAACCAGAGCTCCCCTGTCTCGTTTCCAAGCTCTACTATGAAACTCAGATCTCCTACTTCAATTTCCTTCAACCCAAGACCTTCGGCTGACATAGTATCAACTATTGCTCTGGGAAAACTTAAGTCTTAAAAGAAATCAAAGGAAATCACATATCGGTATTTCAGAAACATATCGTAGAAAATCATTATTGAACCTGAACTTCAGTGGATGTACTTCCAGTCCTTCGTCTACTGCTTTCCTGAAAACTTCCGCGAACTCCGGGTCCGTACTTTCTTTGGGTGCAAAGCACTCCGCATCAGGCCTGAAGACCAGGAACAGCAGAGCGGTTCTATCACCGTTTTCCATGGTTTTCCTTAACTCTTCCATATGTCTCCTGCCCCTATTTGTGGGTGCATCAGGGAACAGAGCCACGCCGTCCTCCGCCAGCGTGCAACCCTTGACCTCCAACCAGATCCTTTCGTCGCCTTTCTCCAGAAGGAAATCTATCCTGCTATCACCAAGCTGTACCTCCGGATTTATTTTTTCTACTTCGGGATATGGACTTATTTTCTTGTCCTCCAAAATCCTTTCTGTTATCTTCCTATGGTAGCCAGAGTTAACGAATATCCAGTTATCTTTGACCTTTCCTGCGATAAGGTCCCAGTCCGTTTTTCTGTCTTTGTTTTCTGCCTTCTTAACCAGAACCCTGTTCCCCTCGTAAAGTATCTCCTCCAGACGTCCAGGGTCTCGGACGTGGACCTCCTCCTTCTTTCCGTCTATGTCCACAGTCCCCAGAAAACGGTTCTTCCTTTCTACGAATCTGCCTTCTGCATCCGTCCTTACCTCAAGAATTTTATCCATTTCTTACCAGCCTCTCCTTCCTGGCCTTGTTCCAGTCTTTGATCTCTGCTTCCCTTTTCAGTGCAGAGCTCCTGTCCTCGTGCTCTTCTGTATAGACGACCTCGCAGGGCAGCCTGCTCCTCACGTACTTGCTACCGTCGCCGCTGCGATGCTCCTCCAGCCGGCGTTCTAGGTCTTTGGTGATACCTGTGTAAAGGGAGTCGTCGGATAGTCGGAGTATATAGAGGTGCCACATGGCTAAATAAGAAACCTTCTGGTTTATAGTTTTTCTGCTTGGAGGGGTCAAGAGAATCGTTCTTACGACATATACTTATTTAGTGTTTCTTCAATAATCTCCTCCCTCTTTTCCTTGTCCCATATATTCTTGATTTTTTCCACTTTACCATAATCCCCGTTCCTCCTCAAATATTCAACGGCCAGTGATTTCCTTTTGACAGAATCAAGCATCATGATTTCTTGGGCATAGTCCTCACCACCAATAGCAGCTTCTTTCAACGCTTGTCTAACTGTATTTTTGCTACATCCCAACTCTTTTGCTATTTCCTTGTTACCGGGGTAGTCCTCCTCGATTTCGTCTAGATTCTCTTCAATGTACTTGAGAATCTCTTTCTTCCTCGGACTGAGGTCTTCTCTGTAATTTTCAGCCATGGAAATATCATCGGATTTAAGATTTAATAGTCTGAATCAGATTCTAAGAATATTTTCGTCGACACTATTTTGTGTACTTCTTCTTTGCCTCATGACCCTTATTCCATTCTTCGTCCAGATTTAGGTCCTTCTTCGCAGCTATGGCAAAGAGAACGAAGAGCAGGTCATAGACCTGGTGCTGTATTTCTGAATCATTTTCCGCCTGCTTAAGGAGTTCAAGCTCCTCTTCCAGCTTTCTATGTCCTTTCCCAGTAGTTCTTTTTCTGATCCTACCTTCTCCAGGAACTCTTTGACCTCGTCCTTGTAGTCGTTGAGTGACATGTAATTGATTTTATTTTCTGACTTAAATTTAAATCTCCGTAGACAGTATTGTTCCAGCATGAAAGCCCTCATATTCGACTTCGACGGCGTCGTTGTGGACAGTCTGTCCTTGCAGATAGAGGCGATCAACGAAGTCGCGGAGAAATACGGTTACAGGAAGATAGAGTCCGAGGAGGAGTACAGGAAGAGAAGTTTGAAGGAGCTTATTGATTACTTGGGAATGTCCTGGGAAAACGTAGAGATGATCTCATCGGATATAGATGAACATGCATCGCATAAATACGATTCAGTTCGAATGTTTCCGGGCGTCAAAGAGAGTCTCAAAGAACTGAGTGAGAATTTTGAACTTATCATAGTTTCTTCAAACAGTGGAGATGTAATTACCGACGTTCTGAGTAGATGTGGCCTAGAAGATTTTTTTGATCAGGTATCCGCGGCGAATGGTCTTTTCGAGAAGTCGAAGGTCTTGAAGGATATAGCGGAGGAAAGAGGGACGGATAACCTGGTTTTTGTTGGCGACGAGGTCAGAGATGTAAAGGCCGCGAAGGAAGCCGGTATAAAGACCGTGTGCGTCTCCTGGGGTTTTGACTCAGCGCAGAGACTGCTCAAGGAAGACCCAGACTATCTTTTAGAGAGTACTGAAGAACTTACTTCTTTAACCAAAACTATTTAAGTGTTTGTTACTACATAGTTGTAAAGATACTATGGGAAGAGCACCCAATGAGCATGGGATGGTAAATACGGATATTGACAAAAGCGAAGAAATAGAGAAATTAGAGGAAAGAATGGACAACGTAGAAATAGAGTGGTGGCCTGGAGGGAAAATACCCGATGGAGCCGAAATTCGGGGCGAGGGACAAGGGAGAATCCTTAAACGCACTGACGGAGATATTCACTACGAGATTTTCTCCGAAAACTGCCGAGGAAAAATATACTTGGACAAGGCAGGACGAAAGATCAAGGATTTCTCAGGTTTCGAAAACAGAGGTTCATTTCTGGGTCTTGTAAAGAAAATGGCTGAGGAACAGAACTTCGGGATAGATGATGAAGCCCTTCAGAAGGAGCAGTTCAAGGAAATAGAAGACCAATTCAACGTAGATCTCAAAGAGTACGTTAGGAACGTTGCCAGGAGCAAGGTTTTACTCAGTCATGAAGCGATTGAGAGATTTAAAGAACATGATGGCAGTGAGAAATGTAATCTAAGGAAGGGTATCAAGAAGGTGGAAGAAGGTGCAACAGCAAAATCCGATCCCTTCCACTGGGAATATCAAGATCTACCAACTGTGTACGAGGTGAGAACCGGTAATGCGCACAGAGTCTACTGGTTTTCTTCCCGCGTGAATCAGCCAGAGAGTAGTGAGGACATGAAGAGTGAATTTAAAAGACCCTTTGACAACCGTTATATATTTTTCACCGGAGATCCCCATGTAGGAGGCGATGGCGAAAAAGGTAAGGCCTACGAAAAAGAGTTGTGCAACTCTCTTGAGGGATCCTTTAAAAATGAAAAAAACGGCAGAAAGTGGGTAGACATTAACGAGATAAGGAGGAATAAGGACAGTTTCGGGGTTAAGATGCCTTCGAAGGACACTTCCTACGAGTTCGAGGTCGACCTGTACGACTACGTAAGCTCTGACAGAATGGTAGTAGAAGACGAAGACGGTAGAGTTGTGATATACAAAAAGGTGCCTATAGACCTTAACAAAATCAATTCAGAAGAGAAAAGGGAAATGTTGAAAAACAACAAAGCTGTTGCAAGGGATGCTTACAGAATTTACACAAAGGGTCTGGTAATTGAAGGTCTGTGCGATGAGCACCTTGGAGATTTAAGCGATCCAAGTGAAAGCTTATCAGGAAAGGATATTAACGAATCCTTCAAACAGGTTGTGAAAGAGTATACTGAATTTCAAGACAATGGTTACTTAGAGCTTAGGACCGAAAAGTTATGTAAAGATCTATTTGATTTGTAGTTATTTTTGTTTTTCCTCGGATCCGATATAGTGCTCAATTTTTCTGGATGCGTGTTTCTTAAAAACTTTAAGAACAAATGGTTAACTTATGAGTAGTGTTGAGGAGATCGCGGAGGATATATGGACCAGGCTTGAGGGAAAAGTAGAATCACTCTACCTGGCCGGAAGCAGGGCTATAGGTGCAGAGGAAAAACATTCTGATTTTGATTTCTTCGGGATTGTAAACGAGGACTACAGCTTCGACGAGGAACGGAAACTGAACCAGGAACTGAGCCAGAAATACGGGGAAGTAATAAGGTTCCGTGGAATAAGCTTGGATGAGTTGGAGGGTGAAGCACAGAGGGGTATTATCACGAAGTATGTCCCACTGTCTATAATTTTAAAGTCCTTCTCCGGTTGGAAACATCTGAGAGGAAGAGAATACAGTCTTGAAGACTTCCGTGTTAAGTCTGCTGATGCCGAAGAGGAGATCAAGTTCTATCTACAGATCCTAGAAGAATACAGGAAAAAGGCCGAAGAAGAGAAGCTACCGATGCCGTTTGAGGACTATGTGAAAAACGTCATCCGTCTAGTAGGAGCCGAGGAACAAATTGAAGGAGAGGAATTTACACAGGACTTCGAAGAGATAGTGGAGAGAGCTCCTGGGCATGTCGTGGAACTTGCAGAGATATGTCTGAGGTTCAGGAAAACAGGTGAGATCGACAGAGAAAGGTTCTTCAAAGAGCTTGATAGATACTTGCAGAGCTTTTAGTAGGAACTTTCCAGGAAACTATCGTGGACCATCCTTCCTGGCATCCATAGATTTATAAGACACAGATACCAACCTAAAAACATGGTGGAATCGGGCCCCGATGAAGATAAGATCGGTGATCTTAAGAAGGTTTTTGCAAAGAGGAAGGCTATCGCTGGAGTTGTTCTGATTTTAGCAGCATCCTTCGGCGTTTTACTGACCTTCACAGATCTGCCTGGCGATGTGACCGGATACTTTCTTGCCGAAGAGGAACCAGAGGTAGTGCTCGCCAACGATCTACAGGAGAAAATTGGAGAATACGAGGAGGTTTACGATGAAGAGGAGGCCTTGGTCCGTGCAGTAGGGGACTGGGTATACATGAGTATGGGAAGAGGTTATACGGAGGAGGAGATGAGGAGAGCGATGGAAGTTCTTGGAAAGGATCCGGATCTTGTGGATGAGTTTACTGAGTAGTATCACAACCGTGGTTTACTTTTCTGGTCCGATTTAACTTTATAAAACTCCGGTCAACAGGTAACCTTATGGATTTTGCAGACTTTATAGGCTGGCTCAAGGGCGACAGTAAGAGAGATCTACTGGAGAACATATCCTACTGCCTAGTAGTTCTGGCGGCAGTTATGCTGGTTTTAGGCCTTGGGGTTGGAACGGTTTACCCCGGGTGGCCTGTTTTAGTTGCTATAGTTGGCTCGTTCCTCGCGCTGGCAGGAATAGTTTTATATATCTTGTCTGAATTAATAAGAATCCTGTGATGGTGAAATCAAATGGCACGGATGTATTCAAGGAAGCACGGTAAGTCGGGTTCAACCAGACCCTACAGAGAAGAGCCTCCCAAGTGGGTTGACATGAGTCCCGATGATATAGAAAAGAAAGTCATAGAGCTGGGCAAAGAGGGTTTGGATCCCTCGGAGATAGGTGAGGTTTTAAGGGATCAGTACGGTGTTCCTTCCGTTAAATACTTCGATCTCAAGATAACCGATATTCTTGAGGAAAAGGGACTGGAGCCAAAGCTTCCCGAGGATCTCAGAAAACTCATGGACAGGGCTCAGAAGATAAGGGAACACCTTGAGGACAATCCAGGTGATTCATCCGCTATACACGGTTTAGAACAAACCGAGTCAAAGATAAGGAGACTTAGCAAGTATTACAGGAAGGAAGAGAAGATTCCGGAAGACTGGAAGTACGAGACCGAGAAGGAGTTCCACAAAAGAGAGTAAATTTTCTTCTTTTTTAGGGTTATTATGAAGATACCTGAAGAGCTTGAGAAGTTGTTAAAGGACGCGGCAAGTCAGTTCAAAGAGATGGAAAAGGTAAGAATCGTTTCACACTACGACGCCGATGGGATCTCTTCTGCGGCAATAGCTCTTGCTGCCGCACTAAGAGAAGGGAAAAAGGTTCATCATACTATAGTTAAACAGATACGGCCCGATGTGATAGAAAGACTGAACGAAGGCGGAGACGATAATATACTTTTCACGGATCTCGGTTCCGGTCATCTTCCCTCTGTCAACGAACTGGAGGCCGAGAACATCATAGTTCTGGATCATCATCATATATCAGGCG
>SL_8KL_010_SEDDRAFT_10000282_pt1 | contig 44040 bp, 52 predicted proteins | sample SodLakKL_010_SED_4_FD_11160 | JGI IMG/M metagenome (IMG submission 11160)
TCGGAAACCTTTCGTCGTTTTCGTAGGCCCCCGATCCGTTTATCTCCACAGCACTGTTTATTAGGGTAGCCCGTACGAGAGCATTGCTTGCATTAAAGCCCTTTTCTTCGTTTTCGGTTCCATCGACATACCACCCTTCTCCATAATATTGTCTGATCTGACCTACTTGTCCCGCTACTCCAGGAGTGGACATACTGGTACCTCTTCTGTCAATATAGTCATCTACAGACCTTTCTGCGGAAAATACCCACTCACCACCCACATGAAGAACAGTGGGTTTAATTCTCCCATCGGTTGCATATCCCCTACTACTAAAATCAGATACCTCATCGTGGTCGGGATCATTGGGAACCGCTCCAACACTAATCACATTTTTACCTTCAGATTGTGCGCTTAGTGTGTCCTCACCATCCTCGCCGTCATTTCCCATAGCGTACAAAATATTGTAATCTTTATTGTCCCAGATAAATTCGTCGGACTGTTCAGCTATAGAGCCATACCCATCCTCCCCACCCCAGCTGTTTGTATGCACCCTGCTCCCACTATCGTAGCTTGGTTGGTAGGCATCATTGTACATATCATTCGGTGGCATAAGACCTTGGTCACTATCGTCATCGTCGACATCTTGGAATATCAGCCTCGCTCCAATTGCGTGTCCATCATAATTATCGTATTGCTCATGGGGTGGAGCATCTCCTAATACAGTTCCTGTGACATGGGTACCGTGTTCGTAACCATCGTTTATATCTCCACCCCCGACCTCGTAATGCTCCTGTATTTTTCTGTGATCATCTCCTACGGGATTTCCTTCCGTGTCGTTCCACATCTCGTGGTCGGGGTCGTCGGATTTCCCTCCGTATAGCTCACTGTCCATCACTGTGATTAGCTCATCTTCCCCTACAATCCCCTCCTCCGTGACCTTCCTGTTACCCTCTTCGTTGGTTTGCGTTACCCAGGTCGCGTCGTCATTGAAAACCCTGTATTCATCTACGGTCTCGGTTACAGATTCGACATCGTTTATATTTACCAGCTCCTTGACCTTGTTTGCTTCAATCACCACGTCAGCCCTATTCCTGCCGAAACCTTTGACTTCGCCGCCTATTTCCTCTATTTTATTTTCAAACTCATCCATATCTGTGCCTTCGAAGACGGAAACGTCCAGATTCAGTGTGCCTTCTTCTTCCAACAGATTATGATTGAACTTGTACGCAGGCTGGTATTTTTCCACCCAGTCCACAAAGAATAAGTCTTCCACAACCCCTCTTTTCTCCGGATCCATCTCGGCTATGAAGTTGAACCTATGTCTGTACTCATGCAGAACAACCCCCATCCCCTCAAGTTCTTCCTTCCACTCTGGATTTATGGGTCCGATCATATCTACTATGTAAATAGCTCTTTCATCGTCAGCATACTCCTCTGTAGTTAGCTCAGGATTCAGATCAGGAGGACCTTCTTTTGTATCAAAGTTATGTCCACCCAACCTAACCATGTTCCTGTTTTTCAGAGGGTCGATATCGTAATTTTCTGCCTGCGAGCTAAGACCTCTTTTATCCTGGAGCTTGGTTTCCGAGGCTTGGAGAAGGACGTATCTGCCGTAGATGTCAAGTATACTTTCTTCGGGTATCTCCAGTTCATCAGCTTGTATTTCCTTCTCCAGGCGGAGAAGGGTTATGTCCCTGTCCTGCGAACTCTGGTGGGTCAGGCCGGGTGCGGAAAGGAGTGCTGTAGAGGTCGCGAGAACTGCTACCAAAACCAAGAGTTCTGTCCGGTTCATATCTTTTTTATTTGTATTTCCCAGTTTTAAACCTTCCTCTCATTTTTTACAGCCCTGCATTGGGCTGTACATATAGGTGTGTTTCCGGTCTTGCTTTTTCTATAACGGCTTTTTGGGTTCTGTGTCCCTCGATTTAGGGGGTCTGAGCAAAGTGGTACCTAGAGGGGATAATTTTAAAAAGGATGGTATACAAAGGGTATACTGTGGAGGTGAAAAATTTATGGCCGATACACGTTACTTTGAGATGATAGAGAAAGGTAAGAAGCATGTTTTCAAGGGCAAGACGCCACGCCAAGCTGCACTTAAGGCAGCAACCAGGTTCGGCAGCAAGGGCAAAGCAGGTAAGAAGATCAAGCTAAGAGAGCGTGGAAGGAGAAACCAGGACGGTACTTACTCCCTTCATGTTTACCACGTAGGCTACGAAGAGAAGTCTGCTCCTTCCGATGCACCTGACTGGCTTGGTGACAAGGTCAAGGAACCCATCGTAGAGAAGAAGGGCGTCGAGAGAGTTGACAAGATCCCTAAGGCATAAACTCTGTTCGGGATTAAACAGTCCCGAATTTCTTTCTTTATTTTATTTTGTACGCGTAAGCTTCAAAAGTTTCTAGTGCGTAATATTTATGGGGTGATATCTTGGCTAAATTCAGATGGTTCGGACAGGCATGTTTTGAGATATCCGACGACGTGACCCTAGTAACTGATCCACATGATGGTGATTCCGTTGGCCTCGAAGCTCCTGACACTCAAGGAGATATAGTAACCGTTTCCCACGACCATTACGACCACGCAAGCGGCAAGTCCTTGGTAAGTAAGCCCGGATCTGTAGTTTTGGAAGGTATGGAAAAGGGAACCGTGGGTGATATAGAGATCCAGAGGTTCCAGAGTTTCCATGACAAGGCTCAAGGTGATGCAAGAGGTAAAAATACAATATTCAAGTTCGAGGTAGACGGCCTGAAGATATGCCATCTCGGAGACCTTGGACACAAGCTCGGTGGGGATAAGATAGAAGAGCTGAAGCCCATAGACGTCTTGCTCATCCCCGTCGGCGGTAAGTTCACGATCGACGGTAATGAAGCGGCTGACCTGGTTGAAAAATTAAATCCGCAGGTAGTTATTCCGATGCATTACAAAGTAGAAGGCCTTGAAGTTCCGATATCCGGACCGGGACAGTTTCTGAACAGGATGGAGGACGGTTACAGGATAGTGGAGAGAGACGTCTTAGAACTTGATGAAGTCCCCGAGGAAGCTACAGTTTACGTCCTTGAGTGCATGGCCTGAAAACCACAGCTAAATGTTCAGCATCACGTAACCCAAAAGGACAAGGAATACACCGATGCTGCCGGTTAGATATCTGAGTTCCATCTCCCTTTCACCTTTCACTATCTTCTTTCCTGACTCCATCTGGAACAGCTCTAAGAGAAAATAACCGAGTAGCACAATCCAGCCTATTATCCTTACGACGACCCAGAGCTGTTGCGACATAATCGAGGAACCTCCCTAATGGTATTCTAGTTTTATATTTTCTTGCTTAAATTGGTTTGTGAGCCTCGTCAAACTTTATTAACCCTGCTCCGTAGTTATTTTTATGCTCTTTGAGGACTATTCGGAAAAGGTCTCCTCCTATGGTTTTATAGCCGGACTCGTAATAGGGCAGATAGGAGGAATAGTTATCGCACTTCTCACGGAGCTTGACATTGTCTCTGGACTGACAAACGGTGGAGGTGCTGGAATAATAATCGGGATGATTCCTGCGTACATGCTGATCAATGAAAAGTTAAGCGACACTAAGATGGTAATCCCCTTTGCAATGGGTTGGGGAACCTTTGTAGGAATAGTTGTAGGCCTGGCAGCTGCCTGGGCACGTCAGCTTTCGTATACCTGTGGCTTTTCATACGGTGCAGTAGCAGGTCTTGTTTCAGGAGTTGTTTTGGGCTTAATTCTCTGGACAGTTCCAGAGGATACAGAAGACGGAGATATCGGCGAAGAGGAACTTGTGGAGATAACCGAGTAAATGGCGTCCTCGGTGGGATTTGAACCCACGACTCCCAGCTTAGGAGGTTCACCTTCCTTCCGGAATCTGGTGCTCTGTCCAGGCTGAGCTACGAGGACACAACTGTATCTTTGTGATATCAAAACTACTTAAATCTTACCTGAGTCCTTGGCCTTTTTCTCAAGATCCCTTAACTTTTCGGAAGCTACGTAGTATAGCTGCTCCTCCTTACCCTTTATTATCGCTTTGTTCTTCTCAGCTTCCTTTATTGCTCTTCTAAGGACCTTTTCGTCTATATCGTCTGACTCTTCCACCTGCCTGCTTAACGCCTTGTGTACATAGCTCAGGTTAGCGAGCTTTTGATTGTTCGTGCCTAGTTCAATGGATTCCTCCCACAGGTTCTCGAACTCTTTCTCTAGCTCCCTGAATTTATAAAAGAAGCTCCAGGCCCTCGATGCAAGAAATAAAAATACTGTAGAGCCTACAGAAAGACTCAGAATACCTCCAAACTTTATGAACTCTCCGGTAAGGGACATCCTACCTTTAACAATTACTGTTGGGTCAGTTAAATAAGTTACTCGGAGAAACTTCCGTCTTTAACTTAGCTTGCCGTGCCAGAGCTCGTCCTGTAGATCCTTGCCTGTCCTTTCTTCCCATTCCTCTACAGGTATGGAGTGTCTTTCCCTTATTTCCTCCCCGACGCCGAGGCCGTTGTAGGCACAGAAAGGTACCATACCTTCCGGTGTCGTGTACTGTATTGTGCAGCTGCTGAGTCTGTTTACGTCGAGGTTCCAGGCGTCCTGGAACCACATGGATCCTATGTAAAGAGCGTTGTGATGGAACTCGGCCAATGCACTGTAGTCTCCGGATACAATAGACTTTGCAAGCATCTTCTTGAGCGAAAGTCCTTCAGGTGCCTTCTCCGAGTCTATGTAGTCGGATAGGCTGCTCATAAGGGAGGTCATTATCCTAGTCTTCTTCATCCTACCTTTTCTCTCCGAAAGGCTCTCGAGGTATTTCATAAGACCTTCAACGTCGACAAACCTCGTTATAGGAAGAAGCTCGCCGTCCTCGATGAAGGCGTAGGTTGCTCCTCCACAGGTAGGGTTAGCTGTAAACTCGACCTGCTTTTCGTTCTTTATATTTTCAACGAGCTTGGAGATAGGGTAAACAAAGGGAACAGGGTACCAGTCATCGCTCTTAAGTTCACCGTCGAGCTGCTCATGCAGGGACTCCATCATTTCGGAGTAGTCGACCCTTTGACTCTTCCTGTAGTCGTCATCGACCTCTGTGATCCTTCCTGTAAACGCTAGAGGCTGGAAGTTGACGCCTCTCACTACGTCTATGTTCTCCTGTGCAAACCTTATTATATCGCCGGCTTCATCCAGGTTTTCCTGTGAAAGTACAGGAACTAGAACAACGCTGTTGAATCCAACTTCCCTTAGATTCTCTATAGCCTTCTTGTTCTGTTCTATCCACGAGTTGGTTTCCTCGGTTACGCCGTCGAAGCTAAGATATAATGTATTTATAGCACTTTCCTTTACCTTTTTGGCGTACTCTTCCGATTCAGCGACCTTCAAGCCGTTTGTGTTCAGCTGTATATGTGCGAAGCCCTTCTCGTCAGCCATTTCAACTATCTTGAAAAGGTCTTCCCTTACAGTTGGCTCTCCACCGGTTATCTGTATGGACTTAGAACCCACTGGCTCTATGTTTCTGGCCTGCTCTATTAACTCGCCTATCTCGTCCAGAGAAGGTTCGTATACACGTCCGGAGGTACCTGCGTTCATGAAGCAGTACGAGCAGCGCAGGTTGCATCGGTTAGTAACGGTCAGGTTGGTGAGAACTGATTGTGACTTGTGGTTATCGTAAAGAGACAGAGTCTCCACGTCTACGTTCTCAACGCCTGTTCCCTCCCTCTCGTACTTCATCCACTTCCTGTAGTCCTTCGGGTTGCTGAACATTATAGCCTTGTAGTCACCGTGTTCCTCACAACTCTTCCTCAACCATATCTTATCGTCTTCCTCGATCACTTCTGCGTCTATCTTCTTTACCTCGCCTTCTTTGAGGCAACCCGGACAGACGGATTCGGTAGTTTCGAGTATTTCCATATCTACCACAACTTTTATGAATTTTTAAAACTTTTAAAAGTTATGGTGGTTTAAAATGGTGGAATTCTTTGCTGGAATCTTGTTAACAACTGATTGTTAATGTTGTTATTTAGATATTAGCGGTGGTAAGCTGACCGGAATAGTCTCTGTAGGAATTAGGACTTCTGGCGCGATTACCTTTCTCCTTCATATTCGTCGAATTCTTCTTCTATGATTTTGTTTATCTTGCTGATGAACGGGTTCATGGTTTGATCCACGAAGTCATCTGGATTTTTGAACTCCTTCAGCTCGGGTTTACCTGGGTTTATGTAGTAATCAACGTTCTTGCGCTCTCTGAAAGCCTTTCTTAGATCGTTAGCAAGCTGTGGTGAATTGAAAATACCTCGCAGTCCCAGTAGGGTACACTCATGCGTACTGGATTTGAAGCCCGACAATACCAGAGCTTCATTTGCCTTGTGTAGCATGACGTAGTAGCCTTCTTCTATAGCCATCAAAAGGGCCTCTCCATCGAGGTGATCACTGACAGCCTTGCCGTGATATTCTGACAAAGCTCTAAACCTTTTGGCCTCACGTCTTCTGTCTGCGGGGTTGTCAACCCTTGTAGCTTTTCCTTCACGATCTACGCATCTTTCCATAAACTCTTTCTTCCTCTCTTCCTCTGTTGTCATTTAGTCACCTCACCTGAAAGAGGAATCAAAGTGTCCTCTTTACGCAAAGGCCCCTTTTCCTTAACCAGATCCAAAATCTCCCTGTCTTCTATTCTTTCCAATTTGGAAGGTTCTACATCTACGGTAAACACATCCATCCTTTCGTCGTCTATTTCTTTGACTGTGGATTGTACTCCTTCAGAAACGTCTTCTCCGGACGTGTGTAAAAGAATCAGGTCTATGTCGCTCTTTGAGTGATAGTCTCCCGTAGCATATGAGCCGAAAAGGAACAGCTCCACGAAGCCCTCGATCCGGTTTGACAACCGATGTGTCAAGTCTTCCAAAAGGTTCCATATATCCACAGGTACAGTGCCGTTCTTGCGTTCTCTGTTTCTCTCCTCATTGAAAAAAGTCTTTATAGCTTCTGTGTACCTGCTGTCGGAGTTCAGGCCGAAGACCAACTGCTTGCTACCGGGAACCCTCTTCTTCTCTATAAAGGGGTATCTTTGCGAGTTTTTCAGTGCCCTGGAGATCGAGGACTTCGATCTATTACACATCTCTGCAATCTCGTCGAGGGTGTACTTTTTGTTCTTTTCTGCCAGTACCCTCAAAATTTTTCTCTGTGTCCTTGACTCGAAAAATTCAGCCGGAAACATATTTCATATTATGCAATAATACTCACCTTAATTTATAAATCTTTGCATATATTGCAATATAACTAAACATAGGACGGTTAAATTGAAGAATAATAAATACAATCCGATTCTATTCAGCATTCGCGTAGGACCAATCAAAGCACTCGGCAAGAACTAAGTTCCCGCCAGGAATAACTTAAAATTATGTGATGTCACTTCCTCTTCCATACGGTTTGTCCGCCTTCGTCCTCCAGAACTATTCCACCTTCCTTCAAAACGTCTCTCACCTCATCGGCTCTTTCGTAGTCACCTTCCTCCCTGAACTCTTCTCTTATCTCTATAAGTAGCTCCACAGCCTTCTCTGGAATCTTCCCACCTTCTTCTTCAAGATTCAGCTTCAGACCGAGTACTCTCCCAAGTTCCTGTATCTTCTCCGCGGCTTCCTCCAGTACCTCTTTCCTGTTGTCCAGGTTCTTGTTAACCTTCTTCGAGAACTTTACGAGTTCGTTCACCGCCTTCGGAGTGTCAAGGTCGTCGTCCATAGCTTCCTCGAACCTCTTCTCAAACTTTTCTACCTCTCCCTTCAGCTTTTCCCTTTCACCGCCTTCGCTGTTCTCTACGTTCCAAAGAGTGTTGTAAAGCTTCTCGAGGTTACTCTCTGCGCTCTCCAGAGCTTCTTCGTTGAAGTCCACCTGCTTCCTGTAGTGGCTCGAGGCGAAGAACATCCTAACTACTTCTGCATCGTATTTCTCCAAGATCTCACGGACCGTGTAGAAATTACCTTTACTTTTGCTCATCTTCTCCCCTTCCACGGTCATGTGTTCGCTGTGCAGCCAGTAGTTTACAGGCTCTTCTACAAGGTTGTTCATCGCCATGCACTGTGCCCTTTCGTTTGGGTGATGAGGGAAGATGTGGTCTACACCTCCTGTATGTATATCGAACCTCTTGCCCAGGTACTTTGAACTCATGACGCTACATTCAAGGTGCCAGCCCGGATAGCCTTCACTCCACGGCGAAGGCCATTTCATTATATGTTCCGGGTCCGCGTTTATCCACAATGCGAAGTCAAGCGGAGATTTCTTCTCCTCCTGTTCTTCCTCCTTTACTCTTCCGCCTGCGCCGGCCTGTAGCTCCTGTATATCCATGCTTCCTACCCCTGGGTAGCCGTGGTCCTCGTGGAACTTCATGACGTCGAAATAAACGGTTCCGTTCTCCTCGTAGGCGTAGCCGTTTTCCTTTATGTCCTTTACGGCCTCTATCATCTCGACCATGTGTCCTGTAGCCCTGGGATTCACGTTGTGCGTTTTCATATTCAGTCTGTCCATTTCTTCATACCACCTCTGTACCTGCTCCGTTACTAGTTCCCTTGGTTCTATGCCTCTTTCCCTCGCCTCCTTCTCCACCTTGTCCTCGCCCTGGTCCGAGTCGTCCGTCAGGTGTCCGACGTCCGTTATATTCATCACGTGGAAAACGTCGTAGCCCTTCCACGTTAGGTACCGGTTAAGAATGTCCCATGCTGCGTAAGTCTTCGCGTTACCTATGTGCATGTCCAGGTAGATGGTCTGGCCACAGGAATAGATATTCACCTTACCTTCTTCCAGAGGCTCGAACTCCTCTTTCTTTCGTGTTAATGTGTTGTAAAGCTTCAGAGCCATTTTACCACGAATAGAGCCGGGCGCCGGATTCGAACCGGCGTACGCGGATATCTACATTCTCAGGTTTTGATGAAACTTTTTTCCTCGAAAAGTTTCTCTGCAGTCCGCTGCCTAAGCCAGACTCGGCCAGCCCGGCATCTTTAACAGGTTTCAGAAGCTTTAGAGAAAAGATGAATCTATGGAAAAGCTCGCCAAACTTCTCAACAACCTTTCCAAAGACAAAAACGTCCACCTACCATCATACCACAACCCTTCTTTTCTCTTCGCTCCTTAAATATCTTTCGCTAATTTTTTAAGCCATGATCGCCAATAAGAGTGGTATGTCGAAAGAAGATCTTGAAGAACATATGGAGAAGGAAGGAGTGGAAGGCGAGTTCGTGGAGATGGAAGGGGAGGTGAAAACTGTCAGGGACTCTGCGAAGTATCTGGACGAGCCGATGACAAAGATAGCCAAGTCCCTTGTTTTCGTTGTGGACGGCGAAGAAGTTTTGGTCTTCCTTTCAGGAAACAAACAGGTCGATGAAGACAAGCTTAAGGAGATTACGGACGCTGAAAGATGCAGGATAGCAAGCCCCGAAGAGGTCAAGGAAGCTACAGGCTACGAAGTGGGCGAGGTTCCGCCNGTAGGAACAGGACTGGAAGTAGTTATAGACGANTACGTCATGGAGATGGATGAAGTGTACGTGGGAGGAGGTTCAAAGTATTACTTAGTTAGGATGGCTCCGGAGGAGATAGAGAGGAATACGGAATCTACGGTTGCGGACGTGTCCCGGGGTTAGCTTTTCTTATCTTATGTTTTTTCAGTCACTGGTCATTTCTTCTCTCATCCTTTCTATCTTCTCTTCCTCAGTCAGATCAGCAATGTCTTCGTAGTTCAGTGGATTGAGACCTTCTTCGATGCTTTGTCCGTGGCGCCGGAATACTTCGTTCCAGTCTGTCGCCCGCTCGTAGCTATCCTGAACAAATTTTTTGACCTTTCCCAGAAACTCGTACATAGTCACCAAGTAGTAATTACCCCTTAAAGCTTATAAGCATTTATTTCCAATGAATTGGATACTTTGAGGAGGTAAGGAATGGATCCGCACCAAATCGAGCTTTCTAGGGAGATAATAATAGGAAACGAGGCTTATCAGGAACTGCCTTCGATTTTGGACAAGCTTACTTTGAAGGGACCTGCCCTGCTTCTGTGTGATGAAACCACCTTCGACGTTGCCGGAAGACAGGTTAAAGATATTCTCGAGAGAGACGGTTACGCAGTAGAAAAGATGATATGCAGGGACGTGACTCAGGAAGAGCTGGACAGAATAAAGGACAAGGCTGGACATTTCCGCTTCGTTTTGGGCGTCGGTGGAGGAAGGATCATAGATACTTCCAAGTATATAGGAACCGAGGAGGAAGTTCCGTATATCTCTGTCCCTACAGCTCCCTCGCACGATGGAATAGCCAGCTCGAGAGCTACTATAAACAAGGAGGATAGGAGGTACTCCTACGAGGCCGACGCACCGACAGCCATTGTAGCGGATCTAGGTGTTATCTCAAACGCTCCCTACGAGCTTATAGCAGCAGGCTGCGGTGATCTAATTTCCAATATAACTGCCGTCGAGGACTGGAAGCTCGGTCAGAGGGACAACAACGAGTACTACTCCGACTATTCAGCTGCTTTGTCTGTGCTTGCTGCTGAAATGGTAATAAGCTCCGCAGATATGATAAAGAACAGAGAGGAGAGAGGTATAAGAAACCTTGTCAAGGCCTTGATATCGGCAGGCATAGCAATGTCTATAGCCGGTTCCTCCAGGCCCTGTTCTGGAGCAGACCACCAGTTTTCACACGCACTGGACTACCTGGCTGACAATCCTGACAACCACGGCATACAGTGTGCCATGGGTGCTTTAATTTCTGCTGAGATGAGAGGCATGGACTACAGCAAGATAAAGGAGACCATGGAGAAGCTTGGAATACCTACAGAGGTCTCAGAAGCCTCGTTCACGGAGGAAGAGGCTTTGAGGGCCTGGGAAGAGGCAGGCGACATAAGAGACAGGTATACAGTGTTGGATGTGAAGGAAGCAAATACTGAAAGCTTATTTAAACGTGCAGGTCTTATATAGTGCCGTGATATTATGATCGGTGACTGGGATCACATAACCAAGGTAGACCCCGATAAAGAAATCTCACAGGAAAAGCTGGACAAGGTAGTCAACAGCGGTACCGACGCACTGATGATTTCAGGTACACAAGGTGTCACACAGGAAAAGCTGAGGAAAACCTTGGATATGCTCGAGGACTGTGATCTTCCTAAGATACTTGAACCTTCTGACCCTTCTACAGTTCTATACGACGGCTTCGATGATATATACGTACCTTCTGTCGTTAACGCAAGGGATCCTACCTGGATAATGGGTCACCACAAGGACTGGTCTATAGAGTTCGATCCGAGGTGGAGTGAGATAACCAAGGAAGCTTACATCGTTCTTAATCCGGAGTCTGCAGTGGGCATGGTTACCCAGGCGAAAACAGATCTGACACCTGAAGAGGTGGCCGCCTATGCAACGATAGCCGAGAAGTACTACGACTTCCCTATAATTTACATAGAATACAGCGGTACCTTCGGTGATCCGGAGGTTGTTGAGGCAGTCAATGAAGCCTTAGATGAAGCACACCTCTTTTACGGCGGCGGTATAAAGAGCGAGGAGCAGGCCAGAAAGATGGCAGAACACGCCGATACAATTATTGTCGGCAACGTAATATACGAAGATGATCTTGATGTATATCTTTCGACTGTAAGGGGAACAAAGAAATAAAGTTACTATTCTACTACGACCGGACTTTTCCTGTCAAGAGAGTTTAGTTTTTTCTTAAGAGCCTTTATTTCCTTCTTTAGTTTTTCAATCTCCCTTCCCTGTCCTTTTTCTAAGTTCTTCTCGACCTTTTGTTCGAGAGAGGATATTCTGCTCTCCACATTCCTCTTAAGCTCTTTTTCAATCCTTTCATTGAGCTTCTGCATGTTTTTCCTCAAAACCTCTTGCCTTTCCTTTAGATCGGAAACAACTGGACTGGGGTCCTGTTGTTTGGAGGAAGAAGAAGTGGAACTGTCTGTGTTTTGCATTTTCCTCTTAAGGTTGTTTAACTCATCTCTCAGATTTTTGTTTTCTTCGGCTATTTGCTCTAATCTTTTATCATGTTCCTCTATCCTTTCGGGATCTATTCCACCCTCGGAAAGCTTATTCTTAATTCCCTTTATTTCATCCTTTACGTCTCTGCTTGTCTTGTCTACTTCACCCTTTTCACTGCTTCCATGGGCCTTGATTCTCTGTCTCAGTTCTTTGTTCTTTTCTTCTAGCTCCTGGAGTTTTTCAGAAAAGTTCTCAAAGCTGTCTTTCCACTTTTCCACATCCTTTAAGTCTTTCCGAAGCCTTTGCTCCATTTCCTTTATTTTATCATCCAGGGCTCCAGGTGTGGGAGAATCCTCTTTACCGCGTACCTCCGCCCTCAGCTCCTGGAAGTCGAGTTCGTTTGTGAGAACTCTGTCCTCTAGCTGGCTTAACTTTGCTTCGATATCTTCAAGCTTCCTTAGAACTTCCTCGTCGGCCTCGTTCTCTGGCATAAATAATCAGTTATTCTGATTTGTTATAAGCTTTGTCCTCTTAATGGTATATTCAGTTTATATTCGGGCAGTCGTTTTATTGCCTTTGACCACGTTTAATCAGTTGCATTCCTTTGTTAAAAAATTTCCTCTTCTCAGCCACATCACCCAAAGGATAAGTACCGATACTACCATACCAGTCTGCCATAAAAAAGTGTGGAGCAAGTCATAGATATGCGGACCTAGTTGCACAGTAAAGAGGATGAGTAAAAGTATCCTGAGGAGGTTTAAGGCGTATATGACAGGAATTCCTACAGCAAGGCCCTTTACAGTCTTTTTCAAAGTCGAGCCTGAAGCTATCACAAGAGAGAGAAAGAAAAACATACCCTTCCACGCTGTGCAGTCCTCCGTGATCAGGAAGTCTTTGCCTTGAACGCCTATCCTTATTTTTTCCCTTTCTGTTGGTATGTTCAAGGCGTTGAGAGCGTTGTCTGTGAATTCTGCACTAGCTTCTTGCATAGGGAGAAAATTCACGTTCAGAGAGATTATATACATTAAAAATGACAGTATGAGAAGCTTTGTAGCAAAGATAAAAACCTTCCTTAAACTCTCTCGTTTTGAAATAATCCTTTTCCAAATGTCTTTCAAATTCATCTTTGACTGCACCAAGAGCATTTACAAATTAAAGTAACTCAGAAGAAACTATTCAATCACAATGGGAGTTCTTTTCTTTGCTCTCATGATTTTCTCCTTCAGTTCCTCGACCTCCTTCTTGGTAGCTCTTTTTGAAAACTGTTCCTTTAGTTCATTTATAGCATCTTCGATTTCCTTTAAATCAGGTGTCTCCTCGACCTTTTCCTTGAGGTCTTCTTGGTCTGACCTGAGCTTTGAAACTTCTTCACTCAGCTCAGAATTCTCTATAAGTCTTTTTACGCCTTCCTTGTTCAGATCGAGTCCGTCTTCCCTTTTATTTATCTCGGACAATTTCTCTTCCATTTTTTCTTTATACTTTTCAAGCTCTGTTACTTCTTTCTTTATTTTCCTGACCTCTTCTTCTACATCTCCTATTTTCTTTTCCTGATCTGGACTGTTTCTTCCATTTAGAAAGTCTTCGACAATCCCTTCCACTTCGTCTTCGTAAATCGCCTTTCTATTTATCTCATCTATGTCTTCTTTAAGATCTTTGACCGAGTTTCGAATTTCGACAACCTCCTCCTTGAGAGAAGGTATATTCTTTCTCTTGAGGAAGTTGTGCGTTATGTTTTCAACTTCTTCTTTGTTGATAGTTTCCTTGTTAGTATTTTCCTGTAGATCTTCTATGACACTCTTGAGCGCCTGGGTGAATGAGCTGAGTTCATTAACCTCTCTTCTTACAGATTCCAGGTCATCAATTTTGTTTTCAAGGGAATCCATTCTTTTCTTGATTTCCTTTACCTCTCCGTCGACTTTTTCCCTAATAGTCTTCTGTTCATTTTTGATCTTATCAAGATCCTCTTTAGAAAAATCATTTGGCCCTTCTTCAACATTGACCTCAAGCTTATTTACCTTGGATTTTAGGTCTTGAATTTCCTCTTTGCCCTCGTTTACCTTATTTCCCAAGCCCTTTATCATTCCCTTCCATCTGTCCATCAGTTCCATATTTTTCTTTAGGAGTTCCTCGGTTTTCTCAGTCTTGGTCTCCGACGGAACCTCTTCCTTCATATCCTCGATTTTCTTACTGTTCTCGGATACTCTTTCCTTTAACTCAGAGACTATTTGCTCAACATCATCAGAAGAACTACCGCTACTTCCAAACATATACTAAATTATCTTACACTATGTTATAAATCTGATCCTTTATTTGCCGTTTTTAGTGCTTCTATACCTATTTAACCATCCCATGAGGCTTTCCTTGTCCTCTCTTCTGATCTCTTCAAGGTCTTCCTGTTTCAGGTACTTTACATCGTTCCTCTCTTCTATCTCTATTTCTTCAGTATCACACGCAAGCAAGCCTTCTTCGAAAAACCTGTCCTTGAACTCCTCGCTGATATCCCCGACAACGATCTTTACTCCTTTTTCGGATAGAAGCTCTATTGTTTCTTCTGTTTCCTTTACCTCGTTTGCCAATACGGCACTTTGTCGCAGGGATAATCTACTATCCTCTTTGTTTATCGTCTCTTCATCAAGCATGTCTACAGTCCTTAGAGGAATCTTACCTTCCTTCCTCATCACTTCGAAAGTAATTAGCCTCTCTACTTCGCTTTCTAGATTGTCTTTCTCGTTTTGCAGACTTCGGACCCTGTTCTCCTTGGACCTCAGATTCCTCTTGAGTTTTTTGACCTTTTCGTCCTTCAAAGCTTCTTTCCTTGCATCCTTCTCTGCTTCCTTCTTTTCCTTCCTTACATCGGAGAGTTTGTCCTTCAGGTCCTTGATTTCCTCCTTGAGCTTCTCGTTATGCTCCTTTAATTTCTCTTTGTCCTTCCTCTCTTCGATGAGCATCTGCCTGTAGTTGTCTATCTTCTCCTCAAGGTCAACGTCTACGTCCCTTTTTATCTCCTCGTCCGAATCCTCTTCTTCCTCATCATTTCCCAGGACCATCTCAACGGCTTCCGAAACGTTTTTGGCCTCGTTCGTGACCACGGCCTCCTTTACCTCTGGTGTCAGATCCTGCAGGTTCAGGTCATCCATCCTTGCCTCTATGTTTCTGAACTTGTTCTTTAAGCTGTTGTATGCGTTCAGAGCCGCTGCCATTGCATCTCTTTCATGCAGGTTTTCATAGTCATGCTTCCTGGTCAGCTCCTTTTTCCCGTGAACGGATAGATCTTCCTCTGGAGTAAAGACCTCGGCTCCGAAGCTGGATGCCACTTCTTCGACAGCCGACGGAAGCTTTTCCTTATCTGTGGCTACAAGAACTGGCTTTCCTGACTCGGAGATCTTCCTTACAATTCCCTTCGTCCCCATATGCTTCTCTGATTCAACTTTCCTTGTATTTCCTTTCAGGTCAAGAACTGCTATTGCAGAAGTAGCTCCGGGATCTATCCCGACTATCGTTCTCTTCCTCTCAGTCATCCGAGACCTCCTTTGTAAGGACCTTTCGAAGCTTCTCTGCTCTCTTCTCACCTATTCCCTTTACTTCCTTCAACTCTTCCTTAGAAGCTGTAAACACATCTTCAGGTCTTTTGAACTCCTCAAGAAGCCTTTTGGACATCTTTTTATCTATATCAGGTAAACCTGCCAGAAGGAAGAGTTGTCGGTCCTTGAGAGTCGAAGGTTTCTTCTCGCCACGGAGAGATACAGACCTCTCTTCCTCGCTCTGCTCTCTTTTCGCTATCCAGTGTAAGAAGGAAGCAGTGTCTTCCTCCGAGTCCGTCCATATGATCGGAATGGAAAGATCTATCCCTATGGAGGCTATAGCCCCACGTATAGAATTTGGATGCACGTCTCTCTGGCAGTACAGGTCTTCGCCTTCTATCATAAGCAATGGTTTGTCGAAGTTTCTTTTCAACTCCTCCAGCTGGTCGAATATATTTCCGTCGAAGACAGAAGACAGGAAATCGTTGCAGCTCTTCCTCTCCACCCCTACTCTATCGGAAAGTATGTAGTCGCCGACCTCCAACTGCTTCGGCTTTACAGTGCAGTCCTTCCTGGCCATTTCCTTTACGACGTTGGAGCGGAACTCACGGTTGTCTGCGAATATAAGTATTTCGTCTTCGTCCTTAAGGATCTCTTGCTTTTCCATGCGTAGAAAAATTGTCAGGGTAACTTAAAATACTTCGCTTCTCAGAACTCCTCAAGTCTGCTCTGCTCCCTTTCACTGCTCTTCATGTCCTTCAAAGTTTCCTTCATCCTCCTTTCCCTGTGCTTACTCTTCCAGTAGTAGGCTTCATCTCTTGTATCCTTGGCCATAAGAACTACAACCTTGCCGCTCTTCTCCCTTCCTGTTCTCCCTCTTCTCTGTATGGAACGTATCTCCGAAGCTACTGGTTCGTAGAAAACCACTAGATCCACGGCGGGGATATCCAGACCTTCCTCTCCGACGCTAGTAGCTACGATTGTATTGTACTCTCCTTCTTCCAGCTTGTCAAGCCTTTCGACCTGCTCCTTCTGTGACATGCCCTCGTCCCCGGCCTGTCCTATGAAGGCGCCTGGCTGACAGCCTTCCACTTCCTCTAACGTCTCAACGATCTTTTCCACCTGGTCCCTGTAGTGCGAGAAAACAAGTATCTTTGAATCCTCCTTCTTCTCGAACTGATTCAAGACGACCTCTTCAAGCTTGTCCAGCTTGGGATGTTCTATGTTTTTCTCTAGCAGCGAGCTTGTCTTCCTGAAAGCTGTGGCTATGTTCGCGTCGTTCATGACAGACTTTGCAGCCTTAGTCTTGCCTTCCCTTGCTTCTTCCCTGAGCCTTTTTAGGTATTCGTATAGGGAGGAAGAACCCTGTGTCTCCAGAAGCATTAGTCCGTGCTCGATCTTCAGTGCTTCTGCACTTTTCGAGAGCGCGGCGTACAACATCTTGTCCTCTTCGCCCTTTGATATCTTCTTCCTCAGTCGACCTTGAAGCTTCAGAAGCTCCTTCCTGTAGACGTCGCCCGTGGGAGCGTAGTCCCAGTCCTTGAGCTTGTTTATCCTTTCATCATAGGCTTCCTCGAGGAGCTTCTTGACCTCCTTGAACTCTTCAGGCAGATCGACCTTCTTCCAGTCCTTGTCCACGTTTTCAACGTAACCTTTCACGTCCTTGTCATCTTCGGTCCTTATCTCCACTTCGTCGATGAACAGGTTTTCCATGACCTGCCTTATCTCCTTCTCGGAGCCTCCGGGTGAGGCTGTGATCCCTAGGATTCTGGGATCTTCCGCCCTCTTCATATACATCTCAGCTACGAAGCTATAAGGATAGTCTCCTGTTGCGCGGTGACACTCATCGAATATAACCAGTGAGAACTCGTTCAGGTCCATCCTGCCTGCTATTATATCGTTTTGTACAACCTGAGGTGTGGCGAAGAAACACATTCCATTTTTGTATTCCTTTTCACGCTTCTCAGGCCGTACCTTCCCGGTCAGGACTTTCATATCACCTTCGGCTATCTCCAGGAAATCGTTGAAGAAGCGCTTATGCTGCTCGACCAGGGGCCTTGTTGGAGCGAGGAAAAGAACCTTTCCACCTTTTTTGTTTAATCGGTGGGCAGCAAGGAGAACCGCCGATATTGTCTTTCCCATTCCGGTGGGGAGAACCACAAGAGTGTTGTTCTTCACGGTAGTATGGAATATAGTCTCCTGATAGAGCCGTTTCTCCAGCTTACCTTCCTTTATCAGTGCGTGCTCGAAGTACTCGTCGCTCATAGCAGTTAAACATGGAAGTCCAGCTTAAAGAAGTTTAAAACTCATCCTCGTCCTCGAAGGCGTCAGGTGTACCTCCGGCATGCCAGGACATTCTAGGTCTTACCTTTATGGAGTAGATCCTTTCAGAGTTGTCGTCCAGGACTATTGCGGAGCCCTTTTTCCTCGGGAGGTCGTTTATGTACTCCTGTATGTCGAAGGTCATGTAGGTCTGCATTATATTCCTAAGAGCGTCCATATCGGGCTTTGCTGTAAGCCTGTGCGAGACTATGAGGTCGGCCTGTGAGATCGCATTTGGATGTATAGCTCCGGGTCTCTGTGTTATAAACGAGACGGATATACCTGGCTGTCTACCTTCCTTTACAAGGGTTATCAAGGGGTCTGAAGCCGGAGTCTTGCCTTCGGCCGGCAGGAACTGATGGGCCTCATCTATCATCACCCAGGTCATAGGTACATCTATCTCCTTCCTACCTCTTATAGTCGTCATCTCCTCCTTTCTCCTTGCCTCTACCCTTTTCCTGTAAATTCTCCTGGAAAGCAAACCTACTAAAAGACCTCTTACGCTCCAACCCGAGGACATATGACCAAAGTAGGATATATCAAGGACCGACACCTTTCCGGGAGATAAAATGTCTTCTATGGAAAGGCCTTCCTTTGAGAATATTCCCCATTCCTTCGCAGACAGGAACCTGTTCTCCAAAGCTTCCTTTACGTCCTTGTCGGCTCTTTCGTCCTCTCTTATAGCTTCTATTATCTCACGAATACCGTAGTTCTCCCTTTCGTTCAGGCTTCTCATCACCCTTTCAAGCAGAACGCCGAGCTTGTCAGTCAGCGGAATGTCGAAGGCCAGGGACCAGTCCTCCACGGATAGCTCCGAGGCCTTTATAGAAAAGGTTTCGTCGAAGGGTATGTTTTCCTTTTCGTAGTCTTCCTTGAAACCTCTTGGAACGTAAACATCGGCATCAAAGGTATTTGGTTCGAGGTCCCAGCTTTTCAGCAGGTCTATCTGCTTTTCGTTGGGATTCTTCAGACTCCACCAGATGCCCATGGTGTCTATCATGAGCATAGAAAGGTTTTGACGTATATCTTCAGGTAGGCGGAAAAACTCCTCGGCTATGACAGCTCCAGTGTACGACTTGCCCTGACCCCGCTTCCCACACAGCAAAGAAACGTGTGGCCTGGCGACGTCAAGGTAGACAGGGTTTGTGAGGTTGGCGTCCTCGCCTTCACCGACTATATGTTTTCCGAAGTAAACTGAACCACGTTTCCCGTACTTTTCTCTGTCGTCTTCGTCCCTTCCTATTATGATCTCTCGTAGTGGCATGTTTAAGATTATTGTTTTCAGTTTAAAAGTTATTTGACCCCTTCAGATGATAAACGCTCCTATTATGCCTATTATCCCTAAAAGCGTCGAGGTAAACCAGAGCCAGCCTCCCCAGAGGACAGTGTTTCCCCCGTCGAACGGGTGGACAGGAATCAGGTTTGAAAGACCTATCCAGAAGTTTATGAGGGAAACAAGCCAGAAGGTCCAGATACCGAGAAAGTAGTAAAGAGCTATGAAGACTGTGCCTATTATAAGGTTGACTATTGGGCCGGACGTCGAAACCAAGCCAAGCTCCACATCGTTTATACCTTCGGTTTTCCTGAGCCATCGGCCTGTTTCAGTGGCTCTCATTTTTGTCAGAAGAGGTATCGCAAGAACAGCTAAACCCTGGCTAAGTATGCCTGTAGCTAGCGTTAGAACTATTCCTATACTAGAAAGCTGCGACTTGCTTTCTATCCCCTCTAGATCCGAGAGCTTTTCATGTGCAACTTCGTGTGCGAAAAAGCTGAGAAAGACTATTATGAAGCATAAAACAAAGAACCCGGGGTTTATATTCTGTACGGTGAAGGCAGTCGCGACGACTAATACAGAAATCAAAAAATTCCTCCATTCTTCCTTCCCGGAGATCATTATTCTTCATCTTCCTTGATTACTTCTATATCCTTTCCGAGTACCTTCTCTGCAGCACGTACGTTTGATCCACCGGGTCCGATGGCCTTTCCAATCATCTCCTCATCAATATCTACACGGATGGGATCTTCTTCCTCTATCACTTCATTGATCTCTACGTCCATCATCTTCTCCAGCTTATCTTTTAGATCTTCAGCGATGTTATCACCCCTTCTCTGTGTGTTATTTGGCGAAGTTTATTTAAAAGTGTTATCCACATATTCGGTGCCAGCACCCTCCAACCTTCTTTTGATTCCGGGTAAATGACCGGCACCTACTACTGCAATGACCTCCTCGTGTCTTTCCGAAAGATCTTGGAGGACCCTTGCCATTATCTCGTCCCTTTCGTCTACAAGAACGCGGTAAAGTTCCGGTGTTCTCCTTGAAAGGAGCTCTGTTGCTTCCTCTACGATTTCTTCNGACGGGACCTCATCNAGGCTGAAACTGTACCTCTTTAGACCTCCGAAGAACAGGAGAAATATCTTAAGCTTGTTCAGAAGGCTTATCTCCTTGAACCTTTCCAGTGTTTTGTATATCGGCCTGTCCATGAGGTAGACTCTTATATTTTTCTCCTGGGCCTTTTCGACAGCTGTCAGCATCTCATCACCAGGCATAACACCTGTTTTCTCGGCAAGCTTCTTCTGTATCCATGAAGCCACTAGGAAGAAGAGAGATGGGTATCCACCCTTTTCGCCTGTCACCAAGGACCTGTACCTGCCTTCGTCTAACTCTACCGCTACGCAGTCAGCGCCTTCCTCTATCTCCTCCTCAATTCTTTTTATCGCTTGAGGTGATATATGTGAAGTTCCTACAAGTCTTATCATTGTCGACACCTAGACAAAGTATTGAAGAGCCTCCTCTACATCCCTTACTTCGACTACTTCAACGTCCACTTCTTCTTGTACATCTATCCTCTCCTCAACATACTCCGTTCTACATATCTCTATATTCCCGACTGACCTGCAGCTCTCCTCCATTGTATAGGTTACCTGTACCGACTGTCCTTCAGGCACTAGAAACTTCTCGAAGCCCTCGCGCTCCGCTGCCCTTGCCTTGGGGAGTATTCCACCGACTCTTCCTATTCTTCCGTCGGGTTCGACGGTTCCTGTCATAACGACGTCGTCGCGCAAACTACTGTTTTCTAAGGCAGCCATAGTAGCTACAGTTAAGGCTCCTCCTGCACTGGGACCTCCTATTATCGATGCCTCGAGGTCTATGGTGTAGGTCAGGTCGTACTCCCCTCGTTCTATTTCAAGATATTCCTTTGCGTAGGAGCTGGCTGCACGAATTGAGTGTTGGATATCGACCCAGAAAAATATATTTTCTATATCTACGAGTATCTTTCCAACTCCAGGATCTGCCCTAACCCAGGCCGATGAGACCACCCCTTCGCCGTGCTCTGTAGTACCGACTATATACGTTTTTACGCCTTCGGGAAGCGGTTCCACAGTACGGTTCCAGTCTATCGGCTCTCTTGTGACCTCTCTTTCAGGCCTTTCATGTCTTTGAATGGATATCTCGGGTAGAACTATCAAGGACGTAAGAGCGCCAGCTATGAATACGAGGATTAATGTCAAAACTAAGGCGAGACTGTCTTTCATAGTATCGGAATAGTGACAGGGAAGGGCCGGTTCGACAGCCTGACTGGAAAAGTTTACCTGTCCTCCTCCTCGGTCCTGCGATCCCCCGAACATCCGATCTACAGCTTAGGACTGCTCCCGCCAGGGCCTGGCCCGGTTCACTGCAGAGCGAATCCCGGAGGACAGGACGTCGACGTTGGAAGACAGGGCTTCCCCAGCCGGACGTGCCTGGCCGGCTTTTCGGTCGCCCTGTAGAGGCTTTGGGCTTGAGATGACCCCTAACCATCCGACCTATCCCTGTCGGGGTTAACTTTCACCTACAAGTTTAAAGGGTTTTCGGTCTTGAATTTTAGGCACTACATCCCTCCAAAACTAATAAACTTTTGGATACCATATAAGTAACATGGTATCACAGACAAAAGCCCATCTATTCTGGATACTGGGATCTGNTTTACTTTTTGCAGGTATGAGGCTCGCGGTAGAGGCAGACAGGACCATAATAGGAGCTACAACTGCTAGATACTATGCAGCTCTGTTACTTTCCTTCGCTTTGATTCTCACAGGCGGTCTCCTATGGATTGTGGTAGGCGGTGCACTTGGAAGGGATTAACAGTACTTTTTTTATTACTTTACCTTAAAAACCTCGTCTTCTTCACGGACCCGCTGATCAACCTTCATGCCTATTACATCACCCTTACCTGCTTCTTCTACGTCTTCTCTATCTATCTCCATGGATTTGACTTTCTGGATAAAGTCAGTGGTTGCACCTTTGAAGTGAACTTTATCCCCCAGCTCTAGCTCTCCTTCCAGAGCAACAATACCCACGGATATGTCAGTGAAGTAGTGATCGACCTCACCTATTTTTTCCTCTGACATAGCAATAATAATTTCTTTTCAGTAAATATAAGCTTCAGACCCACCTGAACCTTTAAAGCCAAAAACAAAAATTATACTGGTAGTATGAAGCTCGTTGTCAAAATAGGCGGTTCTATATCCATGAACGAAAACGGCCCGGACTACAGCTACATTTCAAAGTTTCTCGATGTAATTGATGGATTGAGCGAGGACCATAAGATTTCTATATGTGTAGGAGGCGGTGAATTCGTCGGCAGTTATTCAAAGGCTATAGAGGACTTCGGTTTGATGGACGACGAGAGGGAGCTCTGTTTCGTGGAGCTCATGAGAGCTAATGTAATGCTACTTTCGCTTTTGACGGGTAAAGAGCCTCTTTTTGATCTTTCAAGCTACCAGGGCAAGGAGGCCGTAGTTTCTGGTATAGAACCTGGAAGAAGTACAGACGCCAATGCAGCCGAGGTCGCCGAGGGGATGAATGCAGATCTCTTCGTAAAACTAACGGACGTAGACGGTATATACGACAAGGATCCGGCGGAACACGACGATGCGGAGTTTCTGGAAAAGATGAGATTCGAAGAACTGGAGACTGTCAAAGGCGAAGAAACGCCTCTGGACTACGGTATTTTAGATCCCTTGGCCATGGAGATATTAAAGGAAAACAGGATCACAACTGTTTTGGCTAACGGAAGGGATCCGAACAACCTCAGAAAGATTGTGCAAGGAGAGAGGATCGGTACCTGGATCGAGTAATTAGAAACCTATTTAAGAATAGAGTTTTATTTTTCCCTTGTGGTATTTTATGTCCGAGGTCATAGGAAGAGGTGCTGAGGCCGTTCTGAAAAAGGAAGAGTTCATGGACGGTTACTGCGTCGTCAAGGAGAGGCTGAAGAAGGGTTACCGCGTGGAGGAACTGGACGAGAAGCTCAGGAAGGAAAGAACGAAGGAAGAGTCGAAGCTTCTTTCTGAAGCGAGGCGTGTTGGAGTTTCTACACCTCAGGTCTACGAAAGACAAGAAAACGTGATCAAGGTTGAGTTCTTGGACGGCGACAAGGTGAGAGATCTTGTCCCTGAGTACAGCGAAGAGGAAAGAGAAAAACTGGCAGAGGAGATAGGCACTTGCATAGCGAAGCTGCACAACCGAGGTATAGTTCACGGCGACCTTACAACTTCCAATATGATAGTCAAGGACGGAGAACTTTACTTCATAGACTTCGGTCTCGGTTACTTTTCAAAGAGCGTAGAAGACAAGGCTGTGGATCTGTATCTGCTCTGGGAGGTCTTGGACAGTACACACCCTGATTACAGGGACGAGCTCTGGGAAAGTATTACGGAAAGCTACAAGGAAACCTGCGACTCTTCTGAGCAAGTTATGAGAAGAGTTGATAATATAGCAAAGAGGGGAAGGTATGTCTCTGACAGATAAGATATTTGGAAGGGAAGAGCTGAAGGAAAGGATAAAGTTTCTCGAAGACAAGGTAGATAACCTCGAGGATGAGAAGGAGGAGCTTAAGAGAAAGGCGGACAAGGAGGAGGAAAGGGCCAAGGAAGCGGTATCGGAGAAACAGGAGCTTGACAGAAAGATAAAGAAAGAGCAGGATAAGCTGGCATCGCTCCAGGACAAGCTCAAAAAGAAGGAGTTTTTAGAGGACAAGGTTCCTGGAACGAGCGAGAAAACTCTTTTAGGCAGGGATAAAACCGAAAACGTTTTGGATAAGTTAAGCAGCATGGAAAGCAAGGAGGAGGACATGGTAACTGTATTTCTACCCGAGGGAAGTTCTGTAGACGATATCAACTCCCAAGGTTTCCTTCAGACAAACTTGACCCTTAACCAGCTGAGGAGGCTAAAGGAGGAGAGCTCGCAGACGGGCATGGCTTTATTCCATACAGAGGACCTTCTCAACCTATTAATTAAGCCTCCTGTCCCTGTCACGAAGGAGGACTGGTTTAAGGACACTTGCTTTGAGGTTGAGCCTGTTTCTGAGAAGCTTGAAGAGGAAGTTGGCTTCGTGTTCCTTTCTGCAGGCGGGTCTTCGGTTGCTCTCTTTTCCGGTGAAATAGAGGACTTTGAGATAGTGAAGAGCAAGATAAAGGGAAAGCATAAAAAAGGTGGTTTTAGCCAAGGAAGGTTCGAGAGGGGAAGGGAGGAAGAAGTTAAGAAACATCTGGAAAAGGTAGCCGATGCCTGTGAAAATGTCTTGCCGGAAGAGGTTGGCAAAATAGCTATCAGCGGCTCCTCGGATATGATAGGTAGTTTCATTGAACGTGATATCTTTGAGAAAAAGAGGCTTTTCGAGAGAAGCCTGGACGTTTCAAGGATAGAGGACAAGGAGAGCTTGGAGAGAGCTTTCCACAAGTTCTGGAAATCCGAGCTTATTCGCCTTTAAACTCCTTTTCCTCCATTTCTACAGGTATAGAGTTCTTTTTGACCCTGTGTTCTATGTAAAGGGTCCCTAGGGTAGTGACAAATGCGGTTCCAAGTATCACGGAGAAGACTATTTCGGGAAATATTTCTGTTCCAGCAATCCCGTACTCAACTGCCGGAGTTGATGCCAGAACGGCTGCAGCAAGTCCCCTTGGGGACATAAAGACCATTATCCATTTCTCCATGCTGCTGAATCCGCTTCTTATAGAAACTATCTGAACAGCCACATACCTAGTAAAGATTATCGCCACTGTAAATATCCCTCCGTACAGGAAAAGCTGGGGATTTTCAAAGGTTATGAGTATACCGAGTATAACGAAGAAGAAGGTCTTTACGAAGAAGGATATCTGCCCCTGAAACTCCTTCGTTTTCTCTGTGAGACCAAAATATTTCTTCTCGAGGCCGAGCATATCCGTGATCTTCTTTGCGTTTCCAAGGACAAGACCTACCATGAATGAAGCTACAGCTCCGTGGCCTCCAAGGAACTGGACTGCGGCGTAGATGAAGAAAAGGAAAGAAAGTGTAAGCATATAGTGGTAGTCCTGCCCCTTTATATGTCTCAGGACGGAGAGCCAAACTATTCCTGCAACGAGACCAACGACTATGGACACGGAAAAAGTCGAGACAACGTTCGCGAGTCCCTGTCCCGTGAGCGATCCCATACCGCCTCCTCCTACTATAAAGTCCATGAGGACAAGTGCAACTATTATACACAGGGGATCGGTTATAACGGACTCTATATCAAGCGTGAGGCGAGATTTCTTGCCGAAGTCCTCAAGCTCCGAGACTACAGGTATGACTATCGCCGAAGAGACACCACCTACTACTGTTCCGAGAAGAACGGAGTTGAGCACGGTTATTCCATCGATGATGAAGAAAGCTATTCCGCTAACTGCTGCGGCGGAAAGCACAAATCCAAGTACAGCAAGCAAGGTTCCACGGGGAACCTGACCTATAACCTTGTCGGCCTTCAGGTTCAGCCCTCCATCGAAAAGTATCATGAGGAGAGCCAGGGCTGAGACATATGGTGTTATTTGAAGTATAAGCTCCCTCTCGAATATACCTAAAAAAGGGCCTAGAACCACACCCAGAAGGAGAAGGAAAAGTATATCGGGGATGCCTGTCTTTTTGAACACGTAGTCTCCGAGGAAGCCTATGCCTACGATGGAGGCTATTATAAGGAAGAGTACGCTTATGTCCATAATACCAGCTAAAGAAAATTATGAGGGAAAACTTAAAAAGGAAGCTGTTAGTATTAACTTTTGGTGTTTTTATGGACGAGATGGAACCTGAAGGCGAAGTTCTGGAGATAGATGAACCGAAGTTCGAGTGTCTTGTATGCGAGGAGATGTTGGAGTTTGATTTTGAACCAGGACCGATGGAGCCTGAAAATCCCGAGGAGTTGCCCGAAGAGTTTGAGGAAAACATCGCCACTCCAGAGAACTTCACGGAAGAGGTCGAGTCAGAGATCGATGAGAACAGCAGCGAGGAGACGATGCGTATAGACTGCGAGTGTGGTGCTGAGTACCTGATCAAAAAGATTCCTGGTGTGCCTGGCTTTGAAGTTACACATCTGATTGAGAGCGAGCCCGAGCTCGCCGAAAAGGAGTTTGAACAGGAGTTCGAAATTTAAGCTTTAATAGTAGGAGCTCAACTTACTTTTCCTATGGCTTTGAATCTTTTCCCCTTTGATGAGATTCGATCAGGTCAGGACGAGATTGTTTCTGATGCTGAGGAAGCTTTGAAGCAAGGAAAGAACCTTATAGCACATGCTCCATCGGGACTTGGCAAAACAGCTGCTTCGCTCTCACCGAGCCTTGAATACGGCCTGAAGAACGACAAAACGGTCTTCTTTCTCACGCCGAAACACTCACAGCACAAGATGGCGGTGGAGACCACTGAGAAGATAATGGAGAAACATTCCGTAGATATAACTGTGGCAGATATGATAGGTAAAAGGTGGCTCTGCAGTGCTGAAGGTATAAGGGATATGAGCTCCTCGGACTTCCAGGACTATTGTAAGACCTTGAAGGAAGAGGAGAGGTGCAGGTACTACAACAACACGTTCGAAGATATATCATCTCTTTCAGACAAGGCTGTGAAGAAGCTTTCAGAGCTTAAAGGCGAGGCTCTTCTAGCCGAGGACGTCAAGAGGAAGACGGAAAAGTTCTGTACATACGAGATACTTGTCAACCACGCCAAGCAGTCCGACCTGATTATAGGAGACTACTTCCATATATTCCATCCGGGTGTCAGGCAGGCTTTCTTGAACAAGGCTGACAAGGTCCTGGAGGACAGTATTTTGGTTGTCGATGAAGCCCACAACCTTCCTTCTAGAACACGCAGCCTTCTCTCGAAGAAGCTGAGCACCTACCAGATTTCGAGAGCACAGAAAGAGGCCGGTGAGTTCGGATACCTCGAGGAGAGGAGAATACTTGAGGACCTTGAAGATATAATCGTAGATCTTGGTAAGGATATGGACTCACGGGAGGAGGAGATAACCAAAGAGGATCTAAAGAAGAGGATAGACAAGATAGAAGACTACGATACCTTGATAGACAGGATGGAGAGAGTTGCTAGGGACGCCTATGAGGAGAACGACAGGAGTTACTGTTCTTCCTTGAAGGACTTTCTTGAAGCCTGGAAGGGAAAGGACGAAGGCTTTGTTCGTTTTGTGAGAAAAAGGAAGTCAAGAAACGACAACATATACTATACCTGCCTCTACGAATGTCTCAACCCACAGCTTTCTACAAAGGAGGTCTTCGACGAAGCCCATTCCTCGATACTTATGTCCGCGACTCTTACACCTATGCGCATGTACTCTGACCTTCTCGGACTGGAGGAAGGAGGAACCTTCAGAAAGGCCTACTCCTCACCGTTCCCGTCCGAGAACCGGAGCTATCTCGTTGTTGATTCCGTGACTACGAAGTACAAGGAAAGGGACGAGGAGCAGTTCGAGAAGATAGCATGGTTTTTATCCAAAAGCTTGGAGGAAGTTCCAGGAAACGCCTCTGCATTCTTCCCTTCCTACAAGCTCCGGGATCAGGTAAAGGACAAGATAAGTACGGACAAAAGAGTTCTCCTCGAGAAGAGGAACATGAGTAAGGAGGACAAGTCAGAGCTCCTAGACCTCTTCAGGAAAAGGAACGACTGCTTTCTCCTTGGTATTTCGGGAGCCTCCTTTTCTGAAGGTGTGGACTTTCCTGAAAGGTCCATGGACGCTGTATTCGTTGTTGGCTTACCGTTAAAGGAACCGGATCTGAAAACTAAAGCCCTTATAGACTTCTACGAGTACAAGTTCGGAAAGGGATGGGACTACGCCTACATATATCCTGCAATGAAGAAGGCCTTGCAGGCTGCAGGAAGATGCGTTAGGACGAAAAAGGACAGGGGTGCAGTAGTTTTCATGGACAGGAGATATACTTGGAGCAACTACAGGAAGGTCTTCCCTCCTGAAGTGAAGCTTGAGGATACGGACGCGCCCTGGAAAGAATTAGGGGAGTTCTTTTCTCAGTAGCCGAGTGCTAGAATCTTTAGTATTCTGTCCTTGTTGGTGGAGGGATCGAAATTCCAGATTATCCTTGAGTCGGACCTCTCTGTGATCGCCTTTACAAGCTCAGTTGCCTTCCAGTGAAGTTCCGGGTTTCCCTGGACCAGGAGCAGGAGGTTTTTCTTCTCCTCTAAACTAAGGTTTATGTTCTTCAGTATCTGCTCTTCGTTCACAGTTGGAAATACCTGGAGGTAGCTGCTTTCTATATCCCCGTTAAGCATTTCCTCGATGTGTTCTTCGTCGAGACTGAACCCGTTGTTGAGAAACAGTCTGAGCTTCTTCCTGACGGCTGAGTTGTCTATTCTCTGAAGCAGTCTTTCCTCCATAGTGGTTCCTCCTCACATTACTGCGAGATAGCCTAAGAATTAGAAGTTCTTGTTAAAAAGCTTTACGGCTTCCCAACAAATAAATACCTCGATAAGAATTTTCTTTATGGTAAGATGGTCGAGAGTTCAGCTCCCGGTAATATTTTCCTTCTGGGTGAACACTCCGTAGTTTACGAGAGGCCTGCACTTCTTGCATCTCTGGGAAGAAGGACATACGTTTCCGGTGACAAGAGAGATGACGAAAAGGTTTTCGTGGTCTCGGACAACTACGGAAAAATAGAGTCTGATATAGAGAGTCTCGGCAAGAGAATGTACGAGTCACAAGGCAATTACATGGACGAACTGGATCCTCTGAGGCATCTGATAAGCTACTTCCATAGAGTTGTCAACGACCTCGACCGTGGTTTTGAGGCAAAGATAGAATCAGAGATACCTAAGGATTCCGGTGGACAGAGCAGCTCTACCGCCGTCCTTACAGCTTTCTTCGACTTTCTCAACGAGCTCTACGGTGGTGGTGTAGACAAAGGCGACTACTTTTCACATCTCTACCCGTTACAGGTTAAGATTCATGGAGGAGCTGCATCAGGCTCGGAGTTCGCCTCAAGCATCTTTGGGGGTTACAACAAGGTCGTCAAGACTCCTGACGGACAGAGGCCTGTCGAGTTTGAAAACCTCGGAAACCTTGAACTGGACCTGGTCGTAGGAGACACCGGGGTAAAGGCAAAAACCGACGAAACGGTCAGCAAGGTCAGGAGGAACTGGCAGAACAACAAGAAAATGTATGAGTCTTACTTTAACAGTATAGCGGACCTCGTGGGAAGAGCTGAAAAGGCAATAGAGGAGAAGAATCTGGAGGAGCTCGGTTACCTTATGAATGAAAACCATAGAATTCTCTCCAAGCAGCTTGAGGTGTCGCATCCCAAGCTCGAGGAGTTTGTCGAAGCTGCTAGGGAAGCAGGAGCTTATGGAGCTAAGCTCTCTGGAGGCGGGGGAGGAGGAATTATGGTTGCTTTATGTGACGAAAGTAATAAAAAGGATGTGAGAGAAGCAATAGAGGAAAAGGGTGGAAAGGCGGGTATCACAGAGGTAGGGGTTCCAGGAGTCATGAGGGAATAAGATGGCCAGAAAAGTAGAAGATTATGATATTTCTTCGGGAATGAACCTTGAAGAGCTGGTTGATCAGATGGACAGAGCCGGTGGCTTCCAGGCCAAAAATATATCTAGAGCCAGTGAAATTGTGAGCGAAATGAAGAGGGACGAGGATTCCATAAACTTCCTTTCCTTTCCTGCATGTATAGTTTCAACAGGCACAAGAGGTATCTTACGTGACTTATTGAAGGAGAACATCTTCGATGCAGTTGTTACTACCTGCGGAACTCTGGACCACGACGTTGCGCGCTACTTTTCCGAATACCATCATGGAAGCTTCGAGGCCGACGACAAGGAGCTTCACCAGGAGGAGACACACCGTCTCGGGAACATCTTCATACCACAGTCCTCCTACGGCGAGGTGGTCGAAGACAATTTGCAGCCGCTCCTGGAGGAGATTAACGAACAAAAGGACGAAATAGCTCCATATGAGCTGGTCTGGGAGCTCGGAAAGCGTATGGACGAGAGTTCTCTGTGTTACTGGGCTTGGAAGAACAAGATTCCTGTATTTATACCGGGCATCACTGACGGGGCTGTAGGAACGCAAGTTTGGTTTTTTCGACAGGACCACGACTTTACGGTGGACGTCTGGAAGGACGAGGATGAAATATCTAACATGGTCTTCGACGCGGAGAGGACCTCAGGCCTTATACTCGGTGGGGGAATATCCAAGCACCATACCATCTGGTGGAACCAGTTCATAGGAGGCCTGGATAGGGTGGTTTACGTGACCACAGCTGCTGAATGGGACGGCTCGCTCTCAGGCGCCAGACCGGAGGAGGCTATTTCGTGGAGCAAGGTTCAGGAGGAAGGAAAGACCGTGGAGGTAAAAGGCGATATAACAGCTTTACTTCCCCTTATTTCATCGAAGGTTCTTTGAGGTTAAATATAGGTTTAAATATTTTTCTCTGTAAATCATTCCTGTGGTTGTGGCAAGAATATGTCCCAAAGCAGTAATAAGTACGTTGCAGTTGAAGTTTATGCTGATTTACCCCAGAAAGACGATAGAATAGTTTTTCTTGGGATAAGGAGCGATCAAAAGGATTATGCATCTCAAAAAGCCGCACTTCCAGGAGGACATATAGAAGAAGGTGAAACAGAAAAAGAGGCTGCTCTTAGAGAACTTTCTGAGGAAACAGAACTTGATCCTGATGAAGACAAACTGGAGGAAGTCGGCTACTTGAAACGTTCTTGGGTAGAAGCATATGGATTCCGTTACAAGCTTAATTCAGAAGAAGTCGGGGATATGTGTCCTGGCAATAAGGAGTTTGAGGAGATTGTTCCTGCAAGTATGAAGGAAACCTCAAAGCTATGTATGAGCTATGATGATAAGGACAACCTCGGCCTTGAATCATTGACATCAATTTATTTCGAGGAGATTGGTAAAAGGATGAACGAAGGTATAGGGTTGTATGGTCTCGATGAGAAAAGTAAAGCCAGGACCCCGTGACTTTGTTAGACAAACAACGATCAAAATAAACGACAATTTTTATATATTTGTTCCGAACAAAAGGGTGTAGTATGAGTTTGAGGGAGTTCGTGGGGGACAGAGACAAGAACCTGATAACCGATAAGGTCAGTCCTGACTATGAGCTCCCGGCTTTGATTTCCAAGGACGAGTCGAAGCCGATAGTTTTTGAGAACATAGAAGGCTATCCTGACTGTAAGGTAGTTTCTAATATAGTTTCTTCAAGGGAGCTTTTGGCCGAGGCTCTTGGTACAGAAAAGGAAGGTATAATTCAAAGGATAAGCAGTTCCCTTGACAACCAGATGGAGTGCAGGGAAGCTGAGCCGAAGTTCAGGAAGATCTGCGAGAAACCTGACATAAAGGAGGAAATACCGGTACCTATCTTCTATAAGAACAAGGAGAGGAGGTACTTTGCTTCCGCGATGGTAGTTGCCAAGGATCCTGAGACAGGCACCCACAACGTTTCCTTCCACCGACTAATGCTCCAGGAGAAGAACAGGCTTGTTATGCGCCTTGTCAAGAGGCATCTCCACAGTATTTACGAAAGGACAGATGGTCCCCTGGAAGTTGCTATAATCATGGGAGTGGATCCTGCCGTGGAAGTTGCTGCGGCGACCTCCTTTTCACCAGAAATGGATGAGTTAGAACTTGCCAACGCTTATATGGAAGGCGGACTTGAAGTTTCCGAGGTGAAAGGACTCAAGGTTCCCAGCGACTCCGAGATAGTTATGTTCGCAAGGATTCTGGAAGAAAAGGCTGAGGAAGGACCTTTTGTGGACCTCTCCGATACTTGGGACAAGACAAGGCAGCAGCCCAAGGTTGTCGTGGATGAACTATGGATGAGAGATGAACCGTATATAAGAATACTTCTTCCTGGGAAGGGAGAGCACAAAAACTTGATGGGAGTTCCACAGGAGCCGAGGATATACAAGATAGTGGAGAACACTGTGCCGACTGTAAAGAACGTTGTGCTTACACAGGGCGGATGCTCATGGCTTCACGGGGTTGTACAGATAAAGAAAAGAAACGAAGGTGATCCTAAGAACGCAGGAATGGCAGCATTGGCCGCTCACCCATCAATGAAGAAAGTAACTATCGTGGACGAGGATATAGATCCTGCGGATTCTGAGGAGGTGGAATGGGCTACCGCAACTAGGATGCAGCCCGATAAGGACATAATCTTTATAGAACGTGCCAAGGGCTCGTCCTTGGATCCTTCGCAGGACTACGAAAACAGGCTTATGACCAAGTGGATCGTAGATGCAACAGTTCCCTTTGAAGGTAAGGATAAAGGGGAGTTCGAGAGAGCTGAGCTTCCGGGACAAGACCTTGACCTGGATGACTACAGGTGAATACAATGGAAGACGATGATTTCCGTAAGATAAAGGAACTGTATGAAGGTGAGGAGGATCCTGTTCCTGCCCACTCCTTTGAGAACCATGTCCTTGAAGTTTATGAGAACGCGAAGGGGCTGCTGAACGGAAGGGAAGTGGACGAAGAAGTTGTGGAGTACGCTGCTCTTTTACATGACGTAGGAAGACAGTTCCCTGGCGAAAAGGGACATGCAGAAAAGGGAGCAGAGGTAGCAAGGAAGTTTCTTACTGAGGAACTGGATAAAGACGAAGAGTTTGTTGAAAAGGTTTCAGAATGTATAAGACATCATTCAAATAGACCGCATCTTGATCCGCCTACCAGGGAAGCTGAACTGGTTTGGGCAGCCGACAAGATGCACGCTGCAGGTGCCACAGGTCTATGCAGATTTCTTCTGACCCTTGGTGCTAAGAAATACTCACCCGAGGACGCTGTAGACATACTTGAAAGAAGAGTTTTCGAAGCAGAGGAAAGACTTAACAGATTCGGTTTTGAGGATCTTACCGAGGAGCTTGAAATCTTAAAGGACTTTGTAAAACAGTATAAGGAGGAGAACCATGCACCTGACTAAGGAAGAGGAGAGGATGCTGGAGTCGGACAATCCTGCCGTCCGAAAGGCAATGAAGCTTCTGGTTAAACTGGGCGATATCTACGGCGCCGAGGAGATGGTAGAGGTAAAATCTGCCCAGGCTTCAGGCGTCTCCTACAAGTCGATAGGCGATCCTGGAATAAAGTTCCTAAAAGAGTTCGTAGATGAAGGCGCTGAGGTTTCCGTACCTACCTTTGCAAATCCTGCAGGCATGGACCTTGAAAGGTGGAAAGAAATGAATATAAGCGAAGATTTTGCCGAGAAGCAGAGAGAAATTGTCGAAGCTATGAAGAAGATGGGCATAACTATAGCGTCGTCCTGCACACCTTATTTGTGGAGTAACCTGCCTAGAAGGAACGAGCATATAGCCTGGGCTGAATCATCGGCGGTTTCCTTCGCAAATTCGGTAATCGGAGCTAGGACTAACAGAGAAGGCGGTCCCTCGGCTCTCTCTGCCGCTATAACAGGAAGAACACCTAAACATGGCTTACATCTTGAAGAAAACAGGGAACCTACGCATGTTGTTCAGGTCGATGCTTCCCTTGACGATATCTCTGACTTCGGAGCTCTTGGTTCCTGGGTCGGTCAAAGAGTCGAGGACGGCAAGCCCTACTTTATCGGTATTGGCTCCGCGGGTACGGATGAGCTCAAGTCCCTCGGTGCCGCCATGGCAGCTTCGGGTGCTGTAGCCCTTTACTTCGTCGAGGATATAACTACGGACCCGAAGGAAGTTTCGAATCTCGAGAAGCTCAGCTTCGGTGAAAAGGAGAAGAAGGAAGAGTACGACAAGCTCACTGCCTCTGAAGAACCGGAACTCGTGGTTTTCGGCTGTCCTCACTGCTCTATAAACGAGATAGAGGATATAGCGAACAGACTTGAAGGTCAAAAAGTCAAAAAAGATCTATGGGTTTTCACAAGCAAGGCTGTTAAGGCCTGGGCTGACCGCATGGGCTATACAGATATTATAGAAAGGGCAGGTGGTAAGGTACTTTCAGATACATGTAACGTTGTCTGTCCTATAGAGGATATGAAGTACGAAAAAATGGGCACCAATTCTGGCAAGGCCGCGAATTATTTACCTGGCTTCTGCGAACAGGACGTCCTGTTCGCTAACACGACCGAGCTTATAGACAAGGTGATAGAATGAAAGTGAATGCGAGAGGGGTCACAGAAGGAAAGGCTGAAGGCGAAGTCTTGTTTTCCAGCGAACCTATAGGCTTCTACGGTGCCGTAGATATAGAGACTGGAGAGTTTATAGAAGAGGGACACGAACTGGAGGGAGAGAATATAACGGGGAAAGTCCTTGTATTCCCAAAGGGAAAGGGTTCAACGGTAGGTTCTTACGTGCTTTACGGGCTTGCAAAGAACGGCAATGCTCCTTCAGCTATAGTCAACGAGGAAACAGAAACTATTGTCGCGACAGGATGTATCTTAGGTGAGATTCCCTGCTTAGATAACCTAGAGGTAGAATTAAGCGAATTCGAGGACGGTCAGAGAGTAACTGTAGACGCTGATGAAGGCGAGGTTGTGCTCAAAAATGAGTGAAAAAAGGATAGTTCTTGCATTGACAGGAGCTTCAGGAATACCTATAGGTTTAAGACTGGCTGAAGAGCTTTCCGAGGACTTCAAGCTTTTTACGATTGTTTCGGATTCCGCGGTCAAGGTAATGGAAGAAGAGACTGATAGCAAGAAGGAAAAAATGGAGAAGTTGGAAAGCCTTTCAGAGGAGGTTTACTCTGAAGAAGAGGTCGAAGCCTCTGTAGCCTCCGGGTCCTTCCAGACCGAAGGTATGATAATGTGTCCCTGTTCTATGAAGACTTTGAGCGGACTCGCAACGGGAAGGTCTTCTAACCTCATCGAAAGAGCAGGCGACGTCTGTATTAAGGAGGACAGGAAGCTCGTGTTGGTTCCCAGGGAAACACCCTTCAATCAGATACATCTGGAAAACATGTTGAAGCTTTCCAGGGTAGGTGCTGATATAGTTCCTCCTGTACTTGGATTCTACTTTGATCCTGACGGCCTCGGTGACGTTGTTGACTACACCGTCGGTAAGGTCTTGGAAAGGTTTGAAATATCTAAGGGTCTATATGATACATGGGAAGGTGAGAGATCATGAGCTTGAAGGTCCTGAAAGTGGGAGGTTCGATAATAACACAGAAGGAGAAGGAAGAACCTTCGCCTGACCTGAAGCAGATGGAGAGAATCGCGTCTGAAATAAGCTCCTCATTCTCCGAACTTTCAGGTCTAGTGCTTGTTCACGGTGCGGGTAGCTACGGACATCCTATAGTCAAGAGGACAGGTATTCACGAAGGTCTGAAAAATGAGAGGGACAAGGTACATTTCGCCGAGACACAGCGCCTTCAGAACGAGCTGAACTCGATATTTACCGACATTTTAATAGAGAACGGTGTACCCGCCTTCCCTGTTCAACCCTCCGCTTCTGCTATTATGCACGGTAACCTGGAAGAGATGAACCACGAAGTTGTTGAGAACTTGATCAAGGAGGACGTTGTTCCAGTTCTTTACGGTGTTCCAGCCTACGATAAGGAGAACGGCTGTTCGATACTTTCCGGTGATGAGATACTGCCTTATCTCGCTGAGAAATTATCTGCAGAGGAAGTGCTCCATGGAACCAATGTTGAGGGTATATACACTTCGGATCCACGTGATAATCCAGAGGCTAAAATTGTCAGGAAGATAAGTTCACTGGACGAGGTGCGTGAATATCTTGGGGGAAGCAAAGACACTGACGTTACAGGTGGCATGGAGAACAAGGTCAGGCATATACTTGAATCAGAACTTTCTGGTAAGATATTTGATGCATCTAAGAAGGGTAACATTCAAAGGGCTCTTAGAGGTGAGGAGGTTGGGACGCATATAAGTCCCTAAGCTTTTTTTTTGTATTTTCCACATCCCTCAACTATTTTTATTTCCGGTTCAATTTTATTTCTATGAAATACTCCGAGCTGTGTGACTACTACGAGCGGTTGGAAGATACAACCAAGAACTTAAAGATGAGGGACATAGTTGCAGAGCTTCTGGAGGAGGCGCCTTCCGAAGATCTCGAACTCATAACCCTTGCTTCCATGGGCCGTGTTTTCCCTGCTTCCGTGGACAAGGATATAGGAATTGCTGGAAAGCTTATGCAGAAGATAATAGCCAAGTCCTACGGAGCTGCAGAAGAGGAAGTTGTTGAAAAGTTCAAACAAACGGGTGACCTCGGAAAGACAGCCGAGTATTTCTGTGAGAACAACAGACAGAGGAGCTTGATGACCAAGGAGCTTACGGTCAAAAAAGTTTTCGAAAACCTGAGAAAGCTTCCTGAGACAACCGGAACGGGATCTGAGGAGAGGAAAGAAAGACTCGTCAGGGAACTCTTGACTTCTGCGGAGCCGGTTGAGGCGCGTTACGTTGTAAGGACCACACTACAGGAGATGCGAATAGGTGTCGGGGAAGGTACGGTCAGAGACGCTATAGCCGTAGCATTTGGTGTTCCAAAGGAAAAGGTGGAGAACGCCTTCTTCAAGCTAACCGACTACGGGGAGGTCGCTAAAATAGCCAGAAAGAAAGGAGAAGAAGGTCTTGACGACGTGGAGATAGAGGTCGGAAGACCCCTTAGAGTTATGCTGGCTGAAATATCAGAGTCTTTACAGGACGCTTTGGAGGAGTACGAAAACCCTGCAGTCGAGGTTAAGCTTGACGGATTTAGAGGTCAGATACACAAGGACGGCGATGATATAACGCTTTACTCACGTCGCCTGGAGGATAAGACGGACCAGTTTCCCGAAGTTGTCGAATGGGCCAAGGAGTGCTTGAAGCCCGAAGAATGTATTGTGGACTGCGAGATCGTAGCTGTCGATGAAGAAGGAAAACCTCTTGCGTTCCAGAACCTGTCGAAGAGGATACAGAGAAAGTACGATATTCAAAGGATGAAGGAGGAGATACCTGTTCAGGTAAACTGCTTTGATCTGTTCTACGTTGACGGCGAAAGCTTCATGGAAAGTAGTTTGAAGGATAGGTGGGAGAAGCTCAATGAAATTGTTGTTGAGAGAAAAGGAAAGTTCAAGCTTGTTGAGCACCTGGAGACGAACGATATGGAGGAGGCCAACAGCTTTTATCAGAAGGCACTCGGACAGAAACAAGAGGGTGTCATGGTGAAGAACCTCGACGCGAAGTATCAACCCGGAAAGCGTGTCGGCTACTGGAAGAAAGTCAAGGAAACAATGGAGCCTCTTGACCTTGTAGTTGTAGAAGGCATATGGGGTGAAGGCAAGAGATCACAGTGGATCTCTTCACTTATGCTTGCTGTACGGGATCCGGACACAGGTGACTTCTTGAAGACAGGTAAGATGGCTACAGGTATGACCGAGGAGCAGCTACAGGAGATTACGGACAAGATGGAAGAACTGATCATATCCGAAGACGGAAGAACCGTTAAAGTCAGACCCAAGATAGTCGTCGAGGTCGGTTACGAGGAGATACAGAAAAGCCCGAAGTATGACACCGGTTACGCGCTCAGATTCCCAAGACTGCTGCGCTTTAGGTACGATAAGTCTCCGGAGGAAGTCGACATTGTCGAAAGACTTAAAAGTCTTTACCGGAAACAGAATAATTAGTTACTACAACGAAGTGAAAAAGTACTTAAATGTGTGGGACGAATAAAAGAATGGTGAACAAAAATGGTTGCATCAGATGAAGTTTTAGATCAATTAAAGACTCTCGGCCTTAACTCCTATCAAAGAAAGCTGTGGACTGCACTTTTATCCAATGGAACTTCAACTGCAGGTGAGCTTTCCGATATTTCTGATGTTCCTAGGAGCAGGACCTACGACGTTTTGGAGAGTTTAGAGGATCTTGGCCTCGTAAGAATACAGTCCGGTAAGCCTATGAAATACACGCCCGTGGACCCAGATGAGAGTCTGGAAAGACTTAAGAAGAACTATAAACAGGAGTATGAGGAGAAGAAGAAAAAGATAGATAGATTAAAGGATAGCGATACCTTTGAAGATCTTAAAGAACTTTACAGTTCAGGTGTCGAGTCAACAGACCCTGGTGAGCTTTCTGGAGCCCTCAAGGGAAGGTACAAGATGCTACAGCAGCTTGAATCCATGTTCAAGAACTCCGAAGACAGGATACATCTTATGACTTCTGAGGACGGTTTGAAGGAAATACACAACAACCACATAAACCATCTTCGAGATGCTCATGAAAGAGGAGTTGACATAAAGATAGCAGCCCCTGTCAGCGAAGAGGGAAGGGATATCGTTGACAAGCTATCCGAATTTGCTGAAATAAGACACATTCCAAGCAATGAAGACGCCATAGGTAGGTTTTCCATTGTCGACGGCAATGAGTTTACCTTTGCTCTGACACACGAAGAAGAAGTAGATCCAACACAGGATGTTTCATTCTGGTCCAAGAGTGACCACGCAGCAAGTGACTTCCTTGAGCCGCTTTTCCAGGACTACTGGAAGAAGCTGAATAAGCCGAACAACGACAATTGAAGCTGTGTTAAATTAAAAGTCAAGAGCGTACAGCTTTGGAATTTCTAATTCAGTTTTTTGAGCTACTTCTTCTGTCTTCAGTTCCACATCTTCTTCACTTCCTAAGAGCAGTTGTAAAATCCCGGGCTCTCTTCTATACTCTTTAAAGTTCACAGTTTCATTGAGGTGATCCTCTACGATCTGCTCTGCTTTACCTCTTGCGCCAAGTTCGTCAATGAGACCCACTTCCTTACCGTCTTTTCCTGTAAATATTCTTCCTGTAGCCACTTCTTCTAACTCCTCATCAGTTAGCTCCCTGTTTTCCGAAACAGTTGTGATGAAATCCGTCTGGGTCTGGTTCAGTATATCCTTGAATATATCCTCCTCCTCGTCTGTTATATTCCTGTACGGTGAGCCCATTTCCTTTAGCTCACCTTCCTTCAGTTCTACGTGCTCGATTCCGTATTCATCCATGAGTTCCGAAAACTCGAGATAGGAAGCAGTGACTCCTAACCCGCCGGTTATAGTTAAAGGATCAGTTACTATTTCATCACATGCAGAGGCTGCCCAGTAGGCTCCTGAAGTCGCGTAGTCCTTGAACTGGCAGACTGTCAGTTCATCTACATCGCTTATTATCCTTTCGATCTGTCTTGACGCGACTACAGTTCCTCCGGGTGAATTTATTTCGAAGATAAAGGCTTGAGCACCTTCTTCTCTGGCCTTTTGAACCTGTTCTCTGACGTTACCCGGCGAAGCTTCCACTGATCCAGGTGCTATAGCTCCCCTTACAGGTACTACTGCTGCCTCGGTTTCAAAAGGGCCCTGAAAACTTAAGACTATCAAGGCTAGAAACAAAACGCCTAGGCCTGCAAGGACCAGTAAAAGCATCTTCGTCTTTTTCATATCTGTAACTAAATCTTTGTTGTTAATAAAAGAACTACCCTATGAACTTTGGCCTCTCAGAAAGCTTTTGAGGCAGTGGAAGGGGTCTGAAAGGGTAGTCCTTGATTTTTTCCTTTACCTCTTCCGTCAGCTCCTCTGCCTCCATATCAACTTCTTTACCTGTTTCCCGCCTTCTCACAGAAAGCGTGTCGTCTTCCAACTCATCATCCCCGACTACAAGCGTGTAGGGAACCCATTCACTCTCCGACCTTCTTATTCTTCTCCCCACGGATTCGTTCCTGTCATCTATATCGACCCTTATCCTTTCTTCCTCTAGCTTTTCGGCAAGCTCTTCGGAATATTTCATATGCTTCTCAGGACTTACGGGTATTATCCTTACCTGTGTGGGCGACAACCAGAGAGGTAATGTCGCGTTCATCTTCCCGTTCCTTACTGCGTCTTCCAAGAGGAAGGTCAGTGTCCTTTCTATTGAGCCGAAGGTCGAACAGTGTAGTATTGTGCATGGATGTTCCCTGTTGTCTTCACCTGTATAAGTTATGTCGAACCTCTCACCGTTGACAAGGTCCATCTGTACCGTGGATACCTGCGTCTCGATGCCACTTGGATGTATAGCCTCGAAGTCCGCCTTCATAGAATAGTAGTGGCTCCTTTCCTCGGATAGCTGGATAAACGCGGGCTTACCCATTTTCCTCGTAACCTTCTTTATCCAGTCCTTGTTTTCCTTCCAGTAGTCCACGGTTCCTTCCCACTCGAGTACCCAGTCACCTTTGCTTATTATCGAGTTCATGAGATCCTTGCATATATCACATAGCTCCTGGAACTCTTTCTTCGCTCTTTCTTCGTTGGCGGTGAACGTGTGTGTATCAGTCATCGTAAAGTTCCGCACCCTTCTCAGGCCCGAAAGCTCGCCTCTCTGTTCCTTGCGGAAACATGAGGTTTCTTCGTACTGCTTCAGTGGTAAGTGCTTGTAGCTTATGCTGAGGTTCTGGGCATAAGGGAACTGTCCGGGATCAGAAGCCGGCCTCATAGCGAGCTTTTCACCGTCTTCCTCCCAGTTGTATATCTTTTCCTGGAACTCTCCGATAAGCTGGTTTATCCTCTCATCGTTGAGCCTGTATAGAAGAGGGTTTTCTATTTTGAAGGCCCCGTACTCCTTGACAAGCTCGTCCTGGTAGTCAAGAATAAGCTCCTTTAGAAGCACTCCTTTAGGATGCCACTTGAAGTGACCTGCGTCGCTTACATCACAGTAGTCGACAAGTTCCAGATCTCTCATAATTTCTATGTGCGGGGGCTTGCCTTTCTCTTCGCCTTCACCTATCTCGCACCTTACGAGGTTCTTTAAGTTTTCAGAGTTCCGTGTATCCTCGTTCAGTATATCACTTTCCTTCCATTTGTGCTTATCTACTTCGTATTCATTGCCTTCTTCGTCCAGAATAATGAACCTGGAAAACTCTTCTTCACCTTCCCTCTCCTTTGCAGGCTTCTTGTCATCCTTACCCGGTCTGATCTCCCTGCTAAGCTCTGAAAGCGGGTGACCCTTTACATGTATTTCGAACTCCTTGTACCAGCCAAAGGGCGTTCTTGTAACTTCTAAATCACTCAACTTTTCCTCGAGAAGCTTCTGTGATCTCATAGCGTCGTCGAGGTTGCCAGGCTTCGAGGTGAGATGTACCCAGGGATATATTACAACTTTATCAGTGTTGACCTGGTCGAGGATATCCCTTATCTCCTCGTCTGCTCTCTCTATAACGTAGTCGAGGTCCTTTTCATCACCTTCCTCCAGCGCGTTGAAGACAACTAAGCATTCCTCCACGCGTTTCTTCCCTTCGTCGTAGTCCTCGGCGCTATCCACAGCTTTCTCACGGGCTTCGACCTCGAGATAGTCTGAATGTAAAAGTAATAGCTTCATACGATCAGCTCCCTATAGTGAGGCCTCGGCAGGTTTAAATTTCTTTTGGGATTTTTCCAGCTTAGGAGAAATCTTCTCAAACTGTAAAACGTCCACCGGACTGTAGCCTCATTCTACCACTTTAAGCCTTTATTCCTCTCTTGAACTTAAATAGTTTTTCTTCTACTCTAAAGCTGCTTCTGGTAGTAATAAATGTAAACGAAGGGTGTGTTGAAGAACATGTAGTATACGAAGGCTGCTATCCAGACGTTGAGAGGGCTCCCCGGGTTCAGAGCACCTGAAACTATTGTTTCATAGGGCCAGTGCCCCATTGGCGATATGAACCATGACAAGTAAAGAACGGCTGAAAGACCGAAGAGGCCTGAAGAAGCTCCGTAGTAGTTTACAGAACCTCCTGCAACATCGAACTTCGTGTTAATGATTATTATTGAAATTAGTCCTAGTACTAGTCCCAGCAACCCAGAAAACAAGTAATGGTAGAATAGATTTCCAATTTTAAGGAAGGAAGATAAAAGCGTATATGTGGACAGCATCACCGCTACAGTTAAAGTTACCTGGAGAACTGCTATCGTAAACATCGGAGCCAGACGTGATGCGTCTTTTGTCATATAGTTTAATTACTGTATTTCTTTCTTTTAAGCTTCGTTGTTCAGATATATGGCCCTTTGTTCAAAGTTTTGTGGCGCGTCCTTGAGTAACCTTATCTTAAGCTCGTGGGGGAGGATAGTATGATCCTTTAGTTCTTCTACAGGTACCCACTTCACGTCCTTGAGGATCCCCTCTCTGCTATCTCTTTCGGGGTCCTTTCCCAGTTCAACTTCACCGCCTTCAAACTCACAGAGAAAGAAGAACTCCATGTGGTGCTTGGTACCGCCAAAGAAGTCGTTGTAGTACACAGGCCTCTTGACACTTACTTCCACGTTTGTTTCTTCCTGTACCTCCCTTTTCACTGCTTTGTGTATCAACTCGCCTGCTTCTACAGCTCCTCCCGGAGGAATCCAGTAGGACATATTACCTTCCTCGTGCTTGACAAGCAGTACAGAATTCCGTTTCGGTACTATCGCCGCGACCCTTGGCCTGAGTTCCATAGTTTAACTTTCTTTCCATGTTAAATATTTTTAAGCCTTAGAGAGAAGGTTGTTACGGGTAGCCCGGTAGTCTAGCCACCTTTTTGTTCGCTGTTGCTCACGAAAAACGTGGGCGAAAAGGACAGGTGGGGCAACGGTCAAAGCCGTTGGCTTTGTGCCTTGGCACAGCCAAGACGGTCAAGGATGTCGGGCTTTGGGCATCTGCTCAAAGCATTGAGCTTACTGTTGAGCGATGAAAGAAACCCGGCGACCCAGGTTCGAAAGAACCTTTTTCGAAAAAAGGTTCATCAAAAAGAAGAAGGTTCAGAAAATCCTGGCCGGGCTACCAATATTTACCGTCTAGTAGGTCAAGGTAAAAATCTCATTTAAGAGCTTCCTTTATCTTTTACATCTTCTAACTTAGGTCAAAGAACTTAGCCATCTTTCACAAGTTTTTCCTTCTTTTCCTTCGTCCAGCCTTTGATCTCCGCCTCCCGTTCCAGTGCAGAGCTCCTGTCCTCATGTTCCTCTACATAGACCAACTCACACGGCAGCCTGCTCCTCACGTACTTGCTACCGTCGCCGCTGCGATGCTCCTCCAGCCGGCGTTCTAGGTCTTTGGTGATACCTGTGTAAAGGGAGTCGTCGGATAGTCGGAGTATATAGAGGTGCCACATGGCTAAATAAGAAACCTTCTGGTTTATAGTTTTTCTGCTTGGAGGGGTCAAGAGAATCGTTCTTACGACATATACTTATTTAGTGTTTCTTCAATAATCTCCTCCCTCTTTTCCTTGTCCCATATATTCTTGATTTTTTCCACTTTACCATAATCCCCGTTCCTCCTCAAATATTCAACGGCCAGTGATTTCCTTTTGACAGAATCAAGCATCATGATTTCTTGGGCATAGTCCTCACCACCAATAGCAGCTTCTTTCAACGCTTGTCTAACTGTATTTTTGCTACATCCCAACTCTTTTGCTATTTCCTTGTTACCGGGGTAGTCCTCCTCGATTTCGTCTAGATTCTCTTCAATGTACTTGAGAATCTCTTTCTTCCTCGGACTGAGGTCTTCTCTGTAATTTTCAGCCATGGAAATATCATCGGATTTAAGATTTAATAGTCTGAATCAGATTCTAAGAATATTTTCGTCGACACTATTTTGTGTACTTCTTCTTTGCCTCATGACCCTTATTCCATTCTTCGTCCAGATTTAGGTCCTTCTTCGCAGCTATGGCAAAGAGAACGAAGAGCAGGTCATAGACCTGGTGCTGTATTTCTGAATCATTTTCCGCCTGCTTAAGGAGTTCAAGCTCCTCTTCCAGCTTTCTATGTCCTTTCCCAGTAGTTCTTTTTCTGATCCTACCTTCTCCAGGAACTCTTTGACCTCGTCCTTGTAGTCGTTGAGTGACATGTAATTGATTTTATTTTCTGACTTAAATTTAAATCTCCGTAGACAGTATTGTTCCAGCATGAAAGCCCTCATATTCGACTTCGACGGCGTCGTTGTGGACAGTCTGTCCTTGCAGATAGAGGCGATCAACGAAGTCGCGGAGAAATACGGTTACAGGAAGATAGAGTCCGAGGAGGAGATAAAAGAGAAGCTGAAAAACGCGTACTGTCCGAACAAACAGGAAAAGGCTAACCCTGTTATGGACTACGCTAAAGAGATAGTG
>SL_8KL_010_SEDDRAFT_10000283_pt1 | contig 43992 bp, 38 predicted proteins | sample SodLakKL_010_SED_4_FD_11160 | JGI IMG/M metagenome (IMG submission 11160)
GCGCAGGCCAAAGGAAAGATAGCTCCAGGTCTGAATCAGCACATCATCGCCGCTGAAAAGAACTACGCCCAGGGCCAAAAGCATAATGGCCACAATTAAAATGCGGAAGACCAGCAAAACCCGGCGGTCATCGGCACCAGGATCAAGTCTCTCATATATATCCCGGTTCAGCATGGTACTCACGCCCAGGGTCAACCCGGCTCCGGTACTGATTAAGACCAGCAAGAGNACGGCTAAAATAACCCCGGCAAACCAGGCCGGAAAGTAGTTGAGCACAAACAGGGGCAGAGCCTGAGCCGGATCAATGGCCGGATAATACATGCGCATGTACAGGCCCACCAGGATACCGCCGGCCCCAATAGCAGGGCCGATCAGCGCGCTTAGAAGGAGCCCCTGCCGGGCCGAAGGAAGGTCGCGGCTGCAGAAAACGCCCTGAAAATAGATCTGGCTGGAAAGCACACCAATCATCATCGAAAAAGCGGCGGCAAGATCGGTGTTCAAGCCTCGCCCGAACAAACTGAACCAGGGATAAGAGGGGTAAAAGGCTGTCAGGCCTTCTATGCCCCCGGACATGGCCAAGGCGATAGTCCCGGCAGCCAGCATTCCCAGGGCGGCCAGGATAATATTGGCCATTCCCATCAAACCCGTGCCCCAGGCCCCGCTGAAAATGACATAAAGAACGATCAAGACCACCGTGATCAGGGCAGCCAGCTGCAGGTTGAGCAGGGTAAATATTGAGGTGAGCAGGGCCATGGAGGAAAATATTTGGGGCATGATGTTAATAAACATGCCGATTGATACAAACAGAGCAGCCATCACCCCGGCAGTAGTGCCGTAACTGGATGAAATAAAACGGGGGATGGTTTCAAAAGTAGTATTTCTCATCGGCCTTACCAAAAAGAGGGCGATAATAAGGCAGCCCAACCCCCCGCCCAAAGTGAACCACCAGGCTGAAAACCCATATAAATAGGCGAGTTGAGCGGTTCCAATCGTAGAAGCTCCTCCGACTAAAGTCCCCAGGATCGTGCCCATAACCAAAAATGGACCGGCGCTGCGGCCGCTAACCGAAAAGTCCACCGCGGTCTTAATTTTTTTAACCGAATATACCCCGAGGCCAAGAATTACGGCAAGGGCGATGACCATCCCTGCCAGATGTGAAAATGTCAATTCCATTTGTTGTATCCTTCGCTTATTATTTTTCGCCCTTTATTCTTCAAGTCCGGCTTTAGCAAGTTTCTCCTGCAATTCCTTGCCGCTGATTAAAGTCCTATCTCCACCGCTTTCCTGAGCATGGCCCGGCTTTCTTCGATAACCATTTTTGTTAAAGGCAGTTCGTACGGGCACCGATCCTGGCAGGTGCCACAACGGTCGCAGAACAGGCCTTCTGAAAAAATATTGACATGGTCCCTAGTCATTTTATCCCAGCCCACGCGTTTATACATCAATCCGGCGCGCACTATGAAGGAGGCTTCGATGTCATTGGGGCAGGGCATGCAGTAGTCGCAACGACGGCAAAATACCGTGCCCAGTTCCAGCCTGTCTTTTTCAAGGAGTTCCAGTTCTTTTTGAGCAGGTGGCCTGTCCAGGGCCTTAAGGTTGTCATCCACTTCTTCAATGGAACTCATGCCCGGAATGGGAACTACCCCTTCATGCTCCAGTACCCAGCTAATTGCCGAGCGGTTGTCGGTAAATACGCCGCCTGCTACTGGTTTCATAGCAATAATCCCAACCTCTTGCGAGCGAGCCAGGGGCATCAGTTCCTTTAAGGATTCGGTTTCAATATAATTGAAGGGAATCTGGACCGTTTCGAATTGCCCGGTTTTTAAGGCTTTGACCATCATGGCCGGACGGTGCGAAGTAATGCCGATATGGCGGAGGCGTCCCCGTCGCTTTTCCCGCTCCAGGAATTCAAGGGGCCCTCCTTTTTTTAAAATCGCTTCCAGTTCGCAGTCATAATTGACAATGTGAAACTGAAACAGATCAATAAAGCCTCTTTGGAGGTTGTTGAGGCTGGTATTAAAGTCTTCTTCAAGCTTTTCCATATTTTTATATACAGCTTTGGTTGCTATAATAACTTCATCACCAAGATCGCCAAGGGCCCGGCCCAGGTTAGATTCACTGGTGGTGTACGCCCTGGCGGTATCAAAAAAGTTGATGCCCCGTTTATAAGCATGACTAACCACCTCTACAGCGCTTTGGCAATCAAGGCACTGGATCGGCAGGGCACCAAAACCCATGCAGGTAACCATCATTCCGGTTTTGCCCAGGCTGACTTTTTCCATCTTTAGACTCCTTGAAACTGCTTCGATGTTATGACGCAAGTATAATCATAACAAACTGTGAGTTATTTTTCCAGGCGCAGCAGTTTGTGCTGAAACCGTCTCCTCTCTATGGGCCGCCACATCCTTTCAAAGACGAACCGGCTTAAGCGGCCGGCGAACAACAAAAATGCCGGGTATGAAACTCTTATACCCGGCACTGGGAATAGGCTTGATCAACCGGCATCACCGGTTGCAAAGTAGAACTTAGCCTTCATCCTTAACTTTTACCGTCCTGCTTTTCAGTTCGTCGGTCTTGGGCAATTCTATTCTCAAGACTCCGCCTTTGAACTTGGCATCAACTTCATTAGCTTTGATTGTCACCGGGAGCTTAAAGCTCCTGTAGAACCTGCCATGGCTGCGCTCGTTCCAGACGAGGTCGCCTTCTTCCGTATCGGCTTTTACTTCGCCCGAGATGGTCAGGGTATCGTTGTTGGTAGATACTTCGACATCTTCGCTGTTTACGCCCGGCAGGTTAACCTTGGCGACCAGGGCTCCTTCTGTATCAAACAAATCTACAGCTGGAAATGCACCCTGTTCACCAAACGGCAGGTTACGGAAGAATGCATCAGTAAAGAACTGATCAAAACCTGACCGTGCCCTTTCCATATCATCTCTCGGTTCCCTTCTAATCAGATCTCTCATTGCTATCCCTCCTAAGTATGAGTTATTAATATTTTGGTTTACAGCTCACTCATTAGCACTCTCTGTTGTCGAGTGCTAAGTATATTATGAAAGGATTTGCGCTTTTGATCAATCCCCGGTTTGGTCAGATATGGTCAAATATAGGCCACCTGTTAAAAGTATTGCAAAATATTGCTTTCTTGCTCACGAAATTTATTTTTTTTGCCTGTTACTTTAGTTATTTACCCAGAAGTAAGAACAGCCGTGCTTGAGGCACGGCCTTCTAAAGTGGAGCGGGTGATGGGAATCGAACCCACGCTACTAGCTTGGAAGGCTAGGGCTCTACCACTGAGCTACACCCGCAAGAATAGAATTGATGCCGGTTAAAAACCCCTTTATTGAGGCTAAAAGGGGATGCATCTTTGCTAGATACCGACATTTGCTGTCTTCTATTTTACAAGAATTATAATATACCTTAAAATATTATGTCAACTTAGGGCAAAAACCGACGAAAAAGCCCCACAATAAAACCCTCCCGTTTTTTCGGCGCCGGGAGGGCATTCAAGGCAGGGGTTAAGCATAAATAAAATGGAGCGGGTGATGGGAATCGAACCCACGTGACTAGCTTGGAAGGCTAGGGCTCTACCATTGAGCTACACCCGCTCGGCCGGAGTATAATGTCCCCCGGAACCATATTTAAATATCCGTGACTGCTTTTCTGACTACATGCACTTATTAATATAAACGTTCGGACTAGATAATGCAAGGGCTTTTTTTAGGAGCAATCCTGTAGTTCGGCATGTAAGACCTGTATTAAATCTTTCAAACGCTTCTGCCTCTGAGTTTGCGCTTCTGCTTTATGACGCGATCGTAAAATCTTTATTTCTAAGCAGTATAGCTCCGGTGGTCACTCCGGCAACGAAAACCGCTGGAAGAACTATCATTCCTTCCGTAAAAGGTTCTCCGGCAACCGCCCCGCTAAGGTCAGCATAATAATAGAGGTTTAAGTATTTAAGAAATTCCAGCTGCTCGTACATGATAGAAAGGCTGTTCAACAAAAAAAATCCAAACCCGAGCCCAACGGCAAAAGCGGTTGAAGCCTGGACCCGTTCAAACAAGGGTGACAGGGCAAAAGCAATTCCTCCTGCTGCCAGGCAGGCCAGGTAGCCGGTCAAGTGGGCGGTGAACTGGGCATTAATATCAAAGTTAGCCGGGGCCACCCAAAACCCACCCACGGCGGTGCTCGCCAGGTAGGTGGCGATCCAGAGCAAGGTCATCAAGACCAAGAACGAAAAGGCCTTGGAAATGAGGATTACAACACGGGGCACAGGCCGGGTGTAAAGAAACTCCACTGTTCCCTGTTCAATATCGCGGGCGACCATCCCTCCGGCCAGCATCATCGCATAGATAGAGGCCAAAAGCAGGATATAGAGTAAGACCAGCCCTCCATGGTAGAGGTTTACATCGGCAAACACCTCAGGGGCCATTCCCAGGCCGGAGGTCAAAATATCCGGGTATCCTTTGATCATTTCCACCAGGTTGGCCTCTTCAAGGAAGGTGAAGGAGCCCAGGTAAACCAGGATTACAATTATAATAACCAGGGTCCAGATCAGCAATCCGCGACGGTTCAAACTGATCTCGGTCGTGCCAATATTCCAGTTAAGCATGAGGCCTGGTCCCTCCCCCTGCTGCAGAATCATAAAGGTCAAAAAAGACTTCTTCCAGGCTGGGATCGGTAATGCGCAGGTATTGAAGATCAAAGCGGGACAGGTACGACACCAGGTCATTAATGGGAAGACGGCTGATGACCCTGTAGTAGCCGGGCTTGGAAGGCAGTTCATGCGCTTCGCCCAGCCTTTCCAGAGCCTCGTTAGAAAGCTGCCGGCCGGAAACTTTGAAAATGACCATGCGGATCTCCCGGCCGGGCAGTTCATCCACCGGCCCGATATGGAGCAAGCGACCGTCTTTAACCATGGCCACCCGGTTGCAGATCCTTTCTACTTCCTCCAGAACGTGGGTGGAAAAGAAAATGGTCGCTCCTCGCTGGTTCATCTCTTCTATAATCTTGAACAGTTCCTGCCTGATCAGCGGATCCAGGCCGCTGCTCGGTTCATCCATAATCAAAAGCAACGGTTTGTGCATCAGGGCTTGGATAATGCCAAGTTTCTTCAGGTTGCCGTGCGAGTAAGCACGGATCTTCTTATCGGGATCAAACTGGAGCCTGTCCACCAGTTCCTCCACCCATCGGAAGCTGCCGATACTGTAAAACCCGGCTGAGTATTCGAGCAGATCGCGGCCAGTCATTTCCGGGTAATAGTTGACTTCAGCAGGAAGGTAACCGACCCGGCGATATAACTTGCCCCCGGCAGGCGGGAGGCCTTTGCCAAATAATTTAACCTTTCCCGAGCTCGGCTTAATCAAACCCAGGAGCAGACGAATCGTGGTCGTCTTGCCTGCGCCGTTAGGACCAATGAAGCCAAATACTTCTCCGTCAAGGACAGAGAGGCTTAAATCGGATATCCCTCTGTCCGGACCGTAATATTTAGTCAGCTTTTCAGTTTCTAATGCGTACAAGACCTCACCTCCTCCAGGATGGCGCCGGAAAATAAATAGTTGGCTGTTTTAATTCAACCACGATTATTATACCACTTCAAAAGAGCAAACTTGCCGATTATTTAAAATAGCGATCCAATATTTCTACCAGCTCTAAAACAGGCCTGTCTTCCTGAAGCAGCCCTTCCCGGCAGAAGGGGCAGGCGGTAACCAGGGCTGCTTCAGAGGGAAACTCTTTCAGCCGGCGGGAAGCTACAGCTGCAGCTGTATCCGGAAAAGCGAGCTGGAACATGCTGCCTCCGCCACAGCAGCGGGTCAGGGATCCCGAGGGCTGTGCTTCATTTAGCTCCAGCCCTGGAATGGTCTGCAAAATTTCCCGCGGTTCGGAAATTGTTCCCGCCGTCCGGGCCCAGATACAGGGATCGTGGTAGCTAATCACCCCTGCTCCGAGTTCCCCACTGCTGCCGGGATCTGGCTCTTTAAGCTCCAGGCGCCCTTCTTTGATCAACCTGAGGAAGTAAGAAGGGCCATCAATGATTTCAAGCGACAGCTCCTGTTCCAGATCCGGATAGTATTCAGAAAAAGTAAGCCAACATTCAGGGCAGTTTGTGACCAGCAGCGTGGCTCCACTTTCGNCAAATTTACGCTTGTTTTCTTCGGCAAGCTGGCGGCCTAATTCCCGATCCCCCCATACCAAAGCCGGATAGCCACAGCAATCTTCTTCGGTCATCCGGAAGGAAACCCCGGCTTTTAACAGGACTGATGCAGCAGCCTCGATCGAAGGGGGATGGTTGGCCAGCGAAGTACAGCCGTTGAAAAAAATGACTTCTTCGCCGCCGGCCCTCTCTCCAGGCCGGTTAGTTTTAATTACGGGATCTGATTTTTGACCGTAAGGGCTGCTGTACTTCCTCAGGTTGTTCAGGTATGGATCTACCTGGGGCAAGGTTACCCCCTGCGGCCTGGCCGGCATCCTGGAAAAAAGCAACTCGTCGCACAAATTTAATTCCGAAAAGGGACAGTGGATGGTACAGCCGCGACAGGCCAGGCAATAAGAAGCCGCTTCCAGCATCGCTTCGTCCCAGTTCAGCTTCCCTTCGTTGATCAGGGCCGCTAACCGGCCTTTGCCGGCCGGAGCTACCGCTTCCCGTCCCGTTGCCTGCAGGGCAGGGCACTCACAACGGCACATGTTCGGACAGAGGGCGCAGTTCAGCAGCTGTTCCATATTTACTTCTGCCATAACTGCACCTCCTCCAGGCCCAGCTTCCCGGGGTTCATGATTCCCTCAGGATCCAGAGCATCCTTGATTTTTTTCAGGACTTCCAGACCAGAGCCGTGTTCATCGGTCATCCAGAGACCGCGATGCAGCCCCACTCCGTGGTGATGAGAAAAAGCGGCACCTTCTTTGTGGCATGCTTCCATGGCTGTCTGCCACAGTTTTTTGTAATAACTGATTTTATCTCCACCGGGAAAGCCGACCACTGTCATGTAAAGGGCTGCGCCCTCCGGGTAAACATGGGAATAATGACCTGATGCCAACATGGTCCCTTCCACGCCAAGCAGAGCATCCTGCATGACAAGATAGGTGGTATAAGCATTGTGCCAGTTGGTAGTCACTTCAATTGTGTCCAAAACTGCCCCTTTCTGGAAAAGCATCGAAGCAACACCGATATTGAAACGTTTTTCCAACCAGTGCTCCACATGCTCCGCACCAGCGCTCTCGGCTCCCTCTGAGCGGACACAATCATCGATCACTTCAGCTTCAGCATCGACGAGCCTGGCGTTGCCTTCGATCAACAAGATCAAAGCGCAGCGTTTATCGCCCAGCTCCGGGAAATGATTGCCGGTTTCCTGCCCGTCATAAAGACGGACCACCGCCGGCCGGGTGCCGGCCCGCATGAAAAGGCGAATTGCCTCCAGGCCTGATTCAAGCTTCTCGAAGGTGTAGGAAGCCAGGTGGCGTTTTTCAGGCAGGGGCCAGATTCGCAGGGTAGCGGAAGTAATGATGCCAAGTGTTCCTTCTGAGCCAAGCAGGAGATGATCAACCCGGGGACCGGTGGCAGTACGGGGTACTTTACGGCCGCTGAACACGGTGCCATCGGGCAGTACTGCTTCCAGGGAGACAGCCATATCTTCGATCTTGCCGTAACGGGTTGAAAACTGTCCCGCTGCCCGGCAGGCAAGCCAGCCGCCCACCGAGGAACAGCGCAGGGACTGCGGGAAATGCCCGCCGGTATAGCCGGCCCGGTTAAGCTCTTCTTCATAAAGGGCTCCGTTTAAACCACTTTCCACCGTTACAAGCAAGTTTCTTTCATCCAAAACCCGGATCTTATTCATCAGTTTTAGGTCAATAGTCACGCCTCCCCTGAGAGGAACAACCCCGCCAAGAGCACCTGATCCTTCCCCATAAGGAGTAACCGGGATCTTTTCCTGATTGGCCAGAGCCAAAAGCTTCGAGACCTGGGCTGTGGTTTTCGGCCAGGCTACCAGCTGGGGCAAAGCCGGAAAAACACCCTCCCTCATCCAAATACTGTTCGCCGGCCAATAATCGCGGCAGGCGGAAAGCAAATCGGCCTGGTTGGCAGAAATATTGTTTTCTCCCACAATTTTTGCCGCTTCTGCGGCGTAGCGGTCCATAACCGCCTGCTCAACCCTGCTTTCCTGCAGGACAGTCCGCATATCCTGTGCCAATTATAATTCCTCCTTTCCGGAAAAATTAATCCGGTTAATACATTGTTGGCCATTTATTATAATTCACAAGATCGGTTTTTTAATATACACCTCTAAAATACTTTATCATTAGATCCTCTTGAGGGGAAAGGAAAAATGAACAAACCGGAGCATATTTTGCTAAGTTTTCAGCGGGTCAGAAGAGTTAAAGATATTTTTATCTTCAAGGACTTTAATCAGGGTCTCCACCACATCGGGATCGAACTGCCTTCCTGAGCATTCCCTGAATTCACAAATTACTTCCTCCCTGGTCATGGCCTTTTTGTAAGGTCTGCCGCTGCTCATAACTTCAAAAGCATCTGCAACGGCAATAATCCTGGCCAGCAGGCTAATTTTAGAGCCTTTCAACCCTTCCGGGTAACCAGATCCGTCCCAGCTTTCATGATGGTTTAATATGCCTTCGGCAATGTAGGCCAGTTCCTTGGAAGAACGAGCAATGCGGTATCCAGTTTCAGGATGTTTTTTAACCATTTCCCATTCTGAAGCTGTTAAAGATTCAGACTTGCTCAGGACAGTATCCGGCACATCGATCATCCCAATATCATGAACCCTGGCCAACAATCTTAACCGGTCTATTTCTGATTCCGGCAGCTCCATTTCCTCACCAATGAAGCTGCTGATCTGTTCTACACAGTGATAATGAGCCTCAGTTTCAAAGCTTTTCCTTTCCAGGGCTTCGAGCAGGCCTTTCAGTGCTGCGCTTCTCGCACTTCTCCCCTCATTTAGTTTATGATCATACATAGAGTCCTCGGCCTCTTTAAGGTGTTTGAATATATCCCGACCAGGAGTTGTTTTTGTGGACCACCCCAGGGCCATAGAAACGGGAACACTGCTGTGATAGGTTCTGCGACATTCGCTGATAATTCGATTACTTATGGAACGGGTGCTTTTTTCATCCGTTCGGGGTAGCAGGATCACAAATTCATCACCACCCCAGCGGGCCAGCACGTCATCATCGCGGCAGTTTTGCCTTAACAGGGCGGCGCCTTTTTGCAAAACTTGATCCCCGGTATTGTGCCCATAGGTATCATTGACCAGCTTGAGGTTATTAAAATCAAGCATGATAATACTTACCGGCAGATAAGCGCTATTATCTACTCGCCTAATTTCCTCTTCCAGGAAGGCACGGTTGAATAAACCGGTTAGAGCATCATGATAACTTAAATAATTTATCTCCCGATCTTTTTCCTGCTTCTTTTTCATACTTGATCGCCATATTTTTATGGTTACCCACCAGGAAATAACCAAAACAAAGAGGCAGGCCGAGAGTATCCACAACAAGTTCCTGGTCAACTGTCGTTCAATGGCAATCTGCTCATTAATGTGACTGTTCATGATCGAAGCCAGGTTTTCAGTAGCTACAACAACCTCAAGTTGATTGCCGGTATAAACCCAACCGGCTAACAGGTCGGCAGCCTCCCTTTTCTGGCCCCGGGCTACCAGGGCCAGGGCTTCATCTTCAATAGCATCGATTTCTAAACGGTGGGCCTTGATCTGGCTTATTTGTTCTTGCGCTTCTTCAGTGTCCATCAGTACGGAGATATGGTGAAGCACTTCATCCAGCCTGGCCCGGTAATCGTCGTATTCACTTTCCCAACGCAAATCACCGGTAGCGGCAGCCATTTTTGCCGACATTTCCAGGTTATCGGTATAGCGCTGCAGCTGGCCCGACATTTTCTGAACCGCCAATTCTTTTTCCTGAAAACTCTCGATCATTTCATTTGAATTAATCAAATACCAGGCCAGAATAAAAATTAGAAAAACGGTAATTACTATGGAGGAGATAAACCAGGCATTAAAAAAAGTTCCTTCGGTAACATGCATAGCCCTGTGCCGGGGATGGTTAAGCATTTCTTTCCCTCTTATTTCATCTCTTAATTATTAGTCGTCTAAAAAATGCACCCATTGATCCACAAGCTCTTTATTTTCTATAAGCCAGCGTTTTGCCGCCTCTTCAGCACTCATTTCTTCCTCACTGAACCAGAGCATGACCCTTTCCATATCTCGGGGCTCCCAGTAAAAGTTTTTCAAGAAAGAGTAAACATCGGGCATTTCTTCTTCCAGGCCCTTGCGAACAATGGTCCCGATATATTCAGACTCGTCATACACCCCTTCAGGATCTTTTAAATATTTTAAATCCCAGCGGGCAAATTTCCAGTGGGGACTCCATCCCGTCACTACAATCCAACGCTCTTCTTCGAAGGCAATATCTAAAGCAGAAGTCATGGTCAGGTCGCTGCCGGCAATCAAATCGAATTCTAAGCCGTATTTTTCAATAGTCTGCTCGGTTTCTACCATTAGGCCGGCTTCGGGATCGATACCGATAATCCTGCCATCAAAAGCTTCAACATGCTCATTCAATTCGTCAATTGAATCTATTTCTACATATTCAGGCACCACCAGTCCCATTTCTACCCCTTCCAGGTTGGGGCCCAGGTTAATGACTTCGTTCTTAACCCGGGAGTAATAATGGTCGTGAAGAGAGGGGAGCCAGGCAGCCACCATGGCATCCTGATCACCTGCAGCAATTGATTCCCACATTGAAATAGCCGTTACCGAAAGCAGTTCGCAGTCATAGCCCAACCGCTCCTCGATCACTGCTTTGACTACATGCGCACTGGCAATCTCGGAGACCCAGTCCACATAAACCAGTTTAACGGCATTTATTTCTTCCCTCGGCGCCTGTTTGGGCGCAATTTCCTTGTCAGCGCCCGAGCAAGCCGTTATAAAAAGTAACAGGAAGGCCAGGCCGGTGGCAATCATCAGCAATGAAGGTATTGACTGGCTGCCGGATGTATTTCCAAATTGATTTATTTTAAGTTTGGTGACGATTGTTAAACCTCACTTATAGCTATTATTAATTCAATCTGCTTCTTCCATGCAGGTATAAATTTATCAAGCTATCACTACCTGTGTGAAATAAATGCATAGCATCTAATCATTCGTCGTAAACACAAGATATCCTCTTATTTTTTTAGTATTTGGCTTACTCTACAGTATCAAATTAAGTGAGGGGCAACAAAAAGGCTTTTCTTTATCACAGGGAATTTTATCTTCGCATGAGACTGCAGCCTGGGTATTTGCCTCAACCGTATAGGGGCTTGAAACGGGGGCTGATTTTTGTATTCAGGCATCACTGGCAGATAAGTTTATCCATGCCTGCTTCTCATTGAACACCCACAGCGTTGATGCTCTGGCAGGACATCGTTCCAGGCTATTAGCCGCAAAAATTACAGTCCTCGTTAAGTTCGCTGTTGCCACGTTTCGTCGGGCAAACCTAACGTGGCAATAATACTGCCGCACCTGCCAACGCAACCTTTGCCAGTGATAAGGGATTTGCTCAGAGAAAAGGTAAAAAATCAGTGAATAGTGGTCGGGGCGGCCGGATTTGAACCGGCGACCCCTTGGTCCCAAACCAAGTGCGCTGCCAAACTGCGCTACGCCCCGACTTTTTAATACTATTCTGTTGGGATAACCGCCTTCCTGTAGGCGTCCATATTATATAATAATAAAATTCTTTACGCAAGCTTTCAGGTTATAAAAAATAGGCTTTTCACTGTGGAACTTACTTTGGGAATTCACGGCTTTATGGTTGGCTCCAGGTTTACAGGCCTTCATCCCGGGAGAAGCTCGAAGCCTTGAAAATGGCCGTTTACAACGAGCCCTGATCGGTTATAATAAGGGCAATGGCCTCTGCGGAGGCCGTTAAATTGTTTGACTGGGAGCATCCTTTAATGAACTTTAATTCAAAACGCTTTCCGGTCGGGGGCAGGGTCTTAAAAACTGCCCTGGCTGTGACCCTGGCCATTTTCATTGCCCAACAACTGGACTTTGAACGCGTCACCCTGGCCGCAATTGTGGCTTTGATTACAGTCCAGAAAACATTTTACCATTCCCTTCTCCAGAGCATGGCCAAAATCGGGGGCGTTTTGATAGGAGGGGTCCTGGGCACTAGTTTCAGTTTCATTTTCGGCCTATCCCCCATCGGCTACGGCCTGGCAACCATCGCTGCTATCTACATTTGCCTGCAGCTGCAGTGGCAGGAACATATCGTGTTGACTGCTATAACTGCCATAACAATTATTTTCAGCAGTAATAACGGAGACACGGCCCCCCTGCTTTTTTCCATACAGCAAATTTTCACTGCCTTGCTGGGGGCTTTAAGCGGGCTGCTTTTCAATTACCTGTTTACGCCCAATCATAAAAAGGAAGTGGTGCAAAAACTGCTGCAAGCTGAAGAAGGATTGAAGCGGGCCATTGATTTTATCATGCTCGAAATGCTTGAACCAGGCTGCAATGACGAGTCTTTTAAAGAGGAGACCAGGAGTTTATATCAAACCATAGAAGAAGGACTGGAAACATCAAAACTGCTCCAGGGTGAACAACGTTTCATCATCAATCGCGACACCGACTCAGAACGCTTTTATAAAACCTTTCTAATCTTCAAGTCCCAGCTAAGCCGCCTGGAAGAAATGCATAACCTGGCCCGGCGAATGCCAATTCGGGTTTCCCAGTCAGAACCGGTAGTCCGGTTGTTCCGCATTGTGCAGAAAATGCAGCACAGAGCAATCACCGGACGACAGAATCATTTCGAAATGGTTGATCGCTTGCTAAAGAAAATGGAAGAAGCTTTTTCTAAAAGTGATCCGCCGCAAACCAGCCAGGAATTTATAAGCCAGGCCTCGTTATTCCACCTGTTCCAGGAAATTAAGCGATACTACAGGCGCATGCGAGAGGCACCCGCCGTTGCCGTTTCATAATAATTCTTCAATTAACCGCCGGGCTTTTCTGAGCGCTATTCCCCGGTGACTAACCCTATTTTTTGCTGCCCGGGACATCCGGGCAAAGGTAAGGCCTTCCGGTTCATAAATAAAAACCGGATCATAACCAAATCCACCTTCCCCCACAGGTTTTTGAGCGATGCGCCCGGGGCAAGTTCCTTCCACGAAGGCAGTTTGCTTTCCAGGGACGGCAACTGCAATAGCGCACCTGAAACGGGCAGTGCGTTTTTCCGGGGGAAGCCCGGCCAGTTCCTTAAGCAAAAGATCGTTGTTTTCCCGGTCACTGCTGCCTTCGCCGGCGTACCTGGCTGAACGCACCCCGGGACGGCCTGCCAGGGCGTCCACTTCCAGGCCTGAGTCATCGGCCATGGCCGGCAGCCCGGTAGCTGCAGAGACAGCCTCCGCCTTTTTTATGGCATTGCCGGCAAAATCGGGGCGATCTTCTTCCGGCATCTTGATTGTCGGGTATTCCTGCAGGGTCAGGATGGTAATGTCCAGGTCTTCCAAGAGCTCCTTAATCTCAAATGCTTTGTTGAGGTTATTAGTGGCCAGGACCAGCTTTTTCACAGGCCCGCCCTCCTTTCTATCTCACAGTATCAAAATGCACCACCCTGATTGTTGTCGCGATTATTCGGTTTTAAGGTGCCTTTAAAACAGGTTACTATTAAATAATAAAAAATGCGGCTGCTAAGCAGCCCGGTATATATAACAAAGCGGTCTATCCAGAAAATAATCTTATGCAAGCATCAATTATAGGCTTGATATTATTAATGGACCGGCCCTAAAGCAGCATAAAATCAAACCCACCGCCTCCGTTCGAGAGCTCAAGCTAAATTTTGCGGGCAGAGGCGGCTATTAGTCTTTCAACTTCAGCGCCCAGGACCTCTTTCTGCCGGTTGGCAATCACGGCAATCCCGCCTTCAGCCAGGTCGAGCATCCTGTCCAGCTGTTCCCGGCTAAAGGGTTTATCTTCCGAGGTGCCCTGGATTTCAACCAACTTTCCCCCTAAAGTCATGACCAGGTTCATGTCCACTGCCGCTTGAGAGTCTTCGGCATATGAAAGATCCAGCAGGTAAGCGCCATTAAACAGACCTACACTGATGGCCGCAAGATAATCATCCAGAGGGAAACGAGAGATCATCCCCTGCTGCAGCAAGTAAAAAAAAGCTTCGGCCAGGGCAACATAACCGCCACTAACGGCCGCAGTACGGGTTCCCCCATCCGCCTGGAGAACATCACAGTCTACCCGGACAGTCCTTTCTCCTAACGCTTCCATGTCAACGATAGCCCGAAGAGAACGGCCAATCAGTCGTTGTATTTCCAGGCTGCGGGCATTGACACTCGCCCTTTCCCGGGCTATTCGGGTACCGGTGGATCGGGGCAGCATGGCATATTCAGCGGTTACCCAGCCCCGCCCCCGGCCCTTTAGAAAATCAGGAACTTTTTCTTCCACTGAAGCGGTGCAAAGCACACAGGTGTCGCCGAGTTCGATCAGGGCCGAGCCTTCCGGGTACTTCAGGTAGGAGGGGCTGATTGTAAGGGGGCGTATTTCTTGCAAATTCCTTCCGTCAGGTCTCATTTAAAATGTTCCTTTCCTGTGCTTTCCTGTTTAAAGCCAGTTTTCAGGTTTGCTGACATTTCTATTCCCCATACCCCGGTCATTTCCTTCCGTTTTTTACGATCAACAGTTATAATGTTGTTATGGCCAGCAATAGGGCCCTGGAAACTAAACCGCTTGCTCACATGAGCTCTAAAAGCCATTTTTTTAACAGGGAGGCAGTAAAATTGGAGAGTACTTATATCTTACCGGGTCTTTTAATCCTGGTTGCCCTTTTTTTCATTTACAGTTACAACCGCCTGGTTAGCATGCGCAATATGGCCGATAAGGCTTACTCAAATATTGACACCCTGCTTCAAAAACGTTTTGACCTGGTTCCTAACCTGGTCAACACAGTCAAGGGTTACATGGAACACGAGCGGGAGCTTTTGGAAGCCATAACCAGGGCCAGGACGGAATGGCTTAATGCTTCTACGATCGAAGAAAATGCCGGAGCGGACCAAACCGCTGAAAGGGCGATTAAAACTCTTTTCGCGGTGGCGGAGAATTACCCCGACCTGAAAGCAAACCAGAATTTCATGATGCTACAGGAGGAACTGGCCGGCATCGAAAACAAGATCGCCTATGCCAGGCAACGCTATAACCGGACGGTCATGGCCTTAAACACCATGGTCCAGCGGTTTCCAACCAACCTGATTGCCAGGTTGTTTAATTTTGGAACCCGCAGCTATTTTGCCATCGAATCGGAACAGGCTCGATCCGCTCCGGAAATTAATCTGCGGGATGGTGAAAAGGAATGATGGATCCCATTTACAGCCGTATCGCGGCCAATAAACGAAGGACTTTTATCCTGTTTTTTCTTTACGCTGTTTTATTTGGGGCCATCGGCTATTTAGTCGGCATTTATATTGGCGATCCCCTTTTTGGTATGATCCTGGCCGCCATAGTTTTCGCCGTGCTGTTTATGATTAGCTATTTTAGCGGGCAAAACGTGGTCACCAAAATGGCCGGGGCCAGGGAAGTAAAAAAACAGGAGGAGCCCTACCTGTATAATACGGTAGAAGCCCTCAGCATCGCCGCCGGAAAACCGATGCCCAAAATCTACATTATCGAAACCGAGGTGCCCAACGCCTTCGCCGCCGGCCGTAACCCGGACAACTCGATTATTGCGGTAACCCGTGGGCTGATGAACCGCCTGGACCGCCAGGAACTGGAAGCGGTTATTGCCCACGAAATGGCCCACATCAACAATTACGATGTTTTGCTGGCCACAGTAGCCATAGTCCTGGCCGGAACGATTGTCTTTGTCAGCGTGATCGCCCGCCGGATGATGCTTTTCGGCGGTATGGGGCGGGGAGGCGGCCGCAGGGGCGGCCAGGGCCAGTTAATTATGATCCTTATCTTGTTAGTAGTGGCCATTCTAGCCCCCATATTTGCCCAGTTGCTGAAATTTGCTATTTCCAGGCAGCGGGAGTACCTGGCCGATGCTACGGCAGCCAACTTTACCGGTTACCCCGAAGGCCTGGCCAGCGCACTTGAAAAGATTACCAACCAGCAGGTAAAAAACAGTCCGATAGAAAATAGAGCCCTGGAAGGTCTTTATATCGTCAATCCGTCACTCGGAGCCAGATCGGCAAACCGGCAAAGTGTCTTATTTTCTACCCATCCACCAGCAGAAGAGAGGATCAAACGGCTGCGGGCCATGTAGAAATTTTATTATATTCCCAGGTGATGGGATATAGATGGGATGGGTCATATGGTTTGGCCTGCCCTCCGGAGGCTAGAGCTTTACCTGGTAGGCTTTAATTTCACTCTGCAGCATTTTAAAGGCAATCTCTTCAAAAGCCCGTGTGCTGCCGCTGACAAAAAAGCGGTGACGAGGATTGTTGTTGTTAAGCGGGTTACCCTGACCGGAGGCTGTCAGGATATTTTCCACATCAAAGGCTATCTCTTCAGCCGAATTAATCAGCCTGACAGACGGCCCCACCACGTTCTGGAGCATGTCCGCCATAAGAGGGTAGTGGGTACAACCGAGGATCAGGGTGTCGATATCTTCGATCAACATCGGATCAAGGTACTCATGAGCTACTTTCCGGGCTTCGGGACTCTCCACAAGGTTGTTTTCAACAAGCAAAACAAACAGGGGACAGGCCCGGGATACGATATGCAGGGAGTTATTATGCCTTTTTAAGGCTTTTTCATACTCCGAACTGCCGATCGTTCCTTCTGTGCCGATTACCCCAATACGGTGGTTTTGGCTGTGGGCCAGGGCTGCACGCACCCCGGGCTCAATCACACCCAACACCGGTTGTTCACAAACTTGCTGGTAGTAAGGGAGCCCGGCCGCGGAGGCCGAGTTACAGGCTACTACCACCATCTTGATCTCCTGGTGCTGGAGAAACTCGATCATTTCCAAAGCGAAACGGCGCACTTCCTCATTGGGGCGGGGACCGTAGGGCATCCGGGCCGTATCGCCGAAATAAACAATGCTTTCATGAGGCAGGCGGCGCCAGATTTCTTTGACTACAGTAAGGCCACCAACTCCGGAGTCGATCACACCAATCGCTTTATGGGCATTTATGAGCTGTTCTTGAGACAAGGCCATTGGAACCTACCTTTCTGCTTAAGGCTTAAGCCAGTCGGAAAATTTATTTGGCCTTCATTCTAGAAAAATAGCCCCCCATTATCTTGCGGGTATCAAAAATCGAGATTACCGCTTTGGGATCATGTTTATCGATGAGTTTTAAAAATGACGGCAGCTCTTTACGCTTAAGCAGGACCTGAAGACTGCTATGCGCTCCTTCCCTACCATAACAAGGCATGGTGGTGACGCCGTAACCCTCATCACGCAAAGCCTGCTCCAGGGTCCCGCAGTTCTGGACGGTCACGATATGCACATGGACGTAACCGACGGCAATCATTTCTTCAATCCTGCTGCCAACCAGGTTCCCGGCAGCAAAACCGAGCCCGTAGATCAGGATGTTGGTCCACTGGTCCAGGTTGGTCAGCACCAGGCTCAGGGCCATCAGATATATGATCACTTCAAAAAAGCCGATGATCGCAGCCTGCATGCTGTTGCCCCGGGTTAAAAAGATGATTCGGACCGTCCCCAGGCTGACGTGGGCAATCTTAGCAAAAAAAATAGCCAGATAAGTTAATAATACGGGCACAAAAGGCAATTCCAATCCCCCAATGCAAAATAATAACAGCATCTGCTTTATTAAACAACAGGATTCATTTTAGCAACGGCACTATCACCTGTCAATAAAAAATAAGCGGCGAGAATTAAATCACATCGCCGCCATTGGAAAAATATATTTGATTTTGAACCGCAACAAGATAAACCGGTATAATCATTTCTCTATTTACCTCGCTAGTACCGGTACATACCAAACTCAGGCTGCCGACCGGTAAGCCTTAAACTGATGGGCAGGCTTGGTATCGTGAGGTTGCCGGAATGATGCCTACCGGATCGAATCCACATTTTCTGAGTGAGTGGCTACCAGTTCCAGGGCATACTCGTTCTTAACCCGGATCAGGGTCCCCTTCATACCGAGAGATCTAGATTCAATTATTCCGGCGCTCTCGAATTTGCGCAGTGCATTAACGATCACCGAACGGGTGATACCCAGGTTGTCGGCAATCTTACTGGCTACTACAATGCTTTCATTGTTATCGATATTTTTTAATATTTCCCGGATTGCCTCCACTTCTGAGTAAGAAAGGCTGTCAAAAGCTCCAGCAGCAAGCTTTTTATTCCTGGTATCCTCTTCTTCCTGGCCCACGGTCAACTGCAGCAATATTAACCCGGCCAGCGCGGAAGCTATTTCGGCCACTAAAAACTGCCTGTCCCCCAAATGCTGTCCCGGGTGATATAAGAGCAGGGCACCAAGAGGGTTATAATTACTCTTGATTGGAACCACAGTGTATAGTGAACTCTTTTCCGCCACCGCAGTTTGCTGCCCCTTTTGATCAGAAACTCCTTTGGGGCTGGGCACGTTTAAAAGGGGTTTGTCCGATTGAATCAATTCTTCCAGCCCGGGACTCCCGGCTGCGGTTCCCTCCTCTACCATCTGCACCAGTTGACTGTCCGGTTCGACATCACCCTGATAACCGGCCAAAAATTTCCCGCTTTTATCCACTACATAAACGGCGGAACCAGTTATGCGAGCAATCTCTCTTGCCCCTTCCTTCAAAGCAGCCGAAAGGCCGTCACTATGAAGAAAAGCAGATTTAATTTCCCTAATTGGTTGCAATAATGAATTATCATCCATTTGAAACTCCTCCTTTCATTTATTTATATTACAAAATATTAAATATGTCAACAATATTCACACACAATGACCCTGCCTCGATGTTTGCTACAACAGTCAAATTAGATAAGCTAAACATAGTTTCTAAAAGCTAATAGCCGGAACCATTCTAATCCGACAGTTTGTTGCGATTTTGAAAAAGGTTTTCGACCAACCGGTAAATCTCCTTCAAGGGCAATCCCGCTTTTACAGCCACCGACCGGCAATCTTCATATTCCGGGGCATAGTGAAGAAGTAAGCCGTCTTTAGGATCGGGGACATACTTGACCCGTACCGACCCCCATTGGGTTTGCACTGTTTTAACCTCCCGCGACCGCATCAGCTTTCGGGCTATGGTCATCCGGAAACCAAGGGTCGAAGTCTCCAAAAAAATTAGATCCCGGACGGCCTTCATTTTTTCAGGTGGCACAAGAGCAGTCAGTAGAACGCCGGGCCGGTTTTTCTTCATCTGCACCGGAGTAAAATAGACATCAACGGCCCCGGCTTCAAAAAGCCTTTCCATCACATAGCCATATATTTCCGGGCTAAGATCATCGATATTAGCTTCTATGACAACGATCTTTTCTTCATGAATGCCCTCTACCAGGTCAGTGTAGCCGAGTAAAACCCGCAGGTAATTGGCATAGCCAGTATCTATACTGCCCGCACCGCAGCCTACATCTGTAATTTGAAATGCCGGTATAGGCCCGAAGGAGTCGGCCAACGCTGTAACCAGGGCCGCCCCGGTCGGCGTTACCAGCTCATAGCCGGCATCCCGACCTTCCAGGGGCGCCTGACGTCCTGCTAAAAGCTCCAGGGTGGCCGGCGCCGGCAAGGGCAGCGTGCCGTGAGCGCATTTTACCTCTCCCCGGCTCACAGGAAGAGGAGAACAGATCAACCGTTCTATTCCAAGCAGATATAGAGCGGCGCAGGTACCGGTAATATCAATAATAGCGTCGAGAGCCCCCACCTCGTGAAAATGGACCTTGTCCACTGTGGTACCGTGCACTGCCGCTTCGGCTTCGGCCAGGCAATTAAAGACAGTGCGGCTGTTCTTTTTTACCTGTGCGGGCAGCTCAGCCTGTTCCAGGATGGCCAAAACATCGCTCAAATGCCTCTCGGGCTCTTTGCCCCCATCAAGGCTAATTAGGACCCGGGTCCCGGCAATGCCCCCGCGGGTAACGGTTTCAGTCATCAAACTCCAACCACTCAATTTAAGCCCATCAAGCAACTCCCGCAACTCCTTTAAATCAACCCCACCATCAAGGAGAGCGCCCAGGGCCATATCGCCGCTGATTCCATTATAGCAATCGAAATAGGCAATTTTTAAGCCGCCTTCAGCGGCCCGGTTGTTAGCGGAAAAATGGCTGTCCATCATTGCTTCGCCCCTTCTCCAGCCCGGTTAATTAAAGCGGCCATGTAGCCGGCTCCATAACCATTGTCGATATTAACTACTGCTACTCCGGAAGCACAGCTGTTTAACATGGTCAAAAGAGGGGCAATCCCGCCCAGGTTGGCACCGTAACCGACGCTGGTAGGCACTGCCACCACAGGACAGACGGCCAGCCCGCCAATGACGCTTGCCAAAGCTCCCTCCATACCGGCCACGACGACAATAACCCGGGCCTGGCTGAGCTTGTCCCAGTTGTCAAAAAGGCGATGTATACCGGCCACCCCAACGTCGTAAAGCCTTTCAACCCGGCTTCCGATTAATTCGGCCGTTAAGGCAGCTTCCTCAGCTACAGGCATATCGGCCGTTCCCGCTGAAGCAACAACCACGCATCCAAAAGGTTCTTTTTCCGGTTCGCCTCGCAGAACAATCGCCTTCGCTTCCCGGTGATATTCCACCCCGGGATGTTCGGCTCGGACCGCTTCATAGGTTTCTTCATCAGCCCTGGTAGCCAGAACGACTCCGCCGGAAGCAGCCAGGCGGCCGAATATGGCCACAACCTGCCCGCTGGTTTTGCCGGGACAATATATAACCTCGGGAAAACCGCGGCGCAGGTAGCGCTGGTGATCGACCCTGGCAAAACCAATATCTTCATAGGGTAAAAACCTTAGGCGTTCAGAAGCCTCGTCAACATTAATCCTGCCGTCACGTAAAGCTTCCAATAACTCCTGGAGCGATTTCTTATTGATCTCCGCAAACCCCTTTCGCAATACTTATTTAGATTATACCATATGAAGACAGATAACAAACAAATTTTGTAAACATTCTTTTATAATGTCTTAGGAGTAAATAGCGAAGATTATAAGCCTCCGTGTTTCCACGCAAGAGCGGCCTGGGATACAGAAAACCGAGCTTATTTGTGCGTAAGGCCGAAAATCTAGTTTTAATATCCTTTACAGCTACAAACCGGCCTTGCTAGAAATAGCAATTATTTAATATAGTAAAATACAATCGATTATCTAAGGAGGCTACAGCATTGTTTAAAAAAGACAACTTAGAAGTTCCTTCTGACAAGATAAACACCGTAATTGGCAAGGATACTGTGTTTAAGGGCAATATTACTGGCAAGGGCTTGATTCGCATTGATGGCGAAGTGGAAGGAAATATAACAAATACGGGAGATATAATAATTGGTGAAAATGGCCGGGCTAAAGTCGACCTTAAGGCCCGCAACATAACTATAGCCGGCTATTGTGAAGGAACTGTCGAAGCAGAAGGAAAGGTGGAATTGAAAAGCACGGGAGCAGTCGCCGGCTCCCTCAAAACCAAAAAACTGACAATCGAAGAAGGGGCCGTTTTGTCGGGCAGCACGGAAATGCAGGAAAAAAATCAGTCCGCAGGAACTGCGTCAAAAGGCAAACTGGAACAGCAGACCCCGGTTGCTGAAACCAGAGAGAATCAGCCTGCAGGGGATCTTGCTAGAAAATGATGCCTGAATAAATGCCTCGTCTTGAAACGCGATATTACCAGACTGAGGAAGCACTGTTAAAGTGCTTCCTTTTTGAATATCGGATTTGCAAACTACAGCAGGGCAGGTCTGGTTACCGTTTCCAAAAAGAACTGTTCATGAGAGCAGCGCGCCATTTTTCCCTTAAATCAGGGTAACGTTCAACCAGTTCGCTTAAAAGTTTTTCCATTTCTGCACGCTTGGTCTTATCGCTGACCGGACAGGGGTTTTTTACAACAGGCAGCTCTTCCCGCCTGGCCAGGGCAGCAAGGATGCTTTCTGAAAGCTGGATCAGAGGCCGGACCTGGTACAAACCGGCTCGGTCCAGGTAGGTTACCGGTTTAAAAGTGTCCATTCTCCCGGTATAAATCAAATTCAGCATAAAAGTTTGGATGGCATCGTCCAGGTGGTGGCCCAGGGCTACCTTGTTGCAGGCAAATTTTTTGGCAGCCTGGTGCAGGGAGCCGTGCCGCATGTTGGCACACAGGGCGCAGGGATTTTTTTCTTCCCTGGCTTCAAAAACGATCTTTGATATAGCTGTTTCTTCCACATGAAGATTGACATTCATACTGTCGGCCAGCCTGTGTAAAGGTTCAAGGTCAACATCCCAGCCCAGGTGAATATAAATGGGCTGCAGGTCAAAATCAAAGGGAGCATGTTTGCGGAAAATATTGAGGATATAAAGGAGAGCGGAACTGTCTTTACCGCCGGAAAGGCCGATTGCCAGCCGGTCGCCTTGTTCGATCATTTTGAAATCATAGATTGTCCTTTTGACCCGGGTCAGGAACCATTTACTATCACTGCGCCGCAAATTCCTTTAACCCCCTTTACAGGATCAACTGATCATGCTTCCGGCCCGGAGGCTCTTGCCGGTCGGACATTGAATATTATATCATTCATGGGAACCCCAAAAAGACGGATTATAGAAATATATGGCAACAAATGATGCCACTGGTCCAGAAAACCAATCCGCACCGGCGCCATGACCACTTTATTTCTCAGTGAACTTAAAATAAGATCTTAGATGAGTTAAACCCGGATAAAAAAAGAAAATTATTAAAAGCACTCTGCCACCGCTATCTCAGAGTGCTTTGTCTACTATTTATTTCTAAGTTATAATCAGGTAAATGATGCAAACAGCTAAAATCATAAAAATCAAAGGAGATGGCAACTTGGCCCATAGCCCAAGGAAAAAGACAAAAGTTCGCAGCCGATCCTGGGGCCTGCTATTCTTTTTGTGTTTAATCGCCTTTTTTGCAGGTTACTTCCTGGCCGTCAGCGAAATCAGGTTCTGGTAAACCTGCAAATAGTGGGTTCACTAATGTAGTGTTATCGTCCCCGGGCATGGCTCCCAGCAAACCCTTCAAAAAGCTAGTGCTTATGGACCATCAATTCGAAGCGGGGCAGCTTGAAGTGTTTCTTTCGCTTCCAGCTCAGCAGGCTGCGGGCCTGCTTTTCTGCTGTTGTTACCACCTGGAGGCGGCGCACCCTTGATCCCAGTTTTTCCAGGTAGGAGGCAAAGCCGGTAGCGGCTCTTTCGGAGGCAAAGCGCAGGCCTTCCATATTGACCACGAGGTGGCTGTAATTACGGGGAAGCATTTTTTTGAGGGTTCGGTTCAACTCTTTAAGTTGCAGGCTGTCGGCTATACCCCTTATTTTCAGGTATAGGATCCCCTTTTGTTCGGTCAAAGAGACCCGGAGAGGCACAACCGACGCTCCCACCTGCTCTTTGTCAGCAGCCGGGGCTGCCAGTTGACGGTAAAAAAGGGTTACCGGCCGCCTGCTGGCATAAGACTTATTCTTGAGGTAACGGTGGTACCAGCGGCTCTGGAAGGCAAAGTGCCTGGCCAGACCGAAGCCGATGGCCCGGTATAGAGCGGTAGCCCAGCCGGTAACTCTAACATTTTTGAAGATATTGGTGAAAGAATAAAACTTCTTATGGGCTTCGATAGTTTCCCTCTGCAGCTCTTCCGGGGTCATCCAGGCCGGTTTAAAAACAGCATAGTGACCGTCGTATAAAGACCAGTCATAATTGAAGATCCTGCCTTCTTTTTCCAACTGTTCGAAAAACGGCGTGCCCGGCATGGGCGTGAGCATCATGAACTGGACGCTGTCGATTCGGGCTTCGATGGCAAAATCGGCCGTTTCCCTGATCGTTTTGGCGGTATCGCCGTCACCGCCGAAGACAAACATACCGTGGATCCTGATCCCATAGTCATGGAAGCGGCTAATCGCTTCCTTGATATCATCGACGCTTTGCTCCTTGTTGTAGCCCTTAAGGGTTTCGGGGTTTATGGATTCGAAACCGATATAGACGATGCTGCAGCCCGAACGGGACATTAGTTCCAGCAGCTCATCATCATAGGCGGCATCGGCCCGGACCTGGGCGCCCCAGCCCTTGATCTTGATTTCCGGGCGTTCAATCATCTCCCGCATCAGCTCCTTGCTGCGTTTAGCATTGGCCACAAAGTTATCATCGCAGAAAAAGACATGCTTGCCCGGAAACCGGGCCAGCTCTTCTAAAACTTTTTCCGTGCAGCGGTAGCGGTAGCGGCGCCCGAACATCCTGGTAACGCAGCAAAAACTGCAGTCATAGGGGCACCCCCTGGAAGTCATCACCGGGATACTGAGCATTTTCGAGGCATTATCCATCATGGAAAGGTCGGGCACAGGCAGGGTGTCCATGCTGATGGCCGCCCTTGAAGGCGGGACATGCACCGGCTCCCCGTTTTTCCAGAAAGACACTCCCGGAATATTTTCAGGTTCTCGCCCGGCCTCCAAGGCCCGAACCAGGGGTAAAATACTTTCTTCAGCTTCCCCGCGGATTATATAATCGGCAAACTGGATCGCTTCTTCGGGAACGAAGGAAGCATGGATACCTCCAATTATGACCGGTATATCGTTGGAACGAAGCAGGCCTGAAATCTGGTAAGCCTCACGGCAGGTGGCGGTTGTGGTTGATATGCCGACCAGGTCGGCATCAAGAATCCTGGACCAGGGCAGCGAATCAACCGTGCCCAGGTGGAAACTAACCTGGTAACCTTCCTGCTGCAGCTGGGTTACCAGTATTGGCAACCCCAGGCGGGGCATGAGCACATGCTTATAAACATGGTCTTCTTTAGATTGCGGCTCGATCAGGACAATTTTCTGCATTCGAACACACTCCTTTTCCCCGGACGGACCGGGTCAACCTTTATATTTCTTGCCCAGCGCTTAGTATGAATTAACTTCCGTAAGGTTAGAAAAGGGATGGGTATTGATTCTACCCTATCCCTTGTAGATTTTTGGATATAATGCGGTGGTATATTTGCTTGTAGGAAATTACTTGATAAAACGGATACTCAGCGGATACCTGAAACTTTCACCTTCGCTAACCCTGATAGTGGCCAGGATTACCATGATCAGCCAGAAGATCCCGATTCCGATGAGAAGGATTATCCCAATAATCAGGGGAATCAGGATTATAGAGATCAGGGTATAAATTGCGATGCTAATCTGGAAGTTAAGCGCTTCTTTACCCTGCTTGTTAACCCAATCGGACTGATCTTTCTTGATCAACCAGATGACCAGGGGACCGATAACATTACCAAAAGTGGGGACCACAAATTGAGCCAGAGCTGCAAGATGAGCCAGCATGCCGTATGTTTTATCATCCTGCGTTAACTGCCTACCGTTAGTCATATTTTATCTCCCCCTTTTAAAGAAATCACCGTTCAAGGAGCCTTGTTGAAGAATACAAATCCATACGGTGTTGTACTCCATCATAAGGCATTATCCAACAGATTGCAAGCACCTGTTCGGATATTACCCGGCATTTACTTAATGAACCTTATGCTGAGGGGGTAGCGAAAATCCTTCCCGTTATTGGCTTCAATAGAAGCCATAATAACCATGATTAACCAGAAAGCGGCCAGGCCAAGGCCGATCAAAACAGCCAGGGGGATCCCGATAACCGTGATCGCCAGCAAAAACATCAGGAAAAAGGCGGCAAAAACATAAATAACGATGCTGATCTGAAAGTTAAGGGCCTCCTTGCCCTGCCGGTCTAACCAGGCCGACTGGTCCTTTTTGATCAGCCAGATTATTAAGGGCCCGAATATATTGCCGAATGAAGGCAGGACAAAGAGGGCCAGGGCCGAAAGGTGGCACAACATGCCAAATGTTTTTTCTTCCGGGCTCAACTGTTCTTGATCGGTCATAACCAATACCTCCATTATGCTAGATGGTCGGCGCGTAGATTTATTCAAATTCCTGGGGCTGCTTTTCCAGGTACTCCTTAAGGGTCAGGCCGGATTGTTTCCACTGCCGGGCATGATCAACACCAATATAACGAAAATGCCAGGGCTCGTAAATATATCCCGTAATACTTTCCTTGTCCCNCGGATAACTCAGGGCAAAACCGTACTTGTGGGCATTTTNAGCCAACCAGCGGCCTTGTTTTGTCTGACCAAAACGGGCTGTAAAATCAGCATCGGTACCGCCAAAATCTACTGCCGTTCCAAGCTGGTGTTCGGACTGGCCCGGGCGGGCACTGAACCGGTTAGCTTCTTCTTCCCCGTGCCGGCTGGCATAGTCTTTGAAAAGCTGCTTCTGGGTCTCGTAACTTCGGTAGGCGGACCTGATACTCAAAGTGACCCCGTCTTCGTTTGCCGCCTTCCAAAGCTTTTCCAGGTGTTCAAGCGCTTCAGAACGCAGTCGCATCGAGTATGAAGGATTCATGTAGGACGGAATTGCTTCAAGATCGACCGGAGCATAATCTTCTTTGAGGGTTGTTTCCTTGGTCACCAGGGCGAGCAGGCAATCTCCGTCAGAAATCACTTTCAAATCTTTATCAGGAGTTGTAAGTTCTTCTTCTGCGGGTTCCACAGCTTCTTCCTTCACCTTATCCTCCTGCTCTTCCGCTTTTTCTTGCGGCTCTTCATGGTCATCTCGATCTTCAAAAGGATCATTTACATCTTCAAGGTCTGCCGGGGGCTCTTCCCCGGCATCATCCTCTTTAGATAAGTCCTCTTCTTCAATCGCTTCAGGGTCGGCATAATCGGTAACAGTCCACACCTGGCCCGGAAATTCAGGCCAAAAATAAAGAAAAACCGCACCAGTGATAATGAGAATAAAAGCCGCAAGCGCCGGCCGAGAAAAAACAGCTTTATTTTTTCTTTGCTTTCCAGACAAATTGGTTCCTCCCTGATAGAACTTACCGGTTTCATTTTTTATACGGCCTTCGAGCCTTTATATTCATTATATCTTTACGGTCAAGGACAATCCACTGGCAAGCGCCTCTCCATCATGTATTTTAGTATGCAAAAGCCCAACCTGGACGAGCAAGTTCCATAAAAGTTGGTTTCCACAATGAGCCCTTATAAGCCCAGTGTACATAGATGTTTCCGGGATCTCTTCAAAAGTCTTGCCAAATTTGCGCAGGCCTTCAGAATTAAGGGCCCAATGAAATATTTAACGAGGACAAACTATTCTAAGTGCAGGTCAATCAAATAGTATAGGGTAACGTCTAAGCCTCGCCACGGTTTAAATCGCGGCTAAATAAGGAGAGCTTCCGCCTGCCGAACTATATTTTCGACGCAGAAACCTCGCTTTTCCATAACCACAGGTCCGGGGGCCGAAGCTCCGAAATCATCAAGCCCGATTACCGCACCCCCGGAACAAGTAAAGCTTTCCCAGCCCACAGGCAGGGCTGCTTCCACGATCAGCCTGCATTCAACAGCAGAAGGCAGGACTTCTTCCCTGTAATCTTCATCCTGAGCCAAAAATAGCTCCCGGCTGACCATGCTGACCACACGTACGCTGTGCCCTTTGCTCTCCAGCTCCCGTGCTGCTTTCAGGGATAGATCCAGTTCAGAGCCGCTCGCAATTATTACCAGATCGGCGTCTTCGCCCTTTTCACGTTGGATGACGTAGGCTCCCCTGAGGGCTTCTTTGCCGGTTCCAGCCAGCTGGGGCAGCTTTTGCCTGGAAAGGATCAGGGCCGTTGGACCGCAGCGGCGCTGCAGGGCATGCAGCCAGGCTGCTGCCGTTTCCCTGCCATCAGCCGGCCTTAAGACATGCATATTGGGAATAGAACGCAGGTGAGATAGCTGCTCTACCGGCTGGTGGGTGGGACCGTCTTCCCCGACGGCGATACTGTCGTGGGTATAAACATAAACTACCGGCAGGCCCATCAAGGCCGCCAGCCTAACCGAAGGTTTCATGTAGTCGAAGAAAACCAGGAAAGTCGAGCCGAAGGGGCGCAGCCCTCCGTGCAGGAACAAACCAGATAGGATACCGCCCATGGCATGTTCACGAACCCCGAAATGGATATTGCTTCCGCCCCGGTTATCAGCCTGAAAATAATCAAATTGCTTTAACTCGGTTTTCGTAGATGAGTTCAAGTCGGCCGAACCCCCGATCATGTTGGGCACGTGTTCGGCTAAAACCTGCATCGCCTGGCCGGAGGCGGCCCGGGTGGCCAGAGGCTGATCCTTAAAATCCCAGAGCATGGGATCATTTTCTAATTCTTCCGGAACCCGCCCCGAGAACCAGTTGTTCCACCGTTCGGCCAATTCTGGGTACTCATGGCGGTAATCACTCAGCAAGGCATCCCATTCTTCTTTTCTGGCCTTAAGGGTTTGCTTGAAACCGGAAAAATGTTCGTAAACCTCCGGGGGGATATGAAAGTCGGGTTCCAGGGGCCAGCCCAGGTTTTTTTTGGTTGCAAGCACTTCTTCGCCGCCCAGGGGGGCGCCATGGATCCCTGCCGTTCCCTGTTTGCCTGGAGAACCATAACCGATTTCAGTCCGGACCATGATCAGGGTGGGGCGATCTTGTTCCTGGCGAGCTTCGGAAATCGCTTCAGAAATTATTTCCATCCGGTTCCCTTCTTTAACCCTGAGGACCTGCCAGCCGTAAGCTTCAAACCTTTTGCCCACGTCCTCGGTAAAAGTAATCTCGGTAGATCCATCGATGCTAATCTTGTTATCATCGTAAAAACATACCAACTTGCCCAGTTTTAAATGTCCGGCCAGCGAGGCCGCCTCTGAAGTAATCCCTTCCATCATACATCCGTCACCGGTGTAAACATAAGTATAATGGTCGACCAGGGGGTAACCTGGCCGGTTGAATTCAGCGGCCAGGCGACTCTCGGCGATAGCCATGCCTACTGCATTGGCAAAACCCTGGCCCAGAGGGCCGGTTGTGGTTTCGACACCGGGAGTATGGCCAAATTCCGGGTGGCCGGGAGTTTTACTGCCCCACTGGCGGAAATTTTTTATTTCTTCAAGCGGCAGGTCGTAACCAAAAAGATGAAGCAGGGAGTAGAGAAGCATAGAACCGTGTCCGGCTGATAGAACAAAGCGATCCCGATCAGCCCAGTCAGGAGCATCGGGAGAGTGCTTGAGAAAACGAGTCCACAGAGTGTAACCCAGCACCGCTCCGCCCATGGGTAAACCGGGATGCCCTGAAGAAGCTTTTTCAACAGCATCAACCGCCAAAAACCTTATCGTATTTACAGCCCTTTCGTCTATTGAATTCAAGTACAAACACTCCTTCTTTATGGTTTATCTACTACCGCCATTTCAACATCCAGGGCCACGTAATCAATGGGATCGGCAGTAAAGCTCCCTTCTTGTTGTTTGCCCAGGACAACCCTTTTAATTTGCACCAGGAAGCCTTCCTGTTCTTCGACCAGATCTGTTTCAAATATTTGCACGCCTTTATCTTTCGGATCCGGCTCCAGGTTTTCTATTTCAAAGAAAAAGTTCAACCTGATTTGCCTTTCCTGAAAAGTAAAATACTCAACATCAAAGGTTAAAGTAATCCATTCAATTTCAAAAACATCAGTATTTTGGACCAGCCAAACCACCCGGCCGCTGTATTCTGCATCCCTGGTAAATTCACCTATAAAACCGGTATCAGATTCAAAAAGGTGGGGGCCGTCAACTACTTCGGTGCTGGAAAGGGCAAGCTGACCGTGGCTGAGCCAGGGCCAGAAGTAGTTTGTCGGGAGATCCGGATCCTCCATTTCATGATTTTCTTCATTTTCCAATACAGGGTCCTCTTCGGGCTCATCCACCGGTTCCGGCTCGGGAGCACAGCCAGCTAAGGCGAAAATAAACAACACTGCCAGGATAGCGGAAAACATAACTGCCAGTTTTTTTCTTTTCACCTTCATTCAGCTCCTTCCCTTAAAAGCCCTGGGTACTTCGTTACTATAGCGAGGCAAACCGGGAATATAAGGCTTTTAACTGACCAGCCCCCGCTGTAATGCTTAAAGACTACGGTAATTTTCTTTTCGACACCGCCCTGCCATTACCTTCATCCACCCAGAAAAATGTTATAAGAGGTGTCTGCAGAGCTTGCCGGAAATATAATGCATGGAAGCGGAGACGCTTTAAAAGGGCCAGACCAGGGGGACAACAATCATGATCACCACAAAAACCAGCAGAGTCAAACCAGCCCCATATTTCAGGTAATCGATAGCCCGGTAGCTGCCTGTTTTTTGGACCAGCAGGGTCATTGGATGGCCCATAGGCATCATAAAAGCAGCCGAAGCGCCGACGACCACGGCCATGACAAATGTTTTTGGGTTAACAGCAAGAGTTTGGGCCGCGTTCAGGGCTACCGGGGTCATGATCACGGCAGCTGCCACATTATGCATAGGCTGAGTAAGCAAGATACTGACCAGGGCTATTAATGCCAGGACCAGCAGCGGATTGTTATTGCTGGCCACAAGCAGGATATTGGCCAACAATGAGGAGGCTCCGCTGTTTTGCAGACCTAAACCCAGTGGATAAAGGCAGCCAATAAGGATGATCGCCCGCCACTCAATGCTCTCATAAATTTCCCGGGGCTTTAGAAGTCCAATCAGGACCATACAAGCAGCGCCGGTTACGGCGGCCACAGCCACAGGCAGCCAGTTTAAAGCCGCGCTGAGAATGACCAGGAGTAAAATCAAGATAGCGTAAGGACCATAAGAACGGAGCTCCGGCGGGGCTTCTTCTCGGCGAGGGGCATGCAGCCAACGAAATTTTTCTCCCGGCTTAAAACTTCTGGTTTTAGTGCGGTCCCCAAACAATAGCAACCCGTCTCCTTCTTGAAGGGGAATGTGGCCCACGTCAGTCCTGTAAGGTGTGCCATTACGCCAGAGAGCAATCCCGCTTAGCCCGGTATTTTCCCGAAAATCTATTTCAGTCAAGGTCCTGCCGATCACGGGTGAACGCGGAGGAACCACCACCTCAACCATTTCTGCCGTGCTGAGAGGCAGCCTTTTCTGTTCCCTCGGATGGCCGGCCAGGAAGAGGCCCTCTTTTTCAACCAGTTCAATCAGCCTATTTTCGCTGCCCAGTACCAGCAAAACATCACCGGGCTGGATCCGAAGTTCTGTTTGATCTACAGGAAGCTGATAATCCGAGCGGACCACAGCCACCACGCAAAGACCAAACCTTTCACCGAGCCCCATATCCCTAATTGTCTTTCCAACCGCCGGAGATTGATCCTGGACCCATACTTCCCAAAGCCGATCGACCAGGTCATAGGTTTCTATCAAATCAGGCCGCGCTGAATCAGGACTGCCATTGCCCGGGTCTTCAGCGGGCAGCAGGCGCCAGCCCAGAAAAACGCTGTAGAAAACCCCCACCAGGAGCAGGATGGCTCCAAGAGGCATAAATTCAAAGAAGGCAAAGCCGTAACCCATGTACTCTTCAAGCAGGCTGTTAACAACAAGGTTGTGGGAAGCCCCAATCAGGGTCAGGTTTGCTCCGAGCAGGCAGGATGAAACCAGCGGCAGCAGCAGGCGTGATCTTGATAAACCAGCCTGAAAAGCCATTCTCATTAGGGTCGGAATGAAAAACAGAACCGTAGCGGTAACAATAATGAACCCGGCCACAATGCCGGGAAGGGCCGTGCCGGCCAGCATCAAACGCAGGTCGCTTGTGCCGGTCAAGCGGTTAAGGCTGTCGGCCACCCGGTTAACCACTCCACTGCGCACCAGTCCCGTAGTAATTACAAACAGGGAAGCCACCGTGATAACTGCAGAGCTGCTGAAGCCGAGAAAAACTTCTTCTGCGCTTACCAGTCCGGTAACGACAAGAGCAAAAGGGATCAAAAGCGGGACTATGTCCATCCGGATCCATCCGGTAACAAAAAATATAATGACCGCAGCAAGTATAATTGTAATTTGAATAATATCAATATTCATCGACGGCGGCTGCTCCTCTAGATCTTTCCGGTGCCGGAGAACGGTTTAATTGTTGATAAAACCAGTCCGGTGAGCTTATATTATACCATTAACCGGGGGTTGAGGTTAAACTTTAATAACCGAGCGGCCAGACCAGCATGATCAGGGGTACTGTAATGGCCAGAAGAAGCAGGGTCAGAGGCAGGCCCATGCGCCAGTAATCTCCAAAGTGATAGCCCCCGGGACCCATGACCAGGGTATTGGACTGGTGTCCGATCGGAGTCAGGAAAGCACATGAAGCCCCCACGGCCACGCCCATTAGAAAAGGATCCGCTGAAGCGCCCATTCCGGCAGCTACGCTGAGTGCCACAGGGGCCATTAAAAGGGCGGCGGCGGCATTGTTAACCACATTGGACAGGAGCATGGTCAAGGCCAGGATCAGACCAAGGATAGCCCAGGAAGCAAAGCTTCCGGCTAAATTGTTGATAGCATTCCCCAGCGCCCCGGCTCCGCCCGTGGTTTCCAACGCTTTGCTAACGGGGATCATCGCCCCCAGCAGCACGATCACAGGCCAGTCAATGCTTTCATAAATCTCCCGCAAGGCCACAAATCCCAGCAGGATCATGACAGCAGCCGCTGCAGCAAAAGAAACTTGAATGGGCAGAATCCCGGCAGTGGTAAGGACAAGGGCAGAAATAAATATGAAAACGCACAATAGCAGGCGAGGAGGTCGGCCCAGGTTCAGGCCCCTTTCCAACAAAGGCAGGCAGCCCAGAGTCGACATAACTTCTTTCAGCGCTTCGGACCTTCCCTGCAGAAGAAGGACGTCTCCGGCGCGGAAGCGGACCCGGTCGGGACGGGATTGCAAACTGGCTCCTTCCCTGGACACCCCTAAAAGATTTATCCCGTAAATGGATCGCAGGTTTAAAGTTCGTGCTGTCTGGCCTTCCAGGGCTGAGTTCGTGGTGACCACCGCCTCAGCAACACTGATATCATCGGAGCGGAGGTCTTCAGCGTTCAACTTGCGGGAACCGGCCAGCATCAAACCGGTTACATCTAGGAATTCTTTTAGATCCTCAGCGTTGGCCTTAATGATGATGTGATCTCCTTCTTCAAAAACCCGGTACGGAGAGAGGAAGGGTAGCTTTGTCTTATTACGGACCAGCCCGACAACGGTTACATCTCCTCCCGTAGCATGACCCAGATCCAGGATTCTTTTCCCGGCAAATTTTGATCCATCAGGTACATAGACCTCTGTAAGGTAGTTGTCAATTTCAAACAAGTCTTCGGATGACAGGCGGGTCTTTCGGACCGGGAGCAAACGCCAGCCGATTAAAAAGATAAATAATACCCCTGCCAGGGCTACCCCGGCCCCTACCGGGGTAAAATCAAACATCCCAAACTGCCCGCCGGCAGCAGTATCTTCCCGGTACAGGGAAATAATTATATTGGGTGGGGTGCCGATCTGGGTCATCAGGCCGCCTAAAAGCGATCCGAAGGCGAGAGGCATCAACAGGATGGAGGGAGAGCGCTTGTTTTTGCGGGCTATGCGAATGGCAACCGGCATAAAAAGGGCCAATGCCCCAATATTGTTCATAAAGGCCGAGCAAATTGTCACTGCTGTCACGAGCATGACGAACTGCAAGTTGGGATGGTTGTTGACCCGGCCCATAATCCGGACGATATAATCAACCAGGCCTGAATTCATCAAAGCCCGGCTCAGAATCAGCACGGCAGCTACGGTAATTACCGCCGGATGACCAAAGCCGTAGAAAGCTTCTTCCCCGGGAACTATACCGGCTACGGTAAGGAAAAGAAGGGCCAAAACGGCAACCAGATCATAGCGCCAGCGGCCCCAGATAAAAAAACCCAGGGCCAGGGCCAAAGTGGCAAAAACAACTGCTTGATTTGTAACCATGTATGCTGCCTCCGCCAAATATTTAAGTTACTGCAGCCGGGCCAGGTCAATTGAACCGTTAGAGGTACTAATATTAAGCACAGGTCCGCCCTCGTTCATACTACCAACCAGGGCTGTCTGCTCCAACAGGGTGGTTTCCAGGCTGAGGTTATTGAAGTTAATTTCCCCGTTTGATGTATATGCTTCCAGGTTGAGAGCCAGTTCGGGGTTAATAGAGAGTTTAATCGATCCATTGCTAGTTCCGATTTCCAGATCTTCCCCAAGTTCGAAAAGTTCAGCATTGATATTGCCGTTAGAGGTCCTTAAGTAAGCCAGGCCGGCAATCTCGCTGAGATAGAGGTTGCCATTGCTGCTGCGGGCGGAAACAATGCCTTCCACTTCTCTGGCATTAATGTTTCCATTGGAGGTTGAAAGAACAGGATTACCGGCTACACCCTGGACATCGATATTACCGTTGGAGCACTCGATAATGGAAACCCAAACCCCTTCCGGCACCTTGATATTGTAGCTGACAGTCACGTCGAGCTCCTCATCGGGATACATGGTTTCAATGACCATAGTGGCGTCAATGTCGATAAATATGTCCACCTGGTCAAGGGCCGATTGCCCCCGGTAAGTCTCTTTCAGAGCGGTTATTTCCACTTCTTCGATATCTGCGCCTGTAATTGAGACCGGCCCGTTGGGATTATATATTTCCAGTACTGTTCCCTGCCTCACCCGATAAGATTGAAAAAAGTCTTCTGTCACCTTTGTCCTGCTGCAGCCCCCACTGAAGATCATTAAAGCTACCAGAGCCCCAAGTAGGACCAGCGCCGATATACCGAACGACATCTTTTTAGTCATCTTTTTAGTCGCTCCCCACAACATAATTACCCCCTTTTCTATTTAATAAACCCGGCCTTCTTTTTAGATTGCCGCGGCATCAGATCCAGGTCCTCGATACTGAAAACAGGCGCATAAAACAGTTTATTAAATATAGTTGCCATCAGTACAAGATAATCCTGCCTGTTAAAGTTTGAGTCTTTATTTGCCGATCCTATAGTTTATATTATCCATTTTTGGTTGGAATAATCAAGGGTAATCGTTAATACAAAAGAAGTAAAACAAAGTTTTAGCCTACCCCCTTCCACGCCACCTCTGTTTGTTGTATAGTAGTGCTTAGTTCGACAAAAAGGGTGAACGGCTTTGACGAAATTAACACAATACCTGCCTTACATGGCCGGGGTGGGAGTAGCCCTGACCTGGGGCTTTTCTTTTATGTTTACCAGGGGCGCGCTCGATCAGCTATCCCCTTTTCATCTGCTAGGCCTGCGCTTTGCCGCCGCCGTCCTGGCCATGTTCATACTGCGGGTTTTTGGTCTGATTAAAATAAGCGTCACCCCCGCCGACTATATAAACCTGCTGCCACTGGCATTTTTTCAGCCCATCCTGTATTTTGCCTCCGAAACAACAGGCATCCTGCTCACATCATCATCCTATGCAGGGATGATGATCGCCATAATTCCTATTTTCGTAGCTATATTTGCCGCCATCTTCCTGCGGGAGTACCCTAACCGGATCCAGCTTTTCTTCATTATAGCTTCTGTTGGTGGGGCCATTTTTATTATTTTTATGGACGCCCAGTCCATAGCCGGGGTTAACCCGATGGGCACCATTTTCCTGCTGGCTGCCGTTATTGCCGGAGCCAGCTTTAACATATTTTCCCGCCGTGCTTCTATAAAACACCCCCCGATCCGGACCACCTGGATCATGATGGTATTTGGAGCGATCGTTTTTAACTCCATTGCGCTTGGTGAACACTATAACGCCGGGAAACTGGAAGTCTATTTTGCGCCCCTGGCTGAGCAATGGGTTCCGGTCCTGTACCTGGGAGTCTTTTCGTCGGTGGTAGCCTTTTTCCTTTATAACTTTGTCCTCAGCAAAATAACGGCCACCCAGGGGTCGGTATTCGCCAATATGGTTACGGTAGTAGCCATTACTGCCGGGGTAGTATTCCGTGGCGAACTGGTATTTTGGTACCACCTCGTCGGCACCGCCGCCATCCTGGCCGGTGTATGGGGCACTAACCGTTTTGCCCCCGCCGTAATGGAGAAGAAAAGGCAAAAAGCGCTTGAAAGAAAAACCGCGCTTGAAGCGCAGGAATAAGCAGCACGGGGCGGGTAATCTCCCCGGCATAGTCAGGTACGGGAAAAATCAAATCGTCTCTCACTGTCTGCCCGGCTTTAAAACTTCTTCGATTAATTCTTCAGTTTTTCCCGCATCGGCGTCATGTAACTGCCAGAAAGGTTGTACCTATCCCGCAGCCGGTTCACAACCTGGTATAGTTCGGTTTTGTAGGCCTTGTCAGCCCCACCTTTTTTGTAAAGTTCACTGTACCGCTCTTTTAACTCAGGAAACAGGTCATCTATAAACTTTAAGTAGTAGGGCCTGGTTCTACCCCTTAAATAAAGGACTCCGGGCAGCACATAATGGACAGGGCAATCCGCTGCCGCAAAAAAAAGGCGGTCAAAATTATCTTCACAGTCGGTTATAAGAGGCAGAATGGGCATAACATGAAGACCAATCGAGGCGTTGGTTTTTCTGAATTCCTTGAGCATGGCAAACCGGGCTGCGGAAGGAGCCGAACCGGGCTCGATGATGCGGCGCAGGTTTTCATCCATGGTGGTAATAGTTGAGGCCACATTAATGTAAGTAAGCTGTGAAAGTTGGTCAATCAAATCATAGTCCCGCAGGATCAAGTCTGACTTGGTGGAAATGATGGCCGGAGTTTTGTGCTTAATCAAGAGCTTTAATATCTCAGGCATCAGGCGGTAGTTCGCTTCAGCTGGCTGATAGCTATCGGTAACTCCGCCGATATTAACCACCTCTTGCTTCCAGCTGTCGGCGCTGAGTTCCTTTTCCAGCAACTCAACAATATTGGTCTTAACGTAGATATCGGAAAAGAAACCGCTGTCTACCGCTTCCGGCGGGGTAATATTTTTAGCAGTAGCATCCATTCCAGGTTTATGAGTTTTACCCTTACCCGGATTACTGCTCCCGAATTGATTATATTGATGAGAATAAAGGGCATAACAGTAACGGCAGCCATGACTGCAGCCCCGGTAAATATTCAGGTCCCAGGAATAGGGAATTTTTCGTTTTAATTTATGGAGGGCGCTTGCAGCCTGGACTTCAATTGTCATTTAAGTCAAACCTCACTTATCCTATTTTAACTGGTTACCGGGTTCAGTCCCTTAAAACCCCCCTCAAACTCACGGTAATGGACTTTAGATTGTATCATTGTAGGCGGTAAGATGGGTGGTGAAGGGTATTAAGGGAATGGTTCCCCGTTAAGCGTGCCTGGATATATATTCCACGGCCCCTGTTTTGTTAGCAACAAAATAATTCAACCTGATCAACCAAATATCCCGGGTCCTACCTGCCGGGGAGAAACCTCATCTTTAAAGCTGCCATACTTCCCGGCGCCAAATCGCATCTGCACCTGTTTAAGGACACTTAGATCATCGATGGGATTACCTTGCACAGCAATCAACTCAGGTAGAAAACCTCTGCTGATGGCACCCATTTTACCATCAAGGCCTAAAATTTGCGCATTAGCCAAAGTAGCGGCTTTCAGTATGGTCCGGTTTGAAAGAGCACCTCTGGCATACATATCCATTTCTGTAAACAGCCCGGCACCGTGTCTGACTCCCGGGGCCCCTGCATCGCTGCCCACTCCCAGAACAACCCCACTGTCTAAAGCAAAGAGCAGCTTTTCGATATGTTCCTCATAAATTCTCTTGATCAAACCATGTTTCCGGCCGGAGGCACTTTCAAGCGATCTCCCATCAACCAGGGCAGCCACCGGAGCGATGGTCGGCACCCATGCTACCCGGGAATCAGCCATTAATTGCAGAGTATCCTTCTTCACGAAGTAACCGTGCTCGATTGAATCTACCCCCGCCCGCACAGCTACCTTTACGGCCTCATCCGAACTGGCGTGAGCCATAACTTTCAAGCCCCACCGGTGGGCGTGGAAAACAACAGCTTTTAGCTCCTCTGGTGCCAAAGGTTTTCCATCAACCCGGTCGTACTCGTTAAAATTGACCAGGCCGGAGGCAATTACCTTGACCTGGTCCACACCTGCCACATGAAGCGTTTCTATAAAGGCAGGAATTTCTTGTGGTTTCCTGTAACCGCGGCCGAGGAATGATCCATAGCCATTTTCTCTGCGCACCGCTTCACCGGTGGAAACAACCCTGGGTTTCAAAGCATCATTCCGGCTTGCACCACCCCGGCCATTTCTCGCGGCCAGGTTAACCCTCCTGCAGTCGCCGCCGTCCCGGACCGCGCCAATTCCGGCCTCTGCCACAGCCTGCAGGTCCTTTTCAATTCTGGTCTGCAGGGCCTCTTCATGATCCCACAGGTAAAGGGAATCTTTAAAGTTGATTCCATCTAAAGCCAGGTGGACATGAGCATCGATTAAACAGGGGACAAGAGTTAAGCTCCGGTCCAGTTTTATAACTTGGAAGTCATGATTATCCCCGAAAGACAAATTCGCGGACGATACTTTTTCCAGGCCGGTAATCAAGCCTTTTTCAATTATTAGTAATATATCCTTTTCTATTTTCAGTTCCGGTCCGGTTAAGGCCAGGGAAGCATAAAGTTTGTAACTTTTTTCGACGCTGAAATTAAATGAGTACATCCTATTTTTTCATCCTTCATATGAAAGTGAGCCGGTTTTACCTACTGCTTTGTTTAGGGCAAGCTGAAAGCATGGTTAGCATTTTTACCCGATCATAAAGAAACTCTAGTCAAAAGCCCGGTCTTCCCCGCGCCCAATCAGTAAGTAGATAGCCGCGCTGAAAATCACAAAAGCCATCATGATTATCCATCCCGTTTTAGACAGGTATTTAACATTATCACGTTTCATCAGGTCGATGATTGCAAAAGTTATCAGCATCAGGTTCAAAATTAGGGCAATCGCAATTATAAATAAGAAATCCAAGGGTATCTCTGCCTCCCCGCCAGCTTGTAATTAATTTTTTTAGCACCGTTCAGAAATGTTGATCAGCAGTTCATAAACAGTGCCGGCGACCTCAACTATTTGATCATAATCGATAATTTCCGGTTTGTCATCCGGGGTGTGGGCAATATTAAGCAGATCTTCCAGGGCCGTCGAGGTTATGGCCAGGGCGGGACGGTTATTATACAGGAACAGCCCATGATCGCCCTGGTACCAGGGCTCTCCCTCGACCAGGCCGTTTTTATCAAATACTTTCCGGGCCGCCGTTTTAATCTCTTCCGGGCATTCGTAGCACGAATAAGCAGCAGAACCGCCGCAGTATCCGGCCCCGTCGATATTGATGCCCAGGATGATCTCATCAAAACGGCCTCTGTTTTCCTCCAGGTAGAGCATCTCACCGGGGTTGGAATAATAGTCTTCTCCGTTCACGGCTGCCAGCTCCACAACCATCCGTCCGTTGTAACCTGCCAGCATTTCTGCAAGCACAAGCAGAACAGCAGTACCTGTGGCATTATCAATCGCCCCGGTGGTCCCCTTTTTACTGTCTATGTGGGCCATGACTACAATTCTTTGAGAGGGTTTTTCGCCTCTGCGGCCAATGACATTGCACCCCGCAGAAGGTTTTCTTTCTGTATCTATTTTTAGGAACACCTTTTCTTCCTGATACAAACCAAGGAACCTTTCTCCTTCGCTCTCGGTCATGTACACACCCGGCAGGTTAAAGTCTCCGTCTTCAATCAATGGAAAAGGATAGATTCCTCCTGCCGCTTCAGGATTATAAGAAGTTGCAGCGATAACCGCTTTAAAACCCCTGCTCTCGAGAAGTTTATTAATCCTGCGATGCTCAGCTGGATTGTAGAATGTGAAATTTTTAGGCATCAACTGTTCTGCTGCGATTTGCCCGTGCAGAAAAGCAATCCTTCCTTTCGCTGCCACCTGCTCCAGCTCTTCCACGGAGGCAGCCGGGCTCAGGGGGGCCTTGATTTCCCCACCCAGGGTATAAGGATTGCTCAATACCCGGAAAGACTCACCTCCAACAACAAGCGCAGAGCCTCGATCTTGCCAATCGAAACAACCGAAACCCGGCGTCTCAACATAAAACCCCAAATCCCTCATAACCGCAGCGGCATAAGTCGTCGCCTTCCTGTTTCCCGAGCTGCCTACACAACGTTCACCTATTTCCAGACACAGTTTTGCAATATGGCGTTCAGCCTTTTCACAGTAATACCCTTTGCCCACAAGTATTCCCTCCTATTATACGCACCACCACAAAGCCACGATATTATACCACATAAAACGGCGCTAAAAATTTCAAAACATCCACTTTTTATTTTATGGCAGGAAGTTTTTGAATTGATCGTTACATTAAGCTGTGGTATGCTACAAGCAGTAGAGTTGTCGCAATGAAGATAAAATTAACGCAATAAAAGAACTTCGCCTGACAATGTGCATTGCAGACAAAGAAGAGAGAAAAAGGAGCCTGACCATCTTTGTGACCTGAACATTTAGGTGCTTTATGGGATTTAAAAAACTTCCAGGAGGTGATCTATATGTTCAAGGTAGGCGATAAAGTTAAATCAAGATTTGGCATAGAATATGAAATAGTTGCAATAACGGCCGATAATAAATATCAATGCAAAAGACTTAGCGACGATAAAATCATTAAATTAGCAGAAGACAAATTAATCAAACCTAAACCAGAAACGGCCTAATTTTTTATCATTTTATGTTAATGGAGGGGTCAGTTCTTGAAAAAGTGACAATTCAAGACCTGACCCCTATTTGTCTTTTGGTGGGGACGGAGGGTTTTGAACCCACGGCCTCTTGAATGTGAATCAAGCGCTCTCCCCCTGAGCTACGTCCCCATAATTTTTCATGTTACAAATATATATAGCTAGGAATATCGTACCGCCTGCTAATGTCATCATTATAGCATACCAAAAGGTGAGATGAAATAAGTGTGACACCACTCTTACCCAAACCTGCAAGGGTTTAATATATAAGCCATTTTCAATAGCTACATTTATTCCTGTAAATGTATTTTTATGAAATTAAAAAAACAGGGCAACTTTGCATGCCCTGTTTTTAAGCAGAACTATAAAAATAACTTTAGTTTTACCAAAGATCATAGAGAAGAATTCTGCTTAGTTGTAGCTGTTTAAAAATTTAAATTATAAAAATCAGTAGTTCATTAATTCATATGTATTTAATTTAATAAACCACATCCTGCACTATTTGCTTGCCGCGAGGGGACAGACCGTAATCTTCAAGTTCTTTCTCCAAAAGGGCTGGATCGCCGTAACCACCGGCAATACCATTCAGGCGGGCTGCAAGTGTCGAATTAACCAGGCCCTCAATATCGGAGTAATAGGATTTTATTTCAACGGCCAGTTCCTCCACGTTTTGCAAGTAATATTTCTGATGGTAATCTTCAGCCAGGTAAAACCTGTCCAGGGATTGAATTTCCGTATGGATTCTGGTGCCCAGCCGCTGTTCTAACATTTTTTTACTTTCTCGGGCCACTTCCTCCTGTGCTTCGTTATGATAAAGAACCATGGCCATATACTGCCTGGACCAACTTCTATCGGCTGGATTATGGTTCTCCCAAAATATCTCCATAATATCTCCATAAGACAGGATCTCGGGATCAAAGTCAATCTGAAAAACTTCGGTATGATCTCCAAGATTATGATAAGTAGGATCTTCCAGGGTTCCACCGGCATAACCCACCCTGGTCCTGTAAACGCCTTCTATCTGCCCGAACCGGGCATCCGGACCCCAAAATCAGCCCATACCGAGGGTCGCCGTTTCCAGTTTTACCGGAACCTTTAAATCCAGAGGAGGTACAGAATCGTTAAGAAAAGCCTTTTCGTGTTCCATATCTTTATGATCCTTTCCATTTTCAGATTCAAAATCTATCTCTAAATCATCACTATTTAGTGAGATATCCCTATCATCATTACAGCCACCAATTATTAGCATAGTCATGGCTAGTAAACCTAAAACTAATATCGGGTAAGAAAACCTTTTAGTTATCTGCATTTGTAAACCTCTTTATAGCCCGACTTAACTGACAGTGGTTGGTCGGGCGGTTTATTTAACTTTCCTTCTATCTCAGTCAGATCTTCCTGATCCAGTTTGCAATAAACACCATCTTCATCATCTTTTCCACAGTTTTGCTATATTGTAATGACCCATAAACGTATGGGCTTTTCACGCATGAATGCAAGAGAATTGATTTGTCCCTGTTCTTCATCCATGTTTCATACGCAGTCCAGATCTACTTACCCTAGGACAATATAAGTAAGGTGGTATACGGATAAAGGTATAACCGTCTGCAGCAATTTGCCCTATTGTAAAAAACCGATTCTACAAATTTATTACAAATCAAAAACATTCTTTAAGCTATCAAAAAGTAGAATCAATTTAAGAAATGGCTGCCCGAATCAGCATCGAGCAGCCATTATGACATCTCCGGTTTAAAATGACTCATTCCTTATGTAAATCAGCGATCGATATTTCTGCAAGCAGCAACATGATTACTCTTCTCTTATATCATCCGGAGCATTACCGTCATAGGTGTTATCATCAGGATCACTCAATTCGAGTACTGCTTCCTCAAGCAAAAATACAGCTCCTCCATTACTGGCTCTGTTATTTTCAAATATGTTGTTGGTTAAAGTTATTACAGCTTCAACAGCTGCATACACTCCTCCACCGTCTCGCCGGGCGTCATTGTCACTGATGTTGTTATTATCGAAAATAGCCGATGCGGCCTGAACATAAACACCGGCACCATTTCGTTCCGAATTGTTGCTGGAAATCTCATTAGCAGTAAATTCAGGTGCTGATCCATCAATAACAACTATTCCGCCACCATTTCGGGACCGGTTATCGGAAATTACGTTATTGTCAAATATGGGATCGGAGTTCATAAAAACCATTATTCCTCCCCCCGCATCAACTGCGTTATTGCCGATGATCATATTATTCTCAAACTGCGGTGATGATTCGTAGAAAACAGCTAGTGCGCCCCCCCTTGAATCTGCGGTATTATCATTCAGATCATTACCTGATACATAGGGGGAAGCTCTAAAGATATACATTCCTCCACCGGACTGATGAGAAATATTGTCAAGAATAGTGTTGTTGAGAATGTCCGGCTTAGCCTCAAAAATCGAAAAACCACCACCGTTCTGAGCGCGGTTATTGGAAATGGTGTTGCCTTCTAAGATCGATGATTCATCACCCTGGCCGCTGACAGCAATTCCACCACCGCTTCTTTCAGCTACATTACCGGATATTTCGTTGTTGTTCACGCTGACTGCTGATGAATGGGCGAGGAAGAGGCCTCCGCCACCACCGGTTGAAGTATTGTCTTTAATGTTGTTATTGCTGATCATCGGAGAAGATTCATGAACCATGATCCCTCCGCCTCTTTCAGCTACATTTTTAACAAAAGTATTGTTTTCCACAGTGGGAGAACTACCGTTAATGATTATCATCCCACCACCATAATAAGCTTGCTCTTCCCTCGTTTCACCCTCAACTACGAATTCAAGGGTGGTCCTGGTACCACCTCCGCCGGTGATGGTGAAACCAGATATTACAGCTTCTTCACTTTCTTCGTTTTCAAACGTAACCACTGAACCGGTACGCCCACCGTCTATTACGGTCTGCTCCCTGACATCTGGATCTTCAGGATTGGTGCTGCGCAGGGTAATATTTTTTCCCTCAAAATTGATGTTTTCATTGTAAGTTCCGGTACTAACGACAATAACATCTCCGTCTTCCGCCGCATCTATAGCGTCCTGGATTGATGAATAGTCATCCGGTACAGTTATTGCACCCTCTTCGACAGTCCCGTTACCCGGACCTTCGTCGCATGCGGAAAGCACAAAAATCATAGTGATAAACACTACGGCAATCAGGGCAATGCCCAGAGGGTGCCTGGTAATACCTGTATTCATTTATAGACCTCCATTCTACTTTGCCTTTTTAGTCATCTACGACAAAGGTTTTCAGGCAATCCTCGACGCCCGAAAACCCTTACCTGGTGGACGTGAGGGGATTCGAACCCCTGACCTCTTGAATGCGAGCCAAGTGCTCTCCCAACTGAGCTACACGCCCTCGCAGGGGTATTATAGCAAATAG
>SL_8KL_010_SEDDRAFT_10000284_pt1 | contig 43992 bp, 33 predicted proteins | sample SodLakKL_010_SED_4_FD_11160 | JGI IMG/M metagenome (IMG submission 11160)
CTCATCAACTCTTCCACAATCAGTTGATGTCCAATGTTTGTAGGATGTGGATCCAAGTTTATAGGCCACGCTATGGAAAAATTAACCGCATCTTCATTACGTCGAAAAGCATTATATACGTTGGCTACACTGACCCGTCTTCCTTGATTTTCTCTCATGGTCTGATTCATTGGCCGAATCAACTCTTCCATTAACTGATACAACTCCGGGGATTCCATCTTACAGACCGGATTGTAGATGCTCAGGATGATGATATTGGCCTCTTCATTCAAATAATGTATTGCATTAATAATTTGAGGCCAGTGGCTTTGAAAATCTTCTACGCCCAGCCACAATGCAGCTCGAAGCTCATCGTCTGCAAGGAGCTGTTGAATAATGATATCCCATATATCTGGGCCTCCATTGACAATTTTCTCCTCCAATTCACTAATACTTTGTGCGTTGTAAGCCTTCATCATTGCTCCAATCACCGGCTGAAGGATATTGTTGCCTCCGATGCTTATGGTGATCACGTCCGCCTCCGCTACAGCTTCCTGCATCCAGTCCATATATAATAGCCCGTTGAGAATGCAACTGCTTGTAACCCCATCGAAAGCCATGTTTCCACCTTCAAATCCAAACCCGCTGAGATACTCAGAATAGCCACTAAAATAGGCATCCATAGGATCGACTCCAGTGCCCCTCGCTATGGAATCTCCCAAATTCAAATATGTCCTAGCCTCCGCGTTCGGTCTCGCCGCTAAAGCATTAATCGGCAGAGCTAAAATCATTATTACTACGAGAATGAACACCATCCATTTTTTATACATAGTTTCCCTCCTTTTTTTCGCCTAGAAGACCTGTCCTTATTATTATTTTACTTTTTTCGATATCCCTTTATTCCCATCAAAAACTGACCAACTTAAGAGTCGCTTATTCAACCGGTTCACTGTCGGTTAATTGTAATAAAAAGACATCCGGTTGTCACCCTGCATAAAGCAAACCGCTCTTCTTCAAATAGTCCGCTCATCCATCGTAATGTTTTTGAAAACCAATTGACTCTGCACCATTTCGTCCCATTATTTAATTCAAGTTCATGGAAGTACTTTGAATCCCCTTCATAATAACTATTCTCTTGTTCTGTGATGGTATACCCAAGATTCAAATAAGCTCTAATATCAACTTCTGGTCTCACTACCATACCGTTGATCAACAGGCATAGAAGCAAGGCTAACGCAAAATTGAACAGCATCCACGATTCAACCATGTTCACCACCTCTTGGTTTTTTACCCTCTTGGAAAAACCGCCATTTTCATGTTTTTTTCATTCCCCCCTTTTCTCCATCAAAAAAGCCGACCATAAATGGTCGGTTACGCTGCCGGCTCCCTTTGAGAAAAGCGTCCAGTTACTCCTCAAAGATCCATGCCCCCGTTAAGGTATCTAACTTATACCCCGTAAAACAAAAACAAAACAGTTTTTATGATAATTTTCACAATCTTCTGTTTTTTTACACTCGCTGCTTTTCTATCTTCCCCGGCTTTATTCTCTTCTACTTATTTTTTTTCACTGATCCTTTAATGGTTTCAAGACTCTTCTTTCCGGGTATGTAATGAGAAAATAGAAAGCAGGGATTGTTATGAATAAAGAAGAAATTTTAGAAGAGCTTCGCTCTACACTATCGGGGAAAACCTTTGATGCGCTGCTGCCGCCAATTATCTTTGCCTTGATCAATGCTTTTTTTGATTTGACCCTGGCTACGGGAGCAGCCTTTGTTATTGCCGCTTTTCTTGGGTTTTTCCGTTTTTTTAAAAAGCAGAATTGGTTTTATGCCTTAGGCGGGTTTCTTGCAGTTTCTCTTGCAGCAAGTTTTGCCTATTTTACCGGCAGTGCCGCCAATTATTTTGTCGGCTCTTTAGTCAGCAGCGCTTTTTTGTTTCTTGTTGCGTTTGTCAGCCTGGTGACCGGGAAACCCCTGGCGGCATGGCTTTCCCATCTGACCCGGGGCTGGCCCCTGGACTGGTTTTTACGAAAAGACGTGAAACCTGCATACCGGGAAGTCACCATAGTCTGGACGGTATTACTGTTTTTCCGTTTTTTTATCCGGCTGATTTTTTTCCAGCGGGGCAGCGCTACGGAGCTGGCCTTCGTTAATACGCTATCGGGCTGGCCGATGATTGTTCCGGTTTTGATCCTTAGTTATATTTACGGTATTTGGCGACTGAAAAAGCTGAAGGGACCGGGGGTGGAAGAGTATCAGCGGGGAGATCAGCCCCCTTGGAAAGGACAAACCCGAGGATTTTAATTCCTTCGGGTTTTCTCTTGCTCTGTTCTATAGATTCGTGATTCTATAGGTTTGCGGTTCTACAGGTTCTTTTTATTTTTGCATCCTTTTTTTTGTCGTCCTACCTTACGTCTTCTTTATGGTTTTATGCCCGCAGTTGGGACAGGTGACCTTGAGCTTTCCTTTTCCCTTTGGTACCCGCATTCGTTTATTACAGGATTCACAGGGAGTTACAGTGTAGTCCAGAAGGCTTTGGATCTTTTGAATGTCCAGTCCTACAACAATTTCTTCACCAATTTTAAAGGCCGGGACCCCTTGAAGGCCTAGCTGCTGAAATTCCCGGTTGGCCTCCGGGTCTTCATTGACATCCTTAATTTCATAATGGTAACCGGACTTGGAAAGAAACTCTTTCCCTTTTATGCAGTGGGGTCAGGTTTTGGTACTGTACATAATAATTTTTTTCATGGTCTTAGCCTCCTAATTTTGTGTTTTGCTTTTCTTCAGTGATGGCAAACAGATGATCTCTATGGTAAAATAGGGATCAGTGAGGTGAAGGTTCCGATGACAAACATTGATGAAAACAAAGAGCTCCCCGTCATTATTCATGTGGATTTAGACGCTTTTTATGCTTCCGTGGAAGAGCGGGATAACCCCTCTTTAAAAGGCAAGCCCGTCATCGTCGGCGGTCGCAGTCATAAAGGGGTGGTTACCACTGCAAATTATGAAGCGAGAAAATACGGGGTTCATTCCGCCATGCCCCTGTTTATGGCCCGGCAGAAATGCCCAAGGGGGATTTATGTCCCCGGGCGGATGGAACGCTACCAGGAAATCTCCCGGGAAGTTTTTCGAATCCTTCACAGTTTCAGTGAGGTCCTTGAAAAGGTTTCCATCGATGAAGCCTATTTAGATATTACCCATCTTCCGGTAAAACCCCACAAACTGGTTGAAGAACTGAAAGTAAAAGTCTACACAGAAACGGAGTTGACCCTTTCTGTGGGAATCTCCTATAATAAATTCCTGGCAAAACTGGCCTCGGACTGGCATAAACCCGCCGGGATAAAGGAAATCACTCCGGATATGGTTCCCGGTATTCTGGTACCGCTGCCGATAAAAAAAGTCCACGGGCTTGGTCCCAAGTCCTGTTCTCTGTTAAATAACCTGGGCCTATATACCATCGGAGACCTGCTGGAACTTTCCGAGGAGTTTCTTGTGGACCTTCTCGGAAAATCCGGTCGGGAAATTTATCACCGTATTCGAGGGATCGACCACCGCCCGGTCAATACCCAACGGGAAAGAAAATCCCTGGGGATTGAGCGTACCTTTTCCAAGGGGACCCGAAACCGCAAGGTATTAGANGCGTATTTGGNGAAATTTTCCCAAGAGCTGTCCCGGGACTTGAAAAACAAAAAACTTCACGCCCGAACCATCACCCTGAAAATAAAGGATGAAGACTTTAAAGTCCAGAGCCGTGGAAAAACTCTTTTTCAGCACATTAACGGGCCCGAGGAAATCTTCAAGGTGGCCAACGGCTTATTTCAGGAACTGCCCTTGGATAAGCCTCTCCGTTTGTTGGGGATTACGGCCTCCAATTTACTTTCGGAAGATCTGCAGCAGCTGTCTTTTTTTGATTTATAGTCTGAACGGGAACACCGGCGACTTCAGTGGGATGAGCTTCAAAAAAGCAGATTCCCTTCGCAGGTAATCATCACTTCGGTTTCAATAGAGGCCGCAGTGACTTTTTTTGCCCTTCCATCATAATCAATTTTCACAGCAATCATTCCTCCGGGTTGCTTAATCTCTATCCGTACACTTTCTTCTTTTTCCTCTGCCCACAGTAAACCCAGGGCAAGGCTTCCGGAACCGCATGAACGCTCCTCTCTTAGACTGTCAATCCCGGGGACAAACACCCAGGGAGACAGACGAATGGAGTCATTTGTTATCCTGTAGCCAAGGGCTCCATAGGCTTCATTATTCCCGTCTTTCCAAAGGTTTTTAAGCAAGTCCGGATAATCCCCCTTGAAGTTTTCCTTCTCGGGGTTTTGAAATAAGAAATGGGTGATGCCTTCCATCTCTACCAAGTCTCCGGAAACCGACTTTTCTCCGGCTTTCACTTCCTTTTTAGAAATCCGGTATCCTTCCACGGGCATTTCGCCTTTGACCCGGTACTTCTCATGGCTTATTTTTTCCACTTCACAAGTTAACGGTTTTGTCGCTCCGGAAAACTCCAGCAAAAAAACATCTTTTTCTATCCCCTCGGTCCATGCCAAGTATGCGCCCAGGGACAGCAAGCCATTCCCGCAAAACTCTCCTCCGCTCATTTCCATTCTTCCTTTTGCCCGCCCAGAGTGTTTTTGCGTAAGAAACCCCACCTGTTCTCCGTATAAATGGGTGTAGGCCATAGCGGCCTTGGCAATTTTTGAGTAGTCCCTTTGTTTTACCGCCGGATCCGTTATGATAATCGTGGTGTTTTCTGAAGGACTTAACTTTACAAAGGATGCTTTCATTCAAAACCCTCCTAATCAATCATTTTCCTGTTTCTCAATCCTTAAGCTAAAATCATCCTTACCTTTTAACGCTCTTTCTTTGATTTTTCATTTAATATACCTTTACTTCAAAATTCCTATGAATTTATAAAAAAATATTGGGTATCAGCATAATTAAGAAAGAAGGTAATACCATGGAAAATCAACATTCTGAATTACGGGAAATAAATAAGGTAACCCTTGTGGGGATAATTGTAAATTTTCTTTTATCGGGAATTAAAATATCTGCGGGCCTGTTAGGAAACAGCAATGCCCTGTTTGCCGACGGCCTTCATTCCTTATCCGACTTTTCCACCGATATTGTCGCGTATCTCGGTGCACGATTCGGGAAAAAACCCCCTGACGATTATCATAATTACGGCTATGGAAAATACGAATCCTTGGCGACCTTGATCATCGCCTTATTTTTAGGTTTTGTGGCACTGCAAATATTCATCAACGGTTTTAGCACCATTCTTTCCGTTCTTCGTGGTGATATTTTGGCAACCCCAAGTTGGTGGGCTTTCTTTGCGGCCCTTGCGTCGATTTTGTTGAATGAAGGACTTTTCCGATACGCTTTAGCGGTCGGAAAGAAAATCAATAGCGACTCCATCGTTGCCAATGCCTGGCACCACCGCTCCGACGGCTGGACCTCTATTGGAGCCTTAATTGGTGTGGGCGGGGCTATTTTACTTGGTGGACGATGGATAGTTCTGGATCCCGTGGCAGCAATTATTGTCAGTCTTTTGGTTTTAAAAGTTGCCGTTCATATATTCATTCCGGCTATTCGTGAGTTAATGGACTTTACTCTTCATAAAAAAGAGCTGAAAAAAATCTATTCCACTATCGAGGAGTACGAGGAAATCTTGGATTACCATAAGCTTCGAAGTCGAAAAGCCGGTGGAAAAACCGTATTGGAGTTTCATATCGTCCTCGACGGAGACTTCTCTTTAAAAAAATCCCATGATATTGCCGATGCCTTGGAAAAAGAGCTGAAAGGTATCCTTGGCAACAGCGCCATAATCACGATTCACATTGAACCTCCTTCTCGATAGGTCGCCCTCAGATCGAGTTTCAACTTCTTCTGACCAGGTTCCAAAGTTTCTGCCTTAGATAAAAAATCGGATGAACTACTCTTGTTTTGATTCTTTTTACGCTGTAAAGGGTATTATATAAACACATAATCTTGGAAAATAACTTTAGTTGTGGATTTCTTTTATGTAAGGTAAAGGAGGGTTTTCATGGATCACGAGAAGTTTAAAGCCCAATGGCATCATCTAAAGGACGAAATCAAGGTAAAATGGACGGAGCTTACCGATGAAGACATACTGTACATCAGTGGAGAAAAAAACAAATTAATCGAAAAATTACAGGAACGGTATTCCCTCTCTCGAGAATCCGCAGAACGGGAACTCCACCGAAAGATTTAGATTCTAAAAACCCCTAATGTTGGTCTAATATGTCTGCCATTAGGGGTTTTTCTTTTCATAGGTGTTTTGTCTGTATATACCGGTTTATATCTTTTTTTGTCTGCTACGCATTCGATTTTCCTCCGTGCTTTCAGTTCCTAAAAAATATTCCCGACATTGAAAAGCCAATTTTTAATCTGTTCAAAGGCTTCCTGCCACAGGTATTCTTCCTGGCCTTGCTGAAGATTATGGTATTCTTCAAGGGAATAGGTAAAGTTTGTTAGTCCCCCGAGAATAGCCACCACTAATATGATCACGACTACGGTTGTTAGAACCGCTTTTTTTAATACTTTTTTTCTTCTTCGTTTTTTCAGAAGGGTTTCTAAGTATTGGGCCCCAGCTTTTTTTCCCTGTTCTTCGCATTCCTTGGCGAATATATCGGCATCCTTATACCCGGAAATACTGTAAAAGAGCTTTGCCGTCTCCTGATATTCCTCTTCCCGGCGGTCTTCCTGTTTTTTCTTTATCGCCTTTTGATAAGTTACTTCCTGTTTTAAACGCAGGGATTCTTCTTCGCATGTTTCCTTTCGCTCTTTCGAATCTTTATAATCTTCGATGGAGTGAAATTGTTGCCCGGCTTCCTGAAGCAGGGAAGCCACTTCCTTCATTTCCATTTCTTTTGATTTTTCCTTTTCTTTTGCTAACTCCATTTTTCCCGCCGCTTCTAGATATACTTTACCCTTTTTTTCCGCATCTCCCAGTCTGCGGGCTTCTTCACACAGTTCTAAGGCCTCCTTATATTCAGGGATGCTTTCAAACTTCGCCGCCGCAGCTTCGTAGTCTTCCTCGGTCACTGCGCGATGCATTGCAGCTTTCGCCCTTTGGTAGATTTTTTCGTTCTCCTCTTCTTCAAAGCGTTCCAAAACTTCACAGTTGTATGCCAGAATTTTATCCCGGTCCTCTTCCAGGGCAAACCGCAATGCCCGGTTATATTCCTTATACTCCGTTAAAGGCCGATCCACGGAAGTCACCATTGCCTTTTCATCGGATACTTTAAGCAGTACCAGGAGTTTAAGGATGTATGCTTCGGAGAACTTCGGCTCCAGTTCCAAGGCTTTTTCCGTCAATTCTTCAGCCTTTTGGTATTCCTGATCCTCCAGCTCCAATTTAGCCCGGGTCATCAAGTTCTTTACACGCTTTTCGTCGTTTTTTATTAATACGTTGATCAAATGGTCTTCCCTGAATTCTTTCACCATTGGAAATCCGCAGTTTATACAGACTTGAGATTGATCGGATATTTCCCTTTGGCATTCCGGACAAATTACTAAAGCCACTACCCTCATCCCCTTTTTCTCGTTCCTTGTTCTCTATAGTAATAGTTCTACAAATATTCCAATAATCCTCTTTTTATTTGAATATTTTATGAACTTTTTCACAATTTTTATTTTATAGTAACAATCCCCTCGCACAACCCCCTACTTAAAACTGATTACCCAGCAACCGTTACAGTTTTTCATTTTAATAATGCTTTTTCGCTCTTTTCCTCTACGTTTTCTCTGACAACTGCACTTCCCTTGGCAACTGTACTTTCCGTCGCAGCATCCCATCATTTTACAACAGCAAAACATTCCGAAAAGCATCAATAACCCCAGACCCCATTTTTTCGTTTTCTTATCCATTGGTTTCCCTCCTATCAATTTTTAACTAAACTTCCTTTTCAGTATGGTCAATTTCAATTCATTATTTTTTATATACCCGATGCCATTTATCCTAAATCCCGAAATAATCTCCCAACCGCTGATCAATCTCTCCCATTAAGGAATTTTGCTCCTGTCCCTGAAGAATTTTCCCCACTAAGGTTTCGATTTCCTTTTGCAGGGACTCATCCCTGGGGATTCTCAAATCCATAACACTATTGGGATAGTAATCATAAATCCCCTTTCCAAGGTTTTTCCCGAAGCTTTGGAAATAGTCTTCATAGACGGCGGAGTTTAATACTCCCAGTAAGTACTCCAGAGACAATTGATTTTTGTATTGATCCTTTATGACCAGGACATACACATCGGCACTGCAAAATAACTTTCCCGAATCCAAAGCAAAACGGTTTGTGGCACTTTTATAGGGAAAAACAATTTTTTTCTGTTCAAACAACCCCGGGGTCCTCCCCCACTGCAGATGATGCCAGGGCCGTATTCCTCTAAGACATTCCCGTCGATTCCTAAGGCGGTTCCGATAACCGGCAATATGATCCATGGCCCTTGGGGAAGTCTTGGGATCTTCAATGCTATTTGCATAGATCAGTTTTTGATCATTCCCTTGAATTCCATACTTTTGAACGTGGCGGCTTTTAATCCATGGCTTTAACAGCCCCTGTTCTATCCCTTTTTCCGTGGCCTCAGCGTCCTTCATAATAAAAGCTCTGTCACAGCCCGTAATAATTCCCTGGAAGCTTAGGCCCACCTCTCTAAGAGTGGTCGCGGAAAGATTTTGGATCCTTTGATAACGGGCTTTTTCCTCTTTCGAAATCAAGGTCCACCGCCCTTCCTTGAGATCTTTTTGGGATATGGAAAAACTTCTAAAGGCTTTCCCTCGAAAAACTTCTTCTAACGGCCTTCCGATGTCCATTTTGCTCTTGGGATCAAGAAATTTTCGAATCTGAAGGTTTTGGACCTCTTCTTTTTTTTCTTCCTGCCCGGGTGATTTCCGAGAAAATAGGTATATTGCGGTTGCCACCCCAAGTCCTTTGAAAATTTCTCCACCGTAAAAATCCACAATTTCCAATAGCTCTGCTCTATTTTGCAAATATTTTCGAAGTGACTTTCCCGTAGGGCTTTCCATAAAATATCTGGAGGTGATAATCATCCCTTTTCCTCCTAAGCAAAGATTCTCAAGTATTCGTTCAAAAAAACAGTAGGATAAATCGGATTTATCGTGAAACACCTGGGGATACTCTTTAAGCAGCCACTGTTTATAGGAAATCTTCAGGGTTTTATGACCTACATAGGGTGGGTTTCCCAGGATCACATCAAATTTTTCGGAATAAAAGTCCTTTTTCTTCCCATGGTCTTCCTCTTTTTTCTCCCAGCGTATCAAGCTGTCTCCTTTTAAAATGTTCAAGGCTTTGGGTAAATGGCTCAGATCTTTTAACAGTAAATTAATAGAGGTGAGATTCACCCCGAAACCGTCGAAATCCATGCCGTAAATACAGTGTTCCAACAAATGATTATGTAATTGTTCTTTTTTCCAATAATCCGGGCCGTAGCTTTTTTTCAGTTCCGGCAAAGCCTCTAAAAACTTATCGTATAAAACATCATAAGCTTTCACCAAAAAATGTCCGGCACCGCAGGCGATGTCTCCCACTTTGATATAGGGATTTTTCACGGGATTGAAATCTTCCAAGGCTTTCTCTACAATGTATTCTACAATTTCCGGCGGGGTATAGAACTGCCCTAAGCTTTTGCGATTTTTGGATTCTATAAACTCTTCGTAAATATCTCCCAAAAAATGATCCTCCGCCTCTTTAAAGGAAAAAACCTCTTTCCTGAGTTCATGGTATAACGACTCTACCGCCTCCTTTCCCTCGGGAGTCCAGGGAATTTCTTCAAAGGTGTAACGCCCCTGTTGCAAACCATATAAAACTCCGTGCAGGGGTTCAAAAAGATAATTGGATTCAAGTAAGGGGCGTATATCGGGTTTAATAAACTCCTTATCCTCTAATATTCGGTACAGTAAAATTTTATTGATGATTTCGTAGGCTTCCTTTCCCGTTACAAAAGCGCCCTCTTGGATAATTTTTTTATTGTTTATTGTCTCTAAGGCTTTTTTTAAAACCTTCAGCACCGTTTTTTTCATATAAGAACGCTCCTCCGAAAATTCTGTTATTTCCTTATCATTATAGCATATTCTGCTTTAGAAGGAATTCTTTAAGGATATTAAACCGATAAAACAAGGATGCCTGCAACGCATACAGACATCCTGCTGATTAAATCCGTTATTTCCCGGGATCCACGGACTTCAAGTTCCATATTTGTTCACTGTACTCTTTGATGGTCCGGTCACTGGAAAAATAGCCGGCCTTTCCTATGTTTTTTATGGCTATTTGCCACCAAATGTCCGGCGTCTGATATAGTTCGTCGATTTTTTCATTGGCTTTGCAGTACGCATCAAAATCCTTCAATACAAAGTAGGGATCCGCTGTACCGTTGTCTCCGAATAATAAATCCTGATAAATCCCCCGGAAAATATCCGGGTCCTCCGGTTCCAATGTGCCGTCTATCAGCTGCTCTAAAATTTTTTTCAGATCGGGATTTTCTTCATAGATCCGATAGGGCTGATAGCTGCCCTCTTTACTGATTTTAGCGATTTCCTCTTCTCTCAGCCCGAAAATTTCAATGTTTTCCTTGCCCACGGCCCTTTCCATTTCGATGTTTGCCCCATCAAAGGTTCCCAGGGTAAAGGCACCGTTGAGCATAAACTTCATATTTCCCGTCCCGGAAGCTTCCTTTCCCGCGGTGGAAATCTGCTTGCTGACATCCGAGGCGGGAATAATCTTTTGGGCTAAGGTAACGTTATAGTTTTCAATAAACACCACTTTGATTTTTCCCTCGATGGTTTTATCATTGTTGATCTTCTCTGCCACAGAGTGAATGAGTTTAATAATCAGTTTTGCCCGGTGATATCCCGGGGCGGCTTTCCCCGCAAAGATGAAGGTCCGTGGCTGTATAACCTTTTGAGGATTCTCTAAAATTTGATTGTATAAATGTAGGATGTGTAAAACGTTTAGCAGTTGTCTTTTGTATTCGTGGAAGCGCTTAATCTGAGTATCGAAAATCGAATCGACGTCCACTTCTATATGATTGTGCTCGCGAATATACTCTGCCAGTTCTTTTTTCTTTTCCCGACGGATATCTTTCACTTTGCTTTGGAAATTTGCGTCCTTGGCATAGGCCAGGATTTTTTCCAGTTCTTCCGCCTTTGTAATCCAACCCCTGCCGATCCTTTCGGAAATCTCCCGGGCCAAATCTTCATTGGCGAGTCGTAAGAATCTTCGATGACTGATACCGTTGGTAATACTTTTAAATATTTCCGGATACACTTCGTAAAAATCTTTAAAGGTTTCTTTCTTTAAAATTTCTCCATGCAGCTCCGCCACACCGTTTACCGATCCGGAGCCCAGTATTGCAAGCTTTGCCATATGCACCCGCCCATGGCTGATCACGGCCATTCGCTCAATTCGATCCCAATCGCCGGGATAGAGTTCCCAAAGTTCCCGACAGAACCGTTCATTGATCTCATGAATAATATCATAAATTCTCGGAAGCAGGGATTGAATTAATTCTAGGGACCAGGTCTCCAAGGCTTCCGGCAGGATCGTATGATTGGTATAGGCAAAGGTTTTTCGTGTTATCAGCCAGGCCTGTTTCCAGTTTAGCCCTTCCTCATCCATCAAAATTCGCATGAGCTCGGGGATGGCTAAGGCGGGATGGGTATCGTTGATGTGTATGGCAATTTTTTTGGGAAACTCCATCAGTCCTTGTCCCGTGTCCTTATACTTTTTAACTATACTTTGAATACTGGCGGATACGAAGAAATATTGCTGTTTTAGTCTCAAGTGTTTTCCCTCTTCGTGGATATCCTCGGGATACAGCATTTTGGAAATAACCTCCGCCAACTCTTTTTCCGCGAGGGCGTCCACGTACTGACCTTTTCTAAACAGGCCCATGTCCAATGGTTTTAGAGATCTTGCGCCCCAAAGTCTCAGAGTGTTCACCAGCTTCGACTGATATCCGATTATGGGAATATCATAAGGAATGGCCTTGACGCATTGACAGTTGAGATATCGAACCTTCAAACGTTCCTCTTCATGATAGTATTCCAACTCTCCGCCAAAATGAACCAGTTGAGGTTCCTCGGATTTAGAGACTTCCCAAACATTTCCGTATTCCAGCCAGGGATCAACCATCTCCATTTGATGACCATCTTTAATCTTTTGTTGAAACAGGCCATACTCATAACGGATGCCGTTTCCGTGACCGGGAAGACCCATGGTTGCCATGGAGTCCAGAAAACAGGCCGCCAGCCGTCCAAGACCGCCGTTACCCAGGCCTGCATCGGGTTCTACTTTTTGGATCTCATCAAAGTCCGCATCCAGTTCTTCAAAGGCCTTTTTTACCTTGTCCCGAATTTCCAGATTCATTAAATTATTCTCTAAAAACCGTCCCATTAAAAATTCCATGGACAGATAGTAAACCTGCTTTACCCCTTGCTTTCGGACTTGTTCCTTCGAGTACGCCCAGTCCTTTGTAATGTATTCTCCTACGGTAGTGGCAAGAGCTTTATAAATCTGAGATTCCGAAGCATTTTGAAAGGTTCTGCCAAATAAGGTTTGTAGCTTTAATTCTATGGAAGATTTAATTTCCTCCACGGACACATCCACCATTTCCATTACCTCACCGCCTTTTAATTAACTCCTCATACAGGGAACGATACTCCCTGGCGGATTTCCGCCAACTAACATCCACCTTCATTGCATTTTCCCGAAGAGATTTTATCACTTCAGGCTTCTTATAAAACGCCGCAGCTCTTCTTATGGTGTACAATAAGTCATGGGCATTATAATGGGTAAAGCTGAATCCATAACCTTCCCCGGTGTATTCATTATAGGGTATTACCGTGTCCCGAAGCCCACCGGTTTCCCGAACAATGGGAAGGGTACCGTAGTGCATGGCGATTAATTGTCCCAGCCCGCAGGGCTCAAATAGAGAAGGCATTAAAAAGAAGTCGGCCCCTGCATATATTTCCCGCGCCAGGGTTTCTTCAAAGCCAATGTATACCCCCACCTTTTCAGGGAAATCATGGCCCAATCGGTTAAAGAAATCTTCGTATTTTTTCTCTCCTGAGCCCAGAACAATAAATTGTACGTCCTCCTGCAACACTTCATGCATAATGCGCCGGATCAAATCAAGTCCTTTTTGTTCCACAAATCGACTGATCAGTCCAATTACCGGGATGGAAGGATCCGGTGACAGTTGCATTTTTTTCTGCAAATACGCCTTGTTTTCCGCTTTACCTTCCGGATGATTAACATCATAATTCTTTAAAATCTCCTTATCCTTTTTAGGATTATACTGAGCCACATCAATGCCGTTGACAATGCCCCGAAGTTTCTCACTTTGCTCTTCTAATACCCCTTCCAGCCCTTCACCGAAAAATCCGGTTTTGATTTCCTCGGCATAATTAGGACTTACGGTGGTCAGAGCATGGGAAAAATGAAGGGCCCCTTTCATTAAGTTCACCCTTCCGTGAAATTCCAAAGCCCCTCCATAAAAGTATTCCCCACTTACACCGAGAAGATCTCCCAGTATTTCGTGTCCGAAGACCCCTTGATACTTGAGGTTATGAATGGTAAATACGGTTTTTGTATTTTGAAAACAAGGCTCTTTTTTATAAAGGGCGTCTAAAAACAAAGGAATCGCTGCAGCCTGCCAATCATGGGCATGAATGATTTCAAAGGAGATGTCCAGGACTTTAATCGCTTCCAGTACGGCTTTGGAAAAATATATAAACCGTTCTCCGTCATCTCCATAACCGTACAGACCCCAGCGTTTAAAATAGAATTCATTGTCGATAAAATAGTACCGGATGCCCTCATGGCATAAACTTTCAATTCCCGCATACTTGCTCCGCCAGGAAAGGTTTACTTCCGTTTTCTCAAGCACGGTCATTCGGTCCAGAAAATGCTTGGGAATATCTCCGTACTTCGGCAAAAATACCGACACTTCCACCCCTTCTTTTAACAGGGCCTTGGGCAGAGCTCCCAACAGGGCCTTGGGCAGGGCTCCGATCACGTCCCCCAGTCCCCCGGTTTTGGCAAAGGGGGAAGCCTCCGGTGCTACAAAAGCAACTTTCATATTAACTCTCCTTTTCTACGATGCTTTTTTTTGATATAAACAGGGGCTTTTCCGGGGTTCCCATGATTCTAACCCCTGCCCGAATTTCCACATCCTTGTCCAAAATAGCGTTTTCAATAACCGCATTTCTTCCAATGATTGCTTTTTGCATGATAATGCTGTTTTTTATTTTCGCTCCGGACTTTACCTTAACCCCTCGAAAAATCATACTGTTTTCAATCTCCCCTTTAATAATACAACCTTCCGTTATTAAGGTTTTTTTCACATTGGAGGCTTCTAAGTACTTTGTCGGGGCTTCATCATTGGGTATGGTGCTGATGGAACCGTTCCCATGGAACAAATCCATCCATAGTTTTTCTTCCAGTAAGGCCAGGTTTTCTTTGTAGAAAGTGTATAAATCATCTACATAAGCCACATAACCTTTGTAGGAGTACCCATGGATTTTATATTTCTTATGCTCTTTGACTAACACTTCGATGGGATTTTTCCCGAGTTCCCCAACCCCTTCCAAAAGATTTTTGAAAATTTCTTTTTTCATCAGCAACACTTCCATGGTTCTTCTGGAATCCGGTGTAGTTTGTTTTTCCGATACGCCGGTTACAAGGTCTCCTTTTATATCGATGTAGAGCCCCCTGGTCATCGCCGGTTTTTTATCCATGGCATAGGCAATCACAATATCCGCCTTTTTTTCTTTAAAAAACTGCTCCATGGGTTCATAGCTGGTGAAATAGACAATGTTGTTGCTGCTGTAAAGCACATATTCCTCTTTGCTCCGGTCCAAATAATCAATATGATCCCGGTATTCCGACGGAAGCATAAAAAGTCCGTCTTTGAGTCTGAGCAGGCCCCATTCCTTTCCGGACTTTACATGATTCAGCAACGAACCGCTGTATTTTCCCGTGAAAATCCCTACGTTTTTGATCCCCGACACACTCATGCTGGATAGAATTAAATCGACCATCCGGTATTTACTGCCGAAGGGAATGGCTCCCGGAGATCTTTTATTGATCAGCCCCTCCAGGCCCTTCGGTCTTTTTCGGTCGTCGATAATGCCCATAATGTTTTTCATGCCTCATCCCTCCTTCGAATTTCATACCCCTTAGGATCCTTTGTACTCTTTATGATTTTCGATTGATGGGGGATTACATTAATTTCCCCCTCCGGATCCCTCAAAATTTTCACGCCATCCTCTACAATACAGCCTTCCCCAACTATCGTTTTTTCGATCACTACCCCTTCTCCGATCCAGACCTTGGGCATAATCACCGAATCTATGAGCTTCGTGTCTTTTCCAACAAAAACTTTCGGGAAAATCACGGTGGTATTTACTTCTCCTAAGATTTTACATCCGTCACTGATTAATCCGCTGCTAATCTCCGCACTTTCTCCCACGTACTTCGGGGCAACTTTATAGTTCTCCGAACGAAAAATCCACTTTCGATCAAAGAGATCAAAAATAAAATCTTTGACTAACAGATCCATGTTTGCTTCCCAGTAACTCTTAACCGTCCCCACATCTTTCCAATATCCGCTGAAATTATAAGCGTACAGTTTCTTCTTTTTCTCAAGGAGCTGGGGGATAATGTCTTTCCCGAAATCATGGGAGGAATCCTCCTTGGCCTCATCTTCAATTAATTGCTGACGAAGTACCTGCCAATCAAATACATAAATGCCCATGGAAGCCTGATTGCTTTTCGGTTTTTCCGGTTTTTCCTGAAATTCCACAATTCTCCCTTTTTCATCAGTATCCATGATTCCAAAGCGACTCGCCTCACCCCAGGGCACCCGAAGGACTGAAATGGTCACATCCGCCTGGTTTTCTTTGTGATGCTCAATCAGACCTTGATAATTCATCCGGTAGATATGATCCCCCGAAAGGATTAATACGTGTTCCGGATTATGCTGATCGATGTATTCGATGTTTTGATAAATCGAGTTGGCGGTTCCGGAATACCACTGTCCCCCATCCTTGTTGATGTAGGGGGGAAGAATGGTCACCCCGCCGCCGGCTTCGTCCATGGTTTTATCCAAGTCCCAGGCGCTGCCGATACCAATGTAGCTGGTTAAGGTCATGGGCCGATACTGGGTTAATACCCCCACGGTATGAATCCCTGAATTTGCACAGTTGCTTAGGGTGAAATCAATAATTCGATACTTTCCGCCGAAGGGTAGCGCCGGTTTGGCAATATCATCGGTTAACAGACCCAGTCGTGTTCCCCTTCCGCCGGCCAATAGCATTGCGACTACTTCTCTTTCCATACAAACACCTCCATAATATTTTTTTGCCTTATCTTCTTTGTTAATGGGAATGGTTCACCCTTTTTAAAAATATGGTGCCTAAAGGAGGCAGGGTAATCTGAATTTTTCCTTCCCAGAAGGCCTCTCCGGTTAATGTTTCGGTAGGATAGATCCCTTCGTTTTTTACTCCGGACCCCCCAAATTCTTCCCTGTCGCTGTTGAAAACTTCTTCATAAACTCCCTGTTTCGGAAGTTTTACGGTGTATCCCCTTCGCACCACCGGGGTGAAATTGCATATTACAATGAGTTCTTCTTCTTTGCTTCTTCGAATAAAGCTATAGATGCTGTGATCCACATCATCGGCATCAATCCACTGAAATCCCACCGGATGATGATCCTGCTCCCATAAAGCGGGCTCCCCTTTATAAAAGTGCAGCAGGCTCTTTTTATACCGATGATAGGTTTGGTGTTCTCTTCTTTGCAATAATCCCCAGTCCAGGGACCGCTTCGGATCCCACTCCCGAAGTTCTGCGATATCCGAGCCCATAAAGTTCAGCTTCTTGCCCGGGTGCCCAAACATAAAACCGAAATAGGCCCTTAGATTTGCGAACTTTTGCCAATGATCTCCGGGCATTTTCTCAAGCAGGGGCTTCTTTAAATGCACCACTTCATCATGGGATAAGGGTAAAATAAAATTTTCCGTATAAGTATAGGTCATGGTAAAGGTCATTTTATGGTGATGGGCTTTTCGATAGACGGGGTCTTTTTTCATGTATTTTAACGTATCATTCATCCAGCCCATGTTCCATTTGAAATTGAACCCCAGGCCGCCACGATTAGTGGGATGGGTTACTTTGGGAAAAGCCGTGGATTCCTCCGCCATCATTAGGGCACCGGGGAAATTTTGAAACACGGTTTCATTTAGCTTTTGTAAAAAGCTAATGCCCTCCAGGTTTTCCCGTCCCCCAAGATGATTTACGGACCACTCTCCCGGATCTTTGCCAAAGTCCCGGTAGATCATATTGGATACCGCATCCACCCGAATACCGTCCACATGAAAGACCTCCAGCCAAAACATGGCATTGGAGATTAAGTAGCTTTGCACTTCCAGTCTTCCCAAATTAAAATTCAAGGTGCCCCAGCCTTTATTATTGGCCCGGGAAAAGTCATCGTACTCAAAAAGGGCTTTCCCGTCAAAATAGGCCAGTCCCTGTTCATCCTTGCAAAAATGTCCCGGAACCCAGTCCAGGATTACCCCGATCCCTTTTTGGTGACAGGCATCAATCAAATACATTAGATCCGTAGGGGTCCCGTATCTGCTGGTAACAGAATAAAACCCCGTGGTCTGATATCCCCAGGATTCATCCAAAGGGTGCTCCATAATGGGCAAGAGCTCAATATGCGTATAGCCCATGGCATCTACATAGTTTACGAGTTCCTCTGCCAGTTCCCGGTAGGTCAGAACTTTCCCCTCATAATTTTTCTTCCAGGAACCTAAATGAACCTCATAAATGGAAAGGGGCTTATTGTATAAGGTTTTTCGAGGCTTTTCCCTTTCCCATTGTTCGTCCTGCCACCGGTGGTGACTGAGTCCCTGGACAATGGAGGCGGTCCCGGGACGATGTTCCGTATAAAAACCAAAGGGGTCGGCTTTTCGAATGGTTTTCCCCTCCGGAGTAACAATTTCGTATTTATACAAATCCCCTTCCTGTACCCCCTCAATAAAAAGCGACCAGAGATTTGAAGCCTTCACCGGTTCCATTTTAGAGTGGTGTCCATGCCAATGATTAAAGTTTCCGATCACCCGTATTTCTTTTCCGTGGGGCGACCATAGGGTAAAACGCACGCCCCGCTTTCCCTCTTCCTCTGTAAGATGGGCTCCCATAAACTGAAAGGCCCGTTGATGGGTGCCCTCGTGAAAATAAAAAACATCCTTTGGATCAATGACTGAATGATTGTTTTTCAAGTAATCCCCTCCTGTCAACATAGTTACTGTTTTAATTATACCCAAGCCCGGTGAAATTATCCATGACACTTTATTTCACCAATAAAAAAAACCTGCCTGCGCAGGTTTTACTGTTCATCCATTTCCGTGGATTTTCTTTTATAAATGATATGGGGAGTAATTATTTTATTGCCCCGTTCCCCTTTTTCAATGGCACGGACCAATAATTTTATCGCTTCTTCTCCCAACTCCGAAGCATTTACATCCACGGAAGTAATGGGGGGATTGGAATATCTGGATAAGACGCTGTTATTAAAGCTTGCCACCGCAATATCCTTTGGAATTTCCAGCTTTAACTGTTTAAACAGCCGTACCGCCGCAAAGGCCACTAAGTCGTCGGTGACTATTACCGCATCGGGAATCGGATTTAAATCTGCAATAATGGAAGCGTATTCGTATCCGGTTTTTTCATCAAAACTTCCGGTATACACTTGATTCTGCTCAAAGATTAAGTTGCTTTCCTCCAAGGCCTTTTTATATCCTTCAATCCGTTTTTTCGTTACCATCAGTGACAAATCTCCCGCAATCATGGCAATGTTTTTTCTCCCTTTCATCGTCAAATACCGGGTCAACTCATAGGTGGCCATGTAGTTATCGTTGTCTACGTGATTAATTCGATCTCCATTTTCAGCTGGGGATCCGATAATGGAAAAGGGAAAGTCTACGGAGGATAAGTACTCCACGCAAATATCCCGAATTTCACTGGACATCAGCACAATCCCGTCCACCTTCGAACTATTGATATACTTCTTTATTACGGCCAGTTCCTCATTTTTACTGTCATTAGTGGAAAGTAAAATATCGTAGCCTGCCTTTGAGGCCCAATGGGTAATACCCCTAAGGGCTTCGGGAAAGAAGGGATTGAGCAAGGCATCCTTTGAAGTGGAGGGCATAATCACTCCCAGGGTACCGGCTTTACGACTTACTAGGGATCTGGCTATGGCATTGGGATGATAACCTAACTCATCCATACATTTCAGAACTTTTTTCGTGGTTTCAGGGCTTATTTTCGGATTTTTTGAGATCACCCTGGAAACCGTTGATGAGGAAACCCCCGCTTTTTTTGCCACATCTTTAATGGTTATGGATTTTTTCTTATTCAACATCTTCACCCCTCGTTATTCATTTAGCTTGCATAGCAAAATTCATCCAGGGATTCTCTATTATTCCGAGGAAATTAATTAATGCGCTCTCCCGTCTCCTGATCAAAATAATGGATGGCCTCCAGTTCATATCCGAAGGAATAGCGTTCTCCCCCTTCGTATTTATAATGTCCCGGGGTGGAGATAATCAGCTCATGACCGTCATCGAGTTTTCCGTAAAGAATCTTTTCCTTCCCCAGCATTTCTACTACTTCCACATTCACGTTGAAGGTATCTCCGTACTCTCCGCCGGATTCAAACCGCTCGGGTCGTATCCCGGCAGAAACCGCTTTTCCCTCATAGGCTTTAAGTCCTTCCTTATGAGTTTCCGTCGGGGTGATCTGCATCAGGCGATTATCGGAAACAAACCGGCCCTGCTCAATTTTTCCTTTGATGATATTCATGGAAGGGGAACCGATAAAAGCCGCCACAAATAGATTTTTCGGCCGCATATAAAGATCATCCGGTTTTCCCACCTGCTGTATAATTCCGTCGTCCATGAGTACAATCTTACTGGCCATGGTCATGGCTTCGGTTTGATCATGGGTTACATAAATGGTTGTGGTCCCTAACTGTTTGTGAAGCCGGATCAACTCTACCCGCATATGCTCCCTAAGTTTTGCATCCAGATTCGATAGGGGCTCATCCATTAAAAACACTTTGGGATTTCGAACCATGGCTCTTCCAAGGGCTACCCGCTGACGCTGACCACCGGAGATGTCCGAAGGCTTGACGTAAAGATTTTCTTCCATTTGAAGAACCTTTGCCGCTTCCTGTACCCGTTCATCAATAAGGCTTTTTCGTTCTTTTCGCATAGTCAGGGAAAAGGCCATATTCTCATAAACTGTCATATGAGGATAAAGAGCGTAGGACTGAAATACCATGGCAATATCCCGGTCCTTCGGGGCGACTTTATTCATCCGCTTATCATTAAACAGCAAATCCCCTTCCGTGATGGAGTTCAGTCCCGCGATCATTCGAAGCATGGTGGTCTTTCCGCAGCCGGAGGGCCCTAAAATCACACAGAATTCCTGATCTTCAACCTCTAAATTAATATCTTTCAAGGTGAATTCTTCTCTACCCTCGTATTTTTTACCGATATTTTTCAAAACGACCTTCATTATATTTCCTCCTCGCTAAATTATGTGACTCCCGTACTTCTAACCTTTTACCGATCCTTTGGAAAGACCGGATACCAGCTGTCCTTGCAGACTTACAAACAGCAGCACAATAGGAATCGCCGTTAATAATCCGCCAGCGGCAAAGGCCGGCTGATTCATGGTTCGAAAATCGTTAACCAGGGTAAAGAGTCCCGCGGCTAAGGTATAAGACCGCGGACTGGTAAGCAGCACCCGGGGCATTAAAAAGTCCATAAAGGGTCCGATAAAAGACCATAGGCCGATGATCATCAGCATGGGTTTGGCCACGGGCATAATGATCAAACGGTAAATCTGCATATTGCTGCAACCGTCAATTTTTGCAGCATCATCCAGCTCCGTGGAAATGGAGTCGATATACCCTTTTAAAATAAAAGTGTTCGCCGCAATTGCTCCACCGGAGTAAATCAGAATCAGCATCATTTGCCGGGTAAAATAGGGAAGTACGGAAGATAGGATCGAATGCATCGTAAAGAAGGCCGTAATTCCTGCAAAAACCGGAATGGTCTGTATTAATAAAATCGCCATTAAGGAAGCTTTTCGTCCTTTAAAGCGATACCTGGAATAGGCATACCCCGTAAAAGATACGAACAACAGGGTTAGCAGCGCTGTGGAAACAGAAATAAAAATGGTATTTCTCACCCAGGCCAGGTACAAAGTCTCGTTAAAAAGGTATTCGAAATGCTTTAAGGAAAACTCAAAATTCCGATTAAGCACTAAATATCCATCCTGCAGTCCGTTAAAAGCGGAAACCACCATTTGATATAAGGGCCAGATAATGATCACGGACCAAATGATTAAAACCAGATGCGCGATCACCAACCCGATTTTTCCTTGCAGGGTTAAGGGTTGCCGGTCCGAGAGATACAGTTTGCTTTTGTTTTTTCTTTGGAAGAAGGGAAATTTTTCTCCCATTTTTTCCAAAAAGGTTTTTCTGTGGCCGTTGTTGGGTCTATCCATTATAATCTCTCCTCCTTAAAGGCCTTCGAGTTTCTAAAGCCCAGATAAGCAAAGAACATGACTCCCAGGGATACGAACAAAATAATCGCCGCACTGATGGCCTGGTATTGATTGACCATGGTAAGTTTGTAAATATAGGAGACTAAAATATCCGTGCCTCCCGCAAGATTTCCGTATCTAGTGGGGTTAAAAGGACCTCCTCCATGGAACAGATAAATAATGGAGAAGTTATTGAAATTAAAGGTATACTGAGTAATTAACAAGGGTGCGGTTTGAAAGAGTACAATCGGCATCGTGATTCGTCGGGTCTTTTGCCAGATCGTTGCTCCGTCGATTTCCGCGGCCTCGTATAAATCCGAGGGGATGGCCTGCAGAACTCCCGTGGTCAACAGGAAAATATAGGCACTTCCCAGCCAGCCTTGCAGGCCGATTAAGGTCAGTCTTGTTAAATTCGTACTGTGTTTAACGATAATTCGCTCTCCGAAAACGTTGCTGATAATGTCGGTTAAGGCTCCGTTGGGAGAAAACATGATGCTAAAGAATAAAATTGTGATAAAGGCCGGTACCGCCCAGGGCAGGAGATAAATTGTTCGAAAGATTTTTTTCCCCAGGATCCGTTCATGATTGGTGATCAGGGCCAGGAGAAAACCGATCAGAATGGCAAAAGTGGTTGCCACAAAGGTCCAGATCAACGTCCAACCAAGAATCTGCCAGAACACGGAACCCGCCAGTCCTTCACCTAAGATCAGGGTTCGATAGTTATCAATACCGATCCAGGAAAATTTCGACTGATGCTGGGGATCCATATTGGTAAAAGACAGCATCAAGGTGGTAATAACCGGTACTACCACAATAAAAATAATCACAAACAATGCGGGAAAGGATACCACATAGGGAAAGCCTTCCTGTTTTATATTTTCCAGGGTTTCAAACCAATTTTTCGGTCGTATCCCCCGGATGGATTTTTCTTCCACACCCTTAATATCCTTCAAAGAAATCCCTAAAAATCCGATGGCGATCAATACCAGAAAAATCGCTAAGATTCCTTCAATCAAAAACATCATGGAAGTATAAACTCTAGGGGCCCCCTCTGCCAAGGTAATAAGACCTGAAATTCCGTCCCCCTGATAATTTCCGTAACCAAGGGCATAGGGTATGGCCGCAAAATAAATGAAAAAAGAAGCTAATAAAAACAGTCCTGCTTTGACAAACTGTTTGTTTAACAATTGTCCCAGACCCGGTAGAAAAATAGTGCTGTATGCAATGACCGGTTTTGTTTTTTCCACTTCGATGGGGATTTTTCGTCTTTTATCGGCGATATCCGCATTCAGGGTTTTTTTCAGCTGCTTAGGCTTTTCCTTCAGTTCATGCTTCAAGTTTTGGATCAGCTCTTGATTTGCTTTTTTAGGAGCCTCCAACGCTTTTAGGGTCAAGGCTTTTTTATATCGATGTTTCAACTCTTTTTTCCCATTTTTTAATGCTTTATCGGAAATCAGTTTTTCTTTTCGCTTTTTTTTCAAGGATTCAATGCTGTTTTTCAATTCTTCTTTCTTTTCCTGTTTGTATTCTTTAAAACGCTCTTTTGCCTGCGCTTCCTCTTCTGCGCTAAGCTTTTGACGTTGTTCTTTCGCTTCTTTTAAATGCTTTTGATATTCCGTATATGTGGAGATAATCTCCGGATAATACTTCTGTTCCAGCTTTGCTTCTTCATAATAATAGGTGGCTTCGTAGCCTAATTCTATATAGTTCTTAAAAAATATTTCTTTTTTCTTGGCTTTAAAATCCTGCACTTTGAAAATTCTCACGTTTCTTGATAAGTCTTTCTCCAAAGTACTTTCATAGGCTTTGCTTTCTTTTTTCAACCCTTTCCAAAAAAGAGATTTCTCCTCTTCATAGGCTTTGTAGGCTTGATGATAAGGGTGCTTGCCTTTGTTTTTCAGCAGTTCCTGCACTTTTTCTTTCAGTGCTTTTCTCTCTTGCCCGCCGACCTTTTCCATTTCTTCCTGCAGTAACGCAATCTCTAATAGATATTGATTTTTACGTTCATAGGTGTTTCCTATTTCATCAACTAAGTATCGATTATACTTTCTCAAGGTACTCCCACCTTTACCAATTTTTACTGACTGTGATTTCCTTACTTAGAGACAATGTGGTGCCGATTAATACCAGGTAAGCCATCAATCTGATGTAGTAAAACAATGAATCAAGGTTCCAGCTGATGAGGGTAAATGCCATACCTCCCAACAGCATGATAAACCAGAGATAAATAAACAGGCTGTTGATCTTTGCCTTTTGATAAGCGAAAAAAGTATGAAGGGCAAACCCTAGAGGAATGACTAAGTTCAGCATATACAAAAGGATATGACCTGAAACGTAGGTATCAAAAGCTTCTGCTTCAGAAATACTAAAGCTTTCCTCGGCCTGAATTCCTTCAAACCATTGTAAGAATCTACCCTGATCCTTGACTTCCATTAAAGCTTCCAAGGAAAGGACCAGAATCAAAATACTGATTGTGATTAACAGGATATAGAGTTTTTTTTGAGTTATTCGGTAATTTCGAGACATCATTTTCACCTTTTCAAAAGGTGCAGGGAGAAAGGCTTAGCCCTTTTCCCTGCACCTTCATTAGTTTAATGGATATTCAATTTTGTTGCAATACTGCTTTTAGAAGTTTAGCATCATGGCTTCAAAGGAAGCTTTGATTTCCTGGTAAGCTTCTTCTGCGTTAGCAGGGTTTACTGATGACCAGGAAAGCATTCCGTTTTTCCAGGTATCCCAAACTTGACCCCATTCGGTAAACAGTGGTCTTGCAGGAGCTTCGTTATAGGATTCGATAACCGCTGCAATAACTTCTTTATCCGTATCGGAAAGTTGGTCGGAATCGGTATACACCGAAGCGTCTACATTTTCCATGATTTTTCCGCTGGCTTCAAAGAACTCTACTGCATAGTCGGTGTTCATGATTTCTTCAATCATCAAGTGACCAAGTAGCATTTGGTCTTCATCCATTTCAATTCTTGCATTAAGAACCAGTCCCCAACCTCCTTGCCAGTGAGCCATGGGATTTCCGTTAATAGTTACCTGACTTAGTGGTAAAATATCCAGGTCCTCTCCGTCGCCCGCTTGGTTTGAAAGGTTTCCGGTAGACCAGGGTCCTTCAATTCGAAGGGCAGTGTTCCCGCCTGTGGTGAACTCAGCGTCCATATAACCCCATGCCGCTTCTTCGTCCCAAAGGTCGGTGCCCGCTTCATGATGAGCTTGCCAGTAGTTAAACAAAGCTTCGAATACCGCTTGTTTTTCCGGATCCAATTCGTCAAAATCCTGGGTTAAGTCGGAGTATAATTCTCCATCTTCATCATGTCCTAAAAATTCAACTTCTGCACTGTTGGTAAAAGCTACTCCAAACCAGGCATCAAATACTGGGATTAACATATCTTCAGGATCTAAATCCGTAAATTCAATGTCAGAACCAAGGTCAATCCCTAAGTCTGCGGCATTGGCTGTGTTTGCAAAGTTGATCAGTGTTTCGATGTTCATGGGAAAGGCCATATATTCGTCGTTAATAATAAAGTTTCCGCCAAGTCCTGCTTCGTAATCATCAAATCCTCCAACCCGATCTGCTAATTCTAAAGCATTTAGTGCTGCTAAGGCGTCATTTTGATACAGGCCGAAGATTCGGTCTGCAGGGATCGCGTAAAGATCCGCTACGTCTTCATTGGTGGGATCCGTTGAATCCAGTACATCTAGATGGTCAAATGACGGTGTTTCAATAAAATTAATGGTAGCATCGGGATTGTCTTCTAAAACTCTGTCTCTTGCCGCTTCATAAAGCGGCAGCCAGTCTTCTTCAACCTGTACGGAAATCTCCGCGGTAAGACCTTCCGCTTCATCAAGATCCGTCTCGCCGTTATCTCCGTTGTCGTCTCCTCCGCAAGCCATTAAAGCAAAACCTAAAACTAAGATTAACAATAAGCCTAATCCTTTTTTCATTGTACATCCTCCCTTAATTTGTTTTCCGGATTGCCGCCCTGATTGCGGGTGCAATCGATTGCATGATTGAGTAAAAAAAAATGTTTATGTGTATAAATTTATTATACCTTCTCCGTCGATAAGTTACAACAATTATTTGAAAATTTTTATAAGTATTCCAATGTTTTTAAAAAACAGGACCGAGAAAGGGTCCCGGCCCTGTCCTTTACATTTTCCTGCTCAATTACTCACTTTGATGCATCAACCTTTTTCAAGTCCCCAAATTTCCTTGGCATACTGCTCGATTGTCCGGTCGGAACTGAATTTTCCCGCTCCCGAAACATTTGCCCAGGATTTTTTCAACCAATTTTTCCGATCTTTATACGCGGTCTCCACTTCCTGCTGGGTTCTGCGATAAGCCGCAAAGTCTTCTAAAATAAAGTAGTGGTCCGGATAATGCCAGTGGGCGCCGTTAAGCAATGCATCATAAAGGTCTTGGAACATTCCGGTGTTTTCATCGTCAAAGGTTCCGTCAATTAGGGTATCCACCACTTTCTTTAGACCCGGAGTATTTTCATAAGGCATGGAGGGATCGTAGCTGTCCTTGATCTTTTCAATATCCTCTACCCGAAGACCAAAGATAAAGTTGTTCTCCGCCCCGGCCTCTTCAACGATTTCAACATTCGCTCCGTCATAGGTCCCGATGGTAGGTGCCCCGTTTAGCATGAATTTCATATTCCCCGTGCCTGAAGCTTCTTTCCCTGCGGTGGAAATCTGCTCTGACAGGTCAGCTGCAGGAAACAGCTTTTCCGCATAGGAAACCCGATAATTTTCCACAAATACCACTTTCATTTTTCCTCTCATATCGAGATCTTCATTTACCAGGTTCTTTATTTCGTTGATAAATTTAATGATTCCCTTGGCTCTAAAGTATCCCGGTGCAGCCTTTGCGCCGAAGATAAAGGTTCTTGGATGCAAGTCCTCTGAAGGATTTTCTTTAATACGATAGTAGCGATCCAGAATATAAAAAGCCAGAAGCAGCTGCCGCTTATATTCATGAAGACGTTTGATCTGAATATCATAAATCGACTCAGGGTCAATGGAAATGTCCTCATGGATTTGAATAAAATCTGCCAACTCCCGCTTTTTCTGCCGTTTTATGCTTTCAAATCTTTCTAATACCTTTTCATCCTCCCCGTACTTGCTCAGTCCCCTGAGTTTTTCAAGATCCACGACCCAGTCCTTGGACCCTAAAAGTTCCGTAATCAGTTCCGAAAGCTCTGGATTACTCTTTAACAACCATCTCCGTTGGGTAATGCCGTTGGTCTTGTTGTTGAATCGTTCAGGGTATAAATCGTACCAGTGTTTCAGCTCCACGTTTTTCAGCAAGTTGGTATGAAGTTCTGCCACGCCGTTGGTGGAATGGGTTCCGTAAATTGATAGCCACGCCATTTTAATGCTGTTGTTATGAATAATTTCAAAATCACTTTCATTGGAAATCCCACGATCCCTGAGTTCTACCAACAACTGATTATTTATTCGATGAATAATCTCATAAATCTCCGGCAACAACTTTTTATAAAAGTCTACGGGCCACTGCTCCAAGGCCTCTGCCATTAAAGTATGGTTGGTATAGGCCAGGGTTTTGGTGGTAACCTCCCAAGCATCCTCCCAGCTGAGGTCTTCCTCTGCGGTAAGTATTCTCATCAGTTCCGGTACGGCCACGGCAGGGTGGGTATCATTGAGTTGAATGGCATGGAAAAGATGAAACTCTCGGAAATCCTCATGGGTTTCCTTGTACTTATGAATCATGTCCTGTAGCGAAGCGGAAACAAAGAAATACTGTTGCTTTAAACGCAAAATTTTTCCCTCTTCCGTGGAATCATCGGGGTATAGCACTTTGGAAATTGCACTGGCTTTGATCTCCTCTTCCAGGGCTCCCTGATAATCCTGGCGATTGAAGGTTTCCAAATCAAAAGCTTTTTTCCCGTGGGCTTCCCATAGTCTTAGGGTGTTGATGGTTTTTTTCCCGTAACCCACAATGGGCATGTCAAAGGGAACTGCCACTACTTCCTCATCATGGAATTTTACGATAACCGCCTTTTCCCGTCTTTTGATCGACCAGGGATCTCCGTCCCGAGTCCAGTCATCTCCCCTTTCCACTTGAAATCCGTTATTAAACTCCTGTTTGAAAATTCCGTATTGATACCGTATCCCATAGCCCATTAAGGGGTAGTCCTTTGTTGCGGCGGAGTCCAAAAAGCAGGCGGCCAGTCTACCAAGACCTCCATTTCCAAGAGCTGCATCTTCTTCCTGTTCCTCTAAAACATTAATATCGATGTCTTCCTGCTTTAAGATCTCCTCTATTTCATCCTTCAATTGCATATTGATCAGGTTGTTGGTAAGAGCCCTCCCCATCAGATACTCGGAGGAAAGATAGTAAGCTTTTTTCGAATGAGTAAACCGTTCCTCGCTGTTAATCCAATAGGGTGTGATTTCCTCCATCAACACCTTTGCCAAGGCGTGGTATTTTTCCTTTTCCGATGCCTTGTCCATTCTTTTCTTAGCCTCCGTTAATAAACGGGATTCCATTTTTTCTACCAGCGTTTGTCTGTCCATATTATAACCTCCCATAGGTCTTATTTAAGTCGTATATTCTTCTTGCCAAGTCTTCGGATAATTGATGGTGCTCCATCCGCCAATCCCAGTTTCCTCCAAGGGTAGAGGGGATATTCATTCGGGCTTCATCCCCCAGGCCCAGAAAGTCCTGCATCGGCGCCACCGCAATATTGGATACGGAACTCCAGGCTCCCCGGATCAGTCCCCAGGGGTATCCTTCCCTGTCGTCGAGCTTTAAATATTTTTTTGCAAAGTCCAGCTGTTCTTCAGGAATGTTTTCCATCCACCCCACGGCGGTATGATTATCATGGGTCCCCGTATATACCACGGAGTTTTGGGTGTAGTTATGAGGCAAGTAATCGCTTTCTTCCCGGGGATCAAAGGCAAACTGCAATACTTTCATTCCCGGAAAACCGGAGTCCTTGATTAACTTTTCTACTTCAGGTGTGAGGTAGCCTAAATCCTCGGCAATAATTTTCAGTTCGCCCAGTTCCTCTTTGATCGCCCGGAAAAGCTCCATTCCCGGACCCTTGGTCCATTCCCCGAAGATTGCGGTATCTTCCCCGAAGGGCACTTCCCAGTAAGCTTCAAATCCTCTGAAATGATCAATTCTAAGTACATCATACAGTGTAAAGCTATGGGCAATCCTCTTGATCCACCACTTATATCCGCTATCTTTCATCGCTTCCCAGTCGTAAATGGGGTTTCCCCACAACTGACCGGTACTGGAAAAAGCATCGGGAGGACATCCGGCAACGGTGATGGGTTTTAGATTTTCATCCAGTTGAAAAAGTCCCGGATTTTTCCATACGTCGGCACTGTCTTCGGAAACATAAATCGGTAAGTCTCCTATGATTTCTATGCCTTTATCATTAGCATACTTTTTCAATCGATGCCAATGTCGGTCAAAATAATACTGGGTGAAAATCCAAAAGAAAATTTCTTCCTGATGATTTGCCACAAATCTTCTCACAGTTTGGGAACGCCAATTTCGGTAGTCCTTCTCCCACTCCAGCCAGGATTTTTCTCCGTGGGATTTTTTAATCGCCATATACAATGAAAACTCCTGTAACCAGCTGAAGTTTTCCTGATAGTATTCTTCCAGACGGCTTCTCAGAACCCCTTTTCCTCTTTCATAGGCTTTTCTCAGCAATTCCATTTTCCCTTCATACAAATGAAGGTAATCCACCTTTTCAGAGTTTTTATTAAGATTAATCCCTGCGACTTCCTCCCCGGTTAAAAACCCTTCATTGATCAGTTCTTCGAAATCAATAAAATAGGGATTGCCCGCAAAGGCAGAAAAGCTTTGGTAGGGAGAGTCTCCGTAACCGGTGATTCCCAGGGGGAGAATTTGCCAATACTTTACTCCGGATTTATCTAGAAATTCTACGAATTTATAGGCTTCTTTCCCGAAATCTCCAATGCCATACTCTCCCGGTAAGGAAGATATGTGCAGCAAAATTCCATTTGAACGTTTAAACATATAAGGGTCCTCCTTGTCATTCCATGGGTTCATTTCTGCTTTTTTTCCGTTTAATTTCATGACTTTTTCTATGAATCCTGCCGCTGTTATCTATAATGGTAAATCTGATGACTTCCAGTTCTTTATGAGGCTTTTCAACCTCTATATGGTAACTATCTTGTTGGAATTCAACGATGATTTTCATCAAATTCTTCTCCCTGTTTTCCAGACTGATGCCGTCATCATCATAAAAGGTATGTTCCGCCTTATCGGTTACATAGGCCAGTACCTCCAGTTCTTGTACCGATAACTTCGACACATTCGCTGCGGATTTTCCCAGAGGAATCATTTTGTTTTCCCGTAGAAAAAACCGTAAATGGTCCAAATCATAGGATAATCGCTGAGGGCCTGCAGGAGCCAGGGTTATTTTCGTAGCCTTCTCGGATACCGTAATCAGCGCCATTCTTTCCGGAAGATCCACCAATCTTTGGGATTGATGTTTTTTATGGATCGGAGCCAGCATAATTTCCTCTCCGATCAGCAGCTGGTCTTCAATCTCTTCGTATCCGCCGCCGTATTCAAAGGCCAAGGGTTTAAAGAATAATTGATAATTCTCCACGGCCTTCATATACGTGGAATATAAATAAGGAATCAATCGATAGCGCCCTTTAATAATGCTTCGGGAGTTTTCCAATACCGCTTCGGAAAAAGCGTAGGGCTCCTGAGGCCTTGTATCCAGTGCGGAATGATTTCGAAGCAGGGGGGTAAACGCACTGAACTGCAGCCACCGGGTAAGAAGTTCCCCGGAACACTGACCGCCGAAGCCCCCGGTATCGGCTCCGATGTAGTAAAATCCGCACATATTAATGGAGGGCATCATCCGAATATTTTCTTCCAAATGGGTCCACCAGGAGGCATTATCTCCCGTCCAGATCCCCCCGTATCGATGCATCCCGATGCTTGAAGCCCTGGAGATCAGTAAAAACCGTTTGTCCAAATGTTTCGATAATCCGTAATTAGCGGCACGGGTCATATAATCTCCATATAGATTATGTACATCTTTGTGGCGCTGCTTTTTTCCTTGGACCCTATGGTAAAATCGTTGATGATAATCTTCATCGTTTAAGAGGTTGGCAAAGGTATCCTTCAGTTCAAAAAATTTATGAACATTCAGATTTTTCCCCCGGCAAGCCGAGGCTAAGTCTATAGCCTCTTCAAGATTCTTTTCGTCATAAAAGATCGCCGGCTCGTTCATATCATTCCAAACCCCTTCAATGCCAAGGTCTGTAAGAAATTTATACTTCTCTCCGAACCACTGTCTGGTTTCCCTTTGCAGGAAGTCGGGAAAATGAACCTTCCCCGGCCATACCGCTGCCACATAAGGGGCTCCCTCTTCATTGAGACAAAAGTGTTTTCCTTTAATACCCTCTTCATAGATATCATAATCCGGTTCAATTTTTATCCCGGCATCAATGATCGGTACTAGGTAGACACCGTTATTTTTCAGTTTCCTTACGAATTTTCCAAATTCCGGGAACCGCTCTTTGGAAACCGTGAAGTTTTTAAAATCCTCCATATAATCCAAATCCAGATAAATTCCCTCTAAGGGGATTTGTTCTTGTTGAAATCTCTCATATACCCCTTTAATTTCTTCTAAGTCCTTATATCCCCACCGGCTTTGAAAATAACCGAAGGCCCACTTCGGAGGAATATAGGCTTTTCCCGCCACTTGAAGGAACCGGGATACAACCTCTTCCATACGGTTTCCCGGAATTTTAATAAGACGAAAATCCTTACCGTGGATCTCAACAGTAAATTTCTGATCATCCTGAAATCCCACGTCATAAACCACTTCCCCGGGAAAATCTATAAAGTATCCCGTCAGCCCCTGTTCCTTTACATGAACAAAAAAATTATGGGCCCCGTATAGTTCGTTTTTATCCTCGGTATGATTGGCCTCATCCCGACAATAGGATCGAAACCTTCTGCCTCTGCGGTTGATGCTTCCAAGATGCTCTCCCAGTCCATAGATTCGGTCCCTTGGGAGTAATGGAAATTGCAACTTCGTAGTCTTTCCCAAAGAAATTTCTTCATTACAGTGGATCTTCTCCGGGACGCCCTTTTCCAACAGGGCCCCGGTATCCAAGGGGCTTCCAAATTCAAATGCTTCGACTTCGTTATTCAGTTTATAAGACTTCACAGCATTGCCTCCTTTGCGGAAGTTTCATTGACATTTTCCCTTATTATGGTACTTTAACCTGGTTTATGCAAACGATTGCCTTCATTTTTTTTAATATAATATCACACTTTTCCCACTTTTGTAAGGAGTATTAAGAAAATTAATCCTTTAGTACGAACATGCCGCTGCCTAAAATTCCCGCATCATTTTTTAAATCCGCAATAACAATTTTAGTGGGGTTTTGCTCTTTCACATAGGTATGGGTTTTCACAACAACCCTCAGGTCTTCCAAAAACAAATCTCCGCTTTCACTAAGGCCGCCTCCAAGGGCTATAACCTCAGGATCAAATATATTGATCAGGTTGGCAATCCCGATGGCGAGATAATGGGTAAAACGGTCAAGGGCTTTTATTGCTATTTTATCATTATTTCTGGCGGCAGCAAAAATTTGCTGGGTAGTGAGGGACTTTTCCTTTTTTCCATGAACAGTCTTCAAACTTGAGGTTTCTCCCGCATCCATAAGATGCGTGGCGTATTTCACCAAGGCCGTTGCGGAAGCAAAGGTTTCAAGGCAACCGTTATTGCCGCAGTTGCAATTATAAAAGTTTTCTCCGATGACCATATGACCGATTTCCGTGCCTAAATAATGACTGCCATGAAAGACATTCCCGTTGATGATCACCCCGGCACCCAGTCCCGTTCCAAGGGTCAGCAGTAAAGCATTTCGGGTATTTTTCATGGCTCCGAAATGAAACTCCCCAAATCCCGCTAAGGAGGCATCATTTCCCACCTTCACCCGGGTGCCCAATTGTTCTTCCAAAATTCTTTGTAAGGGTTTGTTCTTCCAAAAAAGGTTGTTGGCAAAAACCACCTCGCCCTTTTCATTGGCAACCCCTGGAATTCCGATTCCGATTCCAACTAAATGACTTATTCTTAAGCCTTCTTGCTCTAAAATCCTATGCACTTCCTCGGTAATAACCTCCACAGTCTCATGAAAATCTTTAGAAATCGGTGTTTTACGTTTGTTTTTTCGAAGGATTGCCCCCTTTGACGAAATCAAACCGAATTTAATGCTTGTACCTCCTAAATCAATCCCGATCATTATCTTTTGCTGTTGATCCATGCTTATCCTCCTAACCATCCTGAATTAATATGCTTATTATATCATATTACCCCGAAAATTTCTTTTGCCCACAGTCTTTACTTTTGCGTCGCTTTGCATTATAATATACTTTGTTGTAAGTAATCAGGGACTGTAGTTCAGTGGGAGAATACTTGACTGGCAGTCAAGGGGTCAGGGGTTCGAATCCCCTCAGTTCCACCAATTGAAAAGCGTTAGAATTTGAGCCTTGGGAGCAATTCCCGAGGCTCATTTTTGTATTCACGCCATCACTGAATTTTTAATTTTACTTATTTGTCATCTTTTATGATGTCTTTCCGGGAAGTCTCTTTGCTGGTTAGAATTATCACTTCTTAGTCGGAATATTCTATTACAAAAAGGTGCCGAGGCACCCTTTGTTATTGCAGTTTATCCATATACACCTTTAACAGTACAAACTCAAAGCCTTCCTCCAGCAAAGCCTCTACTCCCAGTTTGACTCCTTCTGCGATATCACTGTCGGGATGATTCATATGAAAGAGCATGATTGCTCCCGGTTCGGCCTGTACCATGCTTTCGTAGATCTGGTTCGCCGTGAAAGTGCCCCCGGCATCGCCTAATACGTTATAGTTTACCGCGATTTCCCCTAAGTCTTCGACTATTTTTACCGCCACTTCATCATAATAGGCCGTGCCTGATCGGAAAAACTTCGATGCATGACCCGTTAACTCTTTGATCTTTAAATGATTTCCATAAACCTCTTCATACACCTCTTCAATGGAGGCGGTTCCCGGGATTCCGTAAGCGGAATTCCCCTGTACGGATAAGGGTTTATGGTCTTTTCCGTGGTTGGCAATATCAAAAATTGGATTTTCCCAAAGGGCTACTAAGGTATCGGGATGATTATCAATCCATTCCCCGCTGATAAAGAGGGTTGCGGGGATTTCCTTCTCTTTTAAATACTCGATTAAGGCTCGATCATAGGCGCCGCCGCAGGCATCAAAGGTAAGGGCGATTACCCGGTCTTCGGTATCAATTCTCGTTTTAACCCCCGTCACCCATTCTCCCCACTCTTCCGGTTCTTGATCTTGATATCGCTCTTGTATTTCCTCTAAAGAAAGGACAACGGTCTCCTCGTCCTGTCCTTTCTCTAGAGTTTCTCCCTCTTCTCCCTCTTCTATCGTCTCATCATCCTCTGTCGGATCCGGATCTTCTTGGGGTTCCTCCTCTAGGGACTGCTCTTGTTCTATGGTTTCTTGATCCTCTAAACTCTGTTCCTCTTCCGTATCTCCATTACAGGCTGCAAGTAACAATAAGGATACTATCATAATTATTCCAACAAAGTTTTTACCCATATAGCCAACACCTTACCTTATGACCGGGTTCTACTTCCCTAAGTTCCGGCAGCTCCTCTTTGCAATGCGCCATTACCTCGGGACATCGGGTGGAAAACCGGCATCCCTTGGGAAAATCCGTGGGATGGGGTACGTAACCTTCAATGGTGTCTAAGTATTCCAGTTTATCGTCAATCCTAGGAATGCACTTCATCAGTCCCTTGGTATAGGGGTTTTTCGGATTTTTAAACAGCCGCTGATTGGTAGTCTCCTCCATGATTTTACCGCAGTACATCACACATACCCGGTCCGCCATTTCCGCCACCACTCCTAAATCGTGGGTGATGAGCATCATCGACATCCGGTTTTCACTTTGGAGCCTTCTCAGTAAATCTAAAATTTCCGCCTGTATGGTTACATCCAGGGCTGTGGTGGGTTCGTCGGCTATCAAAAGCCGGGGATTGCAGATAATGGCCATGGCAATCATGATCCGCTGGCGCATACCTCCGCTGAATTGCCCGGGAAATTCATCGTATCGCTTCTCTCCATCGGAGATGCCCACCCGTTTCATCATTTCAATGGCTTTTCCTTTGGCCTCGGCTTTCGTGGTATTTTCGTGAATCATTAAGGCCTCTGCCACCTGCTCTCCCACTTTGATCATGGGGTGCAGAGAACTTAAGGGATCCTGATAGATCATACTGATCTCTTTGCCCCGTAAGAACCGCATTTGTTTATCGCTTTTTTGCAATAAATCATCTTCAAAAATATCCTGACGATTAAATAGAATTTCTCCGGATATGATTTTTCCCGGTTCATCTATGAGACCCATAATCGACATGGAGGTAACACTTTTCCCGCTGCCGGATTCACCGATCAAGGCCAGTACCTCCCCTTGGTTAATATCAAAGTCCACGCCGTCCACCGCAGGCACTTCCTCCTTATCGATGTAAAAATAGGTTTTTAAGTTTTTAACCTGAAGTAATTTCATAAAAAACCTCCTAGTTTTCTTTCAGCTTCGGCATTATTTTCGCCTTCAAGGCTTTTAACAGTAGAAAAATCAAATAGTAAAACAGCGCCAGGGTTAAGGTGAATAGTGTAAACACCACTTGAGCCTGTTCGATGCTTAGACGACTGGTGGTATAAATATAAATCAAGTGATAGCCCATTCCCTGATAATAAAATAATCGTTCTACGATTATTAAGCTGGCAAACATCATTCCCATGATTGTGGGGAAAATCGACAGGATTTCAAACGTAATGTTTTTCATCATATGTTTTCGTAGAATCTGAAAATAAGAGCATCCTTTTCCCCTTGCGGTAATAATATAAGCCTTCTCCTGCAAGCCCTCAATGGTATTGGCCGTAACTCTGGAAATATAGGCTGCAGGCAACACGCTGATGGAAATGATCGGAAAAATGCTTTGATACCAGTGTTCATCTCCTAAAAAATGAATCGGGCCGATACCTAAAAAAGCTATTTCATTATAGTACAAGTAAATCGCACCCAGTTGTATCAGGCTAATGGTTAACACATCAGGAATCGACAATGGAATATAGGTCTGGAGCAGCTTAAATGTTCCGGCAGTCCTTTTTTTCCGACTGTCGATGATCCCTTTCGGGATGCCGATTAACAGGGCTAACAGCGTTCCGAAAAACAGCACCGCAAAACTTAAGGAAAAGGCTCCCCTCAGCATGGTTAAGGGGGTGGTGCTTAAAATCTCCATATTAAATACCTCTCCGCTGAAAAAGCTTGCAAAGTTTTGAGTAATACTTCTTTGGATCTCTTCTAAGGGCATATTCCAATGAAATTCACCATGATGATATTCCACATCAAAATCCATAGGAAATCCGGTTGCCACAATCACTACAGCTAAAACAATGACAAGAATCAGAATATGATAGATTGCTTTTTTCATTAGGTTAATGGTCATTTCAAAATTCATTGGGACCTCCTTCTAGTTTTGTGGCTCTTTCAAATGGGAATTCATGGTTATACTGTCCACAATAATTTGCCCTGTACCTTCCATTTTTTCATAATTAATGCTTTCCACCTTGTCTTCCAGACGGTTGATATAAGGATAGTAATTGCTTCCAAATCCCATGCTGAACTGGGAGTTCATATTCATTCCATATAGGGCACGGGAGACTGAGCCTCTGGCCCATCGTTGAGATGCGTCAAACATTCGGTAATTAATTTCCAGCTCTTGCAGCCTTTGGCTAAGACTGGTTCTAATTAAATAACTGGTATCACTTCTTTTTTGCCCATGCATAATATTGATCTCCAATTGGTCCACACTTTCATTACCGGTGTAACCCACATCGATATAAGTATAGGGGAAATCCGCCTGCTGAAAGGTTCGCTGGGAGGCTGTGTATTGAAAGCTCCCTCGAATTCTAAAGGGATAAAAGCTATATTCTCCATCCCAAAAGATGAACATCACGGTTTTTTCTAATGGTTCTTCCATCGCAGAAAGCACTCTTGCAATTTCCAGGCTTGTGGCCGCAGGTGTTGCGGTAATTGCCGGAGCGAAAGCTTCTCTTCCCCCGGTGTAGGCTCCGTCATAAGGAGCTCCGATAACAATCAGTTCCCTTGGACCTTCCTGCTCCCAGTTTTCTCCCGGTATTATGGCCGTGATATTTCTTCCGGGATAGCTTGGGAGTTTGGGCGGCTTCACAAACAAAGCCATCTCCACATCGGCTCCATCCAAGGATTGTCGAAGATCCTCAAAGGGGATAATCAGTGTTCTATTATGGCTGTAGGTATCAATCAGTTCCCGGTCATAAAGGTCCGTGTTTAGTATTCCCAAGTGATAAGAGATTCCTCGAGGATTACTTACCGTAGGGAAATTATGGGTAGCTGAATGTGCCCAAACACCTTGTCCCCTCACATACAACTGACTATGAATATCCCCATGGTCTTCGATATCGATTAACGGAATATGCTGCTGTTCATCGGTGATTTTCACGGAGGTATGATCCTCATGGTAGGTAATGGTTTTTCCGTGATACTCGATCCAGCCTGCTTCATTTGTATCTTCTTCAAGGTGCATCTCAGCCTTGTGCAGGGCGGGGATGATAAAATCTTCATTGATATGATAAACCTCAGCGTCTTCCCCTTGATAGACTTCAATGTAAGCCTCCTCAACGATAAGCCTTTCAAAAAATCCTCCGGACTCATCCAAGGTATTAAACTCCTGGGTATAGCTTTCTTCCCAGGGTTTAAGTCCATAGGACTTCAGGGTGTCGATGATATATTCGCCGCTTTTGTTGCCGCCTTCAAACCCCACCAGACGCCCTTCATATTTTTCATCACTCAGCTCTTCTACGTGGGTTTTTGCCCGTTCAATATCAAAAAAGTGCTGACTGGCCTCGGCAGGATAGGAGAAGTACCCCAGGATCAAAAGCACCGCTAGGGTTTTTCCTAAAACCGGTTTCCAGTATATTTTAAAACTTCTTAACTGCATCCAGTAAATCTTCGGTGAAGCGAGAAAAAATCCTTTTCGAATGAAGCTTACGATCTGAGAATTTCGTTTTTGAAACTCGATGCGAAGCCCTTCTCCGGTCAGATTAAACGCCGTTACGCCGAAAAAGAATGCCAGGGCGGGAAACAGGGTTAACCACATTCGATCATGATAGAGACGGATAACCTCCGGCGCCCTGGCCAGCATACTTCCCCATTCCGGTTCAAAGGCCATTTCAAAATTTCCTTGAAAAGCCTCGGCTAAAGGCATTCTTCGAGGACCGATAAACACCGTCAGCACGCTTAATTGAGCTAACAAAAAGAGCACCATGCCGATTTCTATAAAGAGGAAACTTATCACATGGGGAATTAAATGGGGCAGAAGGTTTTGCACGCCGATTTGCAACGGATTTTTTCCTACGGCGACTTCCCCTTCGATGAAATCCTCTTCCATAATTAATGCGGTTTGATCTTCTATCATCGATGCAAGCTTGGACCAGCCTATAACGGTTAAAACAATGGCAAAGGCCAAAATAGCCCGATCTATCTCCAGGTTTCGAAAATAGTTGATATTCAAAATCACAAAAGCTATCAACAGCTTTGGAATGGTAGTAAAAAAAGTGTTAAACATATTGATGAATAGGGATACGGATTTCACCCCCATACCGGCAATAATGCCCAAGGGCATGGCTACCAAAATCCGGAGAAAGACCACTAATAAAGCGACATGGAGGGTGTTTCTGGTGCCATATATGATACGAGTGTAAATATCCCTGCCCGCTTCATCACTCCCCATAATATTTTCCCTATTCGGGGGAAAGGGCCTTGTTGCAAACTCCTCTACCCATTCGCCGTCCCGTCGAACTTCAATATACTTTGCAGCCTCTTCTACATTCGGATTTTTATCAGTTAATACCTGGGGGAAAAAATATGCAAATAGCATGATCAGTACTAATATTCCCCCTAGCAGTAGCGGAAAGTTTATTTTTTTGAGTAGATTAATCATGGTTGTCCTCCGTTCCGTGGAACAGATGGCAGGCAACTTCATGGGTTTTGTCCACTTTTAATTTAGGTTCTATCTCTTTACAGACCTCCATGGCCTTTGGGCATCGGGGATGAAAGGAACATCCCTTGGGAATATTCAGGGCGCTGGGAATTTCATCGTTAAGATGAATGCGATTGCGTTTTGCTTCCGGATTCGGTATCGGAGATGCGGACATCAAGGCCATGGTATAGGGGTGCTTCGGCCGCTCAAAGACTTCTTCCACCTCGCCGATTTCCACAATCTTTCCGAGATACATGACCGCAACCTCATCGCTGACATGCTTAATGACGTTTAGTCCGTGGGCAATAAACAGATAGGTCAAGTGATATTCCTTTTGAAGGTCTTTTAACAAATTAATAATTTGAGACTGTACGGACACATCCAAGGCGGATACCGGTTCATCACAGACAATGAACTTCGGTTGTGTGGCCAGGGCCCGGGCAATGCCGATTCGCTGTCTTTGTCCCCCGGAAAATTCATGAGGAAACTTTTTCCGATCTTTTTTTGACAGGCCGACGATTCCCAACAGCCGCTCCACCTCTTTTTTATACTCCAAGGGGGTCACGATTTTGTGAATATGCAGGGGTTGTATTAAAATATCCTCTATGGTCATTTTATAATCCAGTACAGAGTAAGGATTTTGAAAAACCATTTGAATGTTTTTTCGCATTTTACGAAATTCCCGATTGCTTATTTTACTGATATCACGGCCTTCCAAAGAAACCTTTCCTTCGGTGGGTTCCAACAAACGCAGAATCAGCCTGCCCGTGGTGGATTTCCCGCTGCCGGATTCTCCTACCAGTCCCAGGGTTTTCCCTCGTTGAATCCCAAAATTTATACCGTTGACCGCATGTACTTCTCCCGTTTTTATTCCTAAAACTTTGCTTTTTAATGCAAAGGTCTTTTTCAGGTTTTCTACTCGGATCATTTCCAACCTAGCCCCTCCTTTATGTATGTAGAAATACTTCATATGAAAATTATTTTATACCACCATATATTTTTTGTCAATTTCAAATATTGTCCGAAATATATAATGATTCTCATTATATAATGACGTTTTCCAGCGGGTTTCGGTTTCATCTTATTGAGAAGTCCCTTTCTCTATTGATATAATAAAATAGAAATAAAATTAAAACATAGGAGGCGAATTTTATGGCTTATAGAATTAATGATACCTGTATTAACTGTGGGGCTTGTGTACCGGAATGTCCGGTGGACTGCATCACTGAAGGGGACGAAATTTATGTAATTGATGAAGAAGCTTGTATCGACTGTGGTGCCTGTGCCAATGTATGCCCCGTAGATGCTCCGGAACAGTTATAAAAAAAGCTGCAATAAAAAAGATCCTCCCAAAATCCTTTTATGATAAGAGGTTTTTCGAGGGTCTTTTTTTGTTGGTTATTCTTTTGATAATTCTTCTTTCCTGAAAGCTTAAAACCGATTCCCATCGGTAGTTCCCTTTCGGTACCGTAAAATCATTGCCCCGATAATGAGTATGCCGATCAATATAAAGCTTAGCTCATAACCCAGTAAGGGAATCATACCGGAAAAAACGAAAGCACCGGAGGCAATAAAAACATCGATGGTGTTTTCCTGAATGGAAATTGCAATGGCTCGAGACTCTTCGGAAACTGTCTTGATCAGTCTTGTGGTAAGTCCCAGGACAGCCCCTGCATACCCTATGCCGAGTAGAATCGCAGCAAGGATCATTATCTCGGATAAAAAGCCCACGGTGGTTAAGAGGATCAGTCCGATTCCATAACTTAAACCTAATAAAAGAATAATCAGCAGTGGAGACTTATGATCCAGAAGTCTTCCCACGGCAATACTGGCGATAATTCCTGCAAAGGAGTATATGGTAAAAAAGATCCCGGAATTTTCCAGGGTTGCAATTTGCTCCAGATATACGGGGGCAAATGTGAAAATAATCCCGGAAGCAAAGGAAAAAATCGCGATCCCTAAATAGATTTCCCGTAACTCATGATCCTTCAACACCTCTTTCGCCTGATAAAAAAACTTCAGTTTTTCCGATGCCTTCGGCTTCGGACCGTGGATCAAAAGCATTAACAAAAATCCGAGGATCCCGATGCCGAAACTCCACAAAAACCAGGTGTTATAATCATAGCGATTGATCAGACTGATGGCAATTAAAGGACCGAGTAAAAGGCCCGATGCACTCATTAACCGGTATAGCCCCATATAGGTTCCCATCTTGTGAAAGGGGGCTACATCTCCTACAAAGGCGGGCCCGCTGGCAAAATACGCCGCTAAGCCGATGGATTGATAGATTCTGATAAATATCACGGTCCACACCGATTGGGCAGCGTATAAAAGAATCGGCGTGCTCCCGAAAACAAAGGCTCCGATTAATAAAGGGATTTTTCTGCCGCTGCGGTCCGATAAGGGCCCGAGATATATCCGAAAAATTACCGCTCCTAAAAAGAACAGCGTTCCTTGAAGCCCCGAATGAAATTCCCGTCCCCCTAATTCTAAAATATACAGGGGCGTGGTGGTGACACTGGCCCAAAAGTTTAGAAATACCAAAAGGGAAACCGTGTAAAAAATCACCCAGTTTCTAACCGCTCCTTGCTTTTTTTGTGCTTGAGACATATTTAGCATCCCTTCTCCTAAATCTACTTTTTCTTTGGAAACCAGGGGAAAAACTTTGGAGTTACCTCCTTATATTCTTGATACCCCGGTCTTTTATCAAAACTTTTTTCCAGCATCGGTACCCCGGAGACAAATAAAAGCAGATAGGTAATTACAATCGGACTGACAAAGACGGCGATGGAACCACCTGCCGATACGGAAATTACCGCCAGTCCCCACCACATGGTGGCCTCGCCGAAGTAATTGGGATGCCGGGTATATTTCCATAGTCCCGAGCTCATGATTTTTCCTTTGTTCTTTGGGTTTTCCTTGAATTTTTTCAGCTGATAATCCCCTACACTCTCAAAGAAAAAGCCGATGATCCAAATCCCCAGACCGATAAGGGCAAACAGGGAAATCCCTCCCGGAGCATCCCGGGTGTTGATCAAAACCACCGGAAGGGCCACGATAAACATAAATACTCCCTGGAGCATATACACCTGGAAAAAAGCCCGGGGGATTACCCATTTCCCCCATTCTTCCCGCCATTTGGCATAGCGAAAGTCCTCTCCTTTTCCAAGGTTTCTTTTCATAATATGATAAAACAGGCGAACGCCCCAAATACTGATCAGGATCGTAATTAACAGATTGGCGCCGCCGACGTTCCCCGAGCGCAGGGTGGTAAACCAGGCTAAAATTACAAAGCCGATTCCCCAGCCGATATCCACAATGGAGTTATTTTTAATCAAGGTCCCCACTACAAAAAACAGAAAGAAATACACAAATAATACAATAATGGATTCGATAATTATAGAATGCAAAATTACGCCCCCTCTCGAATAAAGCCTACGGCTATGGCTCCTTCGCCCACATGAAGGGCGGTGACCGAAGAGATTTCCGTAATGTATTTCGGTGCTTTTCCGATAATCCTCTGGATATCCTTGGCAAAATCCTCGGCACCTTTTCGATCCTTAGAATAAACCACCACGTATTCCGTAATGGGGGTTTCCTTATTTTTCTTCTCCAGCATCTTCTTGATTTTACTCATCAGCATTTTTTTCGACACGGCGATGGAAAAAGCCGTACCCTTACCCTCTTTGTCCAGAGAAATGATTGGGCGGAGTTTGAAAAATACACCGATTTTTCCAACTACCTTAGGGACCCTGCCACTTTTCAAGGAATTAGCAAAGGTATTTAAGGCTACGTAAATCTCCGTTCGGGGAATAATGTTTTCAATGGCTTCCAGTATCTCTTCCTTTGATGCTCCCGATGCCGCCATCTCCGCCACACGGGTCACCAGCAGGCCTTGGCCTCCGGAGTTCAGCTTCGAGTCGATTACTTCAATAGGATAGCCCTCTTCTTTTAGTTTTTTTCCGTATTTTTCCACGCTTTCATAGGTTCCGCTAAGCTTTCCGGATACCATGATGCAAATAATACTCTCGTAGTGTTCCTTAAGATAGTCTAATTTTTGTTTTACCTGCATATCATTGGGCTGTCCGCTGTTGGGATAAATCTTAGAGTGCTTAATCGTTTCATAAAAATCCTCCACACCTACTGTAACCTTGTCTAAATACTGATTTTCTCCCACAAAAATATTTACGGGAAGCAAATGCACGTCGTACTCATCCAAATAAGACTTGGGAAAGTCTCCGATGGAATCCGTCAAAATAGCAATTTTCGAGATTTTATCCTTGAGTTTTTCCTGAATCCTCATATCCTCGATCTTCGGTCGATCAATCACACCGTACTTTGACAATTCTTTAAATACCTCCTCTACCTTATTGGTATGAAGGTGCACATGCTTTAAGGTCGTACTTCCCGCCACAATAATGGAATCTCCATAGGCCCCCAGGGCTTCTTTTAATCGGTCCTTATCCACATTTCCCTTAATCAAGGTTTCCGTGCAGTAGCGGAACTCCGTGTTTTCATGTTTTCGGTCGTAGCTTTGATTGAAGACCCCCGCCCCTTGAAAATCCCGGGAAATTTCAATGGTCTCTCCGCGGATAAACTTGATAATCCCTTCCAAATAATAAACAAACCCTTTGGCTCCGGAATCCACCACATTATGTCTTCTTAAGACTTCCAATTGATCCGGGGTCTTGGCCAGAAGACTTTTGGCTTCGTCGATGGAGCTTAAAAACATCTCCTCTACATTCTGATACTTATCCTTATGCTCGGATAAATACAGGGACCACTGCTTCATAACCGTAAGCATGGTTCCTTCCACGGGATTGACAAGGGAATCGTAAATCCCTTCCGAGGCCTTTCGTATGACCTCAATAAAGTCTTTTAAAGAAATTCGGTCCTTTCCTTCACTGGCAGTGGCAATACCGGAAATATACTGGGCAAAAATCACTCCGGAATTTCCCCTTGCACCGTAGATGGAAGCCTCTGCCATGGATTTACTGGTTTCATAGAAGGAATCCACCACTTGAGTATAGTCGATTACAGAGTTCAGAGTCATTGCCAAATTGCTGCCGGTGTCCCCGTCGGCAACCGGAAATACATTAATTTTATTCAAATGGTCCTTATTATTGATTACTTCCATAGCCCCATGGCGAAAAATATTATAAAAATCCTTACCGTTTAGATAGTTTTGTTTCATTTTCATCACCTTCTTTTTAGATTTTTT
>SL_8KL_010_SEDDRAFT_10000285_pt1 | contig 43991 bp, 39 predicted proteins | sample SodLakKL_010_SED_4_FD_11160 | JGI IMG/M metagenome (IMG submission 11160)
CTTCAATGATAATGAAAAGGCCGGTGATAATGTCCCGGACCAGGTTTTGGGCTCCAAAACCTATGGCCAGGCCTAAAATACCTGCACTGGCCAAGATGGGGGTATAGTCAATCCCCAGGACTTCCAGGAGCATAATAATTAATATAAAGGCAATAACGTAGCGGGAAATACTTTTAGTTAAAGTATTAACGGTTTTAGCTTTATTGGGATCAACATATAATTTGCCTTCCCTTTCCCGAAGTAAAATTCTATCAATAAAGGCATAGGCCAGGCGCAGGACAATGTAACCCAAAAGAAGTATTAATATTATTTTAGCCAGGGTAACCAGGAGGGGGGTAATTGAAATATGGGACAAAAAATCCTCCTGGATCATTTGCAAAATTTCTACCATCTCTATTCGGTCCTTCCTAATTTTTTTAACTGTAAATACTCTGCCTAAAATAACAGCGCCGACTCCTGAGTTAAGGGCCGGCGCCGGGCTAAAAGATTTACTTTTTAAGATTATCCAGGGCTTTGGTGACGTCGGAAAAGACCATCTCCATGTCCTGGTTGCCATCAATATTGATGAGAATACCCTGTTTGGAGTAATAATCAATGAGGGGGCTGGTTTGGGAGTGATATACTTCCAGCCTTTCTTTAGCCGTTTCCACGGTATCATCATCCCGTTGATAGAGCTCGCCGCCGCAGTGGTCGCAAACATTTCTTACCTGAGGAGGCTTAAACTTGACATGGAAACTGGCGCCACAAGACTTACACATCCTTCTGCCCGTAAGACGATCAATCAGCTCCTCGTCGGGAACATCGATGTTAATAACTCCGTCAATTTTTATTTCCATATGTTCGCCCACTTTATCCAGGGCCTCTGCCTGATTAACATTTCTGGGGAACCCGTCCAGGAGAAAGCCTTTTTTCACCAGCTTGCGGATCCTTTCCGTTACCACGCCCACTACGATATCATCGGGAACCAGCTGGCCTTTATCCATAAAACTCTTGGCCTTCGTTCCCATTTCCGTGCCTTCCCTTAAAGCTGCCCTGAATATGTCCCCGGTAGAAATGTGGGGAATGTTATATTTTTTAACAATTCTTTCTGCCTGGGTTCCTTTACCAGCTCCCGGTGGTCCTAACAAAATTAAGCGCATTATACTTTCCCTCCTGTTTTTTCTGTTAATAGACTTTAACAGAATTTTCTTAAATTACAACAATAAACTTTTTCTCCGCCTGTCCTTAAAAATCCTGCTTATCCCGTAAATTTATTAAAATATAATGTTTATAAGGCGGCTTATGTTTGTGACCGTCAGGGAGCCTCCAATGTCTTCGAAAAATAAAAAATCAGCCCCTTTTAGAAAAGGGAGGATTAAATAAATCAATGTAAATAGTACCAGAGAGTTTTTAAGGACCCCAAACAATGAAGAAACCAGGTTTTCAAGTATCCCTTTAACCTCTCCCTTTTTTGCCAGGAGGACGCCTTCCCAAATTTTTAAAAGGGAGGCTATAACTAAAAAGACTGCCAGAAAACCTAGAAGGTTTACCAAAGCTTCTGCCAGCCAGGAGTAGATTATATCACCGGATATCCCCTCTCCAGGGGAAATAATACCCCCCACCTTCATAGGAAGATCAGCCCTTTGAGAAATAACTTCTGTAAGGCGAGGGGTTAAATCATATTGCTGATCTACAAAAAGGGAAAGGGGAGCCCGGGCATAAAGGGCAACTAACAGGGCCCCTGCCCACCCCAGCATATTATAAATAGAAAGGGTAATTCCCTGAAGGTAACCTCCTACCCCTCCCCAGCATAAAAAAGACAGTACAGCAATATCAAACCAGGTCAAATTCACCGGTTTCTCTCCTTTTCTCCCGTAGATAGGGGCCAGTAATAACCCTTCATGTCCTGTCCATCTAAAAGGAAAAAAACTTCTCCTGATAAGGGATATACTTCTTTATTTTCCTCCAGGGAATAATAATAGTAGGATTCCCCCCGGGGGTAAAAAAGATACAGATTTTCTTCTGTTAAAAGATAAAAACCCCCATCCTGCCTCCCCTGGCTCCTTTGATATGTTCCAGGAACCTTTTTCTCCCAGATAACTAGCCCTTCCTCGTCTAATCCTTTTATCCGGGTGCTGCCCGGAGAAGGAGTTCCGGGGAGGGCAAATAAAACTAGCTCCCCTTTTCCCGTCATTAGTATATCTATAATCTCAAAATCCATAAACCTGCTCACCAGCTCATCTCCCGTGAAAGAGTAGGCAAAAAATTCTTTTTTGGTGGCCAGGAACACCTCCTCCTCNTGAAGGCAAAGGAGAGGAGAAAAAAACAATTCACTGCTTTCCACCTCTGCCAGGGTTTCCCCCTCCAGGGTTACAAGGTATACCTTTGATTTCGCCTGGGGATAAACTTCTATTGTATTTACAATTAAAATTTCTTTGCCGGGGACAATCTTAACCTCCAGAACCCCCTGACCGGAAAAATCCTGGTTAAATATTGTTCTCCCTTCTGGGGAAAAAACCCGAAGTTTCTCCCCGTAAAGGTCTTCTTTATCATTTCCTTCCCTGAAAAGACTGTAAATGCTTATTACTTCCCCGGCAGGTCCCATCCAGATCTTTTTAAAGTCAGGGGGTATCCTTATCTGGCTGACTCTGCTACCCTGGTAATCAAATATTTCCACGGAGCCCCTGTCATATTCAGCAGCAGCCCAGTATTCTTTCCCCAGGGATGCACTTCCTTCCTTACGGCTGGCCTTTTGCCAAGCTTCATTTCCCTGGTAATCCATAGCTAGAAGGGAAAAGCCCTGATTTTTTCTTCCCACCAGGATCATCCCTTTCCTTTCTGCTGCCGCCAGGATTTCTCCATCGCCCCTTTCCCTGCTCCATATCTCCCGGGGTTGATGGCCGGGGAGGCCCTCCCATGGCAGGTGAGAAATTTTACCATAAAATATGAAAAGACCCAAGGCGATGATTATAAAAACTCCCGCCAGTAGTATTTTTTTCACCCGCTGCTGCCTCGCTTTCCTAAAGTATATTTTATTAACCATAAAAAATATTCGTTATATTAATTAAAATTCCTTTTTAGCGGGAACTTAACTTTCCTGCTCCTGATCCTCCTCCATGCCAGGCATTAAAGAACTTCCCTTAAACAACCCTCCGTCGGCTATAACCAGGTTATTCACTTTAATGTCACCATATAGGCGTCCACTGGAATTAAGCTCCAGCCTACCTTCCAGTTCTACATTCCCCTTTAATTCTCCGGCCAGGGTTAAGTTACGGGCATTAACCTCTGCCTTTACCCGGGCAGATTCACCAATGATAAGATCACCTTCTGTTAATATTTCCCCTTCGAACCTGCCGTCTATCCGGACCATACCCGAGGCCCTTATGCTTCCCTTTATTTCCGTTTCTTTACCTATAAGGGTATCCACCTTGCCTGATTTTCTCTTCCGGGATCCCAACATAATACCACCATACTTTCTATATGTATTGAAAAATTGTTTTGCTGTTAGCTTTCTCTATTCTTCTCCGGTAGATATTCCATGGGGTCCACCGGCTCCCCCTCCCTATGGACTTCATAGTGCAGATGGGGACCTGTGCTGAATCCAGTGCTGCCTACGAACCCTATCACATCTCCCTTTTTTACTTCCTCTCCCTCTTTTACCTTATAGTCTATCAGGTGAGCATAAAGGGTTTTGTGGCCGTAAGGATGATCTATGATAATGGTTTTTCCCATACCTCCATTGTAGCGGGCCATTTCAATCACTCCGTCGGCGGCTGCATATATGGAAGTTCCCCGGGGGGCTCCCACATCTATCCCCTGGTGAAAAGTCCTTCTTCCTGTAAAGGGACAGGCTCGATAACCATAGGAAGAAGTAAGCCGTCCCTCCAGGGGCCATATGGAGGGAGTGCCGGCCCGGCGGCTTTTTTCTTCCTTTAGCAGGTTCTCCAGCTCCTCCAGGCTAACCCGGGTGGAGGGGAGGCTGAACCTGATACTGTCCATTTCCTCCAGTCCCTGGTTTCCGTAACCTAAATAATTATAATTGTCACCTGCTGCCTCTTTTTCCCTCAGGGAATATCCCTGTATGCCCAGGGACCCCCTGCTGGTAAGAGTACCGCTTCCTACCTGGCGGCCCCCATCTTCTTCCAGCTCCTCAAGCTTTTCCTCCTGGAACTCCTCCATTTCCAGAAGCTCCCTTATTTCCCGGTCCATTTCTTTTATCTCTTCCAGTTCCTGGGCCATCTCCCGGGATTCCCGGGCAAATTGTTCCAGTTGAGACTCCTGAATATTTTTCACCTTTTCCAGCCGGTGCAGGTCATCCAATTTGGCCTGCATATGTATGTAATCCCGTCCTAAAATACCTAATCCCGTTGCTACAGCCAGGACCAGGGCTGCAACGGAAGCCAGCAACCCCAGGGATACATTAAAGTTCCCGGGACTGCTCCCCCAGTGGGGGATCCACATAATGGTTATTCTTTTTTTTCTACTCATTAGATCACCTGCCTGTAACTATAATCCATTTAAACTCTTTATGTCTTTTTATAAAAAGACATAAAAAAACCCTGTCTGAACCGACAAGGTAATTATTTCGCCAAAATAGCTTGAAATCCTTCCTTTTTTGGCAATTTTAAAAGCATAATGGAAATAGGAAAAAAGCAAAATGTTTCACGTGAAACATTAACCCTTTAAAGGCTGAAAAGTTTTTCTGCTATTCTTTCCAATTCTCCCGGACTATAATATTCTATTTCTACTTTCCCCTTGTTTTTTCCTTCTACAATTTTTACTTTTGTTCCAAAATAGCGGCACAGTTTTTCTTCCAGGTCAAGGAGGAAGGGATCTGCCTTAGGTTTTTTCGGAGGAGGGCTTTCCTCCTTCTCCTTCTTCTTTTTTAGCTGCTGGAGCACCTCTTCCACCTTTCGCACGGTAAGGTTCTTTTTCAAAATTTCCTCGGCTACCTCCCGTTGTAGCTCCATTTCCTCAATGGAAGCCAGGGCTCGGGCATGACCTGCTGATATTTTTCCTTCCTTAAGATAGTTTTTTACCTTTTCTTCCAGGCTTAATAATCTTAAAGTGTTGGCTATTACTGGCCTGCTTTTGCCCAACCTTTCAGCTATTTTTTCCTGGTTGAAGCCGAATTCCTCCATCAGCCTTTTATAGGCTTCCGCCTCCTCCAGGGGGTTTAAATTTTCCCTCTGGATGTTTTCTATAAGGGATATCTCCAGCATTTCATTCTCATTAAAATCCCTTATTACTGCAGGAATTTTTTCCAGTTTTGCCAGCTGGGCAGCCCTCATCCTTCTCTCTCCTGCCACCAACTCATATCCCTGATCAACCTTCCTTACCAGAACCGGCTGTATTACTCCATGCTCTCGAATGGATTGAAGCATCTCTTTCAATTTTTCATCATCAATGTTTTTGCGGGGCTGATAAGGATTTTTCTTTATATCCTTCAGGTTAATCTCCGTAACATTTCTGGTCTTATCCTCTTCAATATCGGGAATTAAGGCTGATAAGCCTTTACCCAGGCCCTTTTTAGGCATTTTCCATTACCTCCCTGGCAAGTTCTTTGTAAACCTCGGCACCCTTTGAGCGGTTATCGTAATAAATAATTGGTTGGCCATGACTGGGAGCCTCACTGAGTCTTACATTTCGGGGAATGATAGTTTTGTAAACTTTAGGTCCGAAATAATTTTTAACCTCCTCCACCACCTGGGAGGACAAGTTAGTTCTGCCATCATACATGGTTAGGAGGGCCCCCTCTATTTTTAGTTCCGTATTCAAATGCTTTTGCACCAATTTTATGGTGTTAACCAGCTGGCTTAACCCTTCCAGGGCATAGTATTCACATTGAATGGGAACCAGTACCGAGTCAGAAGAGGTTAAAGCATTAATGGTTAACAATCCCAGGGAAGGAGGACAGTCTATAATAATGTAATCGAAATCCCCTCTTATTTCATTAAGGACCCTTCTTAACTTTACTTCCCGTGACATGGTTGGAACCAATTCTATTTCCGCTCCTGCCAGCTGAATAGTAGCAGGAACTACCTTTAAGTTATTATAGGTAGTATTTAGTAATATTTTTTTTAGGGGTAGTCCATTAATCAAGGCATCATAAATGCAGGACTCAATTTTACTGCGATTTAATCCTATGCCGCTGGTGCTGTTACCCTGGGGATCTATATCAACCAGGAGCACCTTCTTCTTCAAGTCTGACAAACAGGCACTCAGGTTTACAGCAGTAGTAGTTTTTCCTACCCCTCCCTTCTGGTTGGTAATGGCAATTACCCTGGACATATTTCCACCTCTTGCTTTCTCTATAATATTTTACATAATGTTTTCTATTTCGTTATAATATTTAACAGTTCCTGCTCTACTTCAAAAAAAAGAAAATTCCGGCTTTCAATTTCCGGAATTTTATCCTCTATCCTTAGGTAATTTGATCACTATTTCGTAGTGTTCTTCCCTGTCCGTTTCCGTAACCAGGGGGGTCATACCGGCTTTTTTAATTATTTTTATGGCCTGCCGGATGGTGTTTAAAAATATTCTTATATCTCTTATTACTACTTTTTTCTTTTTCTTTTTTTCTTTTGGAGAATCAATCTGTTTGTTAAGGCTTTCTTCAATTAGTTTTTCCGTCTGGCTCACATTCAGGTTCTCCTCCAGGACTCTCTTTACAACTTTTTCCTGGTCTTTTTCTTTTTCCAGCTTTAAAAGGGACCGGGCATGCCTTTCCGTTAAATTTCCCCCTTTAATTGCTTCCTTTACTCCTTCGGGTAGCTTTAAAAGTCTTAATTTGTTGGCTATGGTAGACTGGTTTTTACCCAGCCTCTGGGCTAATACTTCCTGGGTCAGTCCAAACTCTTCTATTAGCCGGTTATAACCCTGGGCCTCCTCCATATAGTGGAGATTTTCCCGTTGCAGGTTTTCAATTAAAGCTATGGCTGCCATGCCGCTGGTATTTATTTCCTTTATTATGGCAGGTATTTTTCCCCATCCCAGCTTTTGGCAAGCCATGAATCTCCTTTCCCCGGCAATTATCTGGTATTTATTGTCATTTTCCGTTACCAGGATCGGCTGGAGCAGACCGTAAGTTTTTATGGATTGGGAAAGTTCATCAATTTTTCCCTGGTCAAATTCTTTCCTGGGCTGAAATGGGTTTCCTTCAATCCTGTCAATCTCTATATATACCAAATGTTCTTCCGGGCGCTCCTGGCCTTCCAGGCCTAATAGTTTGGCCCATGTTTCCTTCATAAACAGCACCGCCTTCAGTAAATATTTGTTATTTTTTTGTAATATTTCGACAATGCCGGGCCCCTCTCCTGCCAAAACTCAGAAATATTTTATTTTTTATTCTTCTCCCGCGGCAGAAATAATTGGTCTCTTTTTGGGAACCCCAGCTTTACGAGGAAACTTAAAGGGAGTCAGAGTTTCTTTATTTATTACCACAACATAACGTTTTTTTTCACTGAAGGGAAGGGTTATCTTCCCTACCCTTTCCTTTTTCCCCCCCATAACAGTTATGGCCGTCTGGGCCTCCTCCAGTTCCTGCCATACCTTTTTTCCTTTATAGGCCACCAGTTTTCCTCCCAGAGCTGCAAAGGGCAAGGCCAGTTCCACCAGTACATTCAGGGGTGCAAGGGCCCGGGCCAAAACCATGTCATACTTTTCCCGATGCTTTTTATCCCTGGCCACATCTTCCGCACGCCCGTGGAGGGTGAAAACATTTTTCAATTCCAGTTCCTTAATAACTCTTTTTAAAAAAAATATTCTTCTTTTTTTGGAATCTATTAAAGTTAGCCTGGCCTGGGGGAAAATAATTTTTAATGGGATGCCAGGGAAGCCTGCCCCGGTTCCTACATCGCAAAAATGAACTTTTGGATCAATATCCAGAAAATTCACCGGGGTAAGGGAATCCAGAAAGTGATCGGTTATTATCCTTTCTCCTTCAGTAATTCGGGTAAGGTTTAAGGTTTTGTTCCACTCTACCAGCAAGTGATAATAAAGGCCAAACTTTTCAATCTGGGGCTGGGTAAGTTCGATCCCCATTTTTTTAGCTCCCCGGATAAGCAGATCTTCATCATACATGAAAATACCTCCTCAAGTGCTTTCTTTCTTTTCCCTTTTTCTTTGTTCCAGAAATACCATCAACACAGAAATGTCCGCAGGGGAAACCCCTGAAATTCGTGATGCCTGTCCCAGGGAACGGGGTTTTACCTTCTCCAGCTTTTCCCTTGCTTCGGAGGACAGGCCCTTTATTTCCCGGTAATTAATATTTTCCGGAAGTGCTCTACTTTCTGTCTTGTTAAACTTTTCTACCTGTTCCATTTGTTTTTTTATATATCCTTCATATTTTATTTGTATTTGAGCCTGTTCCGCCACATTCCTTTCGATATTAGAAATTTCTTCTTTAAATATTCTTAAATCTTTATAAGTTAATTCGGGGCGTTTAAGTAATTGAGCCAGGGATACGGATCCTTTAACAGGGGCTGTACCCAATTCTTCTAATTTATTAAGATTCTTTTCATCCGGGGTAATAAAGGTATTTTCCAGGAGCTCTTTGGCCTCCTCTATTTTTTTCCTTTTTGTCGCAAACTTATCATACTCTTCTTCCTGAATTAACCCCAGTTCATAACCTCTACTGGTAAGGCGTAAATCGGCATTGTCCTGGCGCAGGAGAAGGCGGTATTCAGACCGGGAGGTAAGCATCCGGTAAGGTTCTGAAGTTCCTTTGGTTACCAGGTCATCAATTAGAACTCCCATATATCCTTCAGAGCGCTTAATAACAAAAGGATCCCTTCCCTTCAAGGCCAGGGCAGTATTAATTCCTGCCACCAACCCCTGGGCTCCAGCTTCTTCATATCCCGAAGAACCGTTAACTTGGCCAGCAAAGTATATGCCTTTCAGGTGTTTAGCCTCCAGGGTTAAATCCAGCTGGAGGGAATCTATACAATCATACTGGATGGCATATCCCGGCCTTATAATTTTTACTTGCTCCAAACCCGGCAGGGTTTTCAACATGGCCCACTGGATGTCCTCAGACATGCTGGTATAAAGGCCCTGAACATACATTTCCCGGGTATGCCAGCCTTCGGGTTCCAGGAATATCTGGTGGCTTTTCTTTTCAGGAAACCTTATTATTTTATCTTCTATGGAAGGGCAGTATCTTGGTCCTGCCCCTTTTATTTCCCCGGAAATTAAAAGGGATTGTTCCAGGTTATTTCTTACAATTTCATGGGTCTCCTCCCGGGTATGAGTAAGCCAACAGGGTATCTGCTCCCGGGGATAATCCTTTAACTCACTAAAGTGGGAAAATTTATACCCTTCTTTAGCCCCGGGCTGCTTTATCATCCTGGAATAATCCACGTATTTACTGCTCACCCGGGGTGGGGTAGTGGTTTCAAAGCGGAAGATATTAAACCCCAGTTCTTTTAAGTTTTCTGTAATTTTATTGGCGGGCATTTGTCCCTGGGGCCCACTCTCTATAACCCTTTGACCCATAAGGACTTTGGCCCTCAGGTAAGTTCCTGATGTTACCACCACGGCCTGGCATAAATATCTGGCTCCTGTATCTGTTTCCACCCCTTCAACCCTTCCTGAATTCACCAGGATTTTTTCCACTATCCCCTGGCGAACATCCAGCTTTGGGGTATGTTCCAGGACTCTTTTCATTTCCAGATGGTACTTCTCTTTATCCGCCTGGGCCCTCAAGGACCTGACGGCCGGCCCCTTTTTAGTGTTAAGCATTCTCATCTGTATAAAGCTCCGGTCTATATTTCGGCCCATCTCACCCCCCAGGGCATCTATTTCCCTGACCAGGTGAGATTTTGCCGGTCCCCCTATCGCCGGATTACAGGGCATCAGGGCAATATGCTCCAGACTAATGGTAATCATCATGGTGCGGCAACCCATCCGGGCCGTCGCCAACCCGGCTTCACAGCCGGCGTGGCCAGCCCCTACAATTATTACATCATATTCTCCTGCTGTATAGGACACTTAGAACCCCCCTGTTATTTTCCAATACAAAACTGGCTGAAAATCTTATTTAATATTCCTTCATCGATGGTTTCCCCAGTTATTTCGCCCAGGGCTTCCCAGCTTCCTTTTAAATCTATGGTAACCAGGTCCAGGGGCAAATTCTCCTCCAGGGCTTTCAGGGCTTCTTCCAGGTACTTTTTTCCTTTCTCTAAAGATGCCTTGTGGCGGCTGTTGGATACCAGAACGGACTCTGGAGAAATAATTTTTCCCTGAAATACCATTTCTAAAATCATTTCCTCCAGCTCCTTCAGACCTTCCCCATATTTAATGGAAGCTTTAATTACCGGAGTGTCTCCCAGCTCCTCTTTCATCCTATCGGCTTCCCGGGGGGGCACCAGGTCCGTTTTATTGATAAATACAATAAAATTTTTTTCTTGCAGGGTTTCCAGTATACGCCAGTCTTCTTTTTCAATCCCAGTTTTAGCATCCAGGATAAAAATGATTAAATGGCTTTCCTTTAATATCCTTTCCGTCCTTTCTACTCCCAGTTTTTCTACCATATCTTCCGTTTTTCTAATCCCTGCCGTATCTATTATATTTAAAGGCACACCTTTTACATTGATGGCTTCTTCTAATAGATCCCTGGTAGTCCCCGGAACTTCTGTTACGATAGCCCTTTGCTCCCTTAAAAGGGCGTTAAGGAGGGAGGATTTTCCTACATTGGGTTTTCCAATAATAGCAGTCTTAATTCCTTCCCGGTATATTTTACCTTCCTCTGCCCCTTCCAGTATTTCGTCTATTTCTTTAATAATAAGCTCTATCCCTTCTTTTGCCTTCTCCCCTGTTACTTCTTCCACGTCTTCTTCGGGATAATCCAGGTTAACCTCAAGAAAGGCCAGCAAATCCAGTATTTTATCTTTTATTTCCTTTATTTTTTGGGATAATTTTCCCTCTACCTGGGTGAGGGCCAGTTCCCTTCCCTCGTCGGTTTTAGCCCTTATCAGGTCTATTACCCCCTCCGCCTGGGATAAGTCTATACGTCCCTTTAGAAAAGCTCGTAAGGTGAATTCTCCCCGTTCTGCCAACCTGGCCCCCTGCTCCAAACACAGCTCCAAAATTTTTTTTAAGGGAATAATACCTCCGTGGCAGTTTATTTCCACCACGTCTTCCCGGGTATAGGTATAAGGAGCGGGCATAAAGCTCACCAGGACCTCATCTATAACCCTGTTATTTCCAGGGTCAATTATGTGACCGTAAAGGAGTTTACGGGATTCCATTTCCTTTCCTTTTCCCTTAAATATTTTTTTGGCAATAGGAAAGGCTTCTTTCCCACTTAGACGGACTATACCTATTCCTCCTTCCCCCAGGGGAGTAGAGATAGCAGCTATAGTATCTTCCTCCACCTTTTTCACCTACCTTTCAAAAAAAGGACATTCCTGCATTAATATGCAGTTATGCCCTTATTATCCCATATAATCTATTATTTAATGCTAATGGTTATTTTCTTCGCCTTTTTTTAAGGTAATTACAACTTTTCTATAGGGTTCATCCCCCTGGCTATAGGTAGCTACCGAGGGGTGGTTTTGCAGGGCCGTGTGTATAATCCTTCTTTCCTGGGGAATCATGGGTTCCAATACAATATTTCTTTTACCCCTGATAACCTTTTGAGCCAGGTTTTCCGCCAGGTTTTTCAATGTACCTTCTCTCCTCTGTCGGTAACCCTCCACATCAACTACTACTCTGCTGAATTTTTTAAAATTCTTATTTACCACCAGGTTTGTCAGGTATTGAATGGAATTAAGGGTCTGTCCCCTTTTTCCTATTAAAACTCCCAGGTTTTCACCAACTATATCTATAAAAATAATATTATCATTTTCTTTTTCAATTTTAACCTGTACATTCTCCAAACCTATTTTTTCTACCATTTGCTCTATAAAGTACCGGGCGAGTTCGGCAGGTTCCCTTTTAATTCCTATTTTTACTTTGGCAGATCGGGAGCCTATAAAACCAAACAATCCGTTACTTGGTTCACACAATACTTCAATTTCAGCATTATCCCTTCCTATTCCCAACTCTTCGAGACCCTTTTCTACTGCTTCATCTATTGTTTTTCCTGTAATTTCAACTGTTTTCATTTCCTTTTAACGCCCCTTTCAAATCCGGTTTATTCATTAGTAAATGCTGACCCAGGGAAAGTAAGTTACTAACTACCAGGTATAGAACCAGTCCCGATTGAAAATTAATGCTTATAACCAGGAGCATTATGGGCATCCCTATAAGGAGTGCTTTTTGAGATTGATCTGTAGTCATGGTTTTTTGTTGAAGGTAGGTAGTTGCTCCAGCCAACACCGGCAGTATATAAGTAGGATCGGGCATGGTCATATCCATTCCGAGAAAATAGGGGCTGAAATCTGCAATCTCCTGGAAAAGTATATCCCGTTCTCTTAGTAGCTGAAACATGGCTATTAAAACGGGAAATTGTATTAGTAATGGTAAGCACCCTGCTACCGGGTTCACGTTATATTCCTTCCATAGCTTCATTGTTTCTTCATTAAGTTTTTCTTTATCATTTTTATATTTTTCCTGAAGTTTTTTAATCTCAGGCTGTATTTCCTGCATGACTTTAGCTGATTTTATTTGTTTATGGGTTAAGGGAAAGGTAACACCTCTGACTATTATAGTAAGGAGTATTATGGCTAATCCATAATTTCCCGAAAAATTATATAAATATTGTAAGACTACAAGCAATACATCAACTATCGGTTGTAACAAATTTTGAAACATCTAACTGCCCCTTTCTCTTCTCAACATCCCATTTATACGCATTTTTCTATTTAGTCTTATTTCATCCTTCGGTAAAGGATCGAAACCACCAGGATTAAAGGGGTGACACTTTAAAATTCTTTTTACGGTCAATGCCGCTGCTTCACAAAAACTTTTTTCTTCAAAAGCCCTGAGGGCATATTCTGAACAAGTCGGATAAAATCGGCATGTTTTGGGCAGAAATGGAGACACAATTTTTTGATAAAAGATCAGGGGGTATTTTATTATTGCTTTTAAAAATTTCATTACTAATAACTCCCTTCCCCATATCCTGCTTACCTGAATATTATTTTACTTTTGGAAAGTAAATTATTCAAGTCTTTCCAACCTTTCCAAAAATCCATTTCTGCGGCCCTCTTCCTGGCTACAATTACCAGGTCATATCCCTTTTTCATTTCTTTTTCCTTCAAGCGACAAACTTCTCTATAAATTCTTTTTACACGGTTTCTGGTAACACTATTTCCTATTTTTTTACTTACAGTTATACCAATCCTGGTTTCATCTTTTTCATTGGGCATCACATAAAGCACAGTATAGGAGGAAATATATTTTTTTCCTTTTTTATAAACTTTTCTAAATTCCCTATTTTTTTTAATTCTACCTAAAGTTATAATTATCACACCCGTCTTTTCCCTTTATTCCTTTAATTCATCCCATACTTCCATTACTCCTAGAAGCTAAAATAGGCCCCTTTACCGCGACCTATGCAGATAATCTCTTTCTTCCTTTCTTGTTTCTTCTTCTCAAAATGTTCCTTCCCGAACTGGTCATGGACCTTTTCCTAAATCCATGTCTTCTTTTTCTTCTTATCCTTTTAGGCTGGTATGTTCTTTTCATGAAAGGCACCTCCCTTTTTCTTTTGTAAAAATTACCTCCTTAAAAGACTACAGCAATTATATCTTATTTCTTTAAAACATGTCAAGACAAAGAACTCCCATGATTCCTTTATTTTTAAAGGTTTCTCAGTAAAATATTCTTATTGTTAATAAAGGTTTATTTTGTTATTATTATGTTATGTGAAAATTTATTGATATTTTTTATTCACAATTTGTGGATAACTTGTGTATAAAGCTGTTTAAAAATCAATTTTTTTTAATCATTATAGGAGGTATGTTTTATATGGAAAACCTTAATGTGGAAAATATTTGGAAATCTGCTCTTTTTGAAATAGAAAAAAAACTCAGTAAACCTAGTTTTGAAACCTGGTTAAAACCTACTAAACCCGTGGCCATAAAAAATTATACCCTTTTTATAAGTGTCCCCAATGATTTTTCCAGGGATTTTATCCAGTCCCGTTATACTAACCTTATTAATTCAGTCCTGGAAGAAATTTGTGATGATAACCTTTCGGTAAAATTTGTTATACCCCAGGAAGATAAAATAAACAGGAATAATTCTGAAGAGAATAATACCAATGCCGATTCAGTTAATGATGATATTAATTCAAGTTTAAAAACATCTAATGACAAAAAACCTTTTCCCTCCACCTGGCTTAATCCCAAATATACCTTCGATTCTTTTGTTATAGGTAGCGGTAACCGTTTTTCCCATGCTGCCTGTTATGCCGTTGCCGAATGTCCTGCAAAGGCTTATAACCCCCTTTTTATTTACGGTGGTGTGGGCCTTGGAAAAACCCATCTCCTCCATGCCATTGGCCACCAAGTGGAAGGAAATATTAAAAATTGTAATATTCTTTACATAACAACTGAAAAATTTACTAATGAATTTATTAATGCCATCAGGGACAATAAAACCTTTGAATTTCGCAACAAATACCGTAATATTGATATCCTTTTAATTGATGATATTCAATTTTTGGCAGGCAAAGAACAAACCCAGGAGGAATTTTTCCACACCTTTAATGCCCTTCATGAAAATAATAAACAAATTGCCGTTTCCAGCGACAGGCCCCCAAAGGAAATTCCCACCCTGGAGGACAGGCTCAGGTCCCGTTTTGAATGGGGACTTATTACGGATATTCAACCCCCTGACCTGGAAACCCGTATTGCTATTATACGTAAAAAATCCTCCCAGGAAAACTACGATATTCCCAATGACGTGGTACATTACATTGCCAATGAAATTAATACTAATATAAGGGAAATTGAAGGAGCCTTAATAAGGCTTGTGGCTTTTTCTTCCCTCTCAGGGGAAAGAATAAATCTTGAAACGGCAAAGGAAGCCCTTAAAGACCTGATATGCCCAAATAAAGATACTAAAATAACCATTAAACGTATACAGGAAATAACATCAGATTATTACGGTATTAACCAGGCTGACCTAAATTCTAAAAAAAGATCAAAAAATATTATTGTTCCCAGGCACGTGGCCATGTATCTGGCCAGAGAACTCACGGAATATTCTCTTCCTAAAATTGGAGAAGAGTTTGGTGGCAGAGATCACACCACTGTCATTCATGCCCACCAAAAAGTTCTAGAAAATATTAACACTAACAATGCCTTTAAAAAGCACATTAACGATCTTATTAACAAAATAAATAAAAAATAAAGGAATAAATTGTTGATAATATTGTTAATAAGATAATTATTCTGTGCATACTATTTACATTATTTTACTGCTGTTAATAACTTTCTTTTTCTAAATTTTTTTCCACCTTTTTTACACATATAAATTTACTGGTAACCATTAGACTTTTTATTGTTATCCCCATCTTTAACAAACCTTATTACTACTACCATAATTTATATATTATATTTAAAATAATAAAAGATATGTATAAAAATTAAAATATATACAGGAGGAATAGTTATGAAATTTACAGGTAATCAGGAAGAGCTTTTATTTTTACTCCAGTCTGCAGCCAAAATAGTACCTCCTAAAACCAGTATAAACTACCTGGAGGGAATATATTTAGAGACAGAAGGAAATTATTTAAAAATTGCAGCTACTAACCTGGAGGCGGGAATAAAAAATTTTCTTCCAGTGGAAGTAAAAGAAGAGGGAAAAGCAGTACTTCCTCCTAAATTTACAGATATTGTCAGACTATCAGGGGAAAAGGAACTGGAGGTACAGGTGGATGAAAATTTTAATGCTCACATTTACGGGGGAACTTCCCGTTTTTTAATAAAAGGAATTGATCCCCAGGATTATCCCCAACTAACTCCATGGGAAGGAGAAGAGGATTGGAAAATAAAGACGAGTACCTTTAAAAGCATGGTACGTCATTCCCTTATATCTGTTTCCCATGATGAAGGTAAACCTGCCTTGACTGGGGTTTTATTCCGGGTAGAGGATGATACATTAACCCTTGTTTCCACAGATTCCTTTAGGTTAACCATAAGGAAAGGAAAAATAGAAAACCATGGGAGTAATAAAGGTTTATATTTGATACCTCTTAAAATATTAAATGAACTGGTTAAATTCAATTTTTCCCAGGACTATATTAAGGTGAAGGTTGTTAAAAACCAGGTGTTGTTTAAGATTGATGATTTTTTGTTTATTTCCAGGCTCCTGGATGAAAAATTTCCCCAGGTGGAAAGGATTATCCCAGATAAATACGACACTTTTTTTAAGGTTTCCAGAAATAATTTAATAAGTGCTTTACAGAGGGTAATGATAATATCAGAAGGTAATAATTATATTTTTAAAATTATGATTAATGATGATAATATGATTTTTAAATCCGATTCTCAACTGGGAAGTATTGAAGAGGAAATAAAAGGGGATAAAGAGGGAGAAGATGTGGAAGTATATCTTAACAGTCGGTTTCTCCTGGATTTTTTAAGATCTATGGAGGAAGAAGAAGTGATAATGAACTTTAATGGATCAACGGGACCCTTTGTATTTGATTATAACAAGGATGAAGAAGAATTCTTTCATTTAATTTTACCTATTAAAGGCTAGGAGGCTCCCTTTTGCATTTAAAAAATTTAGGGCTAGTTAATTTTAGGAATTATATAAAGGAAGAGGTTTCCTTCCATCCACAAATTAATATTTTTATAGGGGATAATGCCCAGGGGAAGACAAATTTGCTGGAGGCCATTTATTATTTATCGGGGGGAAAATCTAACCGCACCAAAAAGGATAAGGAATTGATCCACTGGGAAAAGGATATGTTTTCTTTAAGGGGTATTTACGAGAACAAAAAAGGTACTGCCAGGATTAATATACTAAATCCCCGGGAAGATAGAAAAAGATATAAATTAAATGGAATAGAGCAGAGGGATAACCCCGGGGAATTAAAGGCAGTTCTTTTTTCTCCTGATGATTTAAATTTAATAAAGGGGTCACCTTCCTTAAGGAGAAATTTTTTGGACAGGGAAGGTTCTCAAATTTTCCCCCTTTACTCCTATAACCTTCAAAAATATAATAAAATTTTACGTCAGCGCAATAAACTGTTAAAATTAAACTTGGAGCCAGGCAAAAGGGATAAAAACCTGGAGCCATGGGACAGACAGTTGATTGAAGTTGGAAGCTTTATCGTGAAAAAGCGCCTGGAAATAGTTAATAAAATGGCCATACTGTCTCGTTTAATATACCGGCGTTTAACCCGGTGCCAGGAAAATTTTAATATATGCTATTATTCAGAAATGGGTTTTCAAAAGGAGGACCCCCTGGAAAAAATTATAGAAATTTTTGAAAATTGCCTGGAGGGGTTAAGGGAGAAGGAAGTCAGGTATGGAGCTACTCTCCTGGGACCTCACCGGGATGATATAAGTATTTTTGTTGATGGACAGGAGGCCCGCCTCTATGGATCCCAGGGCCAACAGCGAACCAGTATTTTAGCCCTTAAAATGGCAGTGATGGAAATAATAAAGGGCTACTGGGGAGAATATCCCCTTTTAATGTTAGATGATGTTTTTTCTGAACTGGATGGAGAGCGCAGGAATTATTTAATTAAAGAGATAAGGGGCGGAATGCAAACTTTTATAACCAGCACCCGGGATAAGAATATTTCCCCGGAGCTGGAGGAGTGGGCAACTAAATTTTTGATTACTAAAGGAGAGTGCCATTCCCTTACCCATGGAAAAGATATCCAATTCACTAGATAAAACCCTTCATAAACTGGGAATAAGGAAAAAATTAAAGGAGGAAATGGCCCTTTTCTACTGGAAGGAAGCAGCAGGGCCCAAGATTTTTTCCAAGGCCCGGGCAGAATTTATAAAAGACGGAATTTTATTTGTTAAAGTAAGCAGTTCCGTTTGGTCCCAGCAGCTGGTATTTTTTAAAAACAGCCTTATTAAAAAGCTTAATCACCGCCTGGGAGATAAGGTGGTAAAGGACATATATTTTCGGGTAGGTTCTTTGCAAAAAACTGATGAAGGGAAAGAGGAGGAAGACAGCGGTTGGAAGGATGAAGTGTTAAAAGAAGAGGAGCTTAAAAGCATAGAAGAGACCCTTAAAGGGGTAGAGGAAGATAATATTCGAGGGGTTTTAAAGAATATTATGGTAAAAGAGGCTAAACGGGAAAGGTATAGAAGGAGTACAGGTTGGGTGGAATGTGATGATTGTAAAGCCCTCTTTTTTCCCCGCCGGGAGGAAAAAAAGTGCCCCCTTTGTCGATAAGTTTAGTTAATTAAAGGAGGAGAAATTATGTACCTGCACATTGGTAATTCCGTAATAGTACCGGTAGTAGATATTTTAGGTGTCTTTGACCTGTATTTAAACAAGAGTAATATAACCAGGGAGTTTTTACAGTCCAAGGGAGAAAAGGAAGTAGTATATACGGAAGACATTAAGGACTGTAAATCTTTTGTGGTAACCAGGGAAAAGATTTATTATTCTCCCATTGCCCCTTCAACCTTAAAAAAGAGAGTAGAAAAATTCAGGTAGGCTGTTGCCCGTCAAAGTATAGGAGGTTTTTAAAATGGAGAATAAAAAGGATAAAGGCCAGTATGATGTCCAGCAAATTCAGGTTTTGGAAGGCCTGGAGGCTGTGCGTAAGCGCCCGGGGATGTACATTGGATCTACCGGAAAAAGAGGCCTTCACCACCTGGTATTTGAAGTGGTGGATAACAGCATAGACGAGGCGGTAGCCGGTTACTGCAAGGAGATTGAAGTTGTCATTAATCCCGGAAACACTATTACTGTAACCGATGACGGCAGGGGAATTCCCGTAAGGACCCATCCCAAGGTAAACCTTCCTGCCGTAGAAGTAGTTTTAACCCTTCTCCATGCGGGAGGTAAATTTGGAGGAGAAGGTTACAAGGTGGCGGGAGGTCTTCACGGGGTTGGCCTTTCTGTGGTTAATGCCCTTTCAAAATGGCTGGAAATCCAGGTGAAAAGGGACGGAGGATTATACATCCAGCGTTATGAAAAGGGAAAAGCCGTTACCAAACTGGAGAAAACGGGAAGTACCGAAGAAAGTGGAACCAGTATTAGCTTTTTCCCCGATGATGAAATATTTGACGAAGTTAAATTTGACTTTGATATTCTTTCCCAGAGGATCAGGGAACTAGCCTTTTTAAATAAGGGAACTAAGATTACTTTAAGGGACGAAAGGAAGGATAAGAAGGAGGAGGTTTACCAGTATGACGGGGGTATTAAATCCTTTGTGGAATACTTGAATAAAGGAAAGGATATTATCCACAAGGAGCCCCTTTACTTTCAAAAGTCTGTAAAAAATTATGAACTGGAAGTATCCCTCCAGTACCATACCGGTTATACGGAAACCCTCTACTCCTTTGCCAATAATATTAACACCTATGAAGGAGGCTCCCACGAACAGGGTTTTAAAACCTCCCTGACCCGCCTGATTAATGATTATGCCCGAAAGTACAACTTCCTTAAAGAAGGAGAGTCCAATCTTTCGGGGGAAGATATACGGGAAGGCCTCACGGCCATTATCAGCATAAAGCTCCAGGATCCCCAGTTTGAAGGTCAGACCAAGACCAAGCTGGGTAATGCAGTAGTGAGGAGCATTGTAGATTCTTTTGTCTATGAAAATTTGGGCCATTACCTGGAGGAGCACCCGGGAACGGGCAAAAAGATAATAGGAAAAGCTCTTCAAGCCAGCAGGGCCAGGGAGGCAGCCCGTAAGGCCCGGGAGCTGACCAGGAGAAAGAATGCCCTGGAGGTTTCCAATCTTCCCGGAAAACTGGCGGACTGTTCTGCCCGGGATCCTTCCATCTCGGAACTTTACCTGGTGGAGGGGGACTCGGCCGGGGGTTCTGCCAAGCAGGGAAGGGACAGGCGATTCCAGGCCATATTACCTTTAAGGGGTAAAATTATAAATGTAGAAAAGGCTCGCATTGATAAAATTCTGGCCAACGAGGAAATAAGGGCTATTATTACGGCCATGGGCACGGGAATAGGAGATGAATTTGATCTGTCCAAGGCCCGTTACCACAAGATAATAATAATGACCGATGCCGATGTGGACGGTTCCCATATCCGTATTCTCCTTTTAACCTTTTTCTACCGTTATATGAAGCCTTTAATTGAGGCAGGTTACATTTATATTGCCCAGCCCCCCCTTTATAAGCTTAAGAAAAATAAAGAGGAAATTTATTTTTACAGTGACCGTCAGCTGAATAAGTTTTTAAAGGAAGATGGTAGCAACGGTTACAGTTACCAGAGATACAAGGGTCTGGGGGAAATGAATCCCAATCAGTTATGGGAAACCACCATGAACCCGGAATCCAGAACCATTTTACAAGTAAGCCTTACGGATGCTATTAAAGCGGACAACATGTTTTCCATCCTCATGGGGGATAAAGTGGAACCCCGCAGGCAGTTTATTGAAGAACATGCCCAATCGGTGAGAAACCTGGACATTTAAGGATCTTAAGGAGGTCCAGCTGTGAATAGAATTAAATTAACGGCGATTTTAATTTTTATAATTATAATTACCGCCTTCCTACCCTGGGGATGCAAAGAGGCGCCAGTGGAAAAAAAGGACCTGGAAATGCGATGGGGCATACCCCAGGACTTTGAAGGCTTTGAGGAACTGGAAAGGTCTCCCCAGGGAGAAGTGGTGGAGATGGAGACGGAAGATATAATGGAAGTAACCTGGCAGGTAGGAGAAAGTTATATCCTTCCCATGAGTGCAACTTCAAGAAAAGAGCTGGAGGGGGTCAGGTATTACGGTCACGGCATACCTGCTTCTTTGCAACTGGAGTGGATGAACCCCCGGGAAGGAAAATGGTATCCCCTGGAGGAAATTCCTTCGGAGCTGATCAGGACAGATATAAGGGAAGAGGCCGGGACCCTTTCCATTTTCTTTGGCCCTCCCCAGGGGGCAGATTTTGAGGAAGGTATGATCCGGGGCATCTGGTTCCGGGTAACTCCTACCCGGGAAGAAGAATTTACCTTTTTTATTTACGGTTACCTGGAGGAGGAAAAAAGGGAGGACCCTGCCCTTATAACCCCTGTGTCCAATATGCTTTCCATAAGGGGAAGGGTAGAGTAACTGGTCTCTAAGGAAAGGAGACTTCCTTTGCAAAGACATTTTAAATATATTTTACCTCTGTTTACAGCCCTTTTACTTGTTTTTAGTTTTCCCCGCTGGGACCAGGGTTACCTGGCCTGGGCAGCCCTGCTGCCCTTGTTTTTTTTCTGTCGCCAGGAAATTACCTGGAAGGAAAGCCTGGGGGGAGGACTTTTAGGCGGCCTGGTCTTTTTTATTTTTGTGTCCGCCTATCTGGTTTATTCCCTGGATTTTTTCTTTCCCCGCTATATTGGAATCCTGGTTGTTTTTATAATTGCCTTGTATTCTGCCCTTTTTTTTGCTGTTTTTTCCCTGGGGCTTTTTTTCTTATTAAGGCAGCCTTCCAAGCTGGTTTTAATTTTTGGCAGTTCCTCCCTGTGGGTAGTACTGGAATATTTAAGGGCTTACGGGGATTTTGGCCATACGGGAGGTTTTTTGGGGTACAGCCAGAGCATTTACCCCCTGGTTTTAGAGATAACTGCCCTTTACGGTTACTGGGGCCTTCCTTTTCTCATGGTCATGTTCCAGGGAATAATTTATCTTCTTATAAGATACCCCATGGGATTGGAAAGGGATAAGGGGCAAGAAGGGGGGGGAGGAAAAAGAAAGGTGTTTTCCTTGGGTCTACCCATTATTATTTTCATCCTGCTCCTGGGGACAGGCCTTTTGCTACCTTCTACCTTCCCCCAGGAAAAGAGAGAGGATCCCTTAAGGGTGGCCCTGATCCAGGGAAACATCCCCCACGAAAGGAAAGTGGATGCCAGTTATGCCTGGGAAAACTTCACCCATTACCTGGAACTTTCTACAAAAGCACGGGAGCAGCACGGCTCCCTGGACCTAATAGTCTGGCCGGAACTGGTTTTGTCCAGGAATACGGCCCTGGTTTATCCCCAGTCCTACCACCAGGTTGCCCGAAAAGCCCGGGACCTGGAAACTCCTCTTTTAATAGGATCCTATTACCAGGATACCGAAAAAGGCCATGAATATAACTCCATTATTTTACAAAAACCAGGAGATTCTTTTAGGGATAACCAGCGCTATAACAAAATCCGCCTGGTCCCCTTTGCGGAGCACTTAGAAGTTCCCGGGTTTATAGAAAGGATTTTTGATTTAAGGGTAGCCATAGGGGTCTACAGCCCGGGGGAAGAGGTTAAGGTTTTTAATCTGGGGGATATTGTTTTTGGAGGAATAATTTGCTTTGAGTCCTATTTTCCCCGTCCTGCCCTGGATATGGTTAGAATGGGCGGGGAACATATTTTCATTCTTACCAACAATGCCCTGTTCCTGGATAGTAACGGCCTGGAACAGCATGCCCGGGCAGCGGCGGTAAGGGCTGCAGAAATGGGTACCGGCTTTACCCAGGTGGCCAACACCGGTTACACCATTAGTTTTAATTACCGGGGGGAAGAAGTTTTAAGCATGCCCACCTGGGTAGAGGGGACAAGCCTTTTAGAAACGGATTTTAGCCGGCGAAATACCCTTTACCGTCAGTGGGGTGACTATTTTGTTTATCTTTGTGCCCTGGGCCTCCTGGCGGTAGGGGTGCATTTTTTCCAGAAATATGAGAAATAATTGGGTATAGTAATGTACATTTTAGCCCAGGAATGGTATAATAATATAATGGTGTTTTGTACCATCTTTTAAATGAGGATTAGAATTTTATGGTTTGCAGGGAAGGAAGGGTTTTATTATGAGTGAACTGATGGGTGGGAAAGTAGTTGATATTAATATTCAGGAGGAAGTAAAGAATTCCTTCATGGATTATGCCATGAGCGTAATTGTCAGCCGGGCCCTCCCCGATGTTAAGGATGGCCTGAAACCGGTGCACCGGAGAATTTTGTATGCCATGCATGAACTGGGGTTGACCAATGATAAACCCCACCGGAAGTCTGCCCGGGTGGTAGGGGAAGTTTTAGGTAAGTACCATCCCCACGGNGACCTGGCTGTTTACGAAGCCATGGTCCGATTGGCCCAGGATTTTTCCAGCCGTTACCCCCTGGTGGACGGACACGGGAACTTCGGAAGTGTGGATGGAGATTCGCCAGCAGCTATGAGGTATACGGAAGTCAGGATGGCCAGGATTACCGAGTATATGCTCCAGGACATAAAAAAGGAAACGGTGGACTACCGCCCCAACTTTGATGACAGCATGGAAGAGCCCGTGGTGCTCCCTTCCCGTTTCCCCAACCTGNTGGTTAACGGTTCCTCAGGTATTGCCGTGGGTATGGCTACCAATATCCCTCCCCACAACCTGGGAGAGGTAATAGACGGCCTGGTGGCTTTAATAGATAATCCCGATTATGAAAACAGTGATTTGCAAAGNTATATCAAGGGACCTGATTTTCCCACGGGAGGAGAAATCATAGGCAAAAGTGGTATAGATGAGGCTTTCCGGACGGGCCGGGGNATAGTAAGGGTCCGGGGGAAGACCTCCATAGAGAAGATAAAGGGAGACAAAAACCGTATAACCGTTACGGAACTTCCCTACCAGGTTAACAAGGCCCGGCTGGTGGAAAAGATAGCGGAACTGGTCAGGGATAAAAAAATAGAGGGCATAACAGATTTAAGGGATGAGTCAGACCGAACGGGGATGCGTGTAATTATTGATTTAAAAAAGGATATAAACCCCCATATATTATTAAACAAGCTTTTGAAATTTACCCAGCTGGAGCAGACCTTTGGCGTGATTATGCTGGCCCTGGTGGAGGGACAGCCCCGGGTATTAACCCTGCGGGAGATGCTCCAGGAGTACCTGAACCACCAAAAGGAGGTTATTACCCGCAGGACCCGTTATGATCTGGCCCGGGCCGAGGAAAGGGCCCACATCCTGGAGGGGTTGAGAATTGCCCTGCAAAATCTGGATGCGGTAATAAAACTTATCCGGGGCTCCAAAACGGTAAATGAAGCCCGCCAGGGCTTGATAGATAATTTTGATTTAACGCAAAAACAGGCCCAGGCTATTTTAGACATGAGGCTGCAGAAGTTAACAGGCCTGGAACAGGAAAAGCTGGAAGAGGAATATCTGGAACTGATTAAAAAGATATCTTACTATAAAGAAGTTTTGGCCAATGAGCGGCTGGTGCTGCAAATTATCAAGGAGGAAATACTGCAAATCCGGGAAAAATTTGCCGACCAGCGAAGAACCCGGATTCTTCCCCGGGAAGAGGAAATAAGCATAGAGGATATGATAGCGGAAGAGGATGCCGTTATTACCCTTACCCATCAGGGTTATATCAAGAGGCTTCCCCTGAGCACTTACCGAAGCCAGAGGAGGGGGGGCAGAGGAATCATGGGGATGGTTACCAAGGAGGAGGACTTCCTGGAACATCTTTTCATAACCTCTACCCACCATAATCTCCTGTGTGTAAGCAACCACGGGAAGCTTTACCGTCTAAAAGTATACGAGATCCCCGAGGGAGGAAGGCAGGCCCGGGGGACCAATATAATNAATCTCCTTTCTTTAACCCCAGGGGAATTTGTAACTACCGTTATACCCATTAAAGAGTTTACCAGCCAGCTTTACATGTTTTTTGCCACCCGGAAGGGATACGTAAAAAAGTCCCTTTTGAGCGAATTTGAAACGGCCCGCAAGGGCGGTCTGATAGCCCTTACCCTGGTGGAAGGGGATGAGCTCATTGGGTGTAGGCTTACTGACGGACAACAGGAGATCCTCATGGGAAGCAGTAAAGGAAAATGCATAAGATTCCACGAGGAGGATGTACGGGTTATGGGTCGCCAGGCCCGGGGAGTAAAGGGAATAAGACTGGATAAGGAGGATTACCTGGTAGGCATGGAAGCCGTTTACCCGGATATGGAGCTTATCGTGGTAAGCGAAAAAGGCTTTGGGAAAAGGACCCCCGTTTCTGAGTACCGGAAGCAAAGCAGGGGAGGTAAAGGTATTTATACTGCCAAGATTACCTCCCGCACCGGTTCCCTGGTTGGTTTCCGGGGAGTCCACCCCCAGGATGAGTTGATGATAATAACGGCTAAGGGAATTGTCATTCGCCAGGAGGTTAAGCATATATCCCGGCAGGGTCGGCAGACCCAGGGGGTAACCCTGATAAGAATAGGGGAAGGAGACCGGGTAGTCAGCTTTGCCCGGGTTCCTGCCAGCAACAAGGAATAGTAAAAAGAAGATTAAGGAAGGGATAGTTTTAATAAAGGAAGGTTACCCTTATTTTTAAGAACTTTAAGAAGGAGGAAGGATTATTCTTCTTTTGGTAGAATTTTAAATTTAACTTTCACGAGAAGGGGTGAATTTTCATTGACGGAAAAAAGGAAGGTTTTGATTACCGATACAAGCCTCAGGGATGCTCACCAGTCCCTGATGGCCACCCGGATGAAGACGGAAGAAATGGTTCCCATCCTGGAAGTGATGGACCAGGTGGGTTATCACTCCCTGGAGGTTTGGGGAGGAGCCACCTTCGACAGCTGCATGCGTTTTCTGGATGAGGATCCCTGGGAGCGCCTGAGGATTTTAAGAAAGCATTTAAAGAACACCAAACTGCAGATGCTCCTGCGGGGGCAGAATCTGGTGGGATACCGCCACTATGGCGACGATGTGGTGGAGGCCTTTATTAAAAACACGGCAGAATGTGGGCTGGATATAATCCGCATTTTTGATGCCTTGAATGACGTGCGCAACATGGAAAAGGCTCTGGAGGTATGTAAAAAGGTGGGGATTCATGCCCAGACCACTGTCAGCTATACCATAAGCCCCTACCATGATATTGCCCACTTTGTGGATATAGCCAGGAAACTATCAGAAATGGGTGCCGATTCCTTCTGCATAAAGGATATGGCGGGGCTGATTTCCCCTTATGATGCCTACGAACTGGTTGGGCAGCTTAAAGAAGCGGTTGATATTCCCATTCAGCTTCACTGCCACTACACCAGCGGAATGGCCTCCATGGCCTACCTGAAGGCTATTGAGGCAGGAGTGGATGTGATAGATACGGCTTCTTCTCCCTTATCCCTGGGAACTTCTCAACCTCCCACGGATACCATGGTGACAGCCCTCAGGGGGACTCCTTACGATACGGAGCTGGACCAGGAGCTTTTACTCCAGGTAAGCAACCACTTCAAGGAAATCAGAAAGAATTATGTTATACCTGTAGATGTAGCCCTGGGAGTCGATACTAACGTATTAACCTACCAGGTGCCGGGAGGCATGATCTCTAACCTGGTATCCCAGCTGGCAGAGCAAAACGCTACCCACCTATTGTCCCAGGTTCTGGAGGAAGTCCCCCGGGTCAGGGCTGACCTGGGATATCCGCCCCTGGTTACTCCTTCCAGCCAGATTGTGGGAACCCAGGCGGTGGTAAACGTGATTATGGGCGAGCGCTATAAAATGGTTTCCACGGAGGTTAAAAACTATTTGAAGGGTCTTTACGGTCAGCCTCCGGCACCCATGAACGAAGAGCTGCAAGAAAAGGTCTTAAAGGAGGAAGAACCTATTACCAACCGGCCGGCGGATAACTTGCCTCCAGAGATGGAAAAATCCCGGGAGGCCATTAAAGATCTCATGGAAAAGGAAGAGGATGCCATCACTTATGCCATATTCCCCCAGGTGGCAGAAGCCTTTTTCAAGAGGAGAAAGGGCCTGGAGCCTCCCTTACATGGGCCCCCGGGTAAGGAAGCCCGGGAGGAAGAAAAGGCGGAGGCAGCGGACCTTAATTTAGAAAAAATTGGCAGCGTCGATCCCGCCATGGCGGTGAAGGATAAGGAAGGCAGGACTATAGGTTATCCTATCTAGTCCTGGCGGGCATTTGAAGGTAATTCCGGTTGACAAAGGGTCCCCTTTAGTTTATAATTAAAAAAATTTTTTGAAAAAAAGCTGTGAAGGGGACAAGTAGGCCGGAGCACAGGAGACAGAGAGCCGGTGAATAGCTGGGAAACCGGTGCCTTGCTCGGGTTCCAAGTCACCCTGGAGCTGCCCGCTGAACTTTTAGTAAGCGGAGCCGGCCTGGCCGTTATCCAGGGGTTTAACCTGAAGAGGCCCTGGTTTTGTATGCCAGGGTAATAAGGGTGGTACCGCGAAATAATCCTTTCGCCCCTTAAGCACCGGGCGAAAGGTTTTATTTTTATTAAATTATTATTAACGGAGGAGGTGCAACTAATGCAGGAGCTTGTGTATATTGATGGGGAANTGGTGCCCCGGGAGGAAGCAAGGGTTTCCGTTTTTGATCATGGTTATCTTTACGGAGATGGGGTTTTTGAAGGGATCAGGACTTACAACGGCAGGGTATTCAAGTTGACGGAACACCTGGTGAGGCTTTACGAGTCGGCTAAATCAATCATGCTTTTTATTCCCCTGACCCTGGAGGAAATGGAAGAGGCGGTCCTGGAGACCCTGCGTCGGAATGAACTGACGGATGCTTACATTCGTATAGTAGTGTCCCGGGGAGTGGGAGACCTGGGCCTGGATCCCCAGAAGTGCNCCAGGCCTACAGTGGTCATAATTGCCAGCAAGATATCCATTTATCCCCGGGAATATTATGAAGAGGGGTTAAGGGTAATTACCGTGGCTACCCGCCGAAATATTCCCGATGCCCTGGATCCCAAGATTAAGTCTTTGAATTACCTGAACAATATCCTGGTAAAAATTGAAGCCAATCGGGCAGGAGTTTTAGAGGCCATTATGTTCAACCGCTCCGGATACATAACGGAGGGATCGGGAGACAATATATTTATAGTGCGTAAAGGGAAAATTATTACTCCTCCCACCTATGTGGGAGCCCTGGAGGGCATTACCCGGGAAGTGGTTATGGAACTGGCGGCTAAAAAGGGTTATACCATTCTGGAAAGGCCCTTTACCCGCCACGACCTCTATGTGGCCTCCGAGTGTTTTTTAACGGGAACAGCTGCCGAGGTTATACCTGTAATTGATGTAGACGGGCGGGAGATCGGCGACGGCAAGCCGGGCAAAATAACCTGTGATATAATGAGGGCTTTCAATGATTACGTTATGAATAACGGAACACCCATTTATGAATAAAGGACGAATAAAACTATAATAGTTTTGAGGAGGGTGAAAAGCTTGCGAAGCGACAGAGTCAAGAAGGGCCTGGAAAGGGCTCCCCATCGTTCCCTTTTTAATGCTATGGGATATACCAGGGAGGAGATGGAACGTCCCCTGGTGGGAGTGGTGAATTCCGCTAATGAAATAATTCCCGGGCATATTCATCTGGGGGAAATTGCCAAGGGAGTTAAGGCGGGGATTTACATGGCGGGAGGAACTCCCCAGGAGTTTTCAACCATAGGGGTGTGTGATGGAATTGCCATGAACCATGAAGGGATGTATTTTTCCCTGCCCAGCCGGGAGTTAATAGCCGATTCCATTGAGACGGTGGTTATGGCCCACGGGTTTGATGCCCTGGTATTTATTCCTAACTGCGATAAGATAATCCCCGGGATGCTTATGGCTGCTGCTCGCTTAAATATTCCCTCCCTTTTTGTCAGCGGAGGACCCATGATGGCAGGAAGGTTTAAAGATAAAGAGGTGGATTTGAGCAATGTTTTTGAAGGGGTGGGAGCCGTTAAAGCCGGGAATATGACTTTTGAGGAACTGGAGCAGCTGGAGGAGGCTGCCTGTCCCGGCTGCGGTTCCTGCGCGGGAATGTTTACCGCCAACTCCATGAACTGCCTGACGGAGGCCTTAGGAATGGCCCTTCCTGGGAACGGAACCATACCTGCCGTGGAAGGGGCCCGGTACCGGTTGGCCAAGGAAACGGGGATGAAGGTTATGGAGCTTTTAGAAAGGGAAATACTGCCGGGGGATATCCTGGTGGAAGAGGCTTTCCAGAATGCCCTGGCNCTGGATATGGCCCTGGGAGGTTCTACCAACACCATACTTCATCTTCCCGCCATTTCCCATGAAGCAGGGATTAAACTGGACTTGAACCTGGTAGACCGGGTAAGCTCCCGGACCCCCCAGCTGTGTAAACTCAGCCCCGCCGGTCCCCATCATATCCAGGACTTAAGGGCTGCCGGGGGTGTTACGGCAGTACTGAGGGAGCTTTTAAAGCACGGTTTGATTGACGGAAAAGTTATGACCGCCGGGGGTAAGGACATGGAGGAACTCCTGGGGAAGGGGGAAATTTTAAATCCCCAGGTCATCCGTTCCGTGGAAGATCCTTACAGCGAGCACGGGGGGATAGCGGTCCTCATGGGAAACCTGGCCCCCGAAGGAGCTGTGGTCAAGCAAGGAGCCGTGGCACCGGAAATGATGAAGCACCAGGGGCGGGCCCGCATTTTTAAAAGGGAAGAAGAGGCTTCCAAAGCCATTTTGGATGGCCGGATTTTAGCCGGAGATGTGGTAGTTATTGCCTTTGAAGGGCCAAAAGGAGGACCGGGGATGAGGGAGATGCTGAGTCCTACTTCTGCCCTGGCGGGCATGGGCCTGGACCGGGAGGTATCTTTAATTACCGACGGCAGGTTTTCCGGAGCCACCCGGGGAGCTTCTATAGGCCATGTATCCCCTGAGGCCATGGAAAAGGGACCTATAGCTGCCCTGGAGGAGGGGGACCTGATTAAGATTGATATCCCGGGGCGTAAGCTGGAAGTGGAGCTTACCGGGGAAGAAATAGATAAGCGGTTAAAGGAGCTGAAACTGCCTCCCTTTAAATATGAAAGGGGATACCTGGGCAGGTACAGCCGACTGGTTAGTTCAGCCAGTACCGGAGCCATTTTTAAAAGGGAGGTGACATAAAGATATGAAAATTAAGGGGGCCATGATGGTAGTTGAAGCCTTAAAGAGAGAAAATGTGGATGTTGTTTTTGGATATCCCGGGGGAGCGGTTCTTCCCCTCTATGATGCCCTCTACGATGCGGATATAACCCACATAATGCCCCGCCATGAGCAGGGAGGAATCCATGCTGCCGACGGTTATTCCCGGGCTACGGGAAAGGCGGGGGTTTGCATTGCCACCTCGGGGCCGGGAGCCACTAACCTGGTAACAGGAATTGCCAATGCCTATATGGATTCCGTTCCCATTGTTGCCCTGACGGGCCAGGTTCCGGCAAATCTTATCGGCACCGATGCCTTCCAGGAAGCGGATATTACAGGAATTACCCTGCCTATTACCAAGCACAACTACCTGGTAAAAGAAACCAGGGATATCCCTCAAATATTAAAGGAAGCCTTTTATGTAGCTACTACGGGGAGGCCGGGACCCGTCCTGGTGGATATCCCCCGGGATGTACTGGCCCAGGAGGCGGATTTTAAATACCCGGAAAAGGTGGATTTGCGGAGCTACAAACCTACCTACACGGGGCATGGAGGCCAGATTAACCGGGCTGTCCGGGTTATCAAAGAGGCCAAAAGACCTGTTATCTGTGCCGGAGGAGGAGTGGTAAGCTCGGGAGCCCAGGAGGAACTTATCAAGCTGGCGGAGATAGGCCAGATCCCTGTAACCAATACTCTGATGGGCCTGGGAAGTTTTCCGGGGGGACACCCCCTTTTCTTGGGGATGCTGGGTATGCACGGAACGGTCTATGCCAATTATGCCGTTACCGAAGCAGACCTGATCATTGCTATTGGGATGCGTTTTGATGACCGGGTTACGGGTAGGGTAGACAGTTTTGCTCCCCATGCCAAGATTATTCATATAGATATTGACCCGGCGGAGATCGGCAAAAATGTGGAGGTAGACGTACCCATTGTGGGTGACGTCCGGCGGGTTTTAGAACAAATGCTAAAAAAGTTGAAAAAAGGAGAAACGGAGGAATGGGTCGAACAGATAGGGAGATGGAAAAAAGAGTATCCCCTGACCTATAGTTTCTCCCAGGAAGAATTAAAACCCCAGCATATAATCCAGGAGATCTGCAAAATTACCGATGGGGAGGCCATAATTACTACTGATGTGGGGCAGCACCAGATGTGGACGGCCCAGTATTTTAAATTTAAAAGGTCAAGGAGCCTTATTTCTTCAGGAGGGTTGGGCACCATGGGCTACGGTTTCCCTGCCGCCATTGGGGCCCAGGTGGGATGCCCCCAGGAAAAGGTCTTCTGTATAGCTGGAGACGGCAGCATACAGATGAACTCCCAGGAAATAGCTACCGCTGTATGCAACAAACTTCCCATCAAGGTCGCCATCATCAATAACCAGTTCCTGGGAATGGTTCGCCAGTGGCAGGAACTCTTTTTCCAGCGGCGCTATTCCTCAACCTGCCTGGAAGGGAGCCCCGACTTTGTTAAGCTGGCGGAGGCTTACGGAGCAGCAGGAATCCGGGTTACCAAGCCCCAGGAGGTTGTCCCTGCCCTGGAAAAGGCCATGGAAATTAATGATAGGCCCGTATTTATAGATTTTCAGGTGGTGCCCGAGGAAAATGTATTTCCCATGGTTCCTCCTGCCAGCCCCATCAACAAGATATTAGGAGGGGGTACAAAATGAGGCATGTCCTGTCAGTTATTGTAGAAAATAGGCCGGGAGTCCTTACCCGGGTAGCAGGTCTTTTCAGCCGGAGGGGATTTAATATTGACAGCATCGCCGTAGGAGAAATCGAAGATAAAGATCTTTCCCGGATGACCATTCTGGTAGAGGGTGATGAAAAGGTCATTGAGCAGGTTATTAAACAGCTTAATAAGCTTATAGATGTGGTAAAGATAAGCAACCTGACTAATGAATCTACCGTAAACCGGGAACTGGTGCTTATCAAGGTTAAGGCAGAACCCTCCATGAGGGCCGAGCTCCAGCAGCTGGTAGAAACCTTTCGGGCTAAAATAGTGGATGTTTCCCTGGATTCCATAATTGTAGAAGTCACCGGTGATGAGGAAAAGATAAAGGCCTTTGAGCTGCTCCTCAAGCACTTTGGTATCCAGGAGCTGGTCCGCACCGGAAAGATTGCCATGATGAGGGGTGTTAAGTTTATTAAAATGAATGGAGAGGGTGGTAAAAGTGGTTAAAATGTATTATGATGAAGATGCCAATTTAGAAGGGTTAAAGGAAAGAAAGGTTGCCATTCTTGGCTACGGAAGCCAGGGTCATGCCCAGGCCCAGAACTTGAGGGATTCAGGAATAGATGTCCTTATCAGTGAACTTCCCCACAGTGAGGCCTGGGAAAGGGCGGAGGAAGATGGTTTTAAGGTTTTAAATACGGAGGAAGCCGCTAAAGAAGCGGACATGATTCAAATACTTATTAATGACGAAATACAAAGGGCGGTATACACCAGTTCTATAGCCCCCTTTTTAGGAAAAGAAAATGCCCTGGTTTTTTCCCACGGTTTTAATATACACTTTGGACAGATTGTGCCTCCCGAATATGTGGATGTTTTTATGATAGCCCCCAAGGGCCCTGGCCACCTGGTCCGTCGGACCTTTCAGGAAGGCACTGGAGTTCCCGGGCTCCTGGCGGTGTACCAGGATTTTACCGGTAAGGCTAAAGACCTGGGCCTGGCTTATGCCAAGGGTGTAGGCTGCACCCGGGCGGGAGTCATTGAAACCACCTTCCAGGAGGAAACGGAAACGGACCTCTTTGGGGAGCAGGCGGTCCTGTGCGGCGGGGTATCGGAGCTAATTAAGGCTGGTTTTGACACCCTGGTGGAGGAGGGCTACCAGCCGGAAGTGGCTTATTTCGAATGCCTCCACGAGCTAAAACTCATTGTGGACCTTATATACGAGGGGGGTCTTTCGGGGATGCGCTATTCCATAAGTGATACGGCCCAGTATGGAGACCTGACCTGTGGGAAAAGGATTGTAAATAAAGAAACCCGTAAAGAAATGAAAAGGCTCCTGGAAGAAATTCAAAACGGGGAGTTTGCTAAAAAGTGGATCCTGGAAAACCAGGCCAACCGCCCTGTGTTCAATGCCCTGAACCGGCAGGATGAGGAGCACCTCATCGAGAAGGTGGGGCAGAAGCTGCGGGGAATGATGAGCTGGATTATCAAGAGAACCTAGGAGGAAAGGGCCATGCCGGGGATAATCGAAATTCTAGATACTACCCTTCGGGACGGGGAGCAGTCCCCGGGGGTTAACCTGTGTCCCGAAGAAAAACTAGAAATTGCCAGGAACCTGGAAAAATTAAAGGTAGATATTATAGAAGGGGGATTTCCCATAACCTCCGCCGGGGATCTCCAGGCCATAAAGCTGATTTCCGAGAATGTTAAAGAGCCGGTTATTGCAGCCCTGGCCCGGACCAGGCAGGAGGATATTGACACGGCCTGGGAGTCCCTGGAAAAAGCCCGGCGTCCTCGCATACATACCTTCATCGCCACTTCAGACATTCATTTAAAATATAAATTAAATAAAACCCGGGAAGAAGTTCTGGAAATGGCTGAGGCGGGGGTTAAGTATGCCAAAAAATACGTGGAGGATGTACAGTTTTCGGCGGAGGATGCCAGCCGTTCGGACCTGGACTTTCTCTGCCAGGTAATTGAACGGGTTATCCAGGCAGGGGCCACCGTAATAAATGTTCCCGACACGGTAGGTTACCAGGTTCCCCAGCAGTTCGGGCAGCTTATTGAAAGGATCAGGGAAAAGGTTCCTGCTACAGATAAAATAACCTTAAGTGTTCACTGCCACAACGACCTGGGCCTGGCCCTGGCCAACTCCCTGGCAGCCATTGAAAAGGGTGTAACCCAGGTGGAATGTACCATTAACGGGATTGGAGAAAGGGCCGGGAACACTGCTATGGAAGAACTGGTAATGACCCTGGCTACCCGGGCTGATTTTTACCAGTATTACAGCACCAACATAAACCAGAAAAATATTTTTCGCACCAGCCGCCTGGTAAGTAAGCTGACCAACATGCTGGTTCAGGCCAACAAGGCGGTGGTAGGGAGAAATGCCTTTGCCCATGAATCGGGGATTCACCAGGACGGGGTCCTGAAGGAGAAATCAACCTATGAAATTATGAAGCCTGAGTCCATAGGGTTGCTGGATAACCGGATAGTCCTGGGCAAACACTCAGGCAGGCATGCCTTTAAGATAAAATTAAAGGAGATGGGATTTGAGAAATTATCCGAGGAGGAATTACAAAAGCTCTTTGAGCGGTTTAAAGACCTGGTTGACAAAAGACAGATAGTATCGGAGCATGAAATGGAGGCTATTATTGAAGAAGAGCTCCGGAAAGTCCCAGAATACTACCAGCTTTCCTACTTCCAGATTTTTACCGGGAACAAGTTCCGTCCCACGGCTACTGTGGGGATTATAAGGGAAGGGGAGCTGATAGAGGAAGCTGCCTGTGGCGGAGGCCCGGTGGATGCCATGTACCGGACCATAGACCGGATCACGGGCATACAGACCAAACTTATGGATTATTCCATTAAGGCGGTCACAGGAGGCAGGGATGCCTTGGGAGAAGTCAATATACGCCTGACGGATAACGGCAACATCATCAGCGGACGGGGAGTAAGTACCGACATACTGGAAGCCAGCGTAAAAGCTTATATTAACGCTATTAACAAGATTGTGAAGAAAAGAGGTGGGCTTTATGGGGATGACCGTGGCGGAGAAGATAATTGCCAGTCGCGGAGACAAGGATAAGGTTAAGCCGGGGGAACTGGTAAAAGCCCGGGTGGATTTGATCCTGGGAAATGACATAACCGCTCCCGTGGCCATAAGAGAGTTTAAGAAGATAGGGGTGGAAAAGGTATTTGATCCCGAGAGGATTGTCCTGGTTCCCGATCATTTCACTCCCAACAAGGATATTCCTTCAGCAGAGCAGGCTAAAATATTAAAGGAGTTTGCTCGGGAACAGAAGATTAAAAACTATTTTGAGATTGGACGGATGGGGATAGAGCATGCCCTGCTACCGGAACTGGGCCTTACCCTGCCCGGGGAGATTATAATCGGGGCCGATTCCCATACATGTACTTATGGTGCCCTGGGAGCCCTGGCGACAGGTATTGGCAGTACTGATATGGCAGCGGCCATGGCCCTGGGGGAAACCTGGTTCAAGGTACCTTCTACCATCAAGTTTGTTTACCAGGGAGAATTGAGGAAGTGGGTAAGCGGAAAGGACCTGATCCTCTTTACCATTGGACAGATCGGGGTGGATGGGGCCCTGTACCAGGTTATGGAGTTTACCGGTCCTGCCATCAGGAACATGAGTATGGATGGGCGCCTTACCATGAGCAATATGGCCATAGAAGCGGGAGCCAAGGCGGGTATTATTGAACCCGATGAGATAACCTATAATTACCTGGAGGGCAGGGCCCAGAGAAGTTTCCGGGGACTTTTCAGTGATGGGGATGCCAGCTATTCCCAGGTAATTGAATTCCAGGTGGGGGAAATTGAGCCCCAGGTGGCCTTTCCCCACTCGCCCGAAAACACCCGGGGAATAAGCCAGGTGGAGGAGATTCCCCTGGACCAGGTGATTATAGGGTCTTGCACCAATGGAAGGCTGGAAGACCTGAGGGTTTCGGCGGAGATATTGAAGAACAAGAAGGTGGACCCCCGGGTGCGCCTTATTGTAATCCCGGGCACCCAGAAGATTTACCAGGAGGCTTTAAGGGAAGGCCTTATAGACATATTTATTGAAGCGGAAGGGGCGGTAAGCACCCCTACCTGCGGACCCTGCCTGGGAGGCCATATGGGAGTCCTGGCCAAAGGGGAAAAAGCCCTGGCCACCACTAACCGGAACTTTGTAGGGCGGATGGGCCACCCGGAAAGTGAAGTATACTTATCCAACCCGGCAATAGCAGCAGCCTCGGCAGTGGCCGGAAAAATATGTTCCCCCGAGGAGGTGTTGTAAGTGGCGGACATCAGAGGAAAAGCCTGGAAGTTTGGGGATGACGTGGACACGGATGTTATTATTCCCGCCCGGTACCTGAGCACTTCTGACCCCCAGGAACTGGCCCGGCACTGCATGGAGGATGCAGACCCGGAATTTTTCAATAAGATTAACAAAGGGGATATAATAGTAGCCAGGAAAAACTTTGGTTGTGGCAGCTCCCGGGAACATGCTCCCCTGTCCATCAAGGAGGCGGGGATATCCTGTGTCATTGCCGACTCCTTTGCCCGTATATTTTATCGGAACGCCATAAACATCGGGCTTCCCATTATGGAATCTCCTGAAGCCGCGGAAAAGATTTCTCCAGGAGATGAGGTTTCAGTGGATCTGGAGAAGGGAATCATACAAAACGAGACCACGGGAGAAAAATTTTATGCGGCCCCCTTTCCGGAGTTTATGCAGGAAATCATCAGGGCAGGGGGATTGATTGACTACGTCAAAGGAAAATTGGCGGAAAAAGAATAAAAGCTTTCTTCTTTTAAATATTACTGATTAGTAAGGAGGAATTAGATGAAAACATACGAAACCAGCAGCATTAGAAACACGGCCCTTATTTCTCACGGAGGGGCTGGCAAAACATCTCTGACGGAGGCCCTTTTATTTACCTCGGGGGTTACCAACCGCCTGGGAAAGGTGGAAAACGGTACCACCGTCAGTGATTTTGACCCGGAGGAAACCAAAAGACAGATGAGCATCAATACCAGCCTGGCGCCCTGCGAATGGAATAATATGAAGATTAATATTCTGGATACTCCGGGCTATTTTGACTTTGTAGGAGAAGTCCATGCGGCCCTGCGGGTAGCCGATGCTTCTATAGTAGTAGTTTGTGCCGCTTCAGGGGTGGAAGTGGGCACAGAAAAGGTGTGGGAATATGCTGATGATTACGAAATGCCCCGGATGGTGGTTATTAACAAGGTGGACCGGGAAAACGCCAATTTCAGTGAAGCCCTGGAGCAGCTCCGGCAAAATTTTGGCACGAAGGTTATTCCGGTACAAATTCCTATCGGCCAGGAAAGCTCTTTTAAGGGTATGGTTAACCTGGTGGAGATGAAAGCCCTTACCTTCAGCGAAGATGGCAGGGAGGTAAAGGAAGAAGAAATCCCCGGGGAACTTTCCGACCAGGTGGAAACCTATCGGGAAATGATGATGGAGTCCCTGGCGGAGACGGACGATGAGCTTTTAATGAAGTACCTGGAGGGGGAACCCCTTACCGACGAAGAGATTAAGGACAGCCTGAAAACTGGGACCCGGGAAGGGGCAGTGGTTCCGGTCCTGTGTGGAGCTTTTACCCGCAACATTGGCAGCCAGCCCCTCATGGACTTGATTAACTATTGTTTACCCTCTCCTGCTGATGTGGGAGAAGTTAAGGGGAGGGTTCCTGGCTGTGAAGAGGAAGAGACCACCCGTCAGATAAGCGTGGAGGAACCCACCTCTGCCCTGGTTTTTAAAACACTGGCTGACCCCTATGTGGGAAGAATTAACTTCTTCAAGGTCTTTTCCGGCAAAATTCAATCGGATTCTCAGGTTTATAATGCTAACAAAGGAAAAAATGAAAGGTTGGCCCAGGTATTCATCATGAGGGGGAAAACCCAGATATCCTTAGAAGAGGCGGTGGCGGGAGATATTGCCGCGGTGGCCAAGCTGGCGGAAACTACTACGGGAGATACCCTCTGTGATAAGGCCAGTCCCCTGGTGCTGGAGCCCATTACCTTCCCCTCCCCGGTAATTTCTTATGCAGTAAAACCAAAGACCAAGGGAGAAGAGGAGAAGGTCTTTGCTGGATTAACCCGTTTCCTGGATGAAGATCCCACCCTTAAAGTAGAAAAAAATATTGAAACCAAGCAGAACCTTTTATGGGGAATGGGAGAACTGCACCTGGATATTGTATGCAGCCGCTTGGCCAAGAAGTTTGGGGTGGAGGTAGAACTGGATTCACCCAAGGTTCCCTACCGGGAAGCTATTAAGGAGACGGTTAAAATAGAAGGAAAGCACAAGAAACAATCGGGAGGCAGAGGGCAGTTTGGCCATGTTTGGCTGGAAATTGCTCCCCTGGACTCGGGAGAAGAGTTTGAATTTGAAGATAAGATTTTTGGAGGTGCAGTGCCCAAGCAGTATATTCCTGCTGTAGAAAAGGGTATTAGGGAAGCCATGGAGGAAGGGATTCTGGCTAAAAACCCTGTTACTGAGATTAAGGCTGTCCTTTATGATGGTTCTTATCATACAGTGGATTCCTCGGAGATGGCTTTCAAGATTGCTGCTTCCATGGCCTTTAAAAAGGGGATGGAAAAGGCCAAGCCCGTCCTTTTAGAACCCATTATGGATGTGGATATTACGGTACCTGAAGAATATATGGGGGACATCATGGGAGATATTAATTCCAAGAGGGGCAGGATAATAGGTACAGAACCCCTGGATGGAAAACAGATAATTAAAGCCCAGGTACCCCTGGAGGAAATGTTCCGTTATGCCATTGACTTGAGGTCCATGACCCAGGGAAGGGGCTTTTTTACCATGGAGTTTAATCGCTACGAAGAGGTCCCCGACCATATTGCCAAAAAAATTATTGAAGCATCTAAAGAAGGGGAAGAGGAGTAAGGTATAAAAAACGCGAACGGGATGTTTCCCAGGTTCGCGTTTTTTGATAAGGGTTTTAAAGATAATGTTTTGGCATAAATATAAATGGTATAAAGTATTGGAGGTGGGTAAGGTGAAATTAAAGGTAGGAGTCCTCTGCGGTGGACGTTCAGGAGAACATGAGGTTTCCCTTAAGTCAGCGGCTTCTATTACAGATGCCCTGGATAAAGAAAAGTATGAAATTATACCCATAGGAATTACCCGGAAAGGGGCCTGGTTTACAGGGGAAAATGTTATCCAGGACCTTGCCCAGGGTGGTTCCCTGGAAGGCAATGATCCCATTGCAATTATTCCCGACCCGGAGGTGGGAGGGTTTGTAAAGCTTCCCCGGGAGGGGGGAAAAAGCCCTTCTCCTTCCCAGGAGGTGGAGAAGTTAGAGGTGGTTTTTCCTGTTCTCCACGGTCCCTACGGGGAGGACGGTACCGTCCAGGGGCTTTTGGANCTGGCAGGTATTCCCTATGTGGGCCCTGGAGTGCTGGCAGCCAGTGCCGGCATGGATAAGGCGATAATGAAGATGGTTTTTCAACAAAGGGGCCTTCCCGTGGGTAAATATTTATATTTTCTAAGGAAAGAATGGGAAAAGGACCGGGAATACTACCTGGATAAGGTGGAAAGAAAACTGGGTTATCCTTGCTTTGTTAAGCCCTGTAACCTGGGTTCTAGCGTGGGAATTTCCAAGGCTAAAAGCAGGGAGGAACTCCTGAGAGGCATTGAGGAGGCGATCCAGTATGACCGCAAGATTGTTATAGAGGAATTTATTCGTGGACGGGAAATAGAAGTAAGCGTCCTGGGAAATGATGAACCCCTGGCTTCCCTCCCCGGGGAGGTAGTCCCCTGTAATGAGTTTTATGATTACCGGGCCAAGTATCTTGACGACCGTTCTCTTTTATATATACCTGCGGAAATGGACTCTTCTTCAGCCTCCCGGGTCCAGGAAATGGCAGTTGAGTCCTTTAAGGCCCTGGACGGGTCAGGTATGGGGCGGGTAGATTTCTTTGTGGAAGAGGAAACTAACAGGATAATTATTAACGAGATCAACACCATACCCGGGTTTACCCAGGTGAGCATGTACCCCAAACTCTGGGAGGCCTCCGGGGTTAGTTATGGGGAACTTCTGGACCGGTTAATTAACCTGGCTCTGGAGAGGTTCAGGGAGAAGGAGCAGCTTAAAACAACGGTGGAGTTTTAATGCCAATTCCATGGTTTTAAAACTTAGCTCCTTGTTATTTCACCTCCTTTATAGTAAAATTATATGGTAATAATTAAGGAAACTTTAACACTATGGAGCAGGAGGAAAGAAGGGATAAAATGGTGGAACGAGGGACTTTCAGAGTAAAAAAGGGTCTGGCGGAAATGCAAAAGGGCGGAGTGATTATGGATGTAACTACTCCCGAACAGGCAAAGATTGCCCAGGAGGCAGGAGCCGTGGCGGTGATGGCCCTGGAGAGGGTACCTGCTGACATACGGGCAGTAGGGGGAGTGGCCAGGATGGCTGACCCTGAAATTATAGAGAAAATTATGGAAGAGGTAACTATACCGGTAATGGCCAAGGTAAGGATAGGCCATTTTGTTGAAGCCCAAATACTGGAATCCCTGGGGGTTGACTATATAGATGAAAGTGAAGTCTTAACCCCTGCCGACGAGCTTTATCATATTGACAAGGATAGGTTTACGGTGCCCTTTGTTTGTGGTGCCCGGGACCTGGGGGAAGCTTTAAGGCGCATCGGCGAAGGAGCGGCCATGGTCCGCACCAAGGGTGAACCGGGAACGGGAAATGTGGTAGAGGCCGTAAGTCATATGAGGCTAATAATGGCCCAAATAAGGAAGGTTTCTAATATGCGGGAGGAGGAACTGACGGCGGAAGCTAAAAGCCTGGGTGCTTCCCTGGAGCTTATAAAAGAAGTAAAAAAGCTGGGGCGNTTGCCGGTGGTAAACTTTGCCGCTGGAGGTATNGCAACTCCTGCTGATGCTGCCCTCATGATGCAGCTGGGTTCTGATGGAGTCTTTGTGGGTTCGGGAATCTTTAAGTCCCGGGACCCGGAAAAAAGGGCCAGGGCCATTGTGGAGGCTACCTTGAATTATGATGATCCCCAGGTACTCTCCCGGGTTTCCCGGGGGCTGGGAGACGCTATGACCGGAATAGATATTGCCACCCTTGATGAAAAGGAAAGGATGCAGGTTAGAGGATGGTAAGGTAAGGAGGAAGAAAGGTGAAAGTAGGAGTCTTGAATATCCAGGGAGCCGTATCGGAGCATATAGACATTTTAGAAAAATGTGGGGCAGAAGGGGTTCCCGTAAAGAAAAAGGGAGATCTGGCCGGGATAGAAGGCCTTATAATTCCTGGAGGAGAAAGCACTACCATAGGGAGGCTTATAAGGGAGTTTCAGCTGGACAGGGAAATAATTGAATTTCATAAAAAGGATAAGCCTATCTGGGGGACTTGCGCTGGCCTGGTCCTGATAGCCCGGGAAATAGAGGGGGAAAGCCCTCACCTGGGACTTATGGATATTCGGGTTAGAAGAAATGCCTTCGGTCGCCAGAAGGAAAGTTTTGAAGGAGAGCTATTCATTCATGGGCTGGGAGAAGAACCTTTTACGGGAGTTTTTATCCGGGCGCCCTACGTGACAAGGACTGGACCGGAAGTAGAAATCCTTTCATCTTTCCAGGGGAAGGTGGTAGGGGTAAGGGAGAGAAATCTTTTGGCAACCTCCTTTCACCCGGAGCTTACGGAAGACCTGCGGTTTCATAAGTTTTTCTTAAAAATGGTTGGAGAAGAATCGTCCCCAAAGGTATGTTAAAAACAAAAATACACTGGTTAAGGTTAAATAAAAGGACTCCTTCAGGGAGTCTATTTATTTTTTTATGCCAAAAACTTCTCTAATATGTTAAAATATTATAATAAAAGTGTATAAAAAATAAGGAAAAAAAATTCATTAATAGGGTTGTGCCAGGGAATTACGGAAAGGGGTGGGGTTTTGAAGCAGGAAAGCCTTTTTGATTATTTAAACTCCCAGGAGGAAAAGGAAAGGCTGGCAAAGAGGGATAAAGATTTAAAGGAAATGGAAGAGGAAGTAAAAAGATGCCGCCGCTGCCAGCTTCGGGAAGGTTGTAAGCAGGTAGTTTTTGGTGAAGGAAATCCCCAGTCCCTAATAATGCTGGTAGGAGAGGGCCCCGGGGGAGACGAGGATCGGTTGGGACGGCCCTTCGTGGGAAGGGCAGGTCAACTCCTGGATAGAATCCTGGAAGCAGCAGGCTTTAAAAGGGAAGAAGTATATATAGCCAATGTAGTAAAATGCCGTCCCCCGAATAATAGGACTCCCACCCATGAAGAGGTAAAGGCCTGTTACCCTCATCTTCAAAGACAAATTAAAATTATTTCTCCCCGCATAATTATATGCCTGGGAGCCCTTTCTACTAAAGTTTTAGTTGACCCCAGTGCCCAGATAACCCGTATCAGGGGTGGGTGGTTGGAGAAGGAGGGGTTAAAAATAATTCCTACCTTTCACCCGGCTGCTTTATTGAGAGATCCCAAAAAAAAGAAGCTGGTCTGGCAGGATTTTCAGGAGGTAAAAAGAGAATATAAAGAGTTAAGCAGGAATAAAAAAGAGGATAACTGAGGTGAGGGAATGAAAAGAAAAATATTGCTTGTTGACGATGAAAAAACTCTGGTGAAAGCCTTAACCTTTAACCTGGAAAAGGAGGGCTACCAGGTAATACCTGCATATGAAGGAGAGGAAGCTCTAAAAAAGATGGAAGCTGAAAACCCGGACCTTTTAATTCTTGATCTTATGCTTCCCGGCCTTGATGGTTTTGAAGTCTGCCGAAGGGTTCGCAAAAATTACGATATCCCTATAATCATGCTTACGGCCAAAGGGGATGATATTGATAAAATCCTGGGATTAGAACTGGGGGCAGATGATTATATTACCAAGCCCTTTAATCCCCGGGAACTTCTGGCCCGGGTTAAGGCTATCCTTCGCCGAAGCAATTCCCAGAATTCTTCTATAAAAAACTTGATTAAAATACAAGATCTACAAATAGACCTGTACCAGCACAGGGTGAGGGTAAAGGACCAGGAAATTGACCTGACTTCTAAAGAATTTGCTCTCCTTAACCTGCTGGCTTCCAATCCGGGAAGGGTTTATTCCCGGGAACAGCTGCTGGAGCAAATTTGGGGATATAACTACTACGGTGATGCCAGGACAGTGGATGTTCATATCAGGCATCTGCGGGAAAAGATTGAGATGGACCCCAGCAACCCCCGGTATATTTTAACGGTATGGGGGACAGGCTATAAATTCAGGGAGGGTCGTTAGTGTTCAGCAGCTTTCGATCCAGGTTAATTATTACTTATGTGGTTATAGTCCTCCTGGTGATGTTTTTAGTGAATGTGTTTTTGCTCAACCTGTTAGAAAACTATCATCTCGGCTACCAGAAGGATGTCCTGAATCAGGCAGGCAGACTGGTAGCCGATTTTTCTCATGATTCATTAGTTGGGGCCCCGGATTATGTTACTTTAAGCAGCCTGGCCGAGGACTTTAGCCGACAGATTGGAGCCCGGGTTATTATTGTTAACCATAATAACATGGTGGTAGGTGATTCGGTACGGGTAGAAGGGCTGATTGGGAGTCTCCTGGAACGGAAAGAAATCACCCAGGCCTTTGAAGAGGGGGAAGGTTACAGTATTCAGAGAAGCTCCCAGACGGGCCAGTGGGTTATGCAGGTTGCCGTTCCCGTATATGAAGGAGGAACTCCCCGGGGAGCGGTTTTTTTATCTTACTCCTTGAGCTCTATCTATAAGATGCTGGAGGACATAAGAAACATTTTAATTTATACTACCCTGATGGCTATGATCCTGGTAGGAAGTCTGGGTTCAGTTTTTGCTAAAAGAATCTTACAACCTATTAAGGCCCTTACCCAGGTAGTTAGAGAAACGGCTGAGGGGAGCCTGGATCAAAATATTAAAGTAGTTAATAATGATGAAATAGGCCAGCTGGCCATCCAGTTCAATACCATGATGGCTCGACTCCGGGAAATGACCCGCCGCCTGCAGGATACCATAGAGGAGGTTTCCAAGGAGAGGAATAAATTAACGGCCATCCTTACCAATATGATTGATGGAGTAATTGCCGTAAACGCAGATGGCAAGCTGATCCTGGCAAATCCCGTGGCGGAAAAGATCTTTAACTTCGATGCAGAAGAAAATATGGGAAAAAGCCTGGGGGAAATAAATATTGACCACCAGCTGGACCGGTATTTTATAAAAGTATGGAAGGATAAAAGGGAAACAACAGGAGAACTGGCCTGGGGCGACCAGGTTTTTAAGGTGCAAGTTTCTCCTATTTTGGGGGCTGACGGGGAGTTATATGGATCCGTGGCAGTTTTGCAGGATATAACCAGTATGAGGAAACTGGAACAAAAACAAAGGGAATTTATTGCCGATGTCTCCCATGAACTTCGC